>ERZ795047.3210-NODE-3210-length-14895-cov-31.447305_pt1 | contig 14895 bp, 15 predicted proteins | sample MGYA00375131_ERZ795047 | MGnify/ENA primary metagenome ERZ795047 (study PRJEB30176, sample SAMN05720228) | activated sludge metagenome | isolation source: Anaerobic digester | place: Japan | collected 2015-05-20 ...
TAAGATGTTATATGAAGCAGAATTTTCTCAGCCTGAGGGGGCCCTGTGGAACTGGGAGTTGATTGATAACAACAGGGAGTCTTTACCTGAAAATCTTAAAAGAATAGTTATCGGTGTTGATCCTTCCGGAAGCGGCAAGGCAGGAAGTGATGAGGCCGGTATAATTGTTGCAGGCATTGATGTAAGGGATCATGCTTATATCATGGAAGATGCTTCAGGGGTGATGTCTCCGAATGAATGGGGATTAAAAGCTGTTGCGCTATATCACAAATACAAAGCAGATAGAATTGTGGCTGAAGTGAATCAGGGCTGGGACATGGTTGAATCGATAATCAGAAATATTGATAAAACTGTTACTGTTAAAAAGGTCATTGCTACACGAGGCAAGGTATTAAGAGCTGAGCCGGTCGTTGCACTATACGAGCAGGGTAAGGTGCATCACATTAAAATTTTCACAGGCCTTGAAGATGAGATGACGGGCTGGACGACAGATAATAAAAGTGTCTCACCGGGGCGAATAGACGCATTGGTGTGGGCTCTAACGGAGTTGATGATAAAGAATAATAAAAATGATTTCTTCGTGAAATGAGTTTAGTGGAAAAAATAAAAGAATTTTTCTTTGCACGAAAGCAAGAAAATAAGACTTCAGGCAGAGAGGTTGAGTTTGAATTGTTTAGGGGTTCTGTGTTTAATCAGGATTGGTTAACATTGTTGAAGGCAAGAAATCTTATAGAGACAAGTTATAAGTCTAATCCGCTTGTTTATTCAATTGTTTCTTTTATTGCGCAAAAGGCAGCTGCAATCCCTTGGTTTGTTTATAGAATTAAAAATGACAAAGCTTTCCGGAATTACAAGTTAATGTCGTTAGATTCTGGAAGAAAGGATTATGTGTTATATCGTAAAGCAGCATTGGAATATATTGAAGGGCACCCATTGGAGAAGATCTTTAAGTATCCGAATGTTTTGCAAGGGTGGAGCGAGTTCTGTGAGCAGGTATTAACTTACAAATTGATTACAGGTAATAGTTACATACATATGATCACGGCTGGAAGAGAGCTCAAGGAGATGTGGAGCATATCGCCTACAATGGTTGAGATAGAGACTGGGAATGTAGACAATCCGATTGCAGGATATAAAGTTGCTAACAATTCAGGTGTGACACGCAGGCTCTTGCCATCGGAGGTGATACATTTGAGGTATACTAATCCTGATAAAGTCACAAATTTGTATGGACAATCACCTCTTGAGGCAGCTGCTCGTGTCATTGCACGCAGTAATGCAGCTTATGATATGTCGACTAATAGTTTGCAAAACAATGGAATATTGGGAATTATAAGTTCAGAGACTGATGAAGCACCGCTAACGCAGGAGCAGGCGGAGGCGATCGAGGAGAAGTTGAGGCAGAAGTCAAGTGCGAGCAGTAGAAACAGATGGGTGGCAACGTCGGCAAAGATAAAGTGGCAGCAGATGGGGTTGTCTCCGGTTGATTTAGGGATTATTGAAAGTGATAAAATGGATTTGCGGACGTTATGTAATGTGTATCATTTGCCAAGTGAATTGTTTAATGATTCAGCGAATAAGACTTATAGCAACACACGAGAGGCGGGAAGGGCACTGTATACAAATGCAGTTATACCGCTACTTGCGTCGATGCGTGATGAGTTTAACAGGTGGCTGGCTATGAATTATGATAAGTCTGTTGTTGTTGATTACGATCTGACAGGGATAGCTGAGTTGCAGGAGTCGTTGGATCTGCTTGTCAATCAGCTTGCGACGGCGTGGTGGCTTACGCCTAATCAAAAACTGGAGGCTATGGGATGGGAGCTGTCGGATAATGAGATGATGGATAAGATTTGGGTTCCGGCATCATTGATACCTATGGACATGGCGGCGGGCGAGGAAGACATAAGCGATGAGGCTGTAGAGAAGACATTGCAGAAATTAAACGTTAATGATTACGAATTCTGGCGTGGCAATGGAAAGAGCTGATTATAAGTGGAAGAAGTTTGACCGGAAAAGAACAAGTTATGAGAAGAAGTATGCACGTTTATTTCTGCAGGAACTTAATAAGCAAACAAGGGAAGTAATAAAACAGGTGAGCCCGGAAAGCGTAAGAAGATGGATGGATGGAAGCCTGAGAGAAGAGACATTGAAGATTAGGCAGGATGCGATAAAGGGAATAATTGAGAAATTAAATATAGAGATGGGGATTGATTTTGCAAAGGAAGTTTACGATGAGTTCAAGGATGGTAAGAAGAAGTCCATAAAAGTTAACTTGCCTTCAAATGCTGTATTGTTTGGTGATGATGAGGAGGAGTTAATTGATTATTGGACCAGTTACATAAAAAGTTACGTGGCACGTGAAGGAGCCGAAAGGATTACATCAATTGCGATGTCGCAACGCAAGCAGGCGGTAAGATTGATTAAAGGAGTTATAGATAAAGGAATGAGAGAGGGCTGGGGAGCGGAAGTAATCAGTGAATCGATTAGAAAAGAGTTAGAGAGTGTGATGATACCGATGAATAAATACAGAGCCTTAAGGATTGCAAGGACAGAGACGTTGATGGCTGCAAGTATGGGAAGTGTTATGGGAGCAAGGTCGTTGGATATGCCGATGCAGAAAATCTGGATTGCAACTCCTTTTGGTGATTACAGACCTGACCATTTAGCATTACATAATAAAGCAGTTGACCTTGATGACAAGTTTGACGTTGGAGGTATATTGATGGATCGGCCCGGCGATCCGGCAGGCGGTCCTGAAAATTGTTGTAATTGCAGATGCAGTATAAGTTTTAAGCCTAAAAAAATTGAATAGAGATGGAAACAAAGCCTTATCCTAATGAACACAGCGCGAGGGTTAGAGATCCTGAGGATTTCATCCCGGAGAGTTTTCGCAGGAAGAATATAGAGGATGGTATCGATATAATCATCGGAAAATTAAAAGGAGGTGATGGCAGTATGGTCGTGCAGGCTTACAGATTTGATGCAAGCAAGTTCACAGCCGCACAGGCAAAGAAATGGCTGAAGGATCATGATATAGAATATATTTCATTTGAAGAAGCAAAAAAAGATAAAATGAGTAGTTTTTATTTAACAAAAGACACATTCAATTCGACAGTTAAAGATGTTGATGTAAAGAGAGGAATTGTTACGGGCTACTTCAGTGTGTTTGGCAATGTGGATGCGGATAACGAGATAGTTATGCCGGGGGCATTCCGCAAAAGCCTTCAGGAGAATGGACCGGGAAGCCAGAAGAATAGAATATTTCACCTGTTTCAGCATGATCCCAACGTTGTCCTCGGTAAGCCGCATGTCTTAATTGAAGATGAAAAGGGCTTGTACTTCGAGACAAAGATTTCACAGACTACCTATGGCAGGGATGTATTGAAATTATACGAAGACGGAGTCTTAGGTGAACACTCGATTGGCTACAGGGTCATTAAATCCGAGATGGCGGAAATAGAGAAGGGCAAGCAGGTAAGGAAACTTCTGGAGTTGCAACTCTGGGAGGGCTCAACGGTCACATGGGGAGCAAATGAACTTGCACTCGTAACAAGTGTTAAGGGCAGTCTTCTTAATAATAACGAAAGGATTGATTTTATAAGCAGGAAGATAACAAGCATTCAGAAGGCATTAAAAGGAAATTACACGGATGAAACTATACAGTTATTAGAGATAGAGTTGAAACAACTTCAGCAGATGCTGCTTTCACTTATAGAAGCTGAGCCGACAAAAGATGTCACTCAGTCTGATTATAAGCCGATGGAAAAGCTGACTGCTGATGAGATGTTTAAAATATTGTCTAACAATTTAAAACTATAAATTATGGAAGCAAATGAGTTAAAAGAAGCATTAGAAAAGTTTGGACAGGAGATTGATAAAAAAATCAAAGAGTCAAACGAGAAGCTAACTGCTAAGGTCAGCGAGGAAACACATGCAAGACTCCTGAAGGAGGTAAAGGCTGAGCTGGAGCCCAAACTGGCAGAATATGCTAAGATGAGGGAGAGGCTCGATGAGATGGAGGCAAAGTCAAAAAGGATCTGGACTTATGGCTCAACGGAGAAACCTTTTGCTGTTGAACTTAAGGAACGGCTCTCTGATATAATTGCGAAAGAAGGTGGCCGTGGGCTTAGAGGCCGTAGCTTCGATTTCGAACAGAAGACAGTCATTGATATGACAGAGCTGAACGCATTTAACAGCACGCAGGTAGTGCCTCCGAATTATGTACCTGGCATTAAGTATGATCCGACAAGGGCCGTACGGATGAGGGATCTGCTTTCAGTCGGCGAAACGAACTCGAACCTGGTATCGTTTATACAGGAATATTCCTATACAGCCGCTGCTGCGGTCACAACTGAAGGTACTGAGTATAATCAGGAGGATTTCACACTGAAACAGGTAGATGCCGCCGTGAAGCTCATCACTTCTTACATCGTAATTAGCGAGAATATGCTTGAGGATGTGGCTGGGCTGACAAGTTATATCACTACGCGCCTGCCTGAGAAACTAAGGAACGCTGAAGATAGTTTTATCCTTTCCGATGCGACTTATGGTATTTTGACGAAGGGAACAGCTTACAGCGACAATCTTGCTGATTCCAATGTACAGAGGATCGATGTGCTTGTGGATGCTTGCCGGCAGACAAAGATTTATGAATATAGGCCGACAGCTATTCTGCTGCATCCTAACGATGCAGCGCTGCTGAAATTGACGAAAGACGCCAATGGACAATACCTCTATCCCTGGGTGTTTGTTGGGAATAATCCGTCGATAGACGCAGTGCCTATTATTGAGTCAACGGCGATGAGCGAAGGTTACTTCTTAGTGGGCGACTTTAAGAAGGGCGCTCAGCTGTTTGATCGCAGGAAGCTGACGATTGAGTTTAGTAATGCAAATGAAGACAACTTCATCAAAGGCATGGTGACGGTGAGATGTCACGAGAGGATAGCTCTTGCGGTTTATTGTCCGCACGCATTCGTTTACGGAGGCTTTGCTGCAGCTCTGGCTCAGGGTACAGCTTAATATTAATTAACTGGGGACCGGGACCTGTTCCCGGCCCCTTTTTAAAAAAAAGATTATGCCGATAGGATCGTTTGCAATATTGCCGATAATCATAAATGAATTGATAGTTGTGAATTGCTTTCAGTTTGTATCTTTGAAATATTGAGCACAACTTAAATTAACTGATATGAATTTACTTGCGATGGTACATGGCTTCCCTCCGATGCACAACGCCGGTGCAGAGTGGATGCTTTTTGATCTGTTAAAAAAATTGACAGAGAAAGGTCATAAATGTAAGGTAATGATTCCCATAACAGGGCTTAAAGATTATAATTATCAGGGCATTGAGGTTGTGGGAGATAATGATGTCGAGGTCGTTAAAAAAGAAATTGCATGGTGTGATATAATTATATCGCATCTGGATCGTTACGGCAAGGCCCTAAATAGGGCTGAGTTCTTTGGGAAGCCTTACGTTCTTCTGGTTCATAATACGCACCGTTATGCCGGGATTGCGGAGAAACACAAGACTGAGATGAGGAAGCGGTGGCTGTATGTAGTGTACAATACGGAATATACAAGAGATGCGCTGCGTTATCCAAATCCCGGGATTGTCGTGCATCCCTTTGTCGATGCTGAGAGGGTCAGGGCCTCAAAGAAAGAAAAAGTAAAATATGTAACACTTATAAATCTCTGGGAAGGGAAAGGAGGTAAGGTGCTTCAGCAACTTGCAAAAGAGATGCCGGATGTGAAGTTTATGGGAGTCAAAGGCGGATATGGATATCAGGAGATAGATGAAAATATTAAAAATATCAGATATGTGGAGAATACACCGGATATATCTTCCATATATGCCAAGACCAAAATATTAATTATGCCCTCAAAATATGAAAGTTTTGGACGAACTGCCCTTGAAGCTATGATCAATGGCATACCTGTTATAGCTAGTCCAACGGAAGGATTGAAGGAAAACTTAGGAGAGGCAGGAATTTTTGTTAATCATGAAGACATTGAAGGGTGGAAAAGTGCAATAAGAAAATTACTTGATGACAAGGATTATTATGAGGAGATGTCGAAAAAATGTCTGGAGAGAGCCGATGAATTTGAGAAAAAGTATCTGAAAGAGATTGACGAACTTGAAATATTTTTAATGAATGCGATAAACAAAAAATTATAGAGTCATGGCACCAAAAAAAACAAGTAAAAAGAAAAAATCCGATAGCTATCGGACTGTTTCACGGGAAAAAAGAGAGATTAAAAGCGAGCCTGTGAAGGAAAAGAAAGAGATAACGACAGAGGTGCCCGTTCCTGATGGCTTTGTAGCAACAGAATTCTTGCAGGATTATGAGAATCACAAGAAAGGTGAGAAGATAATTCTGGTAGAAAGAAGATATAAAACGTTAAATAATAATGGAGTAGTGAAATGAGAACTTGGGTAAAAACGGATGTGTCGAGCGAGCCGGTTACTGTTGCGGAGGTCAAGAATTTTTGTAAGATCAACACTTCGAGTGATGACACTCTGATAGCAACACTCATTACATCCTGCCGCAAGGCTTTGGAAAATTACACGGGCAAGGCTTTCGGATCTCAGGTAGTGTATACAAGTCTTACATTGGAGGAGTTAAACAGAAGAATAAACGAAAACATGGAAGGCGGATTAATTCTGCCCCGGCAGCCTGTTTCATCTGTGGACTCTGTTAAAGTCATTGATTATGAAGGAGGTGAAACTTCATTAGTTAAAAACACAGATTATTATATCTGGGGGCTTCCTTGGGGTAAGTTGATTTTCTGTAACATCGGAGGCAGCAAAAAAAATGAGGTGTTGATTGAATACACGGTCGGTTATGGTGCAACGGGTTGTCCTTCCCTTCCTGCGGACTTGAAAGTTGCGTTGCTTCGTGAGATTCTTGATGCTTATGACAAAAGGGAAAATATTACAGATGAGAATTGGACCGAAATATCGGGCGGCACTAAGAAATTGGTTGCTCCATATATGGAGAGGAGGTGGCTATGAGGATCGGGGCCCGCAAACATTATATCACGATTTACACGCCGACGCAAACAACAGATGGTCAGGGTGGCTATGTAACGAAATGGACTACATCGACAAATGAATGGGCAAGTTATAAGGAGATAGGACAGGCAAGGGAGTTACTGTATTCAGGCATTCATTATTTTACAGCCGCCGAGTTTGAGATAAGAAGGAATACGAACGTATGGGCGGGTTGTAAGTTAACGTATGACGGTTACGACTGGGTTATATACGAGGTAATCAGTGATGACACAACAACAAAGATAAAGGCATACAGATGATTCAATTAAGTTTACCGGAAGCAGAGCAGTCAGCGTTCAGGAGTTGGCTGAAGACACAGGGAGATAAACATGTCGATAGGTGTCGCAACCTTGTTGTTCGATTTGCCGAGATGCATGTGCGGGAAGCAAAAGAGAGAGCACCGGTAAGGACAGGACTACTGCGAAGAAGCATCACGGCATTATATACAGCCGACAGGCTCGGCTCTCTGCAAAAGGTTGAAGCAGCATATGGCTATTTTCAGGAATTTAAGGCAAAGGGCAAGGTTGAAGGAACTTATTACCCAGTTCCGTTTACGCCTCCGGGCCGGCATTTTTTCTACCCGCCTTTTGAGAGGGTGAAGAAGGCTTTTTTGAAAGAACTTGAAAAATTAGGATTTAGAAGATGAGAAATCTTTGCGGACATGTAAGGAGCGCTATATATGAAGAGCTGAACGGACGAATCAGTTACGGAGGTAGTTATGTGCCTGTATATTCTTCACCCCCACAAACACTTACTTTCCCTTGCATCATCATAGGTGAACAAAGCTGGGAGGTGGAAGAATTTATGTATATGTCAAAAATTATTAAAGTTATAACGACAATTATAGTAATAACAAGACCCGGGATTGGTGCTGCTGCAACGTATGAGCAGGCGGACAGCATTACAACATCAATTGTTGACGACTTTGAAGGAGAGCTTTTTGTACTATCTGAAGGCTGCCCGGGGATAGATTATTTTAATGCAAATGATATTAAATTTGTTAATGGGTACATAGAAGGGGGAAATATTAATCCTGTCGTTGACAACGATGGTCTTACAATACAATCAAAATTAAGTCTAATTTTAAAATTTGAGGAGGACAAGTAAAATGACAAAGGTTAAAGGTGAATATTTAAGGGTTCTGGTGAACGGTGTGCCAATAGCAGGCGCTACTTCATTCACCTATGATGGCGACATAACATTGCTCAATGCTTCCGACAAAACATCCGCCGGGTGGAGAGTCAAGGAATACGGCGACAGAGGAGCAACTGTTACGGTCGATGCACTTTATGATCCGGCAGGCACTTTTTCTGCTGAGGAGATTGTTGACATGTTAATTAACAGAACATCTATCACAACACTGGAGGTAGCGCAGATTGAAGGTGTCGGCGGTGGTAATGTCTGGAGATTTGCGGCGAAACTATCAAGTTTCTCGCTGACAGGAACTAACAACGAATTGTCAACACTCCGGGCTGTGTTTGAGAGCTCCGGTCCGATAACAAAGGGAACAGTACCTACATCATAGTTATTAAAAGTTGAGATATGAATGAACTGTCAGGTTATATAGAGGTGCAGTTCTTTGCAATTGCACGTAAGTTGCCGTTCAAATTCGGGACGAATGCATCTGCACTATATTGCAGGCATTTTAATGTCGATTTGAATGAGATTGCCTCAACAGGGTTGTATGGTGTTTGGGATGGTGAACAGATGATAAAAGCACCTGACCCTTACGCAATTCTCGTGATGGCTTATTATGCACATGTAACGGCAATGAGGATGAAAGGGGACAGGGAAGATATGACACTTGAGGCTTTCATTGAGGCTTGTAACGAGGAGGAAGGAATTTTAAATGTCTTTCAAAAAGCGATGTTAAGCAGCAAGCTGTTGGGCTTCAGGCTTGATGGGAAAAAGGAAGAGATAAAAAAAAAGGAGGACGTGAGTTGACATGGAAGGAAATAATAACACTGGCATCGGAAGCGGAGATAAAGGCGGAGGACTTGTGGCGGATGTCATGGGGAGAGGTGGAGGCAGCCATAGAAGGTTATCTATACAGGCTGGCAAAGCAGGTTGTTATGAGCAGGGAATTGCTTGCGGCGACGATTAACATCAATAGGAAAGAAGGTTCAATGCCTGTAAGGGGAAGCGATCTGATGCCTTTGGTGATAGATAGGAATTATGAGGAAAAAGAGAGAATTACGAAAGAAGAATGGGAAGAAGTGAATAATTTGTTAAATAACATTAAATGGCAGAGGAGTATCAGTTAAAAGCGAAGTTAGGCCTTGATGCGAAGGATTATGAGAAGGGGTTGAAAGATGCATCTGATAAGACTGGGATGCTTGAGAAGTCTATGAGCAAGGTAGCCACTTCCATTAAGGCACTGTTTACCGCAGGAGGTGTCGCTGCCGCCTTTGGAGCTATTAAAAAGATTTTTGATAGCACGCAGCTGTCAGGCGATAAATTACAGCAAACAATAAAGGGCATTCAGGAAGTGGCAACGACAGCAGCGCAGAATCTTGCCTCTCTGGATTTCTCCGTTTCTCTTGTCAATGCTTACAAGGCTGCAAAGCAGCTTGAGAGTGTCTATGATGATCTTGCGGACAGGCAGAGAAGCATCAATGTGTTGAGTGCCGAAAATGCATTGGAGATTGCAAAATTACAGGGGATTGTTAGGGATACAACAAAGAGCGAGAAGGAAAGGCAGGCAGCGGCTGAAAGGATTAACAAGATTTACAAGGAAGAATGGGATTTGCGGCGGAACATGGTCGAAACGGCAATCAAGGGAGAAATTGATACGTTAAGGCAGAAATACAGTATAAGCGAAAAAGATGCACAGGCCGTTCTGGATTATGTATTCAACTACTCTAAATTCACGAAAGAGCAGCAGGACGCGCTGACAAAGGCGATGGAGGCGCAGAAGAAGCTTGATAATTACATGAGGAACACGCTAACGCCTTTCGGGGAAGAATATGAGAAGAACATTGCAAAGCGGCAGAAGGCAGTAAACGAGGCGATGGCAGAGGTGCCTGAAGAAATGAGAAAATGGGTTGCATTGTGGCGTCCGATCTCGGATCTGAGTGATAAGCACAGGGACAGGATTGCAGAAATTTTATCGAATTATTATCAGGTCATCGCATCGGAGCAGAACAGGCTCAACATGGTTGAGAGGATTAATAACAGATTGGATGAGCAGGGTGAAAAGATCAAAAGGATACAAGGATTTGAAGGAATTGCTCCGATTGCCGGGATTCCGACATTACCTTCACTTGCGCCGGCGGTTGGTGCGACGTTAAAGACTGATATATATGCGACGATAAGTGAACGTGCAAAGTTAACGGGCGAGGACATAAACACTCTGGCAATGGCTTTTGCGAATCTGGGAGAAACGATTGGGGTTGCAGTGCAGGATGGGGCGCTGAACTTCAGTGAAGCAATGAACATTATCAGTAAGATGGCAAGTGAGACGGTTGGTGTTCTGACAACTCTGGCAGCAGCCGGGATTTTTGCGAAGGAGGGCTTAAAGGGTCTTATAGGTGTCGGGCTTGCAGTTTCAGGTATAGCAACGATGATGTCGGTGATCTCTGCAGTTAAAAGTCGTAAGATGGCGGAGGGTGGAATAGTTTACGGACCTACACTAGCAATGATCGGTGAATATCAAGGGGCAAGAAGTAATCCTGAGGTGGTGGCTCCTTTAAGTAAGCTACAAAATATGATACAACGGAGCGGACATATAACTGTAGATGTGACGGGAAAAATAAAGGGCGAAGACCTGGTACTGATTGTCGAAAAAGCATATTCATCGTATTACAGAAAAGTATAATTATATGAAAGTATGAGCTATTATACAAAATACAGATTGGATTTTTACGACGATCGAGGCGATTATTACAAATTACTTATAATTGATCGAAAGGGACCATATTCTGAAATTATTAATCTACGTGCAACGGACAATCCTATTATAATTGAATATCATCAGGAAGCTAACGATATAAGCCAGTTTATAACATCGTCGTTGAAGATTAATTTATACACACGTAGACCTCTGGAGTTTTTTGATTTGTATGATGCTGGAGAACTGCAGTATATAGTTCAGTTGGAGAGAAACAATGACATTTTTTGGTTAGGATTTTTGACGACAGACACAAGAATTAATTATGATTGTGAGCCGGCAGAGGTGACGCTTACAGCAACAGATGGGTTGGCATATCTTAAGGAGATAATGTTTGATGATGAAGGAGAGAGTTATACAGGCTATCAGAGTGCATGGTGGGTGATAAATGAAATATTATTAAAGCTTGAGCACATTAGTCAGTATAATTATATACGAGAGTTTGTAAATGTCTATGAAAGGGACATGAATTCACCTGCAGACTATTCGATGCTTGATCAGGTGTATGTTAATTTAGACCTGTTCAGGGAGAAAAATTGTTATTATGTTCTATCGGAGATACTTAAGACGTTTAATGCGACTATTTTTCAGAAGGATGGAGTGTTTCATATTGTACGGTTGGCGGATTTGTGGCAAGACGAGTTCGAGGGATTCGAGTTTGATGGAGATGCGAATGAAAGCAAAATAAGTGTTGAGAATAATATATTACGTATAGACAGGCAGGGGATTAATGTGACAGGAGATTTTTTGGGAATAGAAAACGGAACAGCTGAATTTTTGCAACCTGCATCGGAAGTGAAAATAAATTTTGATTACGGCAATCAGCAGAGCTGGATAAAGAATTATGACTTTGGGGCTGATAGATTTGATTACATAACATCTGAAATTGAAGAATGGATGTCGTCGACTGCGTCAGATGTTGTAATCAATCATATATCGACGATAGTCAAAGAAGAGGAGCGAGGAATTGCACTGAGAAGAACCTCGTCGGCAAATGAGCCTGTGATAAGTCAATATTTCGCATCGAAGTGTACGGCAACAGAAGATGACTTCTTAGTGTTTGAGTTTGACTATGGATTTTATAACATGACGTCGTCAGACATTTCAAACATACAAGCACAGATAATGGTGTTGCAAAAAGATAAGGTGCTAAGCCGTTATGATAATGAGTATTATCAATGGGGGACGCTTGGATCATCGACGTTGATAATGACTGATGCGGTTACGGTTAAACCAGGCTGGAGTGGATGGACACATTTCAGGGCGAGAGTGCCTGCGTTAAATTATGATGGTGAGGACTATCAACTGTACATCGGATTGTTTTGTGCATGGAAGACTCTGGTCGGGAATGAAAGTAATGTATATGCATGCTTTCGGGACTTAAAGTTCTATGCTACTGCCTCAGAGGTGCAGCAGAAGAAAAAAGTAAGAAGCATCTGGCAGAGGTTGGATTTTGGAACTGGCGATGCACTGATAAATATACGATTAAGAAATAAATATTATAATGTTAAAGTTAAGCAGGCAGATGAAAACATATGCGAAAAAAATTATATAGAGACGACAGGGATTAGGGGCAAAAATATAAGCACTGACAGAATACTGGGGGATGTAGTAGATAGCACATTGTATAACAGGGTTGAGCAGTTTGCGGGGCAAATGATACTGTCGAACAATCTGGCAACAAGTGAATGGATTAAAAAAGAAAATATTAACAGATATATAAGAAATGCATTAATCAGAAATTCTCAAAACGACAATACACTTAGCAGCACGGAGGAGATGCCTATAATATTACTTGATAAAGGTTATGATGCTGATGGTTATTGGTATAAGATAGGACAATGTCCACCTTACGAGAGTATGACTAACTTTGTTGAAGAGCCTGAAGCGTGGGCATTATGGGACATGACAGTTCAGCCGCAGCCGGACACTGTGTCGATGAAAGTTACAAAGGTTACATATATAGGATTCGACGCAATGTATGGTCACATATATAAGTTCTGGACGTATGACCAAATAGCTGGGTCAGTAACAGTGCTTGATCGAATGGCACTTATAAGAGTTAACACAAAGTATATATACATAAAGAATACAATTGATTTTCCAAAGAACACGGGGACATGGAATTACACTTTCACGGTTAGTGCAGCGGGGATTTTTAAAAGGCACACGGATAATAAGTATTGTACAATAGTATCAGGTTATAACTCAGGGTCTTCTGTGCCAAGGGTCAAACATCATTTGTTTACGGCGACAGATCCGCTTGGAACGTGGACAGATGAGACAGGAGCTGGCTCGGGAGACATGTTTGCAGGACATTATCCTGCAGGCTACTACGGATTTAATACGATTACTAACTGCATCCCGGTCCCAGACGAGCCTAACTATTACGTTTCTGCCGTTGGATTTTTCAACTCGAGCGGGTCGATCGTGGATTTCGGAATTTTGAAATACAATGATACGTTTACGGACATCAAATCATGGGTGCTTGATACTGATTATATACCTTCTATAGGTTATGCCTATTATTACTCAATTAATTACTTAGACGGCAAATGGTATTACACCATACATGATGGCACTGGTAATACAGGCAGGAGAATAGTTTTGGTTTCGAACAGTCTTGACGGAACATACACATATCATTCAACAGTGTTTGACTTTGCGGAGATGAAGGATTTGTCGATGCAAAAGAATGCAGTTGGTTATGCGGGGTTGCAAGTCGTAAATGATGAATTATATTGCACGGTGAGCGGAGAGGGTTATGATGAGTTTTCAGGTAATTATCATAATCATGAATTGTTTTTATACAAGTATATAGAGGGTGAAAAGAGATGGCAGCCTGTTTCTTATCCGTTTATTAATGCAAAGCATGGGACGGGGTTTGGCTTTCCAAATTGGGGGTATGATCATCTTGGACCACTGTCGTCGGTGTATGAAGAAGATGATAGATTATACTTTATTGTCTCGATGTGTGCAGGCGCTAACACTTATCAGGCGACAACAGGCTGGATGATGAAATACTTCTGGATTGACAACTATTATGAGATTAACAGATTGGTAGCAAAAGAACTGGCAGTGCAGACAAACAGACATAGGATATGTTTGAACATTCCATTTTTGTTGAGGGAAGGAGATACACTGCCGTCGTGCTTGAATGCCATTCTTGATCCTGCGTGTGTAAATGAGGTGCAGACTAATATAAGGCTAACGAGTCTGTGGACATTAACAGATGTAACTCTTGAGGATTATATAGATACAAACGACGCACATTATATAAAAGTTCAGCTTGTCAATAGTGATGATGGATCGTTTGAGATAGACACGGAGTTTGAAGGTCGGAAAAATAAAAAATTATATATACGTTACAAATCGGACTATGCGATACAAAGTTTTAAGGTGTACTGGCAGACGGACTATCACGAGATTTCGGAGGATTATGTTAGACAATATTATATGAGTATGATAGCTGATGGGAATTGGCATGTCTTGGAGTGTGATATGAGTGATAATGAAGACTGGATAGATAATGTTGTAAGAAAATTAAGATTTTATGTAAATTTGGGTCATAACAATTATATGTTAATTGATTACATAGGATTAGACAGGTTGTTTCTGATTAATCAATTGGAATATAGTGTGAAAAAAAGAAATGGTAATATAAGGTTAATAGAATTAATAAAAGATTGATTATGGTGTACAATGATGATGAAGTTATAACTTGGGTAATGCTGCGAAGGGGCGGTTTGGGGACGCCAACGAACTTAGCAGTATCGGTGCTGTCGTCCTCATCGGCAAAATTGACGTGGACAAACACAGGTAATCAGGGCGATGGCATTAGAGTATATACATCAACGGATGGCATAAGCTACGTACAGGTAGGCAGTGATTTGCCTGCTGGCACAACAAATTATACGCATAGCTCGATTGATACAGGTAGTAATCGATGGTGGAA
>ERZ795047.3212-NODE-3212-length-14890-cov-4.506775_pt1 | contig 14890 bp, 17 predicted proteins | sample MGYA00375131_ERZ795047 | MGnify/ENA primary metagenome ERZ795047 (study PRJEB30176, sample SAMN05720228) | activated sludge metagenome | isolation source: Anaerobic digester | place: Japan | collected 2015-05-20 ...
GGTCTTTTCGAGCCCCCAAACGGATCAGCATCCAGTACAGAGGAAGCGCTCCGCATCGCAAACAGCATCGGTTACCCTGTTCTCCTTCGTCCATCGTTTGTTCTTGGCGGTCGGGCGATGAAGATAGTGTACGACGATGAGAATCTGCTCTCTTTCATTTCCGAGGCCCAGGCTGCTGCGGAAAACCGTCCGGTTCTTATCGATAAATTCATAGGTGATGCACTGGAGGTAGATGTTGATGCGGTATCTGACGGGCAGTCGGTTATGATATGCGGGATTATGGAGCATATCGAGGAAGCTGGAATTCATTCAGGTGACAGTGCCTGTGTGCTTCCTCCCCATACGCTTTCAGAGGAAATAATAAGTGAGATCCGCCGCAATACTGTGGCAATTGCCAGGGAGCTCTCTGTTGTGGGTCTTCTGAATATCCAGTTTGCTGTCAAGGATGATACTGTTTACGTTCTGGAAGTAAACCCCAGGGCATCGAGAACAGTTCCTTTTGTCAGCAAGGCCACAGGCGTACCATGGGCAAGAATAGCCGCCAAGGTGATGACAGGTCTAAAACTGGCAGAGATTCCCGAGGCAGCAGAAAGATCTATGGACTATTTCGCTGTAAAGGAATGTGTGCTTCCATTCAACAAATTTCCGGGAGCTGATATAATCCTGGGGCCTGAGATGAGGTCAACAGGAGAAGTGATGGGTATCGACAAGGATTTCGGGCTGGCTTTCGCGAAATCACAGGAAGCCGCAGGCAACATTCTTCCCCGCTCTGGTTCTGTTTTCATAAGTGTAAGAAACAGCATGAGCAGAAACATCATTTTCATGGTGAAACTGGTTGCGTCGATGGGATTTCAGATTTACGCCTCAGAAGGAACCTGGAAGGTGCTGAGTTCAAACGGCATCAATGTCAAGATGGTTCCAAAGATTGGTGAAGGTAAACCTGATATTATCGATCTGATAAAGGGGAACAAATTCGACCTTATAATAAATGTTCCTGACGGAAGGAAGTCGCAGATAGACTCCAAACCGATCCGCAGCGCAGCCGTAGCCCAGGGAATTCCATACATAACCACACTTGAGGGAGCGCAGGCGGCGATCAGTGGGATGTATTCACTTGAGAGGACCGGTTTCTCTGTAAAGCCGATTCAGCTCCATACGAATGATTCCCTCGGGAAGGAACGGAAATACAAACACGACCTTGATCTCAGGACCTCCATCTGGAATTGAGACCTGTTATGATAAAAATTTTTAAGGAGCCCAGCAATAATGCCTAAATTCATTTTCGTTACCGGCGGAGTGGTTTCCTCTCTTGGAAAGGGTATCACTGCGGCATCGATTGGTTTACTTCTGAAATCCCGTGGCCTGCATGTGGTGAATCAGAAATTTGATCCTTACCTGAATGTGGATCCGGGTACCATGAACCCCTATCAGCATGGTGAAGTGTATGTAACAGACGATGGTGCGGAGACAGATCTCGATCTGGGGCACTACGAGCGCTTTACAGGGGTGACAACCAGCCGTTACTGCAATTTCACTTCCGGGCAGATTTACGATTCCATAATAAAGAAGGAACGGCGCGGGGATTTTCTGGGTGGAACGGTTCAGGTTGTACCTCATGTGACAACAGAAATCTGTGAAAGCATACGTTCGGTAGTTGCACCCGGTGTTGATGTAGTGATAAGTGAGATTGGCGGAACCGTGGGAGATATAGAGAGTCTCCCCTACCTTGAGGCTCTCCGTCAGTTCAGGATCCAGGCAGGAAGGGGAAATGTGCTTTTCATTCATGTCACCCTGGTTCCTTACCTGGACAAAGCCGGTGAGGTCAAGACAAAGCCCACCCAACACTCAGTGGCAGCTTTACGTGAGATCGGGATCATACCGGATATCCTTATCTGCAGGACAGAAAAGCATCTGGAAAAAGATGTGCGCAGAAAGCTTTCTCTTTTCTGTAATGTTGATGAGGAAGCTGTAATCGAGGCTCTCGATGCACCAAACACGATATATGAAGTACCTCTGGAATTTGCGGCTCAGGAACTTGATACAGTCATACTGGATTATCTGGGATTGAGGGCTGGGCGGAGAGATCTGAAGCCATGGAGAGATTATGTGGACCGGGTCACAGGTGCAAAAAACTCGGTAGAGATAGGAGTTGTAGGAAAGTACAGCGAACTTCTGGATGCTTACAAATCGATTCATGAAGCGCTCGATCATGCCGGTTCAGTGCATTCTGTAAAGGTAAAGATCAGAAGTATTTCAGCGGAGGATATAGAGAAACAGGGAGCGGAAAAAATCCTCGGTGGTCTTGACGGAGTGCTGGTACCGGGAGGATTCGGCTCCAGAGGTCTTGACGGAAAAATTACAGCGGTAAGATATGCCCGTGAAAACAGGATCCCTTTTCTGGGAATCTGCCTGGGAATGCAGATGGCGGTAATAGAGTTTGCGAGGAATGTCCTGATGTTGGAACAGGCCGACAGCACCGAAAACAATCCTGATACACCCCATCCGGTCATTCACCTCATGGAGGAGCAGAAGAAGGTATTGAATAAAGGTGCAAGTATGAGGCTTGGCTCTTATCCCTGCGTACTTAAAAGCGGGACATCAGCAAGACAGAGTTACGGTATGGAAACCATCAATGAACGCCACAGGCATCGTTATGAATTCAACAACTCATACAGAGAGCAGTTTGAAAAAGCCGGAATGGTGATTTCAGGAGAGTCTCCGGACGGGATGCTGGTAGAGATAGTGGAAGTAAGTGATCACCCATGGTTTGTAGCATCCCAGTTTCATCCGGAGTTTAAATCCAGGCCAGTAGACCCCCATCCTCTTTTCAGGGATTTTGTCGGGGCATGCCTTAAGTGTGAAAATTCAGCATCTGTTAATAAAGGATGAGTGTAAAAATGTCAGATTCCATTCATGAATCGTGCGGAGTTTTTGGTGTTTTCAATCATCACCAGGCATCACACATGGTTTACCTGGGTCTTTACGCGTTACAGCACAGAGGCCAGGAGAGTACAGGAATAGCTGTTGCTGACGGGGGCATTATAAATGTTTACAAAGGGATGGGCCTGGTCGGCAATGTCTTTAAACACAAGAGTGTAATTGACAATCTGATCGGACAATCGGCCATAGGGCACAACAGGTATTCAACAACCGGCTCCTCCACTATCGAGAATGCGCAGCCGATACTGATAAACTGCCGGGCAGGCCAGATTGCCGGCGCACACAACGGTAATCTGACAAACGCATCCCCGCTGCGCAAAAGAATGGTAAATGACGGTTCGATATTCATGTCAGACACCGATACCGAGGTGATAATGCATCTTATTGCCAGGTCAAAACGGGAGTCTGTCGATGCGATGATACTTGACGCTCTCTCAGGTGTTAACGGGGCATATTCAGTTGTTTTTCTTACCGGAAGTTCCCTTTACGGAGCACGCGATCCCAGAGGGATGCGGCCTCTGCTTCTGGGAAAAAACCCGGAAGGCAGCTATTTTCTCTCATCTGAGACATGCGCATTCGACCTGATAGGCGCGCAGATGATAAGGGAGATCGAGCCCGGGGAAATGGTAAAGATTGATAAACATGGAATAGTTTCCTACCGGATTCCGGTTTTCGAGCCTGAAGTAAAACCCGCCCATTGCGTGTTCGAATTCATCTATTTCTCCCGTCCCGACAGTTTCGTATTCGGAAGCAATGTTGATAAAGTAAGAAGGAAATTCGGTCGTCAACTGGCAATTGAACATCCGGTAAAAGATGCGGACCTGGTGATGGGAGTTCCTGATTCGGCAACAACTGCAGCACTGGGGTTTTCTGAGGAATCGGGGGTAAGATTCGATATCGGCCTTATCCGTAACCACTATGTGGGGCGGACATTTATTCATCCCGGACAGGCTAACCGCGATTTCGGGGTAAGAATAAAGTTCAATCCTGTAAAGGGTGTATTAAAAGGCAAGAAGGTGGTAATAGTTGATGATTCAATTGTACGCGGAACTACTATGAAAAAGATAATTCGTCTGGTCAAAACGGCAGAACCGGCTGAGGTTCATCTCAGAATCTCCTCGCCCCCGGTACTCTGCCCCTGTTTTTACGGGATCGACATGCCAACAGAGAGCGAACTTATCGCATCGAGCCGTTCAATTGAAGAGATAAAAAAATACCTGGAAGTGGATTCACTGGGTTTTCTTTCCATAGAAGGGATGCTTTCTGTTCTGCCATCGCCACAGAATTTCTGTACGGCGTGTTTCAGCGGGAAATACCCGGTAAACACAGAAAAGCAATTTGAGAAAGCAGAGATAATGTCCTGAATGGAGAAGTTCACAGGAGAGCGCTTAAAGAGTATCTCCACAAGTGCTTTCAAGCGTAAAATACCGATTTCTGTAATTAAAAAAGGGGAGCGGATAGTGGTTATCCGTTCCCCTTTTAACATTTATTAAGGGAATGTCTCAGTATAACCGAACGAACAATTTGAGATTTTAAACGAACAATTTGAGATTTTTTATCTTCAATTTAATTTAATTTTAAACTGGCTTTAAATAACCATTAAAAACCCATCCGAAATCCAAAGCTGAACCCTCCAGCCGAAAGCTCATCTGGAATGAGTATTAACTCCTCAGAAAATACTACAGCACCGTCATCTCTGGTGATTTTAATCTGCCAGTTTCCAACCTTCGTGAGGGTAATAACACACTCGATTTTATCATTTTCCCAGGAAGCATAACTGGAGGCGCCAACAGAGGTGCCATCGGAATGAACAGCTTCAACTTTAGCGGGATCGTAACGGTTTTCAAAGAAGCCTTCCCCGACTGGCCCCGACCTTGTGATAGTAATCAAGGTTGGAATATTAATCTGAGTGGTATTTGGTGAAACCATGTTATTCTCCTAATGTCATTGACGGAAACAGCATTCGAGAATTTCCGCCTCCGCCGAGGCTCGTTCCGTCCCGCAAATCAAGCCACCCGTTCAGTATTTTACAATCACGGGGATTGATGTAGCTCATTGAAATTGTGTCTGACGGAATGCTGATGAAAAAGGGGCTTCGATCAGATTTGCTTTTAATTTTCACCAGGTTGCCTGCCGTTCCGTTCCATGCGGAATCTGAAAGCGTAGTAAATTCAACCGTGTCTCCAGGAGAAAACCAGTACTGCCTCCCTGCAGCAGGTAGAAAACTACGGAATCTTGCCATACCGTCAACCAGGATTGAATCTGAGCCGAGGCATATTAGATTTAGGCTATCAAGCAGCCGGGGTCCAGTATTTTCGATGCGTAACCAGCCTGGTTTTTTGCGGCTGCAATTTGTACTCCGGTTCTGGCATCAGTTGTCTGTGAAACCATTACTGCGGCACTTTAGGGTAAACCGGGTACTGAATAACAAAGGCCGGGAACCCCTTTAACCCTGTTATTGAAAACCCTATATAATCATCATTTATCTGAAATTCGATTTGCCCAGTTGCAAAAATATGAATTCCCCCGGTTGCAATGTTCCCATTTGACCTGACCATAACCGGGATATAGATATCGTCGATGGGTCGTAATTCTTCAGGCAATTCAACGCTAACTAACGTATTGCCCATTGACAAGGCTGCGGATTCGGCTGAAAACTCAGGAAATGTAAGCCGCACAATTTTAGAGTTATCAGCTGTACCAGCTTCAGATTTCCATAAAACCGATATTGTTTGAGGAACTGTAAACTCGTCATTGTTAAAATGAAAAAGAAATGCCCCTTCAGCCACTCCAGCTATTTCGGATATCGGGTTGATCTTTGATATTTGCACTCCATTATGATGATGGTCCCCCAGGTTTTCCGCAGAGAGTTGACCAACAACATCTGTAGGCAAACTGATCTTGCCCGGCATGCCCATCGCCATCTGCACCATCATGCCTGTGGCCGCCATTTGTTAAGTATACAGAATCCAGCCATTCTGGTGTGACAATGGTTCCGTTTGAAAAATCAGTTTTTTCAGGCATAGCTCTACTCCTTAAACATATTCGAATTCAAGTTTTATATAGGGAGGAACTATATCTGTAAACAATTCCTCCAGATCGTCAGCACTGCTTTCCCCGAGCACTACAACTGTTAACACAAATAATTGTGATGGTTCATAAACGCGATCTCCGGCCATGTTGATACCAGCCCGGAACATTTCAGCGGATTCAAGCAGTTCAACTTCATAGCCTAAAGCATCCGCAATAGCAACATAAATACCCCTCCGAAGCGATCCCTCTGATGATGAAGCCAGCTCCCGCATTCTGGCAATTACAGCTTTTCTTCTTGCGGCATTATCTGTGCTGTTTAATATTACACCATATTCCTTTTGCCATCTGTCTAACGTCATTACTGCTGTTTCAGGTGATAATTCATTCAATGCAGCTTGCAAGGTATCATTGGCCATGTCAAGCATCTGCCCTTCTATTTTCATATCCTCATCAGCCATTATGCCAAGCTCAAGAGGAATCAATTTCTTTATGGCATCAAAGTGTCTCATGCTATCGTCACATCCCCTGGTCTGATTACCTGGTAAATTCCAGCGGCTTCGTTAACCAATGGTGTGATATCTGCTGCTGGTGATGTAACCAGTGCGGTTTCGGCACCGTTCTGGATAGCGATTGACTGAAGTTGTGCAAGGTATAATGTCTGCCCGATCGTTAACAATTCTGTGTAGGCAAAGATATCCTCGACAGTTTTTTCAGTATCCCAGTTCACCCCGGATCCAGTTATCACGATATCCTGGCACACCAGTTGCCCGGTTAATACTCTCAGCCCCCAGCTGAAACCAGCAACAACAGGTCTGTTTTCGTCAAGCTTTGCATAAACGGCATCAAGCAGATCCTGCGAGGCGATTCCTCTTGCAAGGTTTGAAATAATGACCACATCAAAAGTGCCTTCTCCCTGGGCAAGCGGATATACTAGCGCATCGACTACTCTTTCCGGTCCTTCCGACCATTCCATTTCTGTAACAAACGGCCCCGAAAGGTCTGTACTTGTAAGAGTCAGTTTCCAGTATCGATGCGCGGCATTAATTGTCCAGGAAACCTCATTCCACCCTGCAAGGGCCGGAGTAATCTGGGCTGCGACTGTCCAGTCTGTTTTATTGTCGGAAAAAGAAATCTCGTAAGCCGTTTCAGATTCGGCGCCGGAAAGAAACAACCTGAGCTTTGTATAAGCTCTCCTGATTAATTCCAGATCGATGCTGATACTTGCCCCGGCTTCAATAGCATCAGTGCTCCAGGCTTTCGCAACTGTGGCAGAATCGATGCAGGCTGCAGCGGTGAATTCCGCGAAACCATCATTTGTTAACTGGCCGGATGCAGGGTTTGCTACGACATAATCAAGAGAAACCTCTTTTGCCCAGTCTATATAGTCGTAACGGTTTCCGCCCATTTTGCGGCCACTTTTCTTTGCTTTGAGTTCAGCTGCTAAGAGCACATCTGTTTTACCTGTGGAAATAACTCCATAATCTGCGGCCTGCCGTTCCAGGTATTTCCGGATCGCCGTATCTACAAAGAACTGGTCAACTACTTTATCAGCGCTTTTCAAGATGCCATAGATCATCGATGCCAGCGCGGCAGCCCGCATGAACAGTATCGAGCCCTCCGAACAATCCGGGCGTGCCTGGGTAAGGTAAGCGGCATAAATTTCCGGGCGTTCCTGTTTGAGCTTCATGACATCCAGCATCTCAATTGGAGTCATGTTTTTATACATCGTTAATATGGTGTTTAAAAGCTCATTAAAATCTCTTGCAAACATCTTATTTTATCCTGTGGTAATAGATGTAAGGAACGATATTGCCATAAGATGAAACCGCCTGAATGTCAAGCTCGATACCATCGGTAATTGCTTGCGCTGTTACCTCAAAGCTTTTCAGCTTTCCTATTTTTACCATCCACTGCAAGGCTTCAACGGTGAAGGTTTCAGCCAGGCGCAGCGAGCTATCTAAATTGGATTTAATTTCATGAAGCCTGCTCCCGTAATTTTTATCAAAAAACTGGGAGCCTTTTTTAATATGTAAACTGAGGTAAATATTATTCCTGCAGTCAAACACAGCGTCGAAGGACATTTGCAATTTCCCGTTGAGATCAGGTGTTAAAAGGAAATCCATTATTTACCGCCTAATAAAAGCCATCCGCCATAGCTCGATGAATACAAGAACTCCCGTGCTTGCCCTGCTGGAATATTTACAGTTCCGGAATCAGATCCGTATGCTCCACTTCGAGCCCTTCCGTACCAGACATTGGCACACAACGGAGCAGCTCCAACCTCTCGAGTTATTATTACCCGCTGCCCGTCAACAGCATAGTTAGTACCCAGTATCATTTTTCTGGAACAACTTGCAAGCCCGGTCAGCTTATAAATCGAACATTTGGTTACGTCTACAATTGTATCCTTAGTAATGCCAGATAGGTCTATCTCATTTGATGGTGGATCCAATAAGGTAAAAGCAGATTCTAAATTGTCGAATATCACGCGTCCACGAATACTCGTGTTCCATAGTAACGGGCTTGATATTTCCACCAGACCGCCCTGCCATCCATGGTGGATAAAGATATACCCCCGTTTGCTGGACCCTGTACCAGACGTGTATCCCAATATGTGTGCAGCGTTGCTTGATGAGTCACCAAAAAGAATTTCACCGACCCCGCCGCTATTGTTGGTCAGCTTCAATCTCCCGATCTCCGGTCCCCCATTGACAATTAAATCAGCAGATACAGTGACAGTATCTCCATCGTCATCGATGGTTGAATTACCGGTTTCTCCGTTTGCGTCTGTGTATTTAACTATTCGATTGGCTGTTCCAGTCCCGTGATTAACTGCATCGTCAATGCCATCAAGCCGTGCAAGCTCTGTGCTGGTTACAGCACTCACAGCGACTTTGCCAGAGGAGTTTGAAATTAAAACCCTGTTTGCGGTAAGGTTCGCGTCATCTATTGTAGATACAGCGCCAGTCAAATTACCTTTGTGCCATATAGGATAATCTGTTCCGTCACTTGCTCTAATATTAAATACCGGTCCATCACTGGACTGAATAAATGGGTTATTATTCGCACCCATACCCAGTTTGAGCCAGTTTATTTCACCATCCTGTTGCAAGAGCAGCAGGGCGGTATCCGTTTCGGTCACATTATCTGTGTCAGCCAGAATGTTTAATGTAGCTGCGCCAGATTTACTTATTGACAAATCACCAGTGAGAGTTCCGCCGGACAGCGGTAAATACAATCCCGTGTGTAAATGATCACCTGCGGAAACCTGTGAGGCTCCGGTTCCGATTTTGTTTTCAGCAGTTAAATCTGAATATGCTGAATATCTGCTTGTTGAAAGGGTGCCCGATGTAATGTCAGTTGCAGCATGTGCGTGCCCGTTATCTGATTTTCCTGCGAGTAAAGCATCTATTTCTGCCTCCCGATAATAAATACTATCGTGCTGGTGAATCGTAATCAGCCCGGCAAACGGCCACACACCGATTCGACTGGTATTCAACTTTACAAGCACAGATTCCGGAGTGGTGGGAGACAGTGGCATTTTTCCTATGTAAATTCCAGGATCATCACCAACGATAAAAACCGGGCCGTCAAGTTCCGTTCCAGCAAAAAGGATGCTGGTTAAAATTAAAAGAAATAGCGCGCTTTTTTTACCCATGAGCTGGCCTCCGTTTCCCGCAGTTCTATCCACAGTTCAGTTTTCCCGTTTACTATATATTCCTTAAGCCTCGAATTTGTACCGATTGGAAGCGGATTCTGCTGTGCCGATGCGCCGCTTCCGAGCTTTTTCCAACCGTCAATGTACGCTCCATACCACTCGTCTTCACTCTCGACATAACAGACCATAATACCGGGCGCGAAAACAGTTTCAAGCCAATCGCTGCCGATCCTGGTATATGCGTTATTTTCGGTCCAGCCGCTGCCGGTAGCGGAAGCGATATACCGATCGAGCTCCTGCGGATCCGCCGGAAGGCTTTCTGTAGGATCCCAGAACGCTTTGACCTTTGTATTGCCGATAAGATCATCTAAAATTTCCTCAATCAGATAATCGCCATGGACAAACGCAATTCCCGGCACTCCCGGATTTGCTGCTATGTATGCGTTGATTCTGGCCCGTACAAGCGCCTTTATATCCTCAACATTTGTCATGCCATCTTAGCCTTTACTCTGGTCGAATAAGGCACGTGCAAAGAACCATACGCCAGGCATGGACACAACCCGGTCAGAACCCCTTCCTGCGGGTTTACAGATGCTCCACCAAGCTCCACAGAAATGCTGTTCACAATAACCTTTGATGCCGGTCCAATCGTGTTTACCTCAATAGTATGTTTTTTTTTCAGTACAATATTATCTCCCTTGTCATTGTAAATAGCGGCCTCACCTTCTTCGAGAGCTATCCTGAATTTCCTGTTTTCAGATGCAATCAAATAGACATTCTGACCTTTTTTTAAAAGTAAGGCTTCAGTTCCTTTGGGAAGTGCTGATGCAAATCCGAACTGCTGCATCGCAACTCTATCCTTGAACGATTCCTCTGTGCGGCCAGTAGCTGAAAAGGTTGCAAGCTTGCCAGCCCTGGATGTGAATTTTGTGACGATACCGCGAATTAAAGAGATCATGCTACAAGTCCCGGAACGCCAAGTTTAAGATCTGTTATCTGCCCGCCGGCAGTACCGCTGAAAGTCCGCCCGTAAACCAGCATATCAGTGTGGATATCCAGCTCAAAATCATCCACCCTGACCAGTTCATCTATTGACCAGTTGTAAACGTTCTGTGAATGTCCTTTAACTGTGTAATTAACAGTATTTGAAAGCATCCTCGCATGCTCCATCCGCAGCTGTGCGGCTTTCTTCACCGACCCCTTATCATCAGAAATCGCCTCTACATATGGTTTGTAAAGTGTATCCCTGAAAGGGAATGAATCATCTTCCACAGTTGCGATCGCGTTTATCGCCGCTGGCTCGCAATCCTCCCCCTGCTCCTGGGTAAGCACTGTGTACCTGGAATACCTGGATGTAATATCTTCTCCACATTCCCCTTTCATAATAGAGTTGTTCTGTTCTTCACTATTAACCCGGATCGAAAAGCGTGTTCTTCCACGACCGCGGGGCTTTCTGAACACAAGCCCTCCGTTAGCTTTACAGTAGAACACAAGGCCCCTGCTGGCTGCCACATCCCGGAGCACATCAAAGATTTTCTGCCCTGGTTCTGTTTGAACGAACGGTTTTGATGCATCCCGTTTTTCGGCCCCCGAATCATATTCGCCCGTCACAGAACTCCGAAAACTCTTTTCTTTTTGCGGCTGCCTTCAGTGTCGAATTTTCGGTTTCAGCAGTTGTCAATTTTGTCTGCAGTTCGGTTTTTTCAGATTCAAGCGTGGTTACTTTTGCGGAAAGCTCAGTAACCTTAGATGTCAAATCAGACACCTGCTGTTCTAAGGTCAGGTTCATACCAGGCTCCTTTGGAGTAGAAAATTGTGTAGTCGTAGTTTCGATTTGTTCCTGCGGCGGCTCACTGACGAGTTGCTCAATTTCCCACTCAGCAACAATTGCGTTCGCCTTCTCTGCACCGTCACGCTCAAGAACATGGTCACGAAGACGGCGGGCTATACGGCCCAGGGTTTTGATCTGCCACAAAATCCAGCTATCGCGTTCAGCGGAAAATTCAACTCTACCGATCCATGGCTTTACAACATCAGAGCAGTCAGTGGTTACCAGGTGATCGGGAGCAGACGCAAACTCTACTGCCATCACTTCCTTCATGCCTTTGATTGCAGGAGGCTTAGCACCCAAGAATGCAACATGATTAAGTGAATAGTTATCTGAATTGAATGCGGCGGATACATGGGTATACATTCCCTTGTTAACCATTTCCGCAAACTCAGCGACCAGCCGTGCCGGTTTAAAAAGGAGAGTTTCAGTTGCTTCATCAAACTTCAAAGCAGCAACCCTGCCCCAGGCCGGTTCTTTCTGCGATTCAGGGTGCCCCACAGTTATCGGTGCCTGGTACATGTCCGGCTTGTAGCTTGACGCACAAGCTCTCAGCTTTTCTTTTGTAAGATCGACAAGTTGACCAAACCGGTCAGTGTATTTTCCTACTTTTGCAAGCTCGAACCACTTCATTTTTAAACCCTTTTTAAACGCGATTTACAAGTCACTTTTCAGATCACAATAAAAATCTACCACAAAATCCAGCTGCAGATTTACGGAACAGGTTCCGGAAATTCTTCAGCACATCACGTGGTATGTTATATGTGGATGCGATAGCATCCACATACCTGCGCATGACCTTTTCGCAAAGGAACCTGATGGAAGCTAACCTGATTGGTTTAGGAATTAAACAGATGCTGGCTCTCAACCTGATAACCGCAGCCGCTATTCTGCTTATCTGGTATTTGACACATAAGGCTGAAAACGCCAAGTGGGAAAAGCAGCGGCTTGATCAACAGGCAGAACGGGAAGCGGACCGCTCCGAACGCAAAGATCAAGCTGATGAGCACATGAAAAAATGGGACAGCGTTATGCTGCAGCATAAAGAGGAATTAGTGCGGCAGGCTGAATCTCACGCGAAAGATACCGATAGATTAATGAGGCTTCTTGAACGGGAAGTCCAGGTCGGTGAGCTTCACGCCAACCTGCTGCAGGCCCTTAATTCGAAAATAGATGGTAAACTTATCTGCCCGAGGGAATAACTGTTTTCACCTACAGGAAAGGAATAAATAAAAATGTCAAGTGATCTGCGTGATGCAATGATATCCCACGAACAATCTCAGCTCAGGACAAAGCTTTCCTCTGCACGGAAGGAATTTGACGACCTTGATATCCTGGTATCGGGAGCGATAATTCAGATCCGCCAGTTGATTGACCTCTACGAGAAGGACGTGACAAAGCTGAATGTCGATGAGGCATCACAGACGATGGAGCGCCTGAAAGAAAATGTTCACCGGATGCGTGAGCTGCATGGACAAATTGAATCCCTCAAAAAAGCCCTGAACGAAAAATGAGCAAGATACAGGAATATTACGAGGACTGCGAACGGTGCTATGTTTCCGAAGACATGTCGTTTGAGGAAATAACGCGGGCGTATCCCGTATCTGAAAAGACATTGCGGCTCTGGGCTGACAAAGGCAACTGGAGAGACCGCCGCAAGGCATTTAAAACCCGGCGGGCATCCTTGGAGGAAAAGCTCCATGCCTTTGTTGACAAGCTGATGGATACTATCCTTGATGACTGGAACAACGGGCGCCAGGTGGATCCGGGCCGGATGTATGCATTCAACCAGCTTTTGGGCAAACTGGAAAAAGTACAGAAATACGAAGCGAACGCAAAGCAGGGGGATTCGGAAACTGAAACATCTGGAGAAGCCAACCCCAGGCTCTGGCAGATCGCGTTCGTGATGTACTGGGGTTGAACCGCAAATGAGCGACCTGTCTTTTTTTCTTCCGTACCAGATCCGGTACCTGAACGATCACTCGCGATATAAGATCGTTGAGAAGTCCCGCCGTATCGGCGGCACCTACATGCAGTCTTATGAGGACGTCGAAGATGTTGTCATCAAGCGAGAATACACTCCGGGACGTCCGGTTGAGAAGGTTTACTTTTCATCAAAAGACGAAGACGCCGGTAAAGAGTACATCGATTACTGCGCATACTGGCTGCGTGTATTCAATGCTGCGGCATCGAAACCTTACGAGGAAGTAATTGACGAAAAAGAGGGGATTACCGCAAGGGTAATCAAACTCAAAGACGGCCAGAAAATTCATTCCCTGTCGTCAGCCCCTACAGCCTTCAATTCCAAGGGCGGGAAAATCGTCTGGGATGAGGCCGCCCTGCATAAGGCCCAGATCGCGATGTGGTCAGGAGCCCAGCCAGCCGCCCTCTGGGGTTACCCGATCCGCATTTTATCAACTCACAAAGGGAAGAAATCTCTTTTCTACAAGTTTGTCCAGGACACACTCAGAGGCAAAACCGGCTGGGCTTTGCACCGTATTCCGATCCAGCTGGCAGTTGCCGAGGGTTTGGTTGACAAGATATTCGGCAGACCGACAACAGACCAGGAACGCCAGTCATGGCTTGAGGAAGTCAGACGGAACTGCCGCCTTGAGGAGATCTGGCAGGAGGATTACTGCTGTAATCCGCAGGACAGCACAACTGCGTTTCTGCCTTACGAATTACTGACCCCGGTTGAAACCCCCGGCATTCTGCTCCCGTTTGAACATCTTTGTTTTCTTCCTGGAGAGCTGTATGCGGGCTGGGATGTCGCACGGAAAAAAGATTTGTCTGTCGTGCATATTATCCAGAAACTGGGACCATTGCGATTGTCAAGATATATCCACCGGATGGAAAAGACCAGGTTTTCTATTCAATATGAGTTTGCAGACAAAGTTATGAGTCTGCGAAACCTCCGCCGGATGTGCATCGATCAATCGGGAATGGGACTGCCGGTAACAGAGCGATGCCAGGAAAAACACGGCACATTCCGTGTTGAAGACGTCACCATGACTAACAAGGTAAAAGAAGATCTGGCTGTAAATGGAAAGAGCCTGATTGAGGACCGTTATGCACGGATTCCGGATGAGGAAATAATCAGGGAGTCGTTTCATTCAATTCAAAAAGAAGTGACCACTGCAGGTAATGTCAGGTTTGATGCAGACCGGACAGAGGAAATAGGGCACGCGGACGATTTCTGGGCATGGACACTGGCCCTGCATGCAGTCTCGGGCGGAGCGCGGTTTCATAGCACAGTCTCCACAAAAATTTGACAAACACCCCGTTTCGGGTTTATAATTAGCTTTATGGAAACTGTATTTGATCATGCGATAACCGATTCCGAACAGAAGACCATTTTTGGCATGGTATTCTCAAAAGACGAGTATTTGGCGCTGCCGATGAACAGCGACGGCGAATACGGGCAGATTTAC
>ERZ795047.3223-NODE-3223-length-14856-cov-8.595771_pt1 | contig 14856 bp, 14 predicted proteins | sample MGYA00375131_ERZ795047 | MGnify/ENA primary metagenome ERZ795047 (study PRJEB30176, sample SAMN05720228) | activated sludge metagenome | isolation source: Anaerobic digester | place: Japan | collected 2015-05-20 ...
CTCGGTGCGGCGAACTTCACGCCTGCCCTTGAGGAGTTTCCGAGCAGATTCCTAGTCTTTGCTATGGGGATTATCACACACAGAACAGCGCTTGCCTATGTGGGCGCTGCTTGACGCTTACTTTGGAAGGACTCGTGGGTTATCGGTTATTCTCGATCCGTGTGGACCCGCATCACTCAAACTTCTATCCTACACACATTCCACCCCAAGGTATCAGCGCGAACTCCACATACTCAGTTTCTATTACGCTGTTTTGCTGAATAGCTTGATAACTATCCCTGAACAATCTAAAGGCGCTAGAAGCAAGAGCCCATCATCTGTTTGGCAATCGAAAAGTTCATAGTTCGGCAGTCAAAAAGTGCATAGGCTACCACCACGCCCGGGGTCGGATCTCAGGGCCCTATTGGGCCGGGTCGTTTTTGTAAATAGTGTTTTGTTGGGGGTGGGCACCTCCAACGTCATCTGGGACATGCAATTGGGAGAGGGCGTGCCGTAGACGGTAGCTTTCCCCTGTGAATGCAAGCTCACATTCCAAGTGCGTCCCGCCTGTCTCTTGGGTCTTCTTATCGTTCCCTGCGTTCGTCGCGTAATTTGTTGGATTGCATGATATATCTGAAAAAGAGAAGCATATGTATGCCATGATTGCCTTGCAATGGTTTATGCTCTGCCCTATAGGCTGTTTTGATGAGAGGGTGCTCGAGCCTGTTGCCATGGGGCTGTAATCATATTACCTGCACGGTTGAGATGTGCGAGGTGACCGTCATCAGTCGACACCGTCTACGGCAAGCAGCGCTGATTGCACAGAAAAACTAAGCAAAATCGCGTGCTTTCGGTATCGAGGGATCGATTAGATATGGAACGGTTTCGTATACTTCCGCTTTGCACGCAAAGCTGGTGGAATATTACATAAAAGACAGGACGTGCGAATCGCCAGGCAGACCTGATTATTTCGGCGTGCGTGTATCGGAATGCCTCGTTTGGGAGTCCATAGGATTCGACAACCTGCCCACGGAATCTGCTGTAGACTCTGGTTGGTTTCATCCTGGGCCAGCACGACTCAATGGGGTCTTTCAAAGATGGGTGGGCAGAGTTGCCAACTGCCTGCCTTAAGTCACAAATAATCACAAACAGGAGGTTTTTTGCGAATGCCAAAGCGAAACGTCTTGGTAGTATTTCTCCTAGTGTGGGTATTTGCATTTTCCGCAGTATCGTATGCTGCGGATGCCACGAATCCCTATGCCTCAGATATGCAGGTCGTTTCAGTAATAGTCCCGGAAGTCGCTGAGATGACATTTATTACCGGAAACAGCTTCACAATGGAATTCGTTTGGGCAACGGACTCATGGACTCTGGTAGCCCCTGATGATGTTATCCATACGCTAAAATATGTCACAAACGTCGCTGGTCGAAGGATTACGTTGCAGGCGGGAATCTGGAATCAGAATTTCTATGGCAGCAACCTACATCTGAGCGTGACACCGGACGGAGGAAGTCCGATCTTCATTACAGGGCCCTCGAAAGACTTAATAAACCCCGTGCTGTTGACAGGAGCATATCAGGAAATTAACCTAACCTACTCTGCTTTTGCAGACCTCACTGTCATCCCGGGTACTTATACATTCCAGATAATCTACACAATGATAGATAACTGAGTTAGCCTAGTTGGATCACGAAAGGCTCATGGAGGCCGGGGTTCTTCCTCGGCCTTTCCCATCGGCAGCCCTGTGCGGGTACTGGCTGAAGAGGGAGGATGTCTCTGTGCACGGTTGAAGCGAAGGGAGCGATGTTGTCATGCTATATCCAAATCGCAGATGTGTTGCAGGTGCCACTACTTTGGCTCTGGCTGTTATGCTTTGTGTGATGATGCCACCTAGCGCCCATGCCTCGGTAAACGTGCTGAGTGGCCTCACTCAAATGCATGAGGTTGCTCTAGGCGGGGAGTATAGCGGGGTCATAGTACTGGAAAATCTGGGCGATGTGGTCGAGAGGGTGGAGCTTTATCAAACAGATTACCGGTTTACTGCAGAAGGCTACACATATTATGAAGAGCCTGGCACTGTTCGACGCTCCAATGCTGCTTGGATTCGCCTGGGACAGTCTGTTGTAGAGATTCCGCCCAAATCTAGAGCTAGTATCCCCTACAGAATCCTGATACCCAACGATACTAGGCTCGTCGGTACTTACTGGAGTATGGTGATGGCAGAGATGCTGGGCAGTGTAGACGAGGTCGACATTGACGAGCCTTACAAGAAGGATGAGAATGCGATTGTCCTAGGAGTGAAACAGAAGTTTAGGTACGGCATCCAGATAGTAACCGATATCGGCGGTACGGGCAAGAAAAAAGTAGTCTTCAGCAACCCGGCACTCAAACGCATCGAGTCTTCCGGCGCCCTTACATTGAGCGTAGACATGGCCAACGCCGGCGAACGGTTAGTCAACCCGTCTGTATGGGTTGAGGTATACGACAAGAGCGGAACGAAGGTAGGACGGCTTGAGGGCAAGAACGCCAAGATATACCCCGACACGTCTGTTCGGGCAACGATCGAGCTCGGCGCGCTCGAGCCCGGAAGTTACAAGGTGATTATAGTGGCTGACAATCATGACGAGTACGTGGCGGCTGTTCGGTACAGCCTGGAGGTGCCGGTGCCTTGATCGGTGTGAGGAGAGCCAGCCTGCTTCCGATGATTGCTTTTGTGCTCTCCGCCGTCTGCGCTTTTTGGGCATTCGCTGAAGAGTCGAGCGCGTTGTCGATTCATCCTGTCAACAGATTGATTCAGGCAGATCCGGGCAGTGTTGTTACCATTGTGGTGGCGATTGAAAACCACAGTGCGGAGGCGGTAGATGTTGACCTCAGTTCGGAACTGCCTCAATCGTGGTTTGCGTTCTTCGGAGATGAAACGGTCAGGCTGGCGCCGGGCGAAACCGAAATTCTGCCCATATCGGCAATGATTCCCAAGAATGTGTTGGCCGGAAGCTACGAAATCCTCGTCCATGCGAGGTACACATGTCCGCGCATGAACGATCGTCAATCCTCAGAAATCCGGTTCACTGTGTTGGTAAACGAAGTCAGGAGTATCAGAGTTACACTTGTCAATGCGCCGGATTACGTTGTGGACACTGCTTACACAGCATCATTTCTCCTGAGCAACCATGGCAATGTCGTGGAGGACTTGAAGCTCTCGACCTGCGATATTCAGGGGGCGTACATCACACTCGACCCTGCCTGGGTCAGCTTGGAGCCGGGCGGGAGCACTCCGATAGATGTGCATGTAATCTTGACTGCTGCTCCTGGAAGGGTCCTCGATCATACAGTACTTGTCAAAGCGGGAAACCGGGATTTGCTGTCGAACTGGGCGTCGGCCAGCGCTCGGGTGAAGGTGCTTCCGCAGAAGCTGAGCGATTCCGATGCCTACCACCATTTCCCCCTCAAGATCCAGCTGAGCGCAGGTGTGCTTGGGACATCTAATCGGGCGCAGCTCAAAGTGGCCGGGGCAGGCCCGCTTGCTCACGGGGGCAATGACAGACTACGCTTTGATCTATCAGATACGGGAGGGGTTGTCGAATACAGAGCTCCTGGAATGCGTCTGATATTAGGTGACGGCAGGTTCGGCCTGTCCCCGCTGACCGAATGGCAGGCCAAGGCGCGAGGCATAGGCGTGCAAATCAGTCAGGAAAGGGCGGGACTCGAGCTCTATACTCACGATGGCGCTGGCTCTCCTAAGGTGGGGCTTAGGGCTGCCGCGACTTCTAGCAACGGGTCTTCGCTTTCCCTTCAGCTTTTGACACAAGTAGAGCCCGCGACGAACATTCTCACAGTAAAAGGTGTGCACAGGATACCTGGCGTCGAAATCGATTGTGAGTATGGAATGCTGGCTAATGGGTCGAGTTCTGGCGCACAAGCGCTGCGTGCAAGCGGCAGGTCAAAACTTGGCCCGGTTGAGGCAGTTGTGACCGTTCAGAATGCGGATCGTGGCTACACCGCAATAGACAATCCCGGGATTGACATGTCGTTGAAACTCAAAAGTCTCTCAAAGCTGCCCGTATCAGGCACCCTTCTGCTGCAAAAGCATGATGATGGGGAATTGCATAGCCGCAAATTGGAAGCTAATGCCGTATGGAAGTTGGATTCGACTGAACTAGGATTGAAATACTCCGATACGGCGAAATGGGACGACGGTTCGGATGATCTCGGCAGGTCTAGACAGGCCTCAGTCTCTCTCAACGTCTTCGATAGCAGCAATGCCTCTCTCAAGGAGGAGATTTCTGTGCAGAACTGCTCCGGCATGTTGGGAAACCCCGGAAGTTGGACCGTGGCATATGCTCTCAAGAAGCAGTTGATTGAAAGCAGGTGGAAGTGGACCTCCTGCCTGAGTGCGAGTATGCCGTTGAGCCAAGGCGCTTCGGTAAGTGTTGGCTTGGGTGCAGACGCTTCATATCAAGTTGTGCCCGGGCTGGAGATGAGGGGCGGTTTTCGCGCAGGCACTATAAGGCAGAGCGGCTTGACTGTATCTGCAGGAGCGACGTACAAGCCATCTGATTGGGCGGCCCTATCGATCGATGCATCCTGCAAGATAGTGGACGGCGGGGTGCGTGACTTGGGAGTGAAGGTTGGCCAGACAGCCTTCTTCGATATTCCCCTAGCCCGCCGCTCAGACGTGGGGGAGATATCGGGAAAGGTTGTGGGCGTGGACGGTAAGGGTATGCCGGGTATTATAGTGAACGCGGGAGGGTTTTCAACCGTAACGGATTCATCGGGTAATTTCAGATTCCCTGCGGTGGTCGAAGGCGAGCAGTATGTATCGGTTAGCGTGCGTGAACTGGGCCCCGAGTATCTAGTGATGCCCTCGTCCGCCGTCAGTGTGAAGGTGGAACGGAACACCGAATCCACAGTGCAATTGACTGTTGCCAGGTCGGGAAGGATCGAAGGTATTGTCAGATTCTCTTCTGACGAGGGAAGCTGTGTAGTGCCTGATGAAATGATATGGCGTATTGCAGATGGGATATCGACTCAAAGTGCGCCCAAGCTGCTGTCAGGGCTGCTGGTGGAAGTATCCGGAGCTAGGCGGTACGTGGTTCCGCTTGACTTTGAGGGCCGGTTTGCTATCGACCATCTCCCCCCAGGGGACTACAGGGTAACTATAGATCGGAGCTCTGTGCCTTCCCTTTACGAGCTGACTCCGTCAGCGATGAACATAACATTGGGCGAAGGTGAAAAGGCATCGGCTGAATTTGCTATCTACCAGGTACTTCGGGAATATGATTTCACTGAAGGTGGTGAGATTGGACACGAGCTAATAGTAGAGGGACAGCAAGAAAGGTAGTTCAGGGAAATTGCGCGGGAGTTGAGGTGATCAGGCGACGCAGCGGTATCTGCTAATAGGGGCAAACCGCGTTCTGCATGTGGTATGTCTGCGAAGAAGGCCTTTCATCAAAATGGGACGTGCCATACCTATCCTCCATATGAGCAACGCCGACAAGGCGTTAGCCTCTCCAGATCACGGTGTTCAGCTCGAGGGCTGTACCGGGTTTTGCCTAAGAAATAGCCTTGTTCCCATGCTACACCCGGGGTATGATAAGAATTGGCATGAAATGATGCAGTTCGCTTGAATGGCTCCCTCGTTTTTGAAGAGCCGAGCTGTCTTATGGGGAGGAACACCACCATGTCTGTAACAGAACTTCCGGCGTGGCGGGCCTTGGCTGAGCACCGGCTGGAGATGGAAAACATCCATATGCGCGAGCTGTTCGCATCTGACCCGGAGAGATTCGACCGATTTTCGATCAGGCTTTGGGATTTGCTCTTCGACTACTCCAAGAACCGCATTACAGACGAGACCATGTCTTTGCTATTCAACCTTGCCGAACAGGCCCGCCTTGCAGAGGCAATAGAGGCGATGTTCAGCGGCGAGCGGATAAACACGACTGAGAATCGCCCAGTACTTCATGTAGCCCTGAGGAATCGATCCAATCGGCCCATCCCGGTGGATGGCACGGACGTTATGCCTGAGGTAAATGCGGTGCTTTCTCAGATGCGCCGCTTTTCTGAGGCGGTGCGCAGCGGCGACTGGAAGGGCTATACCGGAAAAGCCATCACCGATGTTGTCAATATCGGGATTGGAGGATCAGATCTGGGTCCTCGCATGGTTGTGCACGCGCTAAAGCCTTACGGCCATGACCGCTTGCGCGTCCACTTTGTGTCGAATGTAGATCCCACGGACATTTCAGAAACCCTATCCGACCTTGCCCCAGAGACGACGCTCTTCCTCATCGCTTCGAAGACTTTCACTACGCAAGAGACCATGATGAACGCCAATACGGCTCGAAATTGGCTTTTGCGCCATGCCGGAGAAGATGCAGCTGTAGCCAAGCACTTCGTGGCGATCTCCACCAATCGCGACGCGGTTGAAGCGTTCGGGATCGATGATCGCAACATGTTCGTCTTCTGGGATTGGGTTGGCGGCCGTTACTCGCTCTGGTCGGCCATTGGACTTTCGATAGCTCTCTATGTGGGCATGGACGATTTCGAATCTCTGCTCGCAGGCGCGCACAAAGTAGACGAGCACTTTCGCACTGCGCCCTTGGACCGGAACATCCCGGCTATAATGGGGTTGCTCGGCATATGGTACAACAACTTTTGGGGTGCCGAGACCTGCGCTGTTCTCCCTTACGATCAGTACTTGGCTTATTTCCCCGATTACCTGCAGCAAGCGGACATGGAAAGCAACGGCAAGAGCGTGACCAGGACGGGGGGGCCGGTGGACTATCAGACTGGGCCAGTACTTTGGGGACAACCAGGAACCAACGGGCAACACGCTTTCTATCAGCTCATTCACCAGGGCACGAAGCTGGTCCCGTGCGATTTCCTGGCTGCAGCACAGAGCCATAATCCCATTGGCGACCATCACGAAGTGCTTGTAGCCAACTTCCTGGCGCAGACAGAGGCGCTCATGAAGGGCCGAACTTCCGACGAGACCCGGGCGGAGCTTGCGGCTCAAGGCTGCACTGGTCAAGAGCTGGAGTTGCTGACCGCTGCGAAGACCTTTGAAGGAAACAAGCCTACGAACACGTTCCTTTACAAGAAGCTTACTCCTGAAACCCTTGGCATGTTGATCGCTCTGTACGAGCACAAGATATTCACTCAGGGCGTTATTTGGAATGTGAACAGTTATGACCAGATGGGGGTCGAGCTAGGGAAGGAACTCGCCAGCAAGATTTTGCCCGAGCTGAAGGACGTCAGGCCCGCAGTCGGTCATGACAGCAGCACTGTCGGGCTAATCAATGCGTTCAAAAGCATGAGATAGCCGATGATGTCATCCGTTTGGCAGCCGGAGAGTTCGTAGTTCGGCGGTCAAAATGTGCATAGCTAACTATGCCTGGGGCCAGTGGTTGCTCTCCATTTTTAGCCATATATGCATGCAAGCCTGTGCGAGTTGGCGGCGAAGCATCCTTGAAAAGAAAAGCCGAGAAGAACGGAGGCGTGCCGGTGAAGTTCATGTCGAACATTATGGCCTTCATAAAGAGGTCGGAATCGAATGTGATAGCAATCAGGCCCAATGAGTACCTGTTTCTTTGTGATGAGAATGGACACGATATGGCTGCTCTGATCGCGTATTCGCCTGAAATGAAGATGGACATGCTAAGCGAGTTCAAACAAGACGCAAGTGCCCAGTATGCGTCCGGTTACAGCGCAGTGACTGGGGCGATAGTCGACAAGCTTGGCGCGGTGGGACCGGTCATGATGAGCGGGGCGAGAGCCGGCGAATTGATGCAGATTGTTGCGCCCCCCGAGATTGTGAAGGCTTTGGCGGATGGATCGGTGAAGCTGATGCAGACGCCGACTGGGGCTACAAGCAGCGTGGTAGCTGAGGGATCCTCGAGAATAGTGGGCCAGGTTAGGTTAGCGCCGGCAGATGTTGCGCCAATAGTTGCTCCTGTTGTTCTCTATCAAATTCTAAATGCCATTGCAGGTGCGCATCAACTGAGCAAGATCAACGCTCGTTTAGACAGCCTTCAAAGGGCTATAGATTCCGTAATCTTCCGTCAACAGGCGAACTCATATGCCCGACTCTATGCCGCCATCGATGCGTTGCAAGAACTGGATAGAGAGTATTGCGCTATCGGAATGTTTACGGATGACATGCGCTGGAGGCTTTCTATAGCTACGAATGATATTCAGGCTGTAAACTATGAAAGCAGCTTTATCATTGGCCGCTTTAAGCGCATGAGCGAAGATCTGATAAGATCATCCCATAAAAGGCAGGGTGCGATACAGGCGAATACAATGCTGAACGAAGAGTCGAATGTGTACATGTTGGATGCGGCCATATACGTGACTGCGGTCAAGGCGGGGCTCATGGCTGAGCAGATGTGGATAAGGCACGATCTTCAGTTTGTCCCTGAATATGTTGGGTATAGGCTTGCCGACTTGAATTGCGAGATTGAAGAGCTGAAAGAGACTGTTCCGCCAATGCGTTATATTGAGGAGCTTCAGGATCACGCGGATAGCTGTTTGCGGGAAATGCGGTCGTTACAAAGATGGACCAGCCCGCGGCTGAGTAAGGAGATACGAAGCCGCTCTGAGCAATTTGCGTCAATGCAGGAAGATGATTCTCGGCAATATACTGCTCAATCGTTGTTCATATGGGAAGACGATAAGGGCGAAATCAAAGCCTTATCCGGAGTGGAGGCGATCGATACAAAATAGACGTTACCGCTGCCACAGCGCTTCGGTTCGGCTACAGTTCGTCTGCTTCGTCGATGTTGCATGCGATGCAAAACTCCGCAGTGTGATGAGGACCCTCTGACGGTTGGCCATTCGACGGGCACTGCAACCGGATCATAATTCTCTTTGCCGTATTGCATAGAAAGGCCATTGATATAATAGTGTGTGCCGCTTCCCAGCTGGACGCCATGGGCAGAATCGATGTGGCCAGAGCAAAAGGAATGCCAAATGGGATGGCGAGTTGGCTCCCGATCATCCTATTTCCAAAGATCGGGATGGATGTCTCTTGGTCAAGCCCTGCGTCTTTTGGAATATCGTAGTCCTCACGGAATGGCGGGCTACGCGAATCTGCCCAAAAACAGTGAACGAGTCTGATCGTATTAGGGAAGTCAATGCCACAAAATGTTTCATGTGAAACATTTGACCATGTATTATGCACATAGATGTCCAGAAAGCTCTGCTTTTCATGGCATAAACTCGGTCTGCTCCCGTCTGGCACCTGGGCGAGTTGTTGGCCTCAGCAAGGAGCTGAGGCCAAAGTGTGGGCAGTCCGGACGCATATGCCCTCCTAACATGAGCGTTCGGGGACGCTGCACGGTCAGAACGACCAGTCTTCCCTGGCGAAGCCCCAGCCTGTCTTATCCATCTCCTTGAGGAATCTCGCCAGATAATCTGAGAGAGCTCCTATCATCTTCTCGCCTTGCTCCCGCGTGGCGCCAGTGGGATCCCCGGTCGCTCCGGTCCTGGAGATCTGGGGTATCGTGGTCTTGATGCTCACTTCAGCCGGGCTGGCCGGCCACTCGCCCCGTGCTGCATCCATATCAACCAGGTCAGGCACGATCGCCAGCCCTGCAGCTGTTTCGGCTTTGCCGGCGTGCCCAAGGCCGTTCTCTAGGCCAAAGGTTCCCGGCGGACACAGGCGCGGCCCCGATATCCACCAAGCGTACGACACTGCCGCCTTGGCTGAAGGATACTCTCGGCCAAGGCGTCTCAAGGCGATGTCGATGGCAGAGTTGTTCCCGCCATGGCCGTTTATGAGGAGAAAACGATCGATGCCTTGGACGATACAGGACTCCAGTAATTCGAAGACTACTTGGGAGAGGGTTTCAGGACGGAGACTTAAGTTAAAGGGATACGGCATCAGCGGTCCGTTCTGCTATGGCGTATGCGGCGTAGGTGTCCATGCCCATGGGAAGATGATAGCCGTGGTTCTCGGTTGCGCCGATAACAAGAATAGCTTTGTTGAAGTGGGATGCTTCGAACCTGTGCCGGTTGAGCTTTTCCAGTCTGAATTCGTTTACCTTTGACATCTGCGCTGCCTCCTCAGTCAAGCCTGGCCATGACCATTAACTCTATCTCATCCATCAAAAGAGGACGACGCCCCCAATTTCCTGCAGTGCCGCCCCAGATGTGCTCCACGCTGAACCCCGTTATGTTCAGCATCAGCGTCAGCTCCATTGGGGTGAAGGCTTTCTCCCTTATCACGGAGGATAATATGTTTTCCGGCAGTTCGTTGCGGATGTCGTCGGCTATGAACGAGCCTATGGGATGGATTTGGCACAAGGCAATGTTGTCGAATCTTCCTGCGGCTACATCATCATCGCTGTACATGCGTATAGTCCTGAGGGCGTTGAGAGCAGTAAGAAGGAAGGGACCCTTTGGAGCCAGGGCTGAAGCGATGCCCCTCAATATGGAGATGTCGCGGTCTGCGGCGTTTTCGCCTGAGTTGAGGAGGCCGAAAGCTCCTTCGCACAAGCATATGCATGCATCGTAAGTGCGGTCCAATTTGAGCTCGGTGGCATCTTGGCGCAGCCACTTCACATCGACTCTCGCCTGTTCTGCTCTGCGGGCAGCCTCATGAAGCATTCCTTCGGATATGTCTACGCCAGTGACCTGATATCCCCGCTTGGCAAGTTCAACGCTATGCCGTCCGACACCGCAACCTACGTCGAGCACCGATGCGCCAGGCTCAAGGGCCATTATTTCTATTATGAAGTCAACCTCTCTGCAGGTGTTGAGGGTGAAAGGCTCGTCCATGTAATAGGGCGCATAGATGTCGAAGAAGCTTTTCCATTCACGGGTCGAATCGTGCTCAGGCAAAGCTATTCCTCCTCGCGTTATCTTTACCCTGTTTGTTCTGTGTGCGGAGGTCTCTTCCTGCATCGCCCTGACGATGTTGACACCGTTGTGCCAAGGGCAATCCGGGATTCCCCTGAGCTCGATGAGCAGCTAGCCGAGGCAACCGGGCGTTTTGAAAGGTGTATCGCCCTAGAGGTTTTGTTAGAGTATGGAGTCAAGTTCGACAGGAAGTTGATCGGAACGAGAACCCTAGGGATAAGCGCGGCAAGGTTTGGTTTGATTGGGCCAGTGCCAGATGCGCCTGGGATGCTTCGTGGCCTCCGAGCTATGTGCCAGGCATAATCTCTCAGGCGTTTGCTGATGATCGAAGTACTGTTGGCGCCTTCGGGCCGCTGTGCATCGACGAAGGAGGCCAGAGGCGGCAGCCGCCTCTGGCTCGGTTACGAGCTGCTCAGGCCAGCCCAAAAAGGCGACCCACTTGATAGATTATGACTGCAAGCGTCCACCCGAGCACGAGAGTATATGCCACGGCGAAAACCGTCCATCGCCGAGAACCTGTCTCCCTGCGTATGGCCGCAATCGTGGCTGTACACGGTATGTATGTGAGGGCCATAACCATGAATGAATAGGCCGCGAGCGGGGTCCAGCTGGCTCTGATCGCAGCGATGAGTCCCGCTTCCCCTGTTGTGCCGTAGAGGACTCCCAGGGTGCCGACGATGAGCTCCTTGGCTATCACCCCAAAGAGTAAGGCCGCTGCTGCTTGCCATTGGCCGAAGCCTGCGGGGGCAAGAATGGGAGCTATTGCCTTTCCGATTCTCCCTATCAGCGAATCCGGGCTGCCGGGATCGACGCCTGGCGGCAGATTGGACAATGCCCATACCAGGACGACTGAGAGCAGGATGACTGTGCCTGCCTTCTCCAGGAATTCCTTTCCCCTTTCCCACGTCTGAATCAGGACCCCGGATATTCTCGGCATGCGATACGGCGGCAGTTCAAGGACGAATGTGGCCTCGTCATCCGGTTCCACAAATAGGCTCAATACCTTGGCAAAGATGAAAGCTAGCACAACTCCGAGGGCGTACAAGGAGAAGACAACCAGTCCGCGGCGGCTTTCGAAGAAAGCTGTGGCGAACAGTACATACACAGGTAGACGCGCTGCGCAGGATATTAGAGGGTTAATCAATATGGATATAAGGCGGTCGCGCTTGCTGTCCAGGCTTCTGGTGGCCAGAATGCCCGTGACGTTGCATCCGAACCCGAGGATCATCGGGATGAAGGCTTTCCCGTGAAGCCCGACTGACCGCATCAGCCTGTCTGATAGCACTGCAGCCCTTGCCATGTAGCCCACGTCTTCAAGAAGTGAGATCATCAAAAAAAGCATGAATATTGGCGGTGCGAACTCCAATACGGCCCCTAGTCCCCCGACTACGCCTTCTACGAGCAAGCCAATAACGATATTGGGTGTTCCCGCCGCTTCCAGAGAACCTGCAAGCCAGGTGCCGAATGTTGCAAATAAGCCGCTGAGTGCGTCTGCAATTGGCTCGCTGAGGGTAAATGTTATCTGAAACATTAGCCATACTACGACGAAGAATATGGGATATGCGAGCCACGGATGGAGCACGAACTTGTCGATACGCTGCGTAGGAGTGATCTCGGCGTCATCTGGGCGTGAGACTATGACGGACGCGGAGATGCTTGCCGCAAGTTCGTAGCGCTTTTCGGCAATCAAGTCCACAGCTTCACGGCCTGCTGCCTTCTTTACGCGCGCGCAGGCCTCCTCTGCTGCGACTTCGAGTTCGGCAATTAGCTTTCCATAGGCCGTGTTGGCCTGTTCATTCGCTGAGTTCCTGATTTCCTGCAAAATGTCGGCGTCTTTTTCAAGCAGCTTTATGGCCAGCCACCGCGCAGATCGTCTACGGCAGAGATCCGGGACGCCGGCAAGTGCCTGCTCGAGCAGGGCAATTTCCTTCTCTAAAATGGGACCGTAGTCTATCCAGTATGAAGGCGTTCCGGCATCGGCGGGTTTTTCTACATCTTCGAGGCCTTCAGCCCCGGCGACCGCATTGGCAGTCTTGAGGGCGAGATCGACTAGTTCCTCGACTCCTCTTCCATGAACGGTAGCTGTGGGCACGACCCCGACTCCGAGGTGGTTCGACAGCTCATCTATGTCTATATCGAGGCCGAGCTCTTCAGCCTCGTCTATCATGTTCAGTGCCACAATGGTGGGCACGCCCATTTCCAGCATTTGAAGGGTTAGGTAGAGGTTTCTTTCGAGATTCGTAGCGTCAACGACGTTTATTGCCACGTCTGGGTGCTCGTGCATGATGAAGTTACGGGCAATTACCTCATCCAGCGCTCGCGAGCTGAAAGCGTAAGTACCCGGCAGGTCCACGACTAATGCTGAGGTTTCGCCTCTTGTCAATGTGCCCTCTTTTCGCTCTACTGTGACTCCGGGCCAATTGCCCACGTGTTGTCTTGACCCTGTCATTGCATTGAAAAGGGCTGTCTTCCCTGAGTTGGGGTTGCCCGCAATTGCTATGACAGGCCTAGAGTGTGCACTTGAATGGTTCATCTCATTGTGCCTCCGTAGATGATTCGTGTAAATGATGTATAAAGCCTAAAAGACGCATAATAGTTACCAACGCCTAACTTTTGGTCCAAAAAGAGTGCGCCCAATGGACGCCCGTGCGAGTATTTCTCTATTCAGTGCAATCTGCTTTCCTGTGTTGATGGCGCCCGCTTTCCCGCAGGCATTTATCGCCTGAGGCCGCCACCTGTCCATGTCTGTGGCGTCGACGGAACGGCCCGTGATTTTCCAGCTTGCATGCTTCCGAGCAGGGCCTGTCAGCACACGGTATGACGGATATGCCTGCCGCTTCGCCTCTTCGCAGACCGAGGCGGCAGCCGCGGGCACACACTATCAGGGGATCTCCGAAGGGCGCTGTCCCTTCTATGCAGACTTCTGTTCCAGGGGTCAAGCCCATATCCATCAACCGTCTCCTGAGTGGTCCCTCACAATCTATGCTCAGGATTGTTCCCCGATCGCCCGGATTGAGTTGGCTGAGGGATATTGCTCCGTTAGCATCGCTCATTCCGCGTCTCTCCTCTCCATGAATTCAACTAGTCCGTTCATTGTGTCTTTGCTGACTACATGCTCTATCTGGCACGCATCTTCTTCTGCTATGTGTTCGGCCACGCCTAGCACCGATACGAGAAAGGCTTTGATGGTGTGGTGGCGCCTGGACACGGCTCGAGCCTGTTCGTCCCCGGAGTCTGTGAGAAAGACTGGACCGTACTTTTCGCGCTCAATTAGGCCGCGATCGACCAAAAGCCCCATTGCCTGATTGACGCTGGCTTTCGATACGCCGAGCTTATCAGCTATATCGGTGGTACGGGCAGCACCGCTTTCGTCCGCCACTTCCAGCACGGCTTCGAGGTAATCCTCGAGCGATGGCGATATTGGCGTTGAGTTCTTCACTTCTTTCTCCCACCTTCATACTGAGGCGGCCGATCTGGATCAGCCGAAAGCTAAGTAAGGCATGACTAACTTGCCCTGATAAGAATCTATGCCATTTTTCAGGAGATGTCAAGAGCTTTCTGACGCGTATTGACATGTACGTGCCGTAGCGGGAAAATAATTATGGACATATGATCAATATGCAACAATATAATCTACCCGTCTCGACTGGCCTTTATCAACTCTATCCAGGTGCGATACGTCCTGGGACGGGAAGGCAGTTTGAAGGACTCATGTGCGTTCAGTGCAGGTTAGCCATAGTCAATTGCGTGCTCAGGGGATGGGTGTAGATGGGATGAGAGGGCACCTGGTTGTCTCTTTGCAAGTTGCAGTTGAGCCTGGGGCTTTCCTTTGTAGCCTTAAAACATCGCCTTGGGCGACTATATCGCACGCGGGCCCTAACCCCAAGGAACGTGAATTTCAGGATCCCGCAATATTCGATTGTAAGCGGCTCAGATTGCTGTTGCGCCGATTGAAGAAAACTTGTAGGAGCTGATATTATGCCGAGGCCTCCAAAATGCAGAAGAGTCGAGTTCATGCC
>ERZ795047.3229-NODE-3229-length-14837-cov-3.924909_pt1 | contig 14837 bp, 14 predicted proteins | sample MGYA00375131_ERZ795047 | MGnify/ENA primary metagenome ERZ795047 (study PRJEB30176, sample SAMN05720228) | activated sludge metagenome | isolation source: Anaerobic digester | place: Japan | collected 2015-05-20 ...
CTGATCAGTTCTCTTGTGCTGGGGACTTTTGAAGAAGAGGACATGATACTGCTTCAGAGCACGAAGGCTGTTCTGCCCGGAAAAAGCAAAATTCTGGTAGAACATCTCTGCAACCTGATGATGCAGTTCAAGGGAATAAACACAGCAGAGGGAAGCAGGAAAGAGTGATCATCAATCAAGATTTGGCGCAGTGCTGAGATCATACCACTTTTTGATTACCCAGAGCTGCTCCTTGTCCCTCTCCAGAAAAAACACCTGTTGTTCAATGGAGACAGTATACAACTCAACATCAGTATCACTGTTCTTTACCCTTATCTCCATTTCACTGCCTTCTACCATCAGTTCAACATTGACAGTGTCACCATTCTCATCGGTGATAAATCTCTTCCTTGTCACTATCGGCTCTACAGCGAATTTAATCTGCTCTGCTTTTTTAAATAGTTTTGTGTGACTTTCTTTTTCAGGTTCTTTGGTCCAGAAAAAATAACTTTCTGAATTATCAATATATTGCAAATTAGTATCAGGAACTTCACGTTCTATATTGTACTTTGTCGCAAATACGGAGCTGCCGGTGTTAAAGGAAGGGGCAACATAGAAACGGAATGATTCAGACAGAAGTTGCTCAAAAAGATCAATTCTCCTGGATTCATAAGATTCTACCAATTGATTTATTACACCCTCAGGTTTAGATCTGTTATACAATTCAAGAGTAGGCTTTCCAGTCTCCGGGAAGAAAGGGTTGAAGCATTTGGGAATAGTGGTCAAAAGTAGAAACAGAAGTATACGGAAGACTTTCCTGCCCATTTCTTCTCTATTCCTGTGGTGCGAAAAATGATTTTTCGTTACCCGATGGCATGTCGATCCATCTGCAGATCTGCCATCCCGTACTTCTTGCCAGTGCGAAATTGGAACTACCGGTAAAATCAGGTGCCAAACTGTTCTTGTCAAGAAAAACAGCATATCCGGTCTGTTCAAGGAAAATACTGTCTCCCTTTCTGGTAAAGCTGCTGTCAACCCATTCGATGCGTAAATCCGGGTATTCACTCTCAATCTGTCTGAGCCTGTCCTTTATCTGATTTTTATCATAGGGCAGCCCCCCTCTGGAGTTTATATCTTTATATGTAAATGATTCAGTGAAAAGCTCATCGAGATGCAGGCTTGTAAAGTTCTCACCTGAGTTCTCAAGCAACTTTGAGAAACTGAATCGGTCAGTTTCAATGATGAATAGCGGCTCCTCAAACTGATTCCTGGGTGTGAATATACCGCATCCGGCCATGACAACCGTTAAAAAGGTAATCAGGATCGCAATTCTCATCTGAACTCCACCATTGCATTCAGTGAAATATCCCAGTTTCTCCTCAAATTATATTTTTTTCCATCAAGAGTGCTGAATATCCGGCCAATCTTCCCCTGCGCAGCGAAACAACCGTTGTGAAACCTGAATTCCATAAATGGTTCAATTGTTCTCAGGTCCTCAGCAATATATCTGTCATAACTATGCTGATATACATATTGAGAAATGTTACTGAAAGAGCTTGCCATAGCCAAATCAATAATACTGAGATTTATTCTGAGCAAGGCCAGGATACTGTAATCATTATTCTTTTTCTTGATCGCATAATAATCAACCCTCTCAATTGAATCAGCATCGAAATATGCAGCACCGTACCATTCGCCATTATCATAGTAGATCTGATTCCATGAAATTTGTGTCAGCAGTTTCTGGTTTATTTTCCAGCACCCTGACAGAGTTGATGAAAATTTCCTGGTAAGAGGAGGTGGATCATTCTTATGAACATGTTTGAATTTAAAATCGGTAATTTCAGATTCAGCAAACAGCCGCTCATCGAATCTGATACTTCCCTTCTCAAAGGCGGCATCCATCCCCACCCGGTATTCATCTTTAGATTTACTGTTACCGCTGTTCATCTCTCTGAAATAGTACAAATAAGTTCTGGCATATTCACCCCAGGCACTGAGGGAAAAATATGAGAGGCTGTCTGCATTGAATGCGGCCCTGTGCATAATTCTGATAAGGTCACTCTCATCCTGGTTACTTGTATCCCCGTCTTTTGCCAAAATTGTCTTTAAAACCCTATACTTTCTGGAATCTTTAGATGCATGGAGTTCATAGTCAATTGACAGGTTTTCCGGCAGCCTGATTGTAAGCTCATGATCCGTAAAAGCTTTGTCATAGCGGTAATCATTAATTTGAGCAGACAGTTCTTCGGCATTAAGTAAGGCGCTGGAATTGCCATTTTTATATATTTTATCCAGATCTCCCCATGTAAACTCAATACCGCCGATATAGTCAAAAAAGTAGTAATCCAGGCTTGAAAGCTGAAAATTCAGGGTATGAGAAGTGTTTTTAAGATTATTGAGGGATTTTGGTTCTTTGGGATAATCCACGGTGTTAAGCCCGTAAAGATAGTACATCGCCGGTGCAAAGCCAAACCTGGGTGCTGCTCTTACCCCACCTGAGGCTGTCAAAGAGTGCCGGATACGCCAGGGCGAGCTCTGATAAACCCCGCTTCCCAGATTAGTGCGCAGGTAGACATCTTTGCCATTTAACAGGGAATCTCCTGCATATATAAAAATGGAATCGCCGCTGGACAGAGTATTTCTGTAAAGAGCAGACCCCATTATCAATCCCAGACCGTTGTTCCTGATTTGCTTACCGATCCCCTGTAAATTTATAAAAAGCGGCAGGTTCCCAACAGGCCTGGATGGATCTCCCAGGCGAACCCCGCAGAAGTATCCAGGATCACTGTCATACCCTTCCCAGTCAGTACCCAGCAGCCCACCCCTTATATTATCATTCCATCCATAGGCTGCGATTCCTGCCCTTGTCTCAACGGGAATTCCTTTGAAATTGGTTTTAAGCACAGGCCCCACATCAACCATGGAATGAAAAGAACTGCTTTTTTCCCTGATCTTGTATGATGCTACTGGTGTCCACTCGATCCCGAAGCTGTCAGCAGGGAAAGGGTATCCGGGCCAGAGCAACTTTCCTGAAAAATCGTAGGACTGGATTTTTGTTTCATTGTTATAATATGTAAAGATAAAATCACTGAGCTGTGTTAATTGATGATTATTGCCGGTTCTCTGAAAGTTTATTGTGTTCCTGTTTGTAAGTATCTCATAGTATGAGAATTGATCCGATAGATTCAGATATGATGAATCATCTTGTGGTGGCTCATTTTCCGGAACAGCAAACATAGGAGGCCAGTAGTTGCTTTGAGGCAATACAGGAAAGGAAATAGCAAAAAAGAGAAATAATACCGGAAAACCCGGAATCCGGTATCGTTTTTTGCGAAAATAAAAACTGCACCAGTTCCTTAAGCTCAGACGGGTTCCTTTTTTAATGAAAGTGATTTCCTGAACAGTTTCAGCCACAGATTAACATCAAGGTCCTCTGGACGGGACAGGGGATCTATTCCTGATTCCACAAAAATCCGGTGGTAATCCTGCTTTGATATCTGGTCATCTCCCAGAACCTTGGCCAGTGTCTTTCTTCGCTGTGAAAACCCCCTGCTGACAAATGCAAAGAAGCTCTCCCAATTGTCTCTCTCCAGCTTCGTTTCGAGATCTTCATCGATTATTATCTGAAATACCGTTGAATCAACATTAGGTCTGGGGAAGAAAGCCCCGGGCGGAACATGAAAGAGGATCCTGGGGGTTCCAAAAAACGCACAAAAAATTGTCAGAAACCCGTTGGTTTTGCTGTGTGGTCCTGATGCGATCCGCTCGGCAACTTCTCGTTGTACCATGAAAGTACAGGAAAGGATATCATTTCCATAGTAAAGTGTCTTCTTCAGAATCAGCGCTGCGATTGAGTATGGAAGATTTCCGACAACATGAAGCGGAAATCCGGCTGTGGAGTAATCGAATTCCATAATATCCTGATTGTGAATGACATGCCTGCCCTCACCAAGTTTCTCTCTGAGCCTCTCAACTGCCTCAGGATCAACTTCCACCAGATGAAAATCCGGGAAACGCTTTTTCAGGTAAACACTCAGTGCACCCTGTCCCGGCCCGATCTCCAGCACATTTTCGCCGGAGCCGGCCGGAACCGATTCAGCAATTCTTTCAGCATACCTCGTTGAGGTCAGAAAGTGCTGCCCAAGGTGTTTTTTCGGCCTCATAAAACTGTTTCCCAAATTCATTTCATAACAGAACGATTACAGATCAGCCCCAGGGGTGAATTTTGCCATTGTTCTGCTGCGAAATCAAAGGATATAATTGTTATACAGATACTCCCAGTATTAAATTAAAATAAAATTCTTTAATATGCACCATCCGTTCTCAAAGGAGAGATGAATGAAACCTTTTACTGCAGCCCTCATCCTGGTCGTTCTTATGTTAGTTCCGGGATGCAAGCAGAAGAAGAGTTCTTCAGATACTCCTCCCCAGGCACCAAGTGTCCAAAGCGAAACCAAGCCGGTTAATTTTGTTCCCCCTCAGGATTCTGTCATCTCTGCAGAGAAGATAAAAATCTGGCTTTCATGCAATCCGCTTCTGGATTCATTGACTACAATGTATTCTGATTCCTTCAAGGTAGAGGAACCGGAAAAAAGAATCAGGTATCAGGAGGTTTTCTCAGCAGCACAGGACAGGATCTGTGCCCGCGCAGGGCTTCCGGGCGGCTATAAAGAGTATAAGTGGATCATGAACGCCATGGGAAACCCTAAAAACAAAGCAGCTCTGGATTCTGCCGGGGCAGAAGTTTTTTAATACCTACCCTTTTTCCTTCTCTTCTCTTTTCATCTGTGGGCTGTATGGACTCCGCATCCCCATAAATTTCATGGTCCCCAAATTGCCCCACTAATCTCCATGGCCTGCTATCTTGGCACATCCGGATGGACCTATGATCACTGGAAAGGAGTCTTTTATCCGGATACTGTCCCTAAAAAACGCTGGTTTGAGTACTACAGCAGCAGGTTTGATACTGTAGAACTCAATGCATCTTTTTACCGGATTCCCACAGTAAAAACAGCGCTTGGCTGGTATAACCGCTCACAGGCAAATTTCCGATTCGCTGTAAAGATGTCACGTCTGGTTTCACATGTCAGGAGGCTTAAAAACTGTGACCGGGAATTGGAATGGTTTTTCTCTTCAATGGAACCTTTAAAACCGAAAACAGGCATCATCCTTATCCAGCTCCCCCCCAATCTCAGGATCGATCTGAAACGTCTTGATGAGTTTTCAGCCCGGCTTCCATCAGACCAGACATTTGCTTTTGAGTTCCGCAATATCACATGGTATTCAGAGGAAACCTATGCTCTGTTAAGAGAGCGGGAACATACCTTCTGTATTCACGATATGGCTGGCCTGACCACCGATAAAATCATCACTGCCAATACTGTTTACATCCGGTTCCATGGGTATGATTCCAGATATGGAGGTGATTATCCGGATGACCGCCTGTGTTTGTGGGCGGAATGGATAAGAGAGCAGTTAAAAAAGGGCTTAACTGTGTTTGCTTATTTTAACAACGATATAGGCGGGTTTGCGGTTAAGAATTGCCTTCGTCTTAAGGAGATTTTATAAAGAGCTCAAGTGTACCGGCATGTGCCGGCACACTGAATTACTCAGATCTGCCTCGCGAGGGCCTGAAGTCTCTTAATTCTCTCCTCCATCGGCGGATGAGTGCTGAAAAGTGATGCTATTCCGCCACGGAAGGGATTAACTATAAAGAGATGAGCTGTCGATGGGCTTCCACCTGCCATGGGTATCATCTGTGAACCTCTTTGAAGCTTCGAGAGTGCATTTGCCAGTGAAAGAGGTTTTCCGCTGATCCTTGCTCCTGATTCATCCGCAGCATATTCTCTGGATCTTGAGATCGCCATCTGGATAAGCATTGCGGCTATTGGTGCCAATATGGCCATAGCCAGGGCTCCCAGGGCACCGCCGCGATTGTCATCACCCCTGCGCATCCCTCCCCACATCGCGGACCACTGAAGCATATTTGCGATCCATGTAATCGCGCCTGCTATTGTGGCAGCGATAGTAGAAGTCAGAGTATCCCGGTTCTGAACATGCGCAAGTTCATGAGCCATCACCCCTTCCAGTTCATCCTCGCTTAAAAGACGCAGGATACCTACGGTAGCTGCCACGGATGCGTGGCTGGGGTTGCGGCCGGTTGCAAAAGCATTAGGTGATTCGCTATTGATTATATAAACTTTCGGCATGGGCATCCTGTTGCGTTCCGCCAGCCTCTCAACGATACTGTAAAGAACCGGTGCATCGTCTTTTGAGACCTGTTGTGCCCTGTACATTGCCAGTACGATTTTATCGGAAAACCACCATGAGCCAAAATTCATGACTCCTGCGATAATAAGAGCCAGTGTTGCTCCATTGGATCCTCCCAGGTAATTGCCCAGAACAACCAGAAGACCGGTAAGAGCTCCCAGCAGAACCGTAGTTTTCAAGGTATTCATTTGCTTTTTATCTCCTGTTTTTTCAAGGTAAGGTGTTTAATATAATGCTCCTTTTATTTCAAAGCAACTACGATTATGGACTGCTTTTTATTCACTATATATAAGAACCAGCACTAATTCAGGCACTCCATTTGCATTTTCATTTTTACAGCAAAAAACCATCCCTATACAGGAGAAAACCATGAACAATCTCAGAGTAATCCTGCTATTAGCTTTGACTCTTACAGTTCAATGCACTGTCTTCCAACGTCGTAATGGAAACGGGGGGACATCACCGGATGAGGCGCTTGCTAAAGTAGAAATAGCCGGTTATCTTCCAAACACAATCAGGGGAACACTCTATTTTAATCTTGTTGAAAGGCGGGGTCTTGTAATCAGCGGAGAGATAGAGGGATTACTTCCTGAGAGCACATACGCGATGCATATCATGGATGGTACCTGTGATTCAGGGAGTGAAATGTCCGATTTTGATCCAGGCAATGCACAGAAACATGGCCAGCCATGGCTCTCACCAACACAAAGGCGGGCAGGTATCCTTCCAAATATAACAGCCGACGAGAATGGAAAAGCTGTAGTGGAGTTTGATATTCCCTGTCTTGATGTTGTTCCGGGATCGGCCTTCTCGGTTCTGGGCCGCTCTGTGATCATTTTCTCCGGGCCGGATAATTTCCAGACAGGACCAGCCGGTCAGAAAATCGCTTGCGGGATAATCTCTGCCACTGCCCCCGAACCGATGCAATAGAATCTAAAACCAACCCGAAATCGGGTTTGAAAAACAACAATCTCGCTATTTCCCGTATTCCATACTATTTTTAATTAATCTGCTCCTTAAAGATGCTATTCTAGAAAAACCGCATCAGTGCTCAACAACACTGCTTTTAAGAGTAGTTAAAACCAGACATTAAGGAATCTTATGGCAAAACGGATCAGCGATTTGAAGGTACGATGTATTTATCCACATTTCCGCAAATTTCTGGAAGGACATCACGAGCTTGATTCACATCTAAAAAGATATCTGGTAGGCAATTATACCATGCCTCCCTCACTGGCAATCCCGATCATTGCTGCCCTTACTCCTCCTGAAGTTCAGTTGAACTTAACGGACGATAACATTCATCAGGAGATAGACTACGATGAAGATGTCGATCTGGTGGCAATAAGCTGTTTTACTCCTCAGGCAAAGCGCGCTTATGAAATCGCGGATGAGTTCCGGAAAAGAGGGAAAAAGGTAATTCTGGGGGGAATCCATCCTTCAGCTCTTCCAAATGAGGCAATTACCCATGCGGATTCAGTCTGTATCGGGGAGGTGGAACCGGTGTGGAATGAAATCCTTGAAGATTGCGCAAATGGATCCCTCAAAAAATTCTACACTCACTCTAAGCCCTATTCGCTTGATCAATTCCCTGTACCCAAGCGGGATATATTTCCACGTGATGTCTACAAGTGGGATGCACACCTTGTGTTGACCACCCGCGGATGTCCGGTGCAGTGCGGAGGCTGTCCTATTCCCGGAAAAGAGGGTACTTCCGTACGCTTACGCCCTGTCGAGAACATAATCGAAGATATTAAAGGGATGCCCTACAAGGAGTTCTACATCACAGATGACACTATCATGCTGCCCGGAAAAAAATATTCAATTTTCCTGCTGAAACTGATGGAGCAGACAAAAGATCTCAATGTCAACATCTTTCTTGCGTCAACCATGATGATGACACCTGATCCGGAGTTTTACAGAAAGCTGAGAGAAGGTGGTGCCAGTTCGATCTATACAATTTTTGGATTCGACAGAGTATCATTGCGGCTTTTGAGTCCGGATTGCACAAAAGAGGAGTGGCAGAAAAGTATTGATCTTGTCAGGATGATAGAAGATGCCGGCATACATTTCTTTGCTTCTTTCGGTGTCGGATTTGACAATCAGGATTCCCGGGTTTTCGATACGATACTCAGATTCGCCTACGAAAGCAAAATAGACCTTGCTGAATTCTATATTATCACACCTTTCCCCGGAACACCTTTCGGGGCCCAATGTGAGGCTGAAAACAGAATTCTTCACAGGGATTATTCGCTGTGGAACCATGGCAACATCGTTTATAAACCAAAAAATTTCACTGAAAAAGAACTGATGGATGGTTTTTACTACCTGTGGAAATCATTCTACAGCGATAAACAACACAATGATACCCTGAGATCATTCTCTTTGAGTGATTCAGTTTCCAAATCTCTGAATGAAATGGCGCCTTGATGAGTCTTAGCAGATACATACAATCACCTGAACTGCTCAGGAATTTAAGCGGAAGGGATCCCGAAGATCTGAAAAAAGAAGTATTGGACAGGGGGAACCGCTGGTATTCCGAAAATCCCGGTGAAGTGGAATTGATAATGGAAAATCTCCGCAAGCTGGGGATTCCCTTTACCGAAGAGCTTATCGAGAAGATCAAGACCAATGTTATACTTCATTACTACGAAAAACTCCTTCCGTTGTGCGGAGGGGCTGAGTTCTATCATTCATTTTTGAAAAAGCATGTGGATTGCACTGATGCCGCGGAGTTTCTGCGTCAGTCAATCGAGAGTGGAAACGGAATTCTTCTGACAGTTGCGCATTTCGGAGCAGTAGAATTTCTGGTTCCATCCCTTTCGACTTTCAAGATTCCGATCAATACCGCGTTACGCTTTACAACGGAGCAGTTTTCCAGGATGGCAGCACAGCAATCAAAGATCATGGAGGAAAGCGGGCTGTTCGGGCCGATAAAGTTCATAGAGATCGGTAAACCCGGAACAGCAGCAGCCCTTGAAATGGCGGCTGCTCTCAGGCGTAAAGAAGTGCTGGTTTCGGTTTTCGATGAGAAGACACCATACTCAAAGCCGGTTTTTCTGTTCGGGAGAAAAGTATATGGTGGTTCGGGACTTGATAAGCTTCTGGCGCTCACTAATGCACCTGTAGATCTTTTTACCGCTTTTATGATAAGGGGCAGCAATAGTTGCTATAAACTCGAATTATTCAAGCTTTCGCCTGACCGTGACAGAATGCTCGATATGATGTACCATCATCTGGAAAACATGGTCAGGCTGGCCTGCGAGCAGTGGTATTTCCTTCACGAAGAGATACCGTTTGTGTAATGATTTTCAGGCGGCAAGGGCACTGATATAAACATCCTCAGGTTGCACACCTACAAACTCCCGCTCTATTTTCCCGTCTTTAAAAATTATTACTGTGGGAATTCCGGTGATACCGTATTCGTTTGATGTAAGTGGATTTTCATCAACATTGATTTTGAAAACCTTCACCTTCCCTGCCATCTTTTCACTTATCTTGTCCATAATCGGACTTACCATCCTGCAGGGCCCGCACCAGGGAGCCCAGAAATCCACTATCACAGGAATTTCGGACTCTATCACATCATTCTTGAAATTGGCATCCGATGTCTCTTTTGTCATCTCAGACCTCTGATTAAGATGATTAGAAATGTCTTTAGCTATGATTTACCTGATAGATAATGCAACCGGAGTGCCATTCGGCCGTTGATTAGGATGATCAGGAATGTCATAAACTATGATTTGTAGTTTACGGAGGTAATCCTCCCTGCCCCCCTTAATAAGGGGGGGGCGCTTCCAGCGGGGGGATTAATGCCACACAAGTGGGAGTTGAACTTTCAAGTATCGTTTTCAGCGACAGCGACAGACCTCAAAAGAATCATTGCACTCTTTCTGCTGTCACGCCTGTTTCTCTTTCACTTTCTTCCGGTACCAGGAAAACCAGTTTCTTTTTCCAGTGTCCCGATCTGTAACGCAGAAAGAGCAATGGTCCAAACGTAATGAACAAGGTTATTATCATAATCCAGACAACCTTTGGAGATGCGCCGAAAACATTAAACATCAAAAATGCCGTAAACGCGAACATAAAATGCATGGAAACAGAAATCACCATAGTCCAGAATGTATCCCCGGCCCCTCTCAGTGCACCACTGAAAACAATAAGTACAGCATCAGCAATTACATAGAAAGCTATGAACCTGACCATAAACACTGCCAGCTCCTGAATCTGTTCGAAGCCGGAGGATACCTCTAATGGCCGGAATAGATTGACCATGTGTTCTGTAAAAAAACCAAAGGGAATCAAAAGAAAAACCGAATAGATAAGAGCCAGTTTCAATGCGGAAAACACAGATCTCTGGGCAGTCTGCAAGTCCCTTGCTCCTACATAACGGCCCACCAGGCTGGTAACAGCAATATTGACACCTATAAGTGGAATAAACGAAACCAAATCCCAATTGAATGTGATTGTTACCGCTGAGGCCACAACTGTGCCCTGAGAGTGAAATGCCGTAACCATCAGAGTAAAACCGACCAGATTCAGACATTGCTCCAGACCGGCCGGATACCCCAGGACAAGCATTTCTTTCATCAAATCTTTACTGAAGCGGAAACAACTCATGATCGCATACTGCCGCATATTGGTTTTACTGAAATATGCAAAGCATAGTACAAGAAGACCGACACCACCCGAGACTACCGTACCGTAAGCTGCTCCGCGAATACCCAGTTGCGGAAAACCCAGTTTTCCGAAAACCAGCAGATAGTTGAGGCCGACATTACACACCATGCATGCGATGTTGGAAATCATGATGATCCGGGTTTTTCCTATACCGTTGAAGAAACTTCCGAGGCTGCATCTGAGAAGTACCGTTATTTGCCCGAACATCAGGATCTGAAAATAGGGCACCTGGTATTTCATCTGTTCGGGAGAGATCCCTGCTTTCGTAAAGATAAGGCTCCCCAGAGGCATACATGACAATACCACCGGATAGGCTAAAAGAGCCACAATCAGGCTCTGAGTAGTCACCACCGCACATCTTGAGGACCTGTTGGCACCAAGATTCTGTGCCACCATCGCTGTGGAATACCCGATAAGGCCTGCGAAAAAGGTGACAAACATAAAACTGGTCAGACCACCACCCATCGTAGCTGCCATCTGCTCAGGTCCCAGCTTTGCCAGAAACAGCCGGTCGGTAAACAGCATCACTGTCTCGCATGCCTGAGAGATAAACAGTGGAGCGGCTAATGACAGCACCTCCAACCCACCTCCCGGGCCATGGAGATTGTCTGCCAGAATTTTTTCTGTGTCTTTTACAAGTTTACTCATGATACAACCCATTGTATCGAAAATGTACTGAATATAAGCAAGGCCAGAATGCTTTAAAAGGATTTATCCTCGAAGGTCCTCGAAGAAACAGCAATTGCTTGGAAATATGGGTATGAAAGTCTCACACAGTAACGCAGGAGCGCTAAGAAAAGAGCGGAAAGAAGATTGAATCAGCTATCCCACCGATAATACTCTCCTCTATTTTTTCCTTCATTCCGGTTTTTTTCCGATAATGCTTCTGATTTACTTCTATCTCTATTCCCAGGTATTTCTCCTCAGGATACCTCATCCTCATCTGTTTTGTCAACCCATCACTGATTCCCAAATAGGGATAGTTTCTCCTGACTCTGACTCCCGGAACCTGCTCAGCCAGATACTTCTGCAGATAGAGACAGATCTCCTTTTCCCCCTTTCTCTTCGGGTCATAAAGAAAACCCGTATCTGCATTGCGCACCTCGCCATTAAGAACAGGTGTGAAACTGTGAACAGAGAAATGCAGCACCCGTCTCCCTTCAGATATTGCCTTTTCTGCAGCAGAGAAAACCTTTTCGTGATAAGGATCATAGATCTCCCTTAAAAGCCTCTGTTTCTGCTCCTCAGGGAGGCAGGAAACAAATTTGGAAAAAACACGGGGGTTTCCTCTTGAACGGTTCTGTTCGACCACAAGACGGCTTATCTGTTCGTAAAAGAAAGGAGCTTTAAGACTGGCGGAAATTTTTCGGGCGAATTGAAGAGCACCCGGATCGTATCCGCGGTGACTGTTCAGGATTTTTTCTCTGCCCCTGAAATAAGAACGGAGTTCAGAAGGTATTCTGTTTCCGCCATGTTCACAAGTGATAATCAGGCGAGTCTGCGGTCCCAATCAGTAATATACCCCCTGTAAAATTGGCCTGATTCTTGTGTCCTGAAGTACCAGCTCTTTCTCAACCAGATCCTGACGCGGATCTACTATTCCCATGTCAATGAACTCCTGAATTGCATCAGTATCATAGTTCATTGTCAGGTGACAACCTGAATTGAACTGGAAATTGGCGTTTTCAGAGGCATAATGTATCGCTCCATTAAAAGTACCGCCTTTCCAGGCCTGTGTAACAGTCCCGGTGCCCTCCACGTGTACATATCCCCTGAAATCATTGACCCCGCCCAATTCCGTTATTTCGCCGCCGGATTTGACATAGAATAAAGAATTGGAATTCGCACTGGATTTGAAAAGGCTCTGATTACAGATAATCTTGCTCTCTACAATCCAGATAACCTTGCCGTTAAATGTGCCGCCATCATCCTGAATCGCTTTCTCACTGTTTACCCGCACAACCATGAAATCATTCCATTTTTTATCAGCAGGTGTATGGTCGTAGGCCCATTGAAGTGAGGATGATGTTATCTTATCAGGAATAATACTTCCTACCGGCTGAATATAACTTTCATCTATACTCGATATATCAACCCTAAAAGCGGTTTCATCCCCGGCTTCCATTCCCAGTCTCGAAGCGATATCGATCCTTCCTCCTCCGATGTTTTCACGCGCGCTTGCATTAATGATCTTGGAGGAGTTTTCTATCCTGTTTGTATATGTAGCCTTATGGTTATTCATGTTTATATTCCAGCAATCGTTAGGGATCCGTCCATTGAAATAGGCATCACCGTGAAGCTGCATCTGGTTATTCCTGATTTCTACATCCTTTTCAAATCCCATCTTACCTTCAACTGTCAATCCAGCCTGGGAGAAGAAATTTGTCTGGATATAGGCATTTCCCTTCACAGTCAGGTTTGCATCAGATCTGAACTGTGCCCATGGGTTAGAAGTGACTCCTACCTTGAGATTTCCATTAATGAGGCTGTTGTTTGCTCCACCGTTAAACATCACATCACCGCCAAAGTACACATCCCCGTTTATAGTAATTCGTGTATCGAAATTTTTCCCCTCACCGGCTATGTAGAGCGCATGTCTCTTTTTATGGCTGGTTTTCTGCTCCACTCCTCCGATGGAATAGATAGCCACCACACTTTTTTTCCCGCCGCTGAACCCTCCTCCTTTTCCTATCCCTTCAACCTGAAGGAGTGCACTTGTAGGATCAAACCGCATTATCCGGGCTGAAAAGGATGGAGAGTTGGGATTATCAGGCTTCAGTTGAACAGAAACAGGGTTATTCGCGGAATTGGGATCATTACCAAGCAGCCATTTGTAACTGGGATTAGTTGTATACTTTTTTATTATGTTGTAAGCAACAGCAGGCTGTTTCGCGAATTGCCCTTCTACTGCCTGAAGCGAGGCCCTGGCAGCGATTGCAGCAGCCCTGACCTTCACCATCTCAGTTGAAGCGACTTTATCTTTATTAGTGATATATGTCAACGATGTTCCTGCTATGGTTGCTGCAAAGAGAATAGCCAGTCCATAGACAACGGCAAAACCGTTCTGGTCATTTTTTCCATTTGGAATTCTTCTCTTCATAGCTGCCCCTCTTCAAAGGCCATTATTGGGTATCTCAATTATCTCCTCATAAAGACGCCAGGTATAATTCCCGACAGTTGGACAGTTGTAATTTGCTACAGTTATGCTTCCGCTTCTCTTTGTATCCGTTTCACCGCTTGTTCTTGTCAGCAGAAAAACCTTTACAGCCTTGACCAGAGGTCTCTGTATGGAATCGGGCATATTTACCCATGTAAACCTGTCCGTGGAGACTTTTGTCAACACAACCTCAGAGACCTGGAGTTTTCCGTTACCGGTACTGGTAAACTCCAATGACAACCTTGCATCATTGTTTTCCAACAGCACTGGGAAATCGAACTGGTTTTTACCGCTTCTGGGCAAAAAACTCTCACTGCCCAGTACTGCTCCATTCCCCCCGTTCCCCCTGAGCACCCATTTTATTTCGCTGAGAGCCTCCGGGAAACCATCCGTGCCACTGACATTAAATGAAACCCGGACATGACCGCGGGTAAGAAGGAAAGATGTATTACAAGTCACTCTGCCTGAAACGCTGCCAACCACATTTATCTGCATGTTACCGGATTTGGTGCAGTTGACAGCACTCCAGGAGGCACCAACTAAAGGTTTCTGATTCAGCAGTACCTGATTTTCACTGTGCAGCCCGTACTGGAACTGAAGAGCATGGACATTCTGAGCAAGATTGGTTGTATCATTACCAAGTATCCGCTGTAAATTCGTTCCGTTAAGAGCATAAGTGATATCATCCACACCTGTCAAATCCCCATTGGCATTGATATTCGCCTTCCGGATATTCAACCGGTCTCCA
>ERZ795047.3234-NODE-3234-length-14833-cov-7.664637_pt1 | contig 14833 bp, 11 predicted proteins | sample MGYA00375131_ERZ795047 | MGnify/ENA primary metagenome ERZ795047 (study PRJEB30176, sample SAMN05720228) | activated sludge metagenome | isolation source: Anaerobic digester | place: Japan | collected 2015-05-20 ...
TTCTCGTCTTTTCTTTTTTGAAAAGATATTATGCAGTTGTCAAGGTGCAAAATTTTGCCTGACTACAGTCAGACGTTGGTAGGCTGAAGTGGACTCGAACCACCGACCTCGCGCTTATCAGGCGCGTGCTCTAACCTGCTGAGCTATCAGCCTACGATATTGTTCTTTCGGGAGTGGTGGAGATAAACGGGATCGAACCGTTGACCCCCTGCTTGCAAGGCAGGTGCTCTCCCAGCTGAGCTATACCCCCACGAGATCCTTCCGGAATGCTTGTATATAATAACATTAAAGTTTCACATTGTCAATAATTTGCAATTGCTTTTTAAAAACTTTTTGACCAATAAACCGACTAAAGCGACAAATATCGGTTTGGTCGGGCAATTAAGTATTATATCACATATAATAAAAACAAAAGCGATCGGGGAGCCCTTATTGACCGTATTATATTTCTATGGTATCCTTATTTAACAATAAGAGGTAATTTATGATTTTCGAGCTTACCAAAAACCTATATGCTCTGGGCGGAGACTCTGCCCTGAGGGAAGAAAATCTCATAACTTTCTGCATCCTCGACTTTGTGAAGGACGGCATACTTGTTTCGGGCGAAAACGGCCGCCTTGCCGCACAGATAATTTACAAAAAAGGCAATGTCGAAGTGGCTATTGCCGACGGTCCGTCATACACAATAAACTCCCGTTACGAAATAAGCCCCGTCAAGGTTTGTGAGGCAGAAATGGGCGAAATTTCCGATGCCGAAAAACGCCGCGTCGACAACAATACCTACTTCTGCTTCGGAAATCCCTCCCTTTTCCGCTATGACCTGTTCATGGAAACAGCGGGACAGAAGCCCGAGGTTATCGCCGAGGTCATTCCCCACCCCTGGAAAGAGGAGAACTTTAAAGTAAGGATAAACGAGAACGCTAATGTGTTAAAATCCTTATCGTTCTGCCTCGCCTACGCCTTTATGACAATGAAAAACCGCAAATAAAAAACGCCCGTTGCCGGGGCGTTTTCCTTATAAAACTTTAAAACAGCAATTTCTTAAACGCTTCGTAATAAATCTCCGCCGCCTTGTCGAACTCGTCGAGGTCGATATACTCGTCGACGCAGTGAATGCCCGCCTTGCTTCCCGGGAAGCAGGGTCCGAAAGCAACGCCGAGCGGCAGCACTCTCGCGTACGTCCCGCCGCCGATCGCAATCGGTTGGGCTTCGGTCTTCATAACTTTGTTGTATGCATTAAGCAATGTCTTTACCAGCGTATGGTCTTTGGGAACATAAAGGGGCAGGTGGAAAAATCCCTGTTCGACTTTACAGGGCGCGGCTTCGTTAAGAATTGCGGTAATCTGCTCTTTGGTGTAACTTATGGGGTGACGAACGTCGAGTTCGTATACGACTTCTTCGCCGACCACCTTAACCGTACCGAGGTTGAGCGAAAGTTTTCCGCTCTCATTGTCCTCGAGATTGAGCTTGACGTTTTTGCCGTTGTTGTCGGAAAAGGCAAAACGCATGTCGGCGAAAATCTTTTCAAAGCTGAGCGCGCCGAGAATCTTAAGGATAGCGTTGTCTCCCTCTTCGGGATGGCTGCCGTGAGCCGATTTGCCTTTGGCTTCAAGCTTAATTGTGTCACCGTTTAATGTGCACGAACACTCTTTATTCGCTTTGATATTCTCAAGAATTCCGGGGGTATTCTTTACCACGGCATAGGCATAGTCGGGCACCATATTGGCTCTCGCGCCGCCGCCCATATCAATAAGAAAATCGGGCTTTGGGTGCCTTAACTTGTGGTATACGATACCCTTTTCGCAATTTATCACCGGAAAATCACTGTCGGGCGAAATGCCGAGCACGGGCATTTCCTCGGTCTTTGCGTACCTTTCCATGCATTCCCAGCCGCTCTCCTCGTCGCAACCCAGGATAAAGCGTATACGTCTTGTGGGCGTTCTTCCTTCCGATAAAAGGCGCATCACGGCAAAAAGCGCGCAGATAAAGGGACCTTTGTCGTCCAGCGCGCCGCGGGCGTAGATTTTGTTGTCGTGGAGTTCGGCTCCGAAGGGCGGGTAGGTCCACTCGCCGCTTACCGGCACAACGTCAAGGTGGCAGAGTATGCCGAAAAGTTCCCCTTTTCCGACTTCGCCCCAGCCGCAATAGCCCTCGACGTTTTTTACTTCAAAGCCCAGGCTCTTGAGAAGGTCAAGCGAATAGTCGAGACAGGCGGCGACGTCTTTTCCAAAGGGCGCGCCTACGCTTTTCTCTCCTTCCACGCTGGGAACCCTGAGGATATCGGTAAGCCACTTTATGGCGTTTTCGCGGTTTATTGTCATAATGCACCCCAAAAAAATTTCATTATTGTTATTTTATTATACACTTAACAAAAAAAGTATGCTACAATTATGCTGCATTTAACACTTAACCGAGTACGGGAGGTCTTTTATGACGGTGAGAACACGTTTTGCGCCCAGTCCCACGGGCTTTATGCATATAGGAAACTTGAGAACGGCGCTTTACGCCTACCTTTACGCAAAGCACAACGGGGGCAAATTCTTACTCCGCATAGAGGACACCGACCAGGAGAGATTTGTCGAGGGCGCGATTGACGTAATTTACTCAACCCTCAGAAAATCGGGCATAATCCACGACGAAGGACCCGATGTGGGCGGCGATTTCGGACCCTATATCCAGAGCGAACGCAAAGAGATTTATAAGGAATACGCAAAGAAGCTCGTTGAGCTTGGCGGCGCATACTACTGCTTCTGCGACAAAGAGAGGCTGGCGAGCCTTTCCGACGAAAACGGCGTAAAAAAATACGACAAGCACTGTCTGCACCTAAGTAAAGAAGAGATTGCGGAAAGATTAAAGGCGGGCGTTCCTTACGTTATCCGCCAGAACATACCTTCCAATGGAATGACCGTCTACGAGGACATGGTTTTCGGCGAAATCCGCGTCCCCTGCGAGGACCTCGAAGACGGCATACTGTTAAAGAGCGACGGCATGCCCACCTATAACTTTGCCAACGTCATCGATGACCACCTGATGGGAATAACCCACGTCATGCGCGGAACGGAGTACCTATCCAGCACGCCCAAGTACAACCTTTTATATGAGGCATACGGCTGGGAAAAGCCGCATTATATCCACCTGCCGCCCATAATGAAGGACGCCCAGAGAAAGCTGAGCAAGAGATACGGCGACGCAAACTTCGAGGACTTCGTCGAAAAGGGCTTTTTGCCCGAGGCGATAGTAAACTACATTGCCCTGCTCGGCTGGTCGCCCAAGGACAACGACGAGAAGATGACAATGGAAAAGCTCGTCGAACTCTTCGACGTGGACGGCATTTCCAAATCAAGTTCCATCTTCGACGAAACCAAAATGCGCTGGCTCAACGCCCGGTATATCAAAGAACTGGACTTCGAGACGTTTACCCGCCTTGCCAAACCCTTCTATGACAAGAGCGTCATTGCCGACCGCTACGACTACGACAGGTTTTCGGTCCTTCTGCAAAGCAGAATCGAAACGCTGGGCGACATTGTCGAAATGGTAAAATTCATCGACGATTTCACAGACTACGACCTTGCCCTCTTCGAGCATAAGAAATTAAAGACGGACAAGGAGATTGCGCGCGTTGCGATAAAAGAAGCTCTAAATGTGATCGAAAACCTGGACGACTTCTCGACGCTTGCAGATGCGCTCAACGCAAAATGCGAGGAAATCGGGTTTAAGCGCGGACAGATGCTGTTTACTTTGAGGGTGGCGGTATCGGGTCTTGCAGTGACGCCCGGGGGTGCGGTGGAGATTGCCGAAATCCTCGGAAAAGAGGAGACGATAAGAAGGCTGAAGTTCAGTCTCGGCCTCATTGAAAGGACCTGAAACAGCATTTCTTTACAAAATAATTTGTCCAAACAGTTGCATTTTGCGAAAAATAATATATTATATAATAAGTAAGTCGGGGTGTAGCGCAGTTTGGTAGCGCGTATGGTTCGGGACCATAAGGTCGCAAGTTCAAATCTTGTCACTCCGACCAAAAAAGGCTTGCAAAAGCCTTTTTTTTATTGAAAAATAAAAGCGCGGGAAGTTTTCCCGCGCTTTGCTTTTTTGCTGATTCTGAATTAAATCTCGTCGGTCTTTTCCAGCGTCTTGATAAATGTCTCGCTCTTTGCGATCTCGAGTATCTCGTTGTCGGAAAAGCTCTTGTTGGTCATGAGCTCGATTTCGGCAAAAAGTTCGCCGTTGACGTTGGTCGTCTTGAACTTAAGGAACTTGTTGGCGCTGAAGACGTACTTTATCCTGTCCACTGTGCCCTCGTCCACTATCGTCACCGTCAGCCTGAGAATGGTGACTATTCTGCCTCTTGTAAGGCGTAAGGGGCGATGGAGTATGACCTGAAGAAGTATCATCATGAGAGTGACGGCAGCGGCAATAATGGGCATTCCCGCGCCTGCAGCCATACCGATACCGGCGGTTGCCCAGATGCCTGCGGCTGTGGTAAGGCCATGGAGCTGGTCACGACGATAGAAAATCATGCCTGCGCCAAGGAAGCCTACGCCCGTAACCACCTGCGCCGCCAGCCTTGCGCCGTCGTAGCTCTTGCCCATGCCCCACTCGGCAAGGTCGATAAAGCCGTATTTCGATACTATCATCATAAGCGCCGCCGCGATGGCGACTATGGTATGAGTCCTTATTCCCGCTTCCTTGGAGCGGGTCTTTCTTTCAAAGCCTATGGCAAAACCGCAGACCAGTGCGACAAGGACACGAATGACCCAGTCCAACAGATTTTCACTGAAATATTTTATCTCGAGCGATGTAAAAACCACTCCCGCTATCATTTGCCCCTCCTCAAGGATAAATGTTTTTTGTTTTATTAGGCTATGATACCATATTTATAGAATTTGTCAATATCCTTACGTTATTTTACAGAAAAATTAAGAAAAACGTCCCATTTAACCCGCTTTTGACGATTGTCAAAAACCTTTTTTTAGTGTTATACTATTGCCATGAAGAAAAAGACCGCCGTAATTATTTTGCTAATATTGCTTTGCACCGTTCTCTTCGGGTGCGGCGGTAAAAACACGCCTGATTTAGATCCTGCCGACACGCTGGAAAAAGGCGTAAACGCCCTGCTTGAAAACGACATCATAAGCATTGACGCCACCGTAACCGTGGACGGCAAAACCACCGACAGAATAGTGGGCGCCATCGACCGCAACATGAAGCAAGGGAAGATCTCGGTAAACGGCCTTGACCACTACTATTTCGGTCAGCTTATTTTTGTCGCCGAAGGCTCGGGAATCAAGGTCGGCGGTAAGGCGGGCTTTGACGCATTTTTGAGGATGACGGGTGCAAATCTCGTAAATTCCTTCCAGTTCAAAAAAGACAACTTCCATTCAGTCGTCGAAAATGAGGGCGTAATACTCGCCGACTTTGTGGGAAACGGCTCGGCGTATTCCTTTCCCAATACCGGCAAGGCGTTTTCGGGCGGCACGCTCAGCGCGTTTTTCAACGATGGAGTGGTTACAAAGACGGTGTTTTCCTCGTACTTTGAGGAAAATCTGATTATAAAATCATACACCGCGGTGGTTAAATACGCCCCGGTGGAAAAAGCGTGGGAAACAACTCCCGCAATAATCCCCTCCTCCGACCCGATCTACGCCGAATACCTGTTGAAAAAGCTTTCGGCGCTGTATCCCAATAAGACGTTGAAGCTTGCCAGCAGCGGCTATGACACCTTAGCGAAAATGGAAGACGTTCCCGACAAACCCAACTTGATGTCCACGGTCTTTGCGGCAAAAGGCGGAAGTCTTTATACGGTAACGATAACCTATAAAAATGCCGAGAGAATTTACGGAATAAACGGCTCCGTCCGCACCATCGACATCTGCTTTGACGCCGAATACACCGTGGCTTATCTGTTTATTAACAGCGGAAATAAGTATGTTTTATCCTAAATTGATGAAAATCTGAGGTCCTTTCCTTTCAAAGAAATTACTGCGGAATTCCTTTTGTCCATAAGGCGGGAAAAGATCCTCTGCCCGTATTTTTCCTCAAGATCCCGTTGTGACAAATTGGTGGTGATCAGCGTCTTTTTCCCCAACCTTTCTACGATCAATTCGTAAAAATAAGGCAGGGTGACATTGTTGTAGAGCGGCTCCACGCCGAGGTCGTCGATGACCAACGCGTCGCATGCGTTTATTTCTCTCAGAACTTCCTCTTTCTGTTCAAGGGGAGCGCAATGGTAATTCAAAAACAGCTTGTTGAGTTTTATCGCGTTTAAAAATAAGACTTCGCCGCCGCCTTCAAGGCTGTCACGCAATGCGGCTTTTGCGAGGTATGTCTTGCCTATCCCCGTTTCGCCCATAAGTAAAAACAAGGATAATTCTCCTTCGTTTTCCACAAATTTTCTGGTGAGGAACCGGGCGCATTTTTCAAATAGGCCGCTCATTTCGCAATAGACCGAGAAGTCGATTTTGTCTAAAGCGGGCGAATTCTCAAGTTCGGTGTTTTCCTCTATGTTGAGGCGCTTTCTCTCATTTTCAAGACAGACGCATCTCTTTCCCTCAACGTATCCCGTATCGCCGCACATTTTGCAGTAATAACGGGGTTTTAAGTCTTCTTTATTGTATCCGAGCTTTTTTAATAACTCGTCTCGTTGATTGTTTATCCTCTCGATTTCGACGCGAAGTCCGGACACATCGAGTCCGTACACTTCCCTTCTCGCAAGTTCAAAGTCCAGCCCTCCAAGGGTGTTTTCTATGGACGCAAACTCTTTATCTTCAAGCAGTTTACGCCTTGTTTCTTCGGCTTTGTTTATTGCGTTTTCCCGCCTTGCGCGGATTATTTCCAGCGCTCTTTCGAGATTATTCATTTGTCCACTCCTCAAAGTCGATAAGCACGTTTCTTATTTCCTCATCGGTATATTGCCTCTGACTGTAATTGTCTTTGTCTTTCTTTGCCTTTTCGGGCGCGGAAAGCTCTTTTACGGCGCCTTCGAGCGTCGTGATGTTTTTGGCATGGAGCGTACCGAGTGCGCGGTTTATGTTCTGCATGGGGAACGGGCTGTTCTTATAGATGGATGCGACGTACAAAATGACCTCCTCGTCCATTTCCCACTCCTGCCAGGTCTTGTAGTTTGCCCTGTCCTTGGCGGTAATAACGCCGAAATAGTTGCACTCCTCAAAGACCTTTCTTATCTTGTCGTCAACCGCTATCTGCGCGGCGATGTGTCCGTCGATTGCGCTTTCGGTAAGCAGGCCCATTTTGTAGAATACGTTTACAAGCTGGCTCATGCCGTCATACGTCCTTATACCGCGCATAAGGCAGAATTTCGCTATCTTGACAAGCGCTTTCGGCTCAAAGCCGGTGTTGAGCCAATTGGTTACGTATGTTTCAATAATTACCTCGACATCGCCGTAATGGAGACCGAGGTTTTTGTTTATGTCCACGGTAAGATTGTAAATTTCTTCCCTCTCTTTTGTGTATTTTGCCACTTCCTCGGCGCTGAAGGCTTTTGCTCGGGAAAGCTCCTCAATGTACTTGTCCAGCTTCTCCATGCCGCCGCGGCGTTTCATGGCTTTTGCGGCTACCAGAACGGCGTCAAGCTTGTAGTTTAACCGCCTTGTCCAGTTCAGGTACATCTGCCTGTCGTCGAGGTCGGGCGCGCGCTTAATTCCCAGCGTCTTGAAAATTTCGCGGATGTCTTCGGCGTTATTTTCCAGTTCCTTTATGTGGTCGTCTATCTGTTTTTCGGTCAGCAAGCCCAGTTTTATCCAGTTGTTTGCAACCGCCAGTATGTATGGCGTGGAGACCGCTCCGCCTTTAAGGTCTGCGCAGTACTGCATGACAAGGAGCATGGCGTTTGGCTCCATGCCGCTCAGTTCAATAAGCTCCATAAACGCGTTGTACTCGTTGTTGTTGAGAATTCTCGCAGGAAACAGTCTTTCCACTTCCTCGACAAAGGTCTTGTACTTTTCGGCGTTGACTTTGATAACGGGCGAAGTGGGACGCTTTACCGAAAGGTAGCTTATTGACGGCGGATTGGTTTTGGAGACCGAAATAAGACCCTTTTTCTCCCAGAACCTGAAGCCTTCCATTATCCTCTCTTCGCTTACCTGCAGGCTTAACGCCATCTTCTCGAGGTTGTTTTCACCGTCTTCCCTGTTATTTGCAAGAGCCAGTCCGAAAAGGTAAATTTTAACGTCCACAGGGTCGGCCGAGGGCAGATACCCCAGCAAAAACACGTTGTCAATGGGCGTGTAACCCTCTTTTATGTATTCGCTTCCCAATCTCACAAACGCCATATATCCTCAAAAAATTATGGTTTTATATATTGCAAAACCATTGTTATTGATTGTATAATGATATAAGTATAGCACAACTTTTCGGTTTGCTTATTATATCATAACAGCGCCGCTATTGAAAGCACTTTTTCGATTTACTTTCGGGCGCACAATATGTAGTATACCGCCGCGAAGCATATACTACATTTACAAAAAAGCCACACCTTGGCCGTAAAAACGGAGGAAATGAATGAAAGCGCAAAACTTGACCGCGGAAAGGATTAACGGAAGTGACTTCAACCTGGATTTTTCCCTTGACGAAATATCCGAAGAAGCAGCAAATAAGCTGCCTGAGCTACTTTCGCTTGCCCTTTACGGCGACGAAAACGTGACCGAAGGTTCTGTCGCTTTTTCCTTTGAATTGTCGGGCGACGAATACGTCATAAAGAGAGATTTTGACAACGAAACGCTCGTCCTTCAGAAAAACTGTGAAGAAATAGCCGACGCGCAAAAGTATATTGACGAACTATTAGGCGACAAGGAGATCTTTATCTCCTCGTTTATTGTCCTGGAAGACAATGCCGACGAAATTCTCGCCGACCCCGCGGCTTATATCGTAAAAACGCTTGCCGATTATGGCATCGATACCGACGAAATCAACGCGAAAATCAAGACTTGCGCCGACGAAATAAGCGCAATTCACGCTAATCTCTCCTATCTTTCCTGCATGAAGATCAAAGACTCCGACGAAAACAACATCGAAGCGGAGATAGACGACATCGAAAAAGACCTTTACGAAATCGACAGGCAGATTGTCTTAGCCGAAGACGCGCTTGAAAACAAAAAAGAGCTTGATGAACTGAGAAATCAACTCACCGCCGACGACGACGCCGGAAAAGCGGCGGCGGTAACCGAGATACGCGAAAACCTCGAAAAGGCGCGCCAGGATCTTTTCAGCGCCGAAAGCGAAGTTGCGCGCCTTGCCGAAGAACGCGCCGCGGCCGAAAACAAGGTGAAGGAACTTAACGAGAGCTTTAAGGCATTCGCTTTAGAAGGTTTTGCCGATCCCGACAACGAAATAAGTGCAAAACTCGCCGCATACTACGCCGAATATGACAAGAAAGCCGAAGCGCTTTCCGAAAAACAGGCTGCCCTTGCCGCCGAGTATGAGGAAACCTGCGCCCTTCTCGAAGAAGCCCGAAAGACCCTTGAGAGCGCGAAGCTCCCTTCTGCGATAAGAAAAGCGGTGAGAGACGGACTTGTGCTCGAGACCCGCTCGGGCGATAACAAGACGCTTCTCGAGAGGCTGGACGTAGAAATCAACCAGACCAACGCGAGAATTGCGGCATTGAAAGAAAAAATAGCCCGCGACGAGGCTGCCCTTCTCGACGCGAGATCGAAGAGCGCCGAAATTCTCGGCAAGGAAGCGACTTACCAACAGCTTTACGCCGAACTCAACAGCAACGAAAAGGAAAAGCAGACGCTTTACCGCAATCAGATAATCATTGCCAACACCGAGAGAGAAATCAACGCCATCGACAACAAAATTTACGAAAACGAAGAGGCGCAGCGCAGCTACATCGAAGACCGAAACGCCCTCGAAAACGCCAAGGCGACCCTTCTCGGGTACATGAAAAAGCTGGATGACAGGTTTAAAGCTATTGAAGAAAAGCTTGTCACGGTCAGCGCGCAGAAAAAGTATTATGACACAATAGACGCGACGTCGTTCGGCGACAAGTGCCCCGTCTGCAAAAACCACATAATGGAAAAAGCCGACTTCTCCAAAGAGGGCGCGCTGATTGAAAAAGCCTACAAAGACCTCATCGAAGAGAAGAAAAAGGCTCTTAGAATTAAGCAGGAATACGACGAGAGACTGGACAAGATAAACTTGCGCCTCGGCGAATTTAACAACCGCATCAATACGTCGGAAACCTACCTCGACAGTCTGAGGGAGACCAAGGCTGCAAAACTCGAACTTATCGAAAAACTGCTCGAGGCAAGCAACGTAAGAAGTTTTGCGTCTTTAAGCGCGGCGCTTGACGTTGCAATTAAGCGCGTTGCGATTAACACCAACGAGCTTATCGAGGCAGGACTTTTTGCAAAAATCGAAGAATATGTGAATAACGGCACCCAGGACGCCCGCGAGGAAGTCAGATACCTCGAGGAGACTGTCTTGCCCGCAGCAACGTCCCTTAAGCAGATGCTGGAAGAGGAGAACGCAAACGTCGACAAGGACCTTAACGAAGCTATCGCAACTATTGGCATGGCGCCTTTTGAAAAGTCGGAAGATATCACCGCCGCAGAAATGCAGGAAGACGAATTAAACAAGAAACTCGACGAGCTTGCCGCAAAGAAAGCCCGGCTTGCCGAACAGATTTCCCAATGCGAAAAGGAGATCATCTCCATCGTCAGCAGGGATAACACAATTATCGTCAACAAAGACGGCGCAGACCTCACTTATACCGCGCTTTATGCCGAGCTCATCAAGGAACAGTTTGCCGCATTAACCGAGGAGATTAAACAGGCAGAGGAAGTTAAACTCGGGCTTGACACCCAGTACGAAGTCAATCTCAACCTTGTCGCTTCCCTCAAAGCCGAGGAAGAAAAGCTCTCTTCCGAAATCGAGGCTCTTTGCGACAACGAAGCAATAAGCCGCAGAATAAAAGCGCTTGAAGAAAGAATGGAGGAAGCAAAAGCTTATCTTGAGGCATATAACGAAAATCTTTCGGCGCGCCAGAAGCTTAAAGAGCTTCTCGCCGAAAAGAGAGATTCCCTCGCCTCTGTGCTCGCGGACAAGGCAAAGAACGACTATATCGCCGAAAATATCGCCGCTCTCAATGAAAGACTGGAGAGCGTCAAGAGCTCTTACTCAAAATTCACCGCGGCAGGCGACAACAACTTCGACGAAATTATAGCTTCCGCCGTCAAACAGCTGGAAAATGTCCCCGAAAACGCTCCCGGCGGCAAGGCTCTGGCGCTGTTAAGCCTTGAAAAGGCCATTGCCGAGTTTATCAAAGAATGGGATAAGAAGACTATGCCGCGACTGTTTATAGTTTACGCTCCTGCCGAATGCGAGATCGCGATGAAAATAAAAGAAACCGCCGCGTATATCGACTGGGCAGTCCTGTTTGCATAAAAAAGTATGACCAAAGAAAAAACCAACGTTCACGAGGGGCACAGGGAACGGGTCAAAAGCGCTGTATTGGCCAATGGGCTCGAATCCATGCAGCCCCACCAGGTATTGGAGTACCTGTTGTTTTTCGCGATACCCCTGAAGGATACCAACGAGCTTGCGCACGAACTTATCGACCGCTTCGGCTCTCTTTCGAGCGTGCTTGACGCCAATTACAACGACCTTATTAAAGTAAAGGGCATGACTAAAAATGCGGCGCTGTTTTTACATACCCTACCCGATGTTTTCAGCATATACGAGAGAATAAAAAACAATCCGAGGCAGATTCTCAACATAAACAGTTCCATTCCCTATCTGCGTTCCCTTGTGAACTCCAAGAGCGACGAACACCTGTATATGGTTATGCTGGACGCGAAAAACGGAATAATCCGCACCGAGCGTCTTGCGTCGGGCAGTACCTCAGTCGCCCTTTCCTCAAAAGAAATCATACGCATCGCCCTGCTCCATCAGGCTAAGAGCGTAATTTTGTGCCACAACCACCCATCTGACAACGTGACCCCTTCCGACGCCGACATAAACAGCACTGCAAGCATACGCCAGACCCTTGCGGCGCTGGACATAAAGCTTATCGACCACATAATAATAGCAAAAAATTCGGCTTACAGCTTTTTCTTAAAAGCCTTCATAAACGAACAAGCCTGAAAACTATATCCTTGTATTGTATTTTTTCATTTCCCTTCTTATCCTTTTATAATCGGGAAACTCTTTAGAAAGGAGCGCATAAAACCTCGGCGAGTGGTTTTGCTCTTTTATATGGCAAAGTTCGTGGAAAATGACCATTCTTATGCTTTCGATATCGGCTTGAAGCAGCTTGAGATTGAGCGTAATAAGCCGCTTTTGTTTATTGTAAAGCCCCCAGCTGACCATTGAGCGCACCGCGAGTTTTGGCTTTGGCAGAAATTCGGGATGATTAATAAGATATTCCTCAATAATGTTATTAAATAACTTATAAGCAACAGCCCGCTTGCTTTCAAAAAAAGCCTGTCGGGAGACGCCCGCTTCTTCCATTGTGATTTTCTCACCGAGGTAATATAATACCCCTTCCTCTATGTTCTCCGCTGTTTGCGCAAGCTTTGTCTTGATCCAGTCCATGTGGTCGATGATAAAACGCTCGGTCCTTGCCTGGCCGTAATTTACGGGCACGCTGACCGCCACCCGTCCCGACGGGTAAACCCTGAGATAACAGCGGCGAATCCTTTTTTCGCTCACCTCTATTTCCACGCCGTCCTTTTTTACTTTATATTTATCCATTATCCGACCTGATTTTTTATTTCAGTATACCCCGACGACATTTTTTTTGCAAGAAAAAGAAAAAATTTTTTATCTTCACTATTCTCCTAAAGGAGAATAGTGGTCTCGGGCGTTTTGGGCCTTCGACATTTTTGTTCAAAAATATTTATAATTTTTGTTCAAAATATATTTACAATTATCGGTTGGTCTGTTATTATGAGAACAGAATATTTTATTTTTCAACGATAAAGGAGTATTTATGAGAAAATTCAACATTATTATGTGCGAAAGCAATTCTTCCCTTATGAGCAGCGCAAACGCATTCTTCGCAGAAGACAATTTCTTCACGTTTTTCCCGTGTACTCGTTATGCAGACTTTGCAGAACAGTACGCGCATGAAACCGATGCCGTAATAGTCGATACGGATTTTCCCAATGTGAAAGAACTTCTACAAATCCTTTATCCCGGAACAAAAATAATTTTCACCTCGGCCAGGCTCCAGGAAGAGCTCCCCTCTTACATTGCCGAATGTCCTGCCGATTACAGCTTTTACAAACCCTATTCATTTTCCGATTTACGCAACAAGCTTTTATCCCTTTTAAACGCCGGTGCGGCGCAATTCAGACTCTATCAGAACAAGAACATCGACGAAAGGCTCAGCAATATCTTCATAAGAGCGGGCATCCCCCCGCACATCAAAGGTTATCAGTTCCTTCGCGAGGCGGTAAAGCTCTCGGTAAGTTACCCCGACATGATAAACTGCATCACAAAGAAGCTTTATCCCACCGTCGCCGCCGCTTTCAACACCAGCCCCAGCAAGGTTGAGCGCGCCATCCGCCACGCGATCGAAGTCGCCTGGAACCGCGGCAAGATCGAAAACATCAATTCCATTTTCGGCATAAAGATCTACAATAAGGGCGAAAAACCCACCAACGGCGAGCTTATTGCTTTGGTCGCCGATAAGATTATGATAGAAAGCAACAGCTATAATTGATATAACCCAATTAAGACCAGTCCTTCCCTTTTATCTTGGGGCTCATCCCCCTCAACAAGACGCCGTCATAGCGTTATCCGGTCGCTTATGGCGGCGTCTTTTTGATAATATCCATCTTATGCACTTTTTTGTAAAACCATATTTTATTTTTGCGCTTTACAAATCATCATATTTATGTTAAAATAGCTTACGCTGACGGGCAATTAACTCAGCTGGTAGAGTGTCTTCTTGACGTGGAGAAAGTCAGGGGTTCGAGTCCCTTATTGCCCACCATAGACACACGGCGTCAAGGCAGTCCTCGCCTCTTTGGCGGGTTGCGGTGCGGTAGCGTCCTCACCCTTGCATATCCGCAAGCGGATATGACGGCTCGGAATTACGCCGTGTTTTTCTTTGCAAAAAAGCCCTGTTTTATCGCATTTTTGACAGGACTTTTTCTATTTTATCGTTATTCTTGACTTTTTTATAGTAATTTCTTACTTTTGGTTGTTCGTCTATCTTGCACTATACCTTACGGGATTTGAACTTAGTACTATTTCTTACTTTTGGTTTTCCTACTTTTTGTTCGGTTGGTGTCTAACTTGATTACCCCGCAAAATCAAGTTTTTAATCAAGATTTTATTCAAGTTTTGCCATCTCAGCAACAACCTATATTACTTGGCTTCTCCTTGTCATATGATGCTTTCAACATAATCTAGTAAATCATCCTTTAGGTTCTGACGCTCTGGCTTATCAACATACCATATCGAACTCTGACCATGGCCAACACCATTATTGCGTGTTGAGTGCGGCAACTGTTTAACGCGATCATTCCGATCAATCAGAATCGCGTTTTCCGCATTGCAGACAATGTTATACTCAGCAAAGACACTTTGCCCATTAGTATCAATTATTCGTGTGCTTCTATTATCATTGACTGGTTCAGCGTATACGCGTGCGTGTTGATAGAAACCACAGACTATCCGACCCTCTGATTCACGGGAACAAGTGAAGACTACAAAAACATCATCAATGTAGTCTCCCAGCGCATCGTGGCTGATTACTCTCGATATGCGGGGCAAATTGAGTTTCCCGTAAGGAGGTGTATATCCATAGCACTTACCGTTGTCGTGACGGAAGTTAAAAATCTCATGGCCGTATCCGTTTTGTTCG
>ERZ795047.3242-NODE-3242-length-14789-cov-38.457513_pt1 | contig 14789 bp, 11 predicted proteins | sample MGYA00375131_ERZ795047 | MGnify/ENA primary metagenome ERZ795047 (study PRJEB30176, sample SAMN05720228) | activated sludge metagenome | isolation source: Anaerobic digester | place: Japan | collected 2015-05-20 ...
ATGCAAACATAGTAAACTGACGACCCCCCGCAGCAACCGGCCCCCGTAGCTGGCCGAGCGGGCAAACGAGCTTAAACCCACCATGGGCATTTTAACAAACAATTTTTTATTAACACGAAACAAAACTGAAATTTAAATTATAAACCACTAAATTTTAAAATTATGAAAAGATCGACACTTATGAGAATCGCGCTGGTAGTAACAGCTCTATTCATGTTCTCAGGCGTTTTTGCACAAATTTTAACTGACTATACAGTTACAAATCAGTCAGGTAGCGAACCTACTATGTATCAAACTAAAGGTACAAACTTCAGGCTTTTTGTTAGTCCAGACCCTGTTTATAGCCCTTCTTACGATCCAGCTACAAACGGGAATGTTAATAGTGGTTCTTACTGGAAATTCACAATTACTAGTGGGTTAACAGCTGTTAGTCCAGGAGATCTTTCATCAGCGGTAAACCAAAACTGGGTAGAATTAAATGCTACAACAGCAGGTACGCAAACTGTAACAGCCGCTGAGCAGTGGGGCGCTTCTGGTTGTTCTGATGTAACACCTGAGTCTTTGACCGTTGAGGTTGTTAATCCTCCTGTAGCAGAAATAACCACAGCTGACCCAGCTGTAAGATGTACAGATGCCACTGGTCTAGGTACAGATAATGTAACAGTTACAATTGTAGAAAATGTTCCTAGTTCGTTAGCAAAATACGCATTTGCAGTAACTGAAACTGTTTATAATTGGGACGATGTCAATGGAACCAATCCCACTACAATTACAGCAACAGCAACAAAGTATGACTACAAAATTAATTCAAAGCAGGCTGCTACTGGTGCTAGTTCACCATATTCTATTACTTTTGCTACTTCAAATTTAGCAGTTCAGAACGGAAAAGTAACTGTTTATGAATACGAACTAAAAAAATCATCAGATGCACCAGTTTCTGCTGCTGATGGTATTGTATCTGTAGTATCTCATAGATCAGATTACTTAACTATTAAGGCATCAAATCCTCTTACTGTTTATCCTTTTGGTGATACAAATAGTGACTCAAGTACCAAAACTAAATATACAGCAATAGTTGCCCCAACTCCTACAACTGGTCCTATTTATCACATACCTAATTCATTCTACAACTAAAATAAAATTCTTTTCCCGGCCAGCCAGGCTGGCCGGGTTTTTTAAAATTCTGTTCTGCACTGCTACTACAAACAGCTAACTAAAGTAATACGGTTTTGAAAAGGTTGCGCAACATACTATTCCTACTTATTTTTTCAGTTTCGGCATTTACCCTTTCTGCTCAGGAACAAGCCGATTTACCCATGGCCTGCGTGGGCCATACTGAGCGTTACGGTGTTAAGGGCTTTAATGGCATATCCGATTTCCAGTGGACCATAACCGACCCCGATGGCAATATCCTGCAGCAGGGAACCGATTACAACCTCCTGGCGCGAGGCGATTCAATTGATATCCTCTGGCGCGAGGGGATGAAGGGTGGCATTTACACCCTGCAGGTGGTGGAGCATACCGATTACGGCTGTACCGGAAACCCCTATGTGGTGAATGTGGTGCTGAACACTCCCGAAATATTTATCCCAATATCCAACAATATTCCCGACCAGGTGGGTGTATGTTTGGGCAACATAGCCACACTTGACCCCGGTAGCGGGTTTCGCCACTACCTGTGGCAAGATGGTAGTACTAACCAGGTTTACTACACCGGAGAGTCGGGTACCTTCTACGTAAGGCTGGTGAATGCCAACTACAGCTGCTCGTACGACATTACCCAGGTAACCGTACATCCCCTACCCGTGGTGAATTTAGGTAATGATACCACACTGTTTGCCAACCAAACCCTTTTACTCGATGTGTACAACTCCGATTTTACCGTATATAACTGGAGTACCGGAGCCATAACCCCAAGCATAACTGTTGATGGACAAAGCGGTGATCAGCTCATTTGGGTTAAGGTTACCGATATTCATGGCTGTTCCAATTCCGATTCCATTCAGATTTGGGCTGCCAACTACAGCAACCTGCGGATACCCACAGCGTTTACTCCAAACAAGGATGGTGTAAACGACACCTGGGAGTTTCCCGCACCCTACCAGGGGCAAGATCTGCGTGGTTACATCAACGATGTGGATGTTAAGGTATTCAACCGCTGGGGTAAGCTGGTTTGGAGCAGCAAGGGTGCCTATAAACCCTGGGATGGAAAAGATTTGAATGGCAGGGAGTTGCCCATGGATTCGTACCACTATATCATTGTCTTCACTGTGGGTGATAAGAAGTACGAGTACAAGGGAAGCGTAACCATAATAAGGTAACGTTACAATTGAATTCTTTTAAATTTGAAGTTTGAAAACGGCAGAGCCGGACAAGTTTTTGAATCTTGAATCTTGAATTTTGAATTTTGAATCTGAAATATTGAATATAGCTACATAATGAACAGAAACAAACACATAGGGTTAGTTGCCGTGGTGGCCTTGGTGGGACTGGCAGGTGGAGTTAAGGGCCAGCAGCAACCCCTATACAGCCAGTACATGCTCGATCCTTTCCTGGTAAACCCAGCAGTTGCGGGTGCCGAGGGGGTAACGGCTGTTAACCTAACAGCCCGGCAGCAGTGGATTGGCTACTCGGAGGCACCGAGCACGTATGCCCTTAGCGCGCAAACCCGAATTCTGAAAACCAGTTTCCGTAACCGAAGCAGGCTAATTAAAACCAAAGTGCGTCGTCGTCGTCCCAGTGGACGAGTTGGGTTGGGTGCGTTTGTATTTAACGATAACAACGGTCGAATCCACCGTACAGGATTTCAGGCAACCTATGCCTACCATATCTACATGCGCGATCAACAGCTGAGCTTCGGCGCTTCGCTTACCAGCTTTCAGTTCAAGGCAAATGTAAATGCCATTGATGGATACGAACAAACCAACGACCCATTGCTAATGGGTAAGACCTCCAAGTTTGCCCCCGATGCCAACTTTGGGGTACTGCTCAGCACTCAAAAGTATTATGTAGGTTTTTCGGCCACATCGCTTTTCCAGAGCTTCATTCAATTTGGTGGAGGTAATTCCGAGGTGGCATACCGTTTACTTCGCCAGTACTACCTGGTTGGGGGGTATAGGTACCAACCCTACCGCAGCGATTTTGCCATTGAACCTTCGGTTCTATTAACCACCAATGAGCGTTTTCAGTTTGGAGCAGACCTCAACCTCAAGGGGTACTATAAAAACGATTATTGGGCTGGCGTTTCAATACGTTCCACCGGTGCTATTATTACCATGATTGGTGTAAAATACCAGCAGTTCTATTTTGGCTACGCCTTTGACTATAACTTTACCGATGTATCGACATTCTCCAAAGCAGGATCGCACGAGCTGATGCTTGGAATGAAACTGGGTGACAGCGCCCGCCGTTACCGCTGGTTGAATAGGTTCTAAGGAAGGATAAAGGTTAAAGGTTAAAGGATAAAGAGCTTGTGCTGTTAAACGGCATTCAAGGTCGAGGTTCAAGGTTTCAAGTTCAAGGTTCGTTTAACACGTTAGCGCGCGTCTCATGACGCGTGCATTCTTCTAATTCATAATCAACGAACAACTTTTTTGTAATTCTGAGCAAATGAGAGGAATCTCATTAAGGGTTGAAGGCAAAAAGTGATGCTTCGGCGGATTCTATCCCGATATATCGGGAGTTCAACATGACAATAGGGAACGGGTCATATTCAAACTATCAACTATCAACAGGCAACTAAATAAGCACCCCAGGGTTTCACAGTGAAAATCAGTATTATCTGTGTCATCAGCGTTCCATTCCATCTCACAAACAACGAGTAACAATCAACGAACAACTATATCATCTGCGTTCCATTAGCCTTCCCTTTGGCTCAAAACTAACCCTAACGATTTATTTCTTCGTTTCATATTCAAAATCTCTTTAAAATTCCATAAATTGCATGAAATTTGAATTGAAAAAGAATAAAAAGCCAAGCATGAGAATTAGCGTAAAATACCTAATGGTTGTCAGCATAATGGTTTTATGCCTAAGTGGTTATTCGCAGGAGATATCTGTTGGACAGGTTGTCCCTGATATCACAGGGTATGGTCCCAATGGTGAGGAGTTTAAGCTTTCGTCGTTAAGGGGGAAACTGGTGCTAGTCGATTTTTGGGCATCGTGGTGCTCGCCCTGTAGAAAGGAAAACCCTGTACTTGCTGAGGTTTACAATAAGTACAAGGATGCCTGCTTTACCAATGGAAATGGATTTGCGATATTCAGCGTATCGCTTGACCTAAAACGTGATAACTGGGTAAACGCAATAGCCGACGATAAACTAGTATGGCCTTACCATATAAGCGACCTAAAAGGTTGGCGGAGCGAGGCGGCAAAAGCGTACAGTGTCAATGCAATTCCTATGAACTTTCTGGTGGACAGTTCGGGCGTAGTTATTGCAAAGAACCTCCGAGGTTCTGAGCTCAGCAATACATTGCGTAAGTACCGGAAATGGAAGTTTTTTAGTAACTCCGATTGCAAAAACTAATAATTCCGATAACAGGGTATGAAGACAAAGCGTTTTATTGTAAGGTTGTTAAAGTATTTTGGCCTAACTATTATCTTTTTACACTTACTGGTATTCATTATTATTGGGATTGCAAAGCTGTTTGAGGGAAGCATTATTCGTCTTGCGGTTAAGGAGATTGAATCAAATCTAAAAGCGCCTATCTCCTACGGGGAGGTTTCGTTAGTTCCTTTTCGGGATTTCCCGAATCTTACTGTTCGTATTGCCGACTTTAAACTAGGTCAGCAGGCCGACTCGGTGCGGGTATTTGGTATAGGGAGTTTACCTGATACCCTGGTTGGGTTTAAAAACGTTTTTGTTTCCGTAAAGGCATATCCACTACTCAAAGACAAGGTAATAATTAACGGGGTTGAGCTGAATGGATTTAGGGTAAACTACCTGGTTGATTCTACTGGAAAATCGAATTTTGATTTTTTGATACCTCCCGATACAGTTGAAACTCCTGTAGATACAGTTACACAAACCATTCTAAACATTCTTTTAAAGAATCTTACCCTTAGCGATATTCATTTGACATATTCCGACCAAAAGCTAAAGGCTGCAGCGGATATTGTTATTCCTAAACTTCACCTTGAGGGAAGGGTTTCGGGCGATAGTATCTGGGGGAAAAGTAATGGCGAAATTGTTGTAACCAATACCCGGTTTGCCGATTTACCACTGGAGAAGGTTACAAACCTCAACTTTTCCTACAGTGTTGATTACGACAATGGAAACCTTTTACTCGACTATGCCAAGTTCGATATAAATGGCATAGAACTTAAAGCCACTGGTAACGCAACCCTGTCGGATTCAATCTGGGTGGATTTTAGCCTTGCTTTGCCAAAACTTAACCTTGCTGAGCTATATGGCTTTGTTCCTGAGGGTATGATTAAGGAGTATGGATTATCGAAGCTTGGAGGAACCCTTAAGTTTAACACAATTGTTAGGGGGTATTTATACGATACCCTAATGCTTCCAAGCGTTTTTGTTGATTTTGACTTGAGGAAAGGTGTAGTTGAAACTAAACAATACCCAAAAGTAAATAAGCTTGACTTCGAGGGAAGCGTTTCAATCCCAAACCCGAACTACCTTGCCACATCAGCAGTAAATATTAAAAAATTCAATCTTGAAACTCAGCAAAGTAGGGCTAACCTAACTCTTACGCTGAAAAATCCAAACAAACCACTTTACAACATTCAAGGCGACATGCATCTTGTCCTCGACGAGTTTGCCCCATTGCTACCCGATAGCACTCTGACAGAACTTTCCGGTTTAATTGATGCTAAATTTTTTACCAAGGGTAAAATGCCCGAATACCTTGATGTGAACAGCTCCGATTACTTTATGGACAACACGGGATTTTCCTTATCTTTTAGCAATATCAATGCCGGGGTAGACACGGTTAATGCTGTAAAGGAATTAAATGCCGAGGTAACATATAGCCCTGGCAAGGAACTAACGGTTAACAACCTCTCATTACGTTTGCCTGCCTACAAGGTAAGTTTAAAGGATGGTTTACTTAAAGTAAAGGTCATAGGGCGTATATCGGAACTTGATAAAATTGATGTAAGGGTCGATACGCTTCATATTGCCATGGGCAATAGTAGTTTTAGCAGTAAGATGAAGTTCAAAAACTTGAAAAGCCCCGTTTTCAGGGGCGAAGGCCGTTTGTATGTCGATTTGGATGAGCTACACCGATTTATTCCTGATACGCTTGTTAGCCTTGTTACCGGTAAGATAGATTTTGGATTTAGCACATCGGGAACAATTAACCCCGATTCTATTGATAAGCAGATAATGCCAATCCTATTTGAAAACAGCATGTTTGCTGCGCAAATCAAGGATTTTGGTTTCTCATTGCCCAACGATAGCCTGATTGGCGTCGATAGGTTATCGCTTACCCTTTCAATGGCAAACGATACCATTCGTTTAGCCAATGTGAATGGACACTACAAAAATCTGGACTTTCGCTCCGATTCAACCTCTATCTGGAATGTTTATAAAACATTCATTTTAGGGCAAAAGGATAAAAAGCTCATTGTTAATACATCGCTTTGGGCTAACTATGTTGATTACGATATTTTCCTACCCTTTATGGCCGAGGACTCAACGGCAAGCCCCGATACGGCTGCCTCAACTATCCCACAATACATTATTAGGGGCATTGCCAAAGCCGATAAGGTGAAATACGGGAAAGTACTAATTGACGACCTTTCGACAAAGTTCAGGGTTGACGATAGCCTCTATGTGCTTGACGAACTACGAATGAAAGCATTTGGGGGCAATATGGTTACCTCGTTGGTTTACGACACCCGTAAGTATCCACTGGAAATCATTGAATTCAAGAATGAATCGAATAGGTTAAATATCAAGCAGTTGTTAGAACAAAACGACGATTTTGAGCAGGATTATATCACCCATAAAAATATCGATGGATTAGTTACAGGTACGGTTTTTGGGCGAATTGTGATGCAGGACACCAACCTGCTTTATGACAAGATGAACCTTTTAGGCAACTTTAAGCTTGAAAATGGTGGTATATACAACTTTGAGCCTGCCATGGAGCTGTCAAAGTTTACTAACCTTAATGAGTTAAACAATATTGTATTTAATACACTGGAAACCAGTGTGTTTATTTACAACAACCAGATTTACTTCCCAAAAACCAACATCGTAAGTACCGCCATGGATATGTCGGTTTACGGTATGCAAAGCTTTGCCGATGACTACGAGTATCACTTTGTGGTTTACCCCGGTGATGTAATGCTTGGAAAATCCAAAAAGCTTTTGAAAAAGCAGGGTTTGAAGGACGAGGGATTTGAAGGGCCAAACAAGGCTAAACGCTCAGGGCTATACCTTGTAGCGTTTGAAAGAGGAAAAGAATCGAAATATGGGTTTGATACTAAGGAGTTACAGGCAACCATGAAGGCCACCATTCGCGTTCAGGAACGCGGGCTTAATTTGGTTTTTCACCCCCATGTAATGAACTTTAGTACCGAATTGGACAGAAAGGAATCCAAACGGAAAACAGCTGATGAAAAAAAGGATGGGAAGGAAGTTAAGACCAATTGAGTGGATTGCAGTAGCGATTTCCATTGTACTTATAGTTTTAATTGGCATAAAAGCGTGGCAGTTGGCCCCAAATAAGACTAGTAAGCTAGCCGCACCTATTTCATCCAATCCTTTAGATATCACGTTTGGAAGCGATTCGGCTCAGCTTGCCATTTACGCATACATAAGTTACCATTGCGGTTACTGCAGGCTTTTTTTTACTGAGGTTTATCCTGAGCTTGAAAGGGAATTCATTTCCACCGGAAAGGTACGCTTGGTTCTGAAAATAGTGGAGCACTCAAATAACGCTGACCGGATAAATGAGGTGAAAACAGCAGTATGTATAAACCGATACGGGTATTATGGGAAGTTGCATGAGCTGCTAGTTACAAATAGTAGCGTGATATATAGTGACGAGTTCCGTGAAATGGTCAACCATTTCATTGATAGCGACCCACTGGTTGCCGAGTGCATTCTAGGGAATGAATCGATGGATTATATTTTGCAAATCCGGAACGAATTTGATAAATTTGGATTTACCGGAACACCTACATTTGTTATTGAGGGTAGAGTTTTTAGGGGTTATATGCCCTTTGAGCAGTTTAAATCTATCATAGTTAAACACTTAAACCAATAAAGTTATGCGAAAGAAGTTACTGGTTGCCCCAATTATTCTAGGAGCGGTACTGGCATTCCTAACCTGGGGTTGCGAAAAGGAAGAAGAGGATGTTTGCCAAAAATTTGAGCCACCCCAGTGTGAAATAGCCAACGTTTGTTGCCCAACCGATGGCGGGAACTGTTACTACGAGGTAGGCGATAGCAAATATTACTGCGATAAGACAAAAGCTACTCCAGATGACCCCGATGGGTGTAATGATGCCGAAAATCAAGCCATTGAGGTTCTTTGTCCAGCTGCAAGTCCTGACCAGCTAATGAATGCAAAGGTTGAGCTAAGCAAGTTAACCCGCAAGCTGATGCAAGAGGCAAGAACCTTATCGGTATGCCATTAATGAAATTACCGGAATAGGCCATACTATTCTGGTTTTTTATCGAGTTATGCTTGTAAAGACCTTTGGTAGTGCGGTTCATGGCATAAAAGCCACAACAATTACCATTGAGGTAAGTGTTGGGCAAGGGGTAAACTTTTTCCTTGTTGGGTTACCCGATAGCGCTGTTAAGGAGAGCCAACAGCGTGTTATGTCGGCACTAGAGACTAATGGCTACAAGTTTCCCAAAAAGAGAATCGTAATCAACATGGCTCCGGCCGACATCCGCAAGGAGGGCTCGGCTTACGATTTACCACTGGCCATTGGAATTATGGCTGCATCTGAACAGATTAAACCCGATTTGCTGCCGGATTACGTTATCATGGGTGAGCTTTCGCTCGATGGCACCATCCAGCCCATTAAAGGGGTTTTGCCCATAGCCATTCAGGCCCGCGAGGAGGGTTTTAAAGGTTTTATTGTTCCCGCGCAGAATGCCCGTGAGGCTGCCGTTGTAAACAACCTCGACGTTTACGGGGTTGAGAGTATCAAACAGGTGGTTGACTTTTTTAATGGCAATAGCACTCTTGAGCCAACCATTGTGAACACCCGCGAGGAGTTTTTTGCCCACGCCAACAACTACGATGTTGATTTTTCCGATGTAAAGGGGCAGGAAAACGTTAAGCGGGCGCTTGAGGTGGCTGCTGCAGGAGGACACAACATCATTATGATAGGCCCGCCTGGTGCAGGAAAAACCATGCTGGCCAAGCGGATACCAACAATTATTCCCCCGTTAACATTGCGCGAGGCGCTTGAGACCACCAAAATTCATTCCGTTGCAGGTAAAATTGACAGGAATACATCATTGATGACCCGTAGGCCATTCCGTAGTCCACACCATACCATCTCCGACATTGCTCTTGTTGGTGGTGGGCAGTTTCCACAGCCCGGTGAAATATCGCTCGCCCATAACGGCGTACTTTTTCTCGATGAGCTACCCGAGTTTAAAAGAACAGTTTTAGAGGTTATGCGCCAACCCCTTGAGGACAGGGTTATAACCATATCGCGGGCAAAGTTTACGGTTGAGTATCCCGCCAGCTTCATGTTAGTTGCCTCCATGAATCCCTGCCCATGCGGTTACTACAATCATCCTGAAAAGGAATGCGTGTGTTCGCCCGGAGTTGTGCAAAAGTACCTAAATCGCATTTCAGGACCGCTGCTCGACCGCATTGATATCCATGTTGAGGTAATCCCGGTCCCATTCGATAAGCTTGCGTCGGCACCACCAGCCGAGAGTAGCGCTCAAATTAGGGAGCGGGTGGTAAAAGCCCGACAGATTCAGGAGGAGCGTTTTGTTCCCTGGGCCGATGTACACTGTAACGCTCAAATGACCTCCAAGCTGATACGGCAGTTCTGCGTACTTGATGAGGCCGGAACGGCCATCCTGAAAACAGCCATGGAACGGCTAAACCTTTCAGCAAGGGCTTACGACAGAATTCTAAAGGTTTCCCGTACCATTGCCGACCTTGAGCAATCCGAAAAAATATTGCCCCAGCATGTGGCTGAGGCAATTCAGTATCGTAGCTTGGATAGGGAAAACTGGGCAGGCTAGTGCCTGATGCGTTCAAACCCTCTTCCGTAAACCCCGGTAACCGTTGCAACCGAAATAAACGCTTCGGGGTCAACCTCCTTAATTATTTTATACACATCGCTAACCTCATGCTTGCGCACAAGTGAGATTAGCACCTTTTGCGATTCTTTTGTGTACCAGCCCATTCCATCAACCACGGTTACTCCACGGTTAATCTCAGATGTAATCCTATCGGCAATTTCCTGGTATCGCTTTGAAAAGACAAACACCTGAACCGACTGTTTGCTCCCCGAAAGGACGGCATCGAGGGAGTAGGCCGTGATGGCCATGGCCACATAACCATAAACAATGGTTTCGATACGCTTGGCGGGCTCAAGGTCGAGTAGAACCAAAAACGATGAGCCAATGATGAAAACATCGCAAAGCATTATTATACGGCCTGGGCTAATGTTACGGTACTTATTGATTATCATGGCAATGATATCGGTACCACCAGTGCTGCCACCCTGAGTGAACACAACCCCAAGCCCAACACCTGCCAGCGCACCGCCAATGATTGTGGACATAAACTTGTCCTCAACCACTGCAACCTTTATTGTCATTTGGAGCAGCGATAGTAGAAATGCGCCAACAGTAACGCCAAAAATGGTTTTCACCCCAAAGTTGGCTCCCAGCATTTTAATGGCTAAAAGGATGAGTCCCACATTTATTAAAAAGTAGGTATAACCCATTGGAATGCCAGTAGCGTAGTAAACAAGCGCACCTATACCCGAAACTCCTCCGCCAGTAATTTTATGTGGAATCAAAAAAGCAGTCCACGATAGCGCATAAAGCAACAGCCCGAACACTATGATGGCATAGGATCGGACTGTTTTAAAAATATTGGCTGTAGTCATTCTCTAAAAAATTCCTACTACTCGTCTCTTAAATCATCATCTTTTTTGTAATCACCTTCCTTACGACGTTTGATGGAACGTGCGTAAGAGTTAAGCAGGTAGCTAACCTCGTTGAGGTTATTCTCTAGCTCATCGGCTTGGAATGAATCCAAGAGGTGTAAATCGGTGGCAAGGGTAATGTAGTAACGGCACTCCTCAAGGGCCTCCTGTGCGGTGGTTAAAAAGAGTAGCTTGTCCTCGCGATCCTTTTTCTTGTAGCCTCCAACAATGTTGGTTGCAATGGCAGTGGCACTTTCACATAGCATGTCGCCAACAATGGCCTGATAATCGTCGGGAAAAATTTTTACCTGCTGGTAAATGTTAAGCACAAAAGCGTGGGCCTTTTGCCATACTACCAAGTCCTTGAACGATTTGGTTTTGTTGTCCGATTTGTCCATATCGCACTCCTTTCTGTTGAATGTTTTGTAAGTATAATAATGATTAATAAGGGTTTACTAAAGTTACTACTTTTTTGAAATCTGCAAAAATATTATTTGACTAAACAACAATATTTACAATTTTGTTTGGAACCACAATTACCTTTTTGGGTTGCTTGCCATCGAGGTATTTTAGCGTGTTTTCATCGGCTAAAACAATTTTTTCTACCTCATCGGCCTTAAGGTTTAACGGCAGTTCAAGGGTAAAACGCGTTTTACCATTAAACGATATTGGACAGGTAAAGGTCGATTCCTTAATGTACTCCTCGTTGAACTTAGGCCAAGCGGCAGTATTTACCGATGTTTCATGTCCAAGCAGATGCCATAACTCCTCGGCAATATGTGGAGCATAGGGAGCAATTAAAACGGTTAGCGGTTCAAGTATGGCGCGCTTGTTACATTTCAAATCGGAGAGCTCGTTTACGCAAATCATAAAGGCCGATACTCCGGTATTGAAGCTAAACTTCTCAATATCCTCAGTAACCTTTTTAATGGTTTTATGAAGAACCTTGAGCTCTTGTGCAGTAGGTTCGTTGGCTGATACCTCAAACTCATTGGCATTGTTATGGAATAACCTCCAGAACTTTCGGAGAAACTTATGTACACCATCAATACCATTTGTATCCCAAGGTTTACTTTGCTCTAGGGGGCCAAGGAACATCTCGTACATGCGGAGGGTATCGGCACCATAGCGCTCAACAATGGTATCGGGGTTTACCACATTCCACATACTCTTGCTCATCTTTTCCACTGCCCATCCGCATACGTATTTCCCATCTTCCAGAATGAACTCAGCATTCTCGAACTCCGGACGCCACTTACGGAATGCCTCAATATCAAGTATATCGTTGCTTACAATGTTAACATCAACGTGTATTGGGGTTACATCGTACTTATCCTTCAGGTTGTGCGATACAAATTGGTTTGTTCCCTTAACACGGTAAACAAAGTTTGATCGACCCTGAATCATTCCTTGGTTTATCAGCTTTTTAAAGGGCTCCTGCTTGCAAACATAACCAAGGTCGTATAGGAATTTATTCCAGTACCTTGAGTAAATAAGATGTCCCACGGCATGCTCGGTTCCGCCAATGTAAAGGTCAACGTTTTCCCAGTACTTATTAGCTTCGGCCGAAACAAGGGCATTATCGTTATGGGGGTCCATGTAACGGAGGTAGTATGCCGAGGAGCCGGCAAAGCCGGGCATAGTGCTTAACTCATAGGGGTATCCCTCAGGGGTATGCCAGTTCTTGGCGCGACCAAGGGGTGGTTCGCCCTTTTCAGTGGGTAGGTAGGCATCAATCTCGGGGAGTTCAAGGGGTAATTTTTCCTCGGGCAGCGGGTAAGGCATTCCGTCCTTGTAGAAAATAGGGAATGGCTCACCCCAGTATCGCTGGCGGCTGAAAATGGCATCGCGTAGGCGGTAGTTTACCTTACGCTTGCCCAGCCCGCGCGATTCAATCACCTCACATATCTTTGAAATGGCATCTTTTACCTCTAAGCCATTGATAAGTGGGCTATTGATAACAACACCCTCCTTTGAATCGTACGATTCTGTCCACGATTCAGGGTTAGTGGGTTGCTCGCCTGGGCGAATAACGGTTTGGATAATAGGTAGCCCAAAGGTTTTGGCAAAGGCAAAATCGCGGCTATCGTGGGCAGGAACCGCCATAATGGCGCCGGTTCCATAGCCAGCTAAAACGTATTCGCTTACCCAAATAGGTATACGCTCGTTGGTGAATGGGTTAATGGCGTAGCTACCGGTAAACTGACCGGTTACCTTGCGGGCTTCGGCCATGCGCTCACGCTCGGTTTTTCGCTTAACCTCCTGACGGTATTGCTCCATTTTCTCAGCATACTCGGGGGTAGTAAGCTCATCAACCAGTTCGCTTTCGGGTGCCAACACCATAAAGGTTGCGCCGTAAATGGTATCGGGACGGGTGGTGAAAATTAGTATTTTACGGTCAGTGCCATCAATTCGGAACCAAACCTCGGCACCCTCGGATTTGCCAATCCAGTTGCGTTGAATATCCTTAAGCGAGTCAGTCCAGTCGAGCTGGTCAAGATCGTTGAGTAGTCGCTCGGCGTAAGCCGATATCCTGAGACACCACTGACGCATTTTGCGTTGCTCAACCGGATGGCCGCCACGAATGGAGACACCCTCCTTAACCTCGTCGTTTGCCAGTACTGTTCCCAGTGCAGGGCACCAGTTTACCATAACATCGGCAAGATAGGCTAGGCGGTAAGCAAGCAAAATCTCCTGCTGTTCCTTTTCGCTCATGGCTTTCCATTCCGAGGCGCTAAAGGTACGAACCTCGCTACAGGCCGCATCAACATTAATATTACCGTTTTGCTCAAACTCAGCAATAAGGTTCTCAATGGGCTCAGCCTTTTGGGTTTTGTTGTTGTACCAGTGCTTGAACATCTTAATAAAAGCCCACTGGGTCCACTTGTAGTACTTGGGGTCGCAGGTTCGGAATTCGCGATCCCAGTCGTAGCTAAAGCCAATCTTATCGAGCTGCTCGCGGTAGCGCTTAATATTGTTATCGGTGGTAATGGCCGGATGTTGACCGGTTTGAATGGCATACTGCTCTGCCGGTAGGCCAAAGGCATCGTAGCCCATGGGGTGAAGCACATTAAAGCCGTTAAGCCTTTTGTAGCGGGAGTAAATATCGGATGCAATGTATCCCAGTGGATGACCTACATGTAATCCGGCTCCGGAGGGGTATGGGAACATATCAAGTACGTAGTACTTGGGCCTTGAGGGGTCAACATCAACCCTATATGTCTTGTTTTTACGCCAGTAATCCTGCCATTTCTGTTCTATCTCTTTAAAATTGTAGTCCATATAAAAGCCTGATTTTGTTAAAGTTGATTTCAGCCTGCAAAGATAGAAAAAAGAGGTTAAAGTAAGAGGGGGAAATGGGGAATAGTTAGAATTGAATAAGGATGAGTGTGCGTTAAGCGTGAACCGTGAGACGTGAACCGTAAGGCGTTAACCGTGAATCGTTAAACGTTAAACGAGAATAAAAAACAGAAGGAGAAGGAGTTAGAGGAAGTTAAAAGAAGTTAGATGAAGTTAAAGGAAGTTAGATGAAGTTAGATGAAGTTAAAGGAAGTTAGATGAAGTTAGATGAATTTAAAGGAATGCGAATAATTTAGCGTGAACCGTGAGCCGTGAGGCGTTAAACGTTAATAAATGACCCGTCCTGAAAAATGTCTACACAAACTTATGTGTATGGACAAAAATAA
>ERZ795047.3243-NODE-3243-length-14788-cov-4.446345_pt1 | contig 14788 bp, 15 predicted proteins | sample MGYA00375131_ERZ795047 | MGnify/ENA primary metagenome ERZ795047 (study PRJEB30176, sample SAMN05720228) | activated sludge metagenome | isolation source: Anaerobic digester | place: Japan | collected 2015-05-20 ...
CGCGATCGAGATAATAAGCTTCTCAGGGTTCAGCTCAGGGCGGATGACCTCCGCGACTTCCTTGACCGTCTGCGGCTTCACGCACAACAGGATCACATCCGCGCAGCGCGCCGCCTCGGCATTATCGGTGGTGACGTGAATTCCAAATTCTTTGCCCAGCGCTTCGACGCGATCGGGGTACTTGTCCGTTCCAAAGGTATTTTCGCGGCTGATCAGTCCTTTCTCGAGAAACGCCTGCAGAAGAATGCCACCCATCTTCCCGAGCCCCAGGACAGCAACTCTCTTATTCAAGTTTTGCATCAGCGACACTCCTTACTGAACACGTTCCGAAGCGGGAGGTGTTTCCCCCAGAATAACCGATGCCTCGGCCGCATATCTCTGCAGTTGGCTGCTCAACTTCTCGTTAAGCAACACAATCGAACGAATACTCTGATAATTCAACGGCCTCTTGATCCCTTTTTCATCGGGAACGAAAACGGGATTGTCCTGCACCAGAAAGGCGAGCAACTGGATCAGGAAGTTCACCTCTCCGGCGGCGAGTTTCCAGGAAAATTCACGATTCAGGAACTCCTGAATGCGGAGGTTCTGTTGGTTTTCTTGCATAGGGGAGGATTTGAGCACGAGCGAAGGGAGAATGTAAAGCGTTCGTCGATTCGCGGCAACTGCCTCCCGCCCGGGCCAGCCTTCGCTTTATCCAGGCTCCTTCAGAGCAGCGACAAAAGCAATTTCCATTTTCCAGAGGCAATTGCAAAAAAAACGTTGCCCCCGGCTTTCTTTCTGAATTCCGGATCAAATGACAAACACATCCGCGTCATCCGTGTGATCCGTCTTATCCGTGGGAGAAGAAGCCCACGGATAAGACGGATCACACGGATGACGCGGATGTGTTCCGATCTTAACCTTCCTCGCCGGTATGCTTTCGGCGTCGAAATCCTCAAGAACGCGATTTTTGAAATTGGCTCTCCATCGTTCATTTTCCATTTTCCATTTCAAGGAAAAAAAAAGGGATGAGGCCGGACGCCTCATCCCTTATGGCTTACGGAATGAACGTTGATCTAGAAGATGAACTTGATGCCGAACCGTCCGGAGAATCCGGGGTTAAACACGTTGTCCTTGCCGAACATCGGGTTCACCGCGAAGTTCTTTGCCGGATCGAGCGAATACGGGTCGCTTGTTCTGGTCGGGTCTTGCGCCCATTCTGACTGAGCAAAGAGTTCTCTCCAGTCGTACCCTTCCAGCAGATTGACCTGGCTCATGTCCATCTCGGTCGAATCAACACGGAACCGGTTTACGAACACGTCACGATACCGAGCCGTCTTCTGGTTGAACAGGTTCAGGGTGTTGAATTCAAACCGCAGTTCTTTCCCTTCGGCGATATTGATTTCGTGCGAAATCATCAAATCGGTTTGGGAAAGAACAGGAGTTCGGCCGAGGTCACCGCGGCCTTCAACGAACATCGGCACCTGGCTCAGGTTCTCGACCATCGTGGTCAGCGGGGTTCCACTCGATACGTGGAACCGGGCACTCAGGGTCGTTCCGAACGCGAATTCATAAGCGCCGTAAAGCTTGAGCACGTGCGGACGGTCAGTCTGCAACCGCCCGTCAAGGAATCTGCCGTGGGAGTCAAACAGGATCTCGTCTGAGTCGTAGTTCCGGTTTGCGTTGCCACCCGGCCGCGCGATAACTCCAGTTGGGGACTGGTCGGTCGCCCAAGTGCCTGTTCCACCGCCAGCGATCTCATCGGTGTTGCTCAAACCGGCGTAGTTTCCATACAACCGGCTCCAGGTGTAATTGCCGCCAAGGAACCAGCTGGTGGAGAAACGCCGCGTAATAGCCAGTTCGAGGGCGTCATACTGACGATTGGGCTTCGGCATCGGGAAATCAGGAGTCGCGCCGTAGTGATTGGTCTGGATCTTGAAGCGTCCCTCGCCTGGGTTTCCAAGTGTGTACACCTCACTGCCATCTACCAACCGCCCGATATCCTCGATCGTCCGGGTCAATTTGTCATGGACGTAATGGACGGAGACCACCGTGGAGGGTGTCAGCTGGTAGTCGAAGCCCGCGGAAACCTTGTCGACGAACATTGGCTTCAGGTCGGGATCGACATCATCCTCACCGAAACTGGGAATCCGGTAATCACGGAAAGGATTTGACGGATCGCTCGACCACAGGTTTCTGCCGGGGTGATTCTGGAGCGACAGCGAGAAGATGTCGAGAGTATCGAGGGCATAATAATGATCCCGCCAGATGTCGCCGCCGAAGGAGCCGCGGACCAGTTCATACTTCGTCCAGTCAAAGAAGCGACCCCAGCTTCCGTAGATCTTCACTTTCCCGTCGCCGAACAGGTCATAAGCAGCGCCAAGTCGCGGCGCCAGTTTGTCACCCCAACCGAACTTCACCGCGTATGCCTTGACGCGGAACGCCGGAATGGTCTCTTTCTCGGTTCTGAGGCCAAGGTTGAGTGTCAGGCGGGGATGGATTCTCCACTGGTCCTGGAAGTAGAGATGATCAATTGTGCTGCCGGTTGAACCCTGGGTTCCGACTTCGCGAAGTCGATAATAGCCGTAAATTCCACGGCCCGTTTCGCCCGTCGCCAGACTCTTGAAAGCCGTATCCCAGTAAATCATTACGGCCTGACCGGCCTGGTAATTCTGGTCCACCTTGTTCGTCAATTTCTGGACGCCCGCGCCTGCCTTGAAATTGTGCGTTCCGCCCAGCTCGAACGTCTTGCTGTAGTCTCCCTGGAAGAATCCACGAGTGGTAATGTCAAAGAACGTCACCGTCGAATTGGGGACGTTGTACCAGCCCTGTACTTGCTTCAGTTCCTCAGGGAAGTTCTCGAAAGGCAGGTCCATGGCGGAGTTGCCGTAGGCAACTTGGGGTATTGATATGGGATTTACGTTCTTATAGTTATCCCAGAAATAACCACCTCGGAAGCTGACGAGTGAATCATTGGAGATCAGGAAATCGAGGTTTCCTGTATAGCTGTTCTTGGGCATGTACCAACCTTGCGGTCGCAAGTATTCGATGGCTTGCAGCGTCTGCCGGGTCGAATTTGGAACTGTACCGGTGTACGCGGGAATCGTGCCATCCTGCCTGGAGGTCGTGTGCAACCAGGTGAAATTGGTGCGAAGTCGGTCGTGCGGATCCCAAGAGAGCTTAGTGAAAGCGTTGATGTACTTGTTATCGGCTTCAAACGTCGAACTCGGTCCTTGACCGCTTTCCGTTACTATATTCGCTTCACGATGGCGGAATTCTGGCGAGATCGAGGTGAAAAAGAACAGCTTGTCCCTCAGGATCGGGCCACCGATCGATCCCCCTATTTCGTTCCTGTGATCCTTAAACTCTTTGTCTTGCACATACAGGGCCGACCGCTCGCTCACCGGATCAACCATGAGACGTTTGTTCGGCAGGCCTTTAAACGGTGACCCGCTGGAATACCAGTGTAATTCGCCATGGAACTGGTTGCCGCCCGACTTGGTGACCGCGCTGATAACGCCACCCAGCGCACCCCCGTACTCGGCCTCAATACCGTTCGTCTTCACCTGTACTTCCTGCAGGAACTCGAAAACCGCATCTTGACGCGAGTTCCCGTTAAGAACGCCGGTGGTGGAAAGGCCGTCAATGGTGAACTGGTTCTCGGCGCCGCTGGCTCCGTTGATCTGGATGCCACCTTCGATATCGCCGGAATTCACCGACGGAGATGTTAGAGCGATATCCTGAAAGCTGCGCGCCTTCGGCATCCGGTCGAATTCCTCAGCCGTCACGTTGTGGGTGATCGCCGTGCTCTGGGTGTCGATCAAGACCGCATCGGATCTGACGATCACGGTCTCAGCACTTCCGCCCACCTGCAGCGTGATGTTGGCTTCGGCCGTTCTACCAAGAAGCAACAAAACGTTGTGCATTTCTCCGGTGATAAACCCCGGCATCTCCACTTTGATGTTGTACCGACCTGGGAGCAGCTCACGGGCAAAATACCTGCCCTCGTCATTGGTCTCGGTTGAGAAAACGCGGCCGGTTTCGCTGTTGGTAATCGTCACATTGGCGCCGGGAAGCACCGCGTTAGTCGAATCCGTTACGACGCCAACGATCGAGCCGAATCTCTCCTGGGCAAATCCAATGCCGCCGCACAACAAAATGACAGCCATAAGCGCGACGGCTGATTTGCCCCAGATACGAGAAAGCGCAACTCGGACCCTCTGATGAAAGCTTGACATAAAGAATCCTCCCTTTTCTTGGCGGCCCGTCATGAACAGAAGAAACAGCGTGTCCCCGAAAAAATCAAACAATTCCAATTAAAGCGCGTTCCTTTCTTTCCGCAGTCCGCTCAGGTTTAGGAAAAACAGTAATAATCTACGACCGGTGGACCCAAGCGCTCGCATACGCCTCCCGAGCGCGGCCGCACCAGGACAACGTGCACCTCCGACACTTCGTCAGAATTATTCACATTTTCTGCAAGCAAGAAGGCTGCCGATTTTGGCACGAACCATAGGTTCTTACTCTGACAAGCAATTTCACCTCCTCTGACACCAGCTGTCAGACAAACGGCATTCAATCAATTGAATCAACATCCAAAATCGGCTGTAGGAAGAGACTACGCCCCGTTCCATCTCTCTAGTCCCGCGCCAATTACGCGCCTCCGCTCAAAAGCACTGCGCTCCAGGCTTCCATCTCTGTTCTTACCGGGGAAAATGGAAAACGGAAAACGAACGATGGAAAATGGAAAATGCTTTTCGCGCTTTGCCCCTAGGGCTCCAGCTGATTGTGACATTTCTTCTATAATCGAACGCAGGAGGATAGATGATCGTGAAAGTAGGTCGTAGAAGTTTCCTGCAGACCGCGGCCGCTGCCGGAGCGGGCGCGTTACTGTCGTGGCGAGAATCGAGTGCTGCCGGCGAATCCTTTGTAGCCAGGAAAATAACCGCCACCGACCGCGTGACGCTGGGGCGCACTGGAATCGAAGTCTCCAGGGTCGCTATGGGTAGCGGCACACGCGGTTGGGGGCGTCAATCCGACCAGACCCGGATGGGACCTGATCAACTGACTCGGCTTTTCCGCTATGGGCTTGACCAGGGGCTCAATTTCTGGGAGGCCGCTGATCAATATGGATCTCACCCCTACATTGCGCGGGGACTCCAGGGAATCGATCGATCAAAGATCGTCATTCTCACCAAAACGAACTCTGAATCCGCAGAGGGTATTCGCAAGGATCTGGAGCGGTTTCGGAAAGAGTTGCAAACCGACTATATCGACATCGTGCTGTTGCACGCGATCACCGACGGTAACTGGACTCAGAGTCTGCGGCCCGCCATGGACGCCCTTTCAGAGGCCAAGGAAAAAGGCATCATCAGGGCCCACGGCGTGTCCTGCCATAGCATCCATGCGCTTCGCGCCGCCGCGGATTCGCCCTGGGTAGACGTCGATCTCGCCCGGATCAACCCCGACGGTATTGCCATGGATGACCGTCCTTCAGTCGTGATCGGAGTTCTCGAAAAGATGAAAGCAGCCGGAAAAGGCATTATCGGGATGAAGATCTTCGGACAGGGTGCGCTCAGCGACTCGCCCGATAAGGCCTTACGTCACGCAGCGCAACTCAAGTGCCTGGATGCTTTCACTATCGGGTTCATGTCAAATCAGCAAGTGGACGACGTGATCAAGAGAATCCCGGCAGTATCACAGGCGTGATTCGGTATTGAGCGAATCGACCACGCTCTGCCTTAGCCTCGAAAGGTTTCGGCATAAATGCGTTTGAGAGGGGCGAGACAGTAATTCTCGATCAGGTCCTCGAGCAGTTCGGTGCGCGAAATGAGCGCGTCTTCATGTCGGGGATTGATCCGAAACAGGAGGCGGATGATATCCGCCTTGTCTGCCCTCATGTCGAGTGAAACCGAATGCCCCATCCGGGGATCAAACTGCAGAAGGTCGGCGTAGGCGTATCGATCGAAGGTCTTGTCTGTCCAGGGCTTCTCGTAACAGTTGCGCCAGTAGTGATGCTTTAAGCGATTAGCAAACTGATCGTAATCGAACTGGGCGGATTTGTTGTTTACGCTTGATTCAATGCACAACAAGTCCCCGCGGGGCACGATTCTCAAACCGTAAGTGACGTGCAGACTCTTTTCTCTTGAAAACTTAATCAGGTGATTGCCGGTCGAGTGAAAGAGTTTGATCTCCGGTTCAAGTCCAAGCAGCTCCCGGTCTTCCTCCGTCACGTAATCCGCCTTCACCCGGTCGTGCCACTTTGTGATGATCCGGCGCATGGCCGCGTCCAAACGGCCCAACTTCTCTTCTCGACTCAACATAGCCTCGTTCGGTGGTCGTAACTCATTGTCGGTAATTGCTCAAGAAAAGTAAACAATGTTAGAGTACAGCCGATGCCAAGAGTATTAGCAGGAGCGCGGCACTCCCCGATCGCAGTCGCGTCAGCCGGTCTCGCCATCATCCTTCTGTACGGTTCGTTTCAGTCCCAACCTGCAACAGTCCCTCTCAGGCAGGACCAGTCAAGCCAGATTCGAGTGGAAGTCCTCGAAGTTAACGTTTTGGTGACTGTTTTGGATAAGAATGGACGCTTTGTGACCGACATTGAACGCGACCGATTCTCAATTGAGGAAGACGGCGTTCCTCAGACCATTACCAACTTCTCACAGGAGACTTCCCTTCCCTTGAGTGTCGCCCTGATGATCGACACCAGCGGATCGGTCAGACTTAAGCTGGATTTCGAGAAACGCGCGGCCTCCAGTTTTCTGCATCAGATTATTGGTCCCAAGGACCAGGCTATGTTGGTGGAGTTCGACACCGGCGCCACCCTCCTTCATGATTTCACCAACCGGCCCTCCACGCTTGCGCAGGAGTTGAAAGGGCTGCGGGCGGGAGGTGGCACATCCCTTTTTGACGCCTTGTATCGGGTGGCAAACGAGAAGATGAGCGGCGCCAGCCCACGGCGGGTCATCGTTATTGTGTCCGACGGAGATGATCTGCACAGCAAGCGCTCTATTGACGAAGCGATCGAGATGGTCCAGCGGTCAGAAGCGACTATCTACGCGGTTGGGACGAATAAGTTTGGTGCAAGCGGGGGCGAGGGCGGCGACAAGGTGCTGAAGAAACTGGCCGAGGAGACCGGGGGAACCGTATTCTTTCCATACTCCGAGCAACAATTCGAGGACGCCTTTGCCCGCATCAACGACGAATTACGCAGTCAATACAGCCTGACGTACGTTCCGACAAACAAGAAAAGAGATGGCGTTTTCCGAAAGATTAAGGTGCGCATAAAGGACGATAAAGGGTTGTCGCTGCGCTATAAGAAGGGTTACTTCCCGCCTGCTGACGAGGCTGAGGAGACCTCAGAGTCAAAATAAACGATTGAACGTTCATGCCCGGTTTAAGACTTGCCTGAAGGCGGGGACTACAAACAGGGTGTCCGGAAGGCGAAACTAAAAGACTACAAACAGACTCGCGCCGGCTGATTGCCGTGTCTTTTATTGGGCCGAACTCTGGAACGCGAATCACGACGCCTATGACGCTGTGGGAAGTTTGCGATATTCGAATTCTACCTGTTGTTTGAGCATTTCAAGCGCCTCTTCCTCGGACCGTCCCAGGGCAGAAAACGGCCTGACCCTTACGAATCGCCCAATGTGCGGCGCACACGCCGAAGCCAAAACGAAAGGTCCGAGAGTCTCGGTCCTGATTTCGAATCGAATGCCTTTGTATTCCCACTCCATCCTGACCGACTATAGCAGACGTCGCTCTAATCGTGAATTTTCCTGTTGGATTCGATGATGACGGTGCCGTAATCGATACCGGCGAAGGTGAAGGCATTTCTCGCCCGGCCCTTTACCTCGACTCGCGCACCGGTACCCGGAACGCCGCGGCCCTCGGCCACTACGAAGATCTTTCCCGTCTTGTCTTCAATCTCGTAGATTCCGTAGTTCATCACTCCGTATGACCGCGTTACGATTCCGCCCAGGCGGGCGGTTTTCCTGGTGAACTTGTAGGGGTCCCCCTTGACTTCCGCCACGGTGTCCAGATCGCAAGCCGTCAACAAAAGCAACGGCAAAGTTGCGAGGACAACCATGATTCGCTTTGATTTCAACATATCGAATCAGACGGGAAATCAGGCCAGAGGTTTCAAATACAGAAATTTACGGGAGATAATATGTCTTCATGTCGTTCACAACAGTAGCTCGCATTGAAGACGTGCCGCAGGGCGAGGCGCGGGTTTTTCGCCTCGAGGGGCACGAGATCGCGGTCTTCAACGTCGATGGCAATTATTATGCTCTTGACAATGTCTGCCCCCACCGCGGTGGCCCGTTGGGTGAGGGCATCATTTGCGGGTCGGAAGTGACTTGTCCGTGGCACGCCTGGAGCTTCGATATCCGGACAGGGTGCTACACCTACGACCCGGAGCTGCGGGTTCGAACATTCGAGGTTCGAATCGAAAACGGAATGATTCAGGTGGATCCCGGAAGAAACGGCCCGAGCTCTGGCCCGCGATGAGGGCCCGAGCACGGAAATCCGCACCTCACGCGCGATCAGGTTCAATCTGGAGCGCCAGGATCAGGCGATTAATCATGCCCAAAAAGCCGACCAGGATAATCATCTCCACGACCTGATCCGAGGTGTAGTGATTGTCCAGTTGCGTCCAGAACTCGTTTGAGATTTCATCTGGCGTCGAACGTACCAATTCCACAAGTTTGAGCGCTTCCTTGTCGTAAAAGGAGAAGAGCTCCGACTGGTTGTAATCGTCGAGGGCCTTGATATGCTCTTCCGTCCATCCCGCCTCCAGGGCCAGGGCCGTGTGCCGGTCGATGGTGTACTTGCACTTGTCCAGCTGGCACGTTTTAAGAATTACTAACTCGCGAATCTTGGCGCTTAGGCTGCTCTCTCCCACTATGGCGAGATACGCATCAGTCAACGGCTTGAGAAGACGATCATTGTGGGCCAGAGTCTTGATGAAGTTCGGAACCTGAGCCGTCTTTTCCATGACCTCGGCGTAAACTTCCTTCACCAGATCGTTGGCCGCATCCATCTGAACTGGCAGGTATCGTGGCATCCTGTCCTCCATTGAAAGTTTGACTACAAAGCCCGCGGCGTCATCCGCCATTGCGCGTATCCGCGGCGCCCACAGTTCATCACAACATGGAGTATCGACGGTTGTAGCGATTTTCGTCAATCGTCAATCGAAATCAAATTCTGTTATCGTTAAGGGATGGCAGAACTACCGCTGGTTCAACTGGGACGGGCCGAACGGCCGAAACGAAGGCACCCTGAATGGCTGAAAGTCCGGGCCCCGTTCGGCTCCGAAGTCCATAATCTCAGACGCCTGCTGACCCAGCTCAAGTTGCACACCGTATGCCAGGAAGCCATTTGCCCGAATATGGGAGAGTGCTGGTCTCATCGGGTGGCCACGTTTATTATCCTCGGCGACATCTGCACGCGGGGTTGCCGGTATTGCGCGGTTTCCAAAGGAAAGCCCGACCCGATCGACTGGACCGAACCGGAACGAGTCGCCCAGGCGGTCAAAGCCATGGGATTGCGCCATGCAGTCATCACTTCGGTAAACCGTGACGACCAGCCAGACGGCGGAGCATCGGTCTTCGCCGAGACTGTTCGTGCGATTCGACGGGCGAGCCCCAGTTGCGTCGTCGAGTTGCTGACGCCCGATTTCGCAGGCTCACAGGAAGCCCTCGAGATCGTACTCGACGCGGAACCCGAGATTCTCGGACATAACGTAGAGACAGTTCCCCGGCTTTACCGTGTTGCCAGGGGAGGCGGTGTATATCAGGTTTCGCTCCAGCTTCTCAAGCGGGTTGCCGATTCCGGTCGGCCCGTCATTTCGAAGACGGGACTGATGCTCGGCCTGGGTGAAACAGAGGCGGAGATCCGAGAGGTGATGGCGGATCTGCTCGAGTGTCGAGTACAGATCCTGACTCTCGGTCAGTATCTCAGACCCAGCCAATGGCACTTGCCGGTGGCACGTTATTACCACCCGGACGAGTTTCTGTACTGGAAGAGGGTAGGAGAAGAAATGGGCTTCGTCCATGTGGAAAGCGGACCGCTGGTTCGATCCAGCTACTTGGCCGACAGGCAGTTTGATAGCTTCAATAAGGCCAGATGAAACAGACTCGTCCGCGGGATCCGCATAACCGGCGGAACCCCCGGTAACCCGCGGATAGCGCGGATCTCGCCGTCATTGCGAATGCGCTTTGACCGCAAATCCTTTTGTTATAATACAAAGACCCAGTTTTTTGGCTCGTTAGCCCTATGGACAACTTTTTCGGGTTCGCTGTTCTCATACTGTTCGCAGCCGGAACGGTTGGAGGAATGATCGCGCTGTCTCAGTGGCTCGGCCCTCGGCGTCGGGGGGGAGTCCATGACATGCCCTTTGAGAGCGGGGTATTTCCGCACGAGATCGTACGCGGCAGGTATCCGGTGAAGTTTTTCCTGGTCGCGCTGCTCTTTATCCTTTTTGATGTTGAGCTGGTTTTCCTTTTCCCCTGGGCTATTGTCTTTCGGGATCTTGGTTTCGGGGCTTTCGTGTCCATGCTAGTTTTCCTGGCCGTTGTCCTTGCAGGACTCTTCTACTCAATCAAAAAAGGAGCTTTGGAATGGAAGTAGAAAAAGGCGGTGGAATGGAGTTTGGCTTTTTCACCAGCCGCCTTGACAAGATGGTCGGGTGGGCGCGTAAATATTCGCTCTTTCAGTACCCCTTCGTTACGGCCTGCTGCGGCATGGAGTACATGTCGGTTGCCTGCGCTCATTACGACATCGAGCGTTTTGGAGCCGGTCTTCCTCGTTTCTCGCCCCGCCAGGCGGACGTGCTTTTTGTGGTCGGAACCATTAGCCAAAAGATCGCCCCGATACTGCAGAATGTTTACGAGCAGATGTGCTCGCCCAAATGGGTGGTGGCTTTCGGTGTCTGCACTTGTACAGGCGGCTTTTATGATGATTACGCGACGGTCAGAGGCATCGATCATGTCATTCCGGTCGACATTTATATCCCCGGCTGTCCGCCGCGGCCGGAAACGGTTCTGAACGGCCTGATCATGCTGCAGGAGAAGATACAGAACCAGACTCAGGAGATCTAATGTGGCAGCGCCCGAATTGAGCAAGACCTTGAGGAAAATCCAGGAACGGTTCGGTGATCAGGTCATTGAGATGCACGACCAGCTGGGCCAGGATACCGTCGTCATATCGAAATCCGCGATCTTCGAACTGGCCCAGTTCCTGAGGGATGACCCCGACCTCAAATACAACTATTTGACAGATTTAACGGCAGTCGACTATTTCAAACGGAAGCCGAGGTTTGAGGTCGTATACCACTTCATGTCACTGGAGTACAAAACGCGGGTACGGGTTAAGGTTCCGGTCGGCGAGCCTGATCCTGAGGTCGAAAGCCTGACCCCGTTATGGAAGATCGCCGACTGGCTGGAGCGCGAGACCTGGGATATGTTTGGAATCAAGTTCAGGAACCACCCGGACTTACGACGCCTGCTGCTTTACCCGGAGTTTCAGGGGCATCCACTCCGGAAAGATTACCCCGTAACCAAGCGTCAGCCGCTGGTGGGTCCCAAAGATCCAATGGCGTAGGGCGCCCGCCGCCGCGCCATTCGTCGGCATGGGCCACTCAGCGACCGACCAGTCCTTTGAGAAATCAATGAGCGAGAGTACAACAACAACGACCGGTATACCGGAGGCAACGACGCCGCCGGCAGAGAAGACCACCAAGAACATGTTGTTAAACGTGGGGCCTTCTCACCCTGCAATGCATGGTGTCATCCGGATAACGGTCGAACTTGAAGGAGAGATTGTCCGTAAGGCGGACATCGAGATTGGATATCTTCACCGCGCCTTCGAGAAACACTGTGAATCAGGTACCTACACCCAGGCCTTTCCATACACCGACCGGCTGAACTACGTTTCTCCACTGATCAACAACTTTGGATATGCCGCGGCGGTCGAAAAACTGATGGGACTGGAGATACCCGAGAGGTGCAAGTACATCCGGGTCATCATGAGTGAGCTCTCCAGGATCACCGATCACCTCACCTGCATCGGGGCATCGGCCATGGAGCTAGGCGCCTTTTCGGTCTTTCTCTACATGATGAAGGCCCGTGAGTGGTTATACGAACTGATCGAGAGTGTCACCGGCGCGCGCATCACCATCTCCTACGGACGGATTGGTGGAGTCAAGGCCGACTTGCCCAAGGAATTCGCGGACAATTGCCGCCACGCGATGAAGAAAACACGCGAAGTCCTGAAGGAAGTGGACGCGCTGCTGACCCGAAACCGAATCTTCATCGATCGTATGAAAGGGGTCGGCATTATTTCAGCCGAAGAGGCGATCAGCTATGGTATTACCGGCCCGTTCCTGCGCTCGACTGGCGTCGCGTACGATGTCCGTAAAGCATGGCCGTACCTGGTCTACGACAGGATGAAGTTTGACGTTCCTGTCGGGACCAACGGTGATAACTTCGATCGTTACCTGGTGCGCATGGAGGAAATGGAACAGTCCATGCGTATCGTGGAGCAGGCTCTTGATCAAATCCCTGAGGGACCGACCAATGTCGATTCGGAGGGACGGGTAATTCCCCCCGACCTGATGGCCGATCTCGGCAAGTTTGGCAAAACCGCGGGACTTCTCAAAAGCGAAACGCTGCTGGAACCGACCCTGGAAGGCACAGAAAAGCGCGTTCATCTCCAGATCCGGGCGAACGATAAAGAGGCCTGGCTTCCGCCCAAGGAGCAGGTTTATTCGAACATTGAAGCCCTCATGAATCACTTCAAGATCATCATGCTCGGTCATGGCATCCGGCCGCCGAAAGGCGAGGTCTACGACATGGTCGAAGGCGGAAACGGCGAACTGGGCTTCTACATTGTGAGTGACGGAACCGACCGTCCCTGGCGCGTTCGATGCAACGGACCGTGCATGCGGCCGATGGCGGCGCTGGCCAGTATCCTCACCGGCGGCCAGGTCGCCGATATCATCGCTACTTTTGGGTCGGTCAATATGATCGCGGGAGAACTGGACCGATGACTGCTGCGCCGTTTGAATTCACCCCCGAAAACCAGCGAGAATTCGAAGAGATCCTGACGAAATATCCCGAACGTCGGGCAGCTCTGCTGCCCGCGCTTCATCTCGCGCAGCTTCAAAACGGCTACATATCGCCAGAGGTTGAGGATTACATCGCGCGTATCATGGAATTACCCATCGTGGACGTCCGCGAAGTCGTCAGCTTCTACAGCCTCTATTTCCGCCGTCCCATGGGCCGGCACCACATCCGGGTTTGTATGAGTCTCAGCTGCATGCTGAGGGATTGCAAGAGCATCCGTGATCACTTGCATAAACGCCTGGGAGTCCCCCCGGGCGGTGTGACCTCCGACGGAAGCTTCAGCTGGGAGGCTATACCGGACTGCCTGGGCGCCTGCGAGATTGCCCCGATGATGCAGCTCGACGGCGAATACTACGGGAATCTCACGCCCGAGAAAGTCGACGAGATTCTGGAGAAAGCAAAGGAAGCAGACCGGCAGTGACGATCGAAACTTCAACAACACTATGCCAATAGTCAAGCTAGTTTCAGAATACTTCGGTAATGAGCAGGCCAGGAACCTCGATTGGTATCAAAAGCATGGGGGATATGCTGCTGCTCGAAAGGCTTTGTTTGAGATGACTCCTAAGCAGGTCACCGAGGAAGTCATCAAATCGAATCTCCGCGGACTGGGCGGCGCGGGGTTTCCAACTGGGAAGAAATGGTCCTTTGTCCCGGAGACCGATGATTTGCCGAAGTATCTGGCCGTGAACGCCGACGAGGCTGAACCGGGGACCTTCAAAGACCGCTACATCCTGGAATGGGATCCGCACCGTCTGATAGAAGGCATCATCATCTGTTCGTGGGCTGTGGGCATTCATCAAGCCTATATCTACATTCGCGGCGAGTATGTGCGTCCCTACAGAATCCTGAAGGCTGCCGTAGACGAAGCCTACCAGAAAGGGATTTTGGGTGAACGGGTACTCGGCAAAGATTTCAAGCTCGACCTGCATATCCACCGGGGCGCCGGCGCTTACATCTGCGGAGAGGAAACAGGATTACTCGAGTCCCTGGAAGGCAAGAAGGGTTGGCCGCGACTAAAGCCGCCGTTCCCGGCTGTGGTAGGTCTTTTCAAATGCCCGACTGTTATAAACAACGTCGAGACGCTAGCACACCTCCGCTGCATCATTGAGCGTGGCGGAGAATGGTTTGCCGACCTGGGGGTCGATCGAAACGGGGGAACACGATTGTTTGCCCTTTCCGGACATGTCAAACGACCGGGAGTGTATGAACTCCCGATGGGCACTCCGTTTCGGGAATTGATTTACGAGCACGGCGGAGGAATAGTCGGAGACCGGAGACTCAAGGCCGTTATCCCGGGCGGTATCTCGGCCCCTGTTTTGAGGGCTGACCAGGTGGACATTCCGATGACCTTCGATGACTTGAACAAAGCGGGCTCGATGCTGGGCTCTGCCGGCGTTGTCGTCATGGACGAGACGGTGTGCATGGTCGAAGCGATGCATACCGTCGCCGAGTTCTTTGCTCACGAATCGTGCGGACAATGCACTCCATGCCGGCACGGAACCGGGTGGGTCTATCGGATCGTGTCCCGAATCTTGGAAGGCCATGGCAGCGAGGATGACCTGGGCACTTTGATGCATGCCGCCAATTACATGACCGGGACCAGCATCTGCGCCCTTAGTGAAGGGGCGTCGATGGCTTATCGCGGCTTTCTGACCCAGTTCCCCGAAGAGTTTAAATATCAC
>ERZ795047.3245-NODE-3245-length-14775-cov-5.068342_pt1 | contig 14775 bp, 13 predicted proteins | sample MGYA00375131_ERZ795047 | MGnify/ENA primary metagenome ERZ795047 (study PRJEB30176, sample SAMN05720228) | activated sludge metagenome | isolation source: Anaerobic digester | place: Japan | collected 2015-05-20 ...
CCGCTATTGTTGGTCGCGCGATGGGCATAAGGGTAATTGGTCTTGTAGGCCGTAATGGGGGCGCCTTGGCTCCCATTTGCGATACAGCGATAAGGGTTCCATCAGTCTCTACTGCTGAGATACAGCAGATGCATGTGTCCGTGTATCATCATGTCTGCCGAGAGGTAGAGCGAAGGCTGGCAGCGCAGGCTTGACGCGGTCATGTGTCCCGGGGGTTCCGCCGTGTGCCTGCAAGTCTTGCCAGAACTGCGGGCGACACCGCGTTTAGCATGGAGTTAGCGGACCTGTAACAATACTGCCCGGCTTGTACGCCGGCCTGTTCAGATGGTGCCCGGTTTTGAATCGGGGCAGGCAAAACCCGGGAGTTTGTGGCGTTTAATGGGGAGCTTTCATCCTCCGATTGCCTCCCCAGGCATATGCGAGGGATAGAGGCGCGTGACCACCTTATGGAAAACGCTTCTGCCTGCAGATTCAAACGCGACGCGATGACAGAAAAAGGCACAGCCCCTGCCGGCGCGAATTCAGACAATTATCGCCCGTCAAACTAGGTAGGATCTGAACAGGTTGCTCAAAAAAGCTGCTCAGAAATGGACAGGATGCCCCAGAACCCCGTCAGGGCCAACCACAGAAGAACGTCACGCCCAGGAATAACCATGGGCATAGGTAGTACACAGAGCTAGATGTGCACTTCGCAACGAACGTGCAGCGTACGGCGCATATACACTGCTTGCTTTCCAGCGTGACGTGTTTACTCCCGCGTCGGTTTCCCATAGACAGGGTCTCCCATAGACGGGGTTGACCTTGCGCCCTAGACCTGCGCATAGTACCATGACAAGTAGCACCACCTCAGAATCGTACATGTGAGTTGATCGCAGAGATGCAGCGTTCCGTAGCTACGGCCAACCCGAAATACGGCATCCTTATGGCCCTGACTGCCGCGATTGTTTGGGGCACTCTTGGCGTTTTCGCGAAAGCCATCTACAAGTACCATCTAGATCCGCTCGTTCTGGTGACTATGCGTGCCGGAATCGCATTCGTGGCTCTGTTGGCCATCATGCTGTTTCGCTCTCCCGGGTTGCTTAAGGTGGAGCGGCGCGACATAATCGATTTCGCTTACGTTGGAGTAGTCGGGATTGCCCTGGAATACTGGGTGTACTTCGAGACGCTGAAGCGCACGTCGTCGTCGGTCGCTTCTATCTTGCTGTACACTGCGCCCGTTTTCGTGACGGCGGGCGCCGCTGCGTTCTTCGGGGAGAAGATCACCCGGCGCGGGCTGGCCGCGCTGGGCGTTGTTCTTATTGGGGGTTTCTTGGTGGCTGGCGGGCTAGAGGCGCGGGTTCTCACGCAGGATCGCGTGGGAGTGCTGTTCGGCATAGCGTCGGCACTGACGTACGCAGGCTACACCCTGCTCAGCAAGCGCACCCTGCCCAAGTACGGTTCGTGGACCACAGTCCTTTATGCGTTCGGTTTCGGAACGATCCTTCTGGCGCTGATGTCAGGGCCCAGACTTGCCCAACTGGCAACGGTCCCGTTCGAAGGCTGGATGCTCATGCTGGGCTTGGCCCTCGGGCCGACGCTTCTGTCATACGGCCTCTACGTCAAATCGCTTGAGTACATAGAGGCGAGCCGCGCAACAGTGGTCTGCATGATGGAGCCGGTGACAGCGAGCATCCTTGGCTTCCTACTGCTCGGCGAGAGACTGGCCGGATGGCAGCTCGTCGGCGCTTTGTTGGTTCTGGGCGGGGTCGGTGTTCTGAATCTTCGGGCGAGTCCGCCGCTCCCCGGCGATGTGGCCTCGGTGGAGGGCTCTCATTGAACACGTGCACTGTACAGCCGGATCAGAGAGTATTCGCAGTATATGCAGGGCTGACCGCCGGCGGGTACGACATCGCACAGATCGATCCCGGTGATGAGATAGCCGCAGTAGCACAAGCAATCCTCGAAGCGCCTTGGCCGGCCCATGTACTTGACTACTTCCGGAACGCTCGGGCGGCCACTTGCGAGGCCAACTCATACTGGCCCCGGGCGTACATGCTGGTTGCCGCTGTGATGGAGGTATCTTCGGCGTGCAGCCGAGGTTATCCCGATCCCGTACGTGTCAGAGGCATCATGGAGGCCATGCCTGTGGATCCCGCACACCGGGATCCGGCCACCATCGAATGGCTGATGGGCTTGCCTGAAGTTAGTCATCATCCCCAATCCGCTGCAGGCACGGCAGATAGCGGATGGAGTCGTGGCTCAAGACGCAACCCACCTGATCCTCGCTCGACCGGACTCCGGGTCGATAGTGCACGAGGTGCTTCACAGCCTGTTCGCGCAGGCGCTGGAGTGTGTCAGGCCGGCGGTAGATGAGGGGAACGCCCTGTATGCGCCGGTGCGCGACTCGATGATCCGCATGGGTTACGCCTGGGATGACAGCCCTGCCTCGTGGCGACGCGTGTGGGAAGAGAGCCTAGTGAGGGCGACCGCGATATGGGCTGAGTGCGGCGACTGCCCGGCCGAAGTCGCAAGAGCGGCGGCAGGCCACGCGAGCATGGGGTTCATCTATGTTCCCAAGCTGCTCCAGTGTTTTGCAGGCTCCTGTAGCGGGCTCAACGATGTCGCCGGGTTCATCCTGGAATGCCTGAAGGTGTGTGCAGGAACGGTTCTTCACCCGTGAGTATGCAGGCGGCAACGCCGCTGCCGCTATCATGGTTGCCAAGTGACTACCGGTTCACCTTGGCCTAGCCGTCAAAGCGCTATGGTGATTAACAGCAGCGCCAGCAACCGGGTCTGTTGCTACCAACACCAGGTATGTCGAATCAGCCGCTCGGCAGGCAGGTTGACAGCAACCTGGTGCCTTACATGACGTCAAGCAGAATTATCATCCAGTGTACAGATGCGGCAGGAGTCCGAACTCGCGCATCGAAATATGCGGTCTGTGATTTTCATCACGATTACTCAGGGGGGTGTCATGCCAATGATTTCGAGCAACAGAAGAATCCAAATCACACTAGGGCTCATTGCAGTCTTGATGGCTGGCTTGGCAAGCGCAGCGCCGACTGCGCCCCAGGGAATTGATATGCCATCGAAGGCGCCGACGCTGAAGGCCCCTGTAGCCGTGACTACCATAGGTCAAGCTCCGAGCGCCATGATGGTCAGGTTGCTTTTGCAGAAAGCCAAGATCCAGGTTGTCCAGAAGGACTTGTTGACGCCTCAAGACATCGCTGAGGCTGCGAAAAACCCGAACGCTGCGTTCAAGACACTGATCATGACGATGGGAACGAGCCTCAAGGGAATGGGCGGAGCCGGCGTCAATGTAGATTCAGAGGTGACTAGGTGCAATGCTCTGGTTGCCGAAGCCAAGAAGCACGGAATAGTTGTTGTGGGCGTCCAGATTGAGGGTGCTGCAAGGCGGAGCGACGAATCCGACGAAAAGTCCATCCGGGCTGTTGCCCCCCAATCTGACGTGCTGATCATCAGACGCGAGGTCGACAACGACAACTACTTCACCAACATGGCCAAGAAGAATGGCGTTCCGATAATCAGGGCCAAGGAAGCCGCCGACTTCGGTTACGTGTTCGGAACGTTGTTTGGTTCTCCGGCTAAGTAAGCTTCCAGAGGTGGTGTGAGTCGTGTTCCTCCACGCAGCAATAGTTCTAGCGGTGATGGCAGCAGCATTCGCAGTAAGCATCGCTCTACACGCCGGCAGCGAAATAGCCATGTTTGCGGCGGCTCTGGCAGGCGCTTTGGCACACGGAGCCGGAGTGCCCGCACGCCACATCGTAGAGGGCGCGTTCACTTACTTCGACGTTATCCTCATCTTCATCACCGCCACATTCTTCATGAACCTGCTCAAAGAGGCGGGAGGCGCAGCCCACATAGTGCGGGGCATCATCTCCAAGTTCAGCAGAAACCGTTTCATGCTGCTTCTTCTGCTGACTTTGATCATGCTAGTTCCCGGGGCTCTGACTGGATCGGGCACGGTGACGGTATTAGTAGTCGGGGCGTTCGTCGGGTCTGTGTTGAGCTATATGGGGATATCAAAAGACCGCGCAGCGGCCATCGTGTTCCTATGCGCATCGATGAGCGCCGCTGCGCCGCCCATCAACCTGTGGGCTATGATGGCGGCCGCAGGCGCCAACATGCCATACGTAGGGTTCACCATTCCGCTTGCGGTCATCTCCATCGCCGGCGCTCTGTTCAGCATGTTCTACCTGGGCTGGCGTGGGCGCGATGTGGACGCGGCCAGGGCCCTTCGAGAGATCCCTGAGCCTCCACACGGCATGAACTGGACCAAGGTGCTTGTTCCTTTCCTGATCTTCTTCGGGGTAGTAGTGGCGGGTAGGGTATGGCCCCTTACAGCGCCTGTCGTAGGTCTGCCGCTGGCGTTTGCGCTTGCCGGCGCGGCTGTGGTTTTGCTGAGCCCAGTCAAACTCGACTTGTTTGGCATCCTCTCAAAGACCATAGACGACCTGCTTCCCCTTCTCAGCACGGTGACGATAGTAGGGATGCTTGTGCAGATCATGGCGCTATCGGGCGCCAGGGGCCTGATATCGTTGTCGGTAGTGACGCTTCCCATCGCCGTGCTGTTTGCGACCCTCTTCCTCGTGCTGCCGATCTCGGAAGGGATCTTCCAGTTTGCAGCCGCTCCGCTCCTAGGCGTTCCGCTGGTGTTCCTGTTCAACATGAAGGGCTATAACCCGGTCATCTCGCTTTCGGGTATGGCTGCAATGTGGCCTCTGGGCGACTGTCTGCCGCCCACCGCACCGGTGGGACGCGCCGCTGTGATGGCGACCGGATACGACGGCGACTACTGGACGTTCCTGCGCAGGTGCATAGTACCCGCAGTCTTCATCATGGCCATAGGCACTATGTATCTGGTGTACTCCCACAAGCTCGGGTTCTTGGCTCGCGGCTAAGCGCGGCTGAGCGCAGCCGGACGCGTCTGAGCCGGGAGCCGGGCTAGGGGTAGGACTGAGACAGGAACGGAAACGGAGCCCTGCGGAGGTAGGACGATACGGAGGTAGGATGAATGGAAGCAGTGCAGATGGTCATAGGCGTTCTCTACTACTTCATGACCGCAGTGATAGCTTTGGTAATAGGGGCGAGCTTCTTCCGCCAGCGCGATCTCAGAAAGATGATCCTGTATGCAGCGGTGTTGATCCCCTTTGTCCTGCGGGCGCTCCGGGTCAAGTGACGGTGGAAGGAGACGTGACGCGCCAAATGGGTACTAACAACGATGTACTCGGGAAGCGGATCATCATTTGCGTTCTGTGGCTTGCACTCGTGATACCAGGCGGATACCAGCTTGCGGACCACAGAAGCTACATGGAGCCAGTGGCGCTCGGCCCCGGCGTGACAGAAGTGAAGAAGCTGTCGGACTGGGCGCCATATATCGAGGGAACGGTCAACGACGCGAACGTGTACGTGCTCGATAGCGGAGTTCCGGGCGGCACTGCCGTCATCATCGGAGGAACCCACCCGGAGGAGCCGGCAGGTGTGCTTTCAGCAGTCACCATAGTTGAGAACTGCGTGCCGACTTCAGGCCGGCTGATTGTGCTGGCCCACGCCAACAGGAGCGCATCCACAGTCACCAGGCCTGGCGACGCGTATCCTCAGTTCTTCAGCATAGCCACTGACTTTGGGGTGCGCAAGTTCAGAATGGGCGACAGATGGACTAACCCACTGGACTCGTGGCCCGACCCTGAAGTCTACATTCATTATCCGAGCAAGCAACTCCTCGCCTACATGGATGTAAGGAATCTCAACAGAACATGGCCCGGTCGCGCCGACGGGCTGCTCACTGAGCGCACGTGCGCGGCCATCACCGATCTGATCCGCAGAGAGAATGCCGACGTATTCATCGACCTGCATGAGGCCGAACTGGAATATTCGGTCATCAGCACGATAGTCGCGCACCAAAACGCCGCCGATATCGCGGCCATGGTATCTATGGATCTCTCAGCGAGCCAGTTCAAGATGGGTATGGAGTACTCCCCCCAGACCCTTCATGGGCTTTCGCATAGGGAAGTCGGCGACTTAACGAACGCGTTGGCCTTTGAGATCGAAGTTCCTGAACCGTTCCTCGATAGGGTTAGGGGAGTAACAGACGTGGACCTCCTTCTTTCCGGGAAGGACGAATTCGTCATGAGGGCTGGCCAGCACGGACTGCTCTACGAAGAGATAGACGAGAATGGCTGGTCTGTCGATGAACGCGTAGGACGGACCAACAGCGTAATCGACGCCATCATCCAGATGTTTTCCGACTTCAATCCCGACCGGGCAATATCCTATGACGGACTGCCAGGGCGCGACGAGATCGTGGCCAATGGTGTCGGCCGATATCTGCTGGATCCGTCGTCCGCGAAAGAAGTGGTATATGACTGACAAGGTGTGACCGGGAGGCAGCGTTACCCACAAGAAATCGCAAAGGAGCATCAAGACATGAAGCAGAACCGCAGAACTGCATTTGTAGCCTGTGTTGTCGCTGCGCTCGTTCTACTCGGTTCAAGCAGCATTTTTGCCTGCACAGACGTAGTAGTAGGCAAAGACGCTTCAGTTGACGGATCCACGATGACTTCGCATACCGTCGACGAGGGCGGCGGCCCCGGTCCTCTATATGATTGCAGGGTCCGGGTGATACCTGGCAAGATCTTCCCCGCCGGAAGCACCGTTCCGATCTACCGTCAGCTATGCGAGGTAGGGCCGAACACTCCCCTGGAGAAGGTCGGAGAGATACCTCAGGTAGAGAAGACCTACACCTACTTCCATGCAGCGTATCCCTTCATGAACGAGCACGGCCTGACGATCGGCGAGACGACCATATCCCAGCGCCCTGAGCTGATGCCGAGCTCGCAGGCGATCCTCACAGTCGAGCAACTTGAGGCCATAGCGCTGCAGCGCTGCAAGACTGCTAGAGAGGCCATAGAGCTTATCGGATCGCTTGTCGAGAAATACGGGTTCCAGTCGTCCTGCAGCGACATGGGCGAGTGCATCACTATTGTGGACGGCAAGGAAGCCTGGGTGTTTGAGATGTTCGGAGTCGGCCCGTTCTGGCTCGCGGACAGCGGCGAGCCCGGCGCGATCTGGGCAGCCCGCCGCGTGCCCGATGACGAGGTGTGCGTGGTACCCAACGTCAGCCGCATCGGCGTGATCGATGAGACCAGCCCGAACTTCATCGTGTGCAAACACTGCAAGGACATCGCCATCGAGAACGGCTGGTACGATCCCAATTCCGGAAAACCTTTCAGCATCACCGAGGCGTACACCGCCCCCACCGGCTACTGGTCAGCGGAGTCCATATGGACACGTAACCGACTGTGGTACATCTATAGCCTGCTCTGCCCGTCTCAGCAGTGGGATCACGATGCTCCTCTGTCGTCCTATCCGTTCTCTGTGAAGGCAGAGAAGAAAGTGTCGGTCCAGGACATCATCGCCTTCCAGAGAAGTGCCTTTGAGGGCACGGATCGCTCGCTGTCCGACCTTCCGCAGTGGTTCGTTCCAGACGGGAACGGCGGCAAGGTGAAGAGCCCGCTTGCCACTCCGTTCATCAACTCCGACCTGGCGGCGCTGCTGGGAATCCAGAATGAGCGCCCAATAGCTAGGTACAAGAGCGCCCATGGGTGGGTGGCTCAGGTGCGCGATTTCGCGGCGGATCCAGTCCGCACATGCCTCTGGTACTACAGCGACAACCCGACCAACTCGCTCTACGTCCCGATGTATAATGGCGTGACTGAGCTACCGGCATCGTGGGGCACCTGCGATAAGGAGAAGTACTCAAGGGATTCCGCGTGGTGGGCATTTGCCACTGTGGACCTTCTGGCTAGCGTCAGATACCAGGAGGCATCCAAAGACATCGTTGCTGCGCGCGGGCCTGTCGAGGCCGATTTCTTTGCTACGCAGCCGGCAGTGGAAAAGATGGTCGCTGATCTTGCAGCCAAGGATCCCGCGGCTGCACGCAGTTTCATCACCAGCTACACTGCGACGTGCTTGAACCGTGCCGAAAACCTGTACTGGGACTTAGCAGACCTACTCTTCACGAAGTACAACAACAACAGGTTCTAGCGCTTCGCACGGCTGCCTCCCGTGCACTTGCGTTACGCAACAGGAAAGGGCTTCTCAGAAAAGTACAGCTAGTCTGGGCTTTGCGAAGGAAGCCCTTCCTCTATATCTCATACCGGGATCTCCGCTTCTTCGTGCCGCGTGGCGTTCACAGGCTCAGGCCATTCGGCAAAGCCTGTTTGCGCACGGTATTGCTCATCGTTGGCCTGTTAAGGCCGCTTTGGCGGTCAGCTACGATACCCGGTGCGACAATAGTCGGATAGAAGTGGTATGCTGTCCTATAGTGGGGCATCTGCTATCAGACGAGAGCGTCATGATTGGGAGTTGATCATATGCGAGTTACAGCCTTTTGCGGGAGTCCGAGGGTGAATGGGAACACGCGGGCGCTTGTGGACGCGGTCGTCCGGGGAGCCGGCAGCGGAGGAGCTGAATGCGATGTTGTGGACATCTGTCGCCTCAGCATAGCTCCGTGTCGGGCATGTTCATCGTGCAGACGCACCGGAGAGTGCATCCAGAAGGACGATATGCAGTCTCTGTACCCAAAGCTTCTTGAGAGCGATGTGCTCGTGTTCGGGACTCCTGTGTACTTCTGGGGCGCGTCGGCGCAGATGAAGGCCTTTATCGATAGGTGGTATGCTATCGCCGGGGGAGACGCGGCCGAGAGGCTTCGGGGCAAGAAAGCTGTGGTTGTCACCGCATATGCCGATACTGACCCCGACACGCCCGAGCATGTCGTGGGCATGTTCCGGCGCGCCTTGGACTACCTCGGCATTGAGCTGGTGGGGGTACTGGGCGTGTCGGCGTCCGACCCTGGCGACGCGGCATCGAACGCCCAGGCCATGCAGGAGGCCTTCAGCCTGGGGAAGGCATTGTGCAACTAGTCTGACAGAGCCGCCAGCGCGGCTAGCACCTCTTGAGCGTGGCCGTCGGGTTTCACTTTGGCAAAGACGGCGGCTGCGCGACCTTCCTCATCTACTATCACAGTGGACCGTATTGTCCCTTCGGATGTCTTGCCGTACATCGTTTTGGTGCCCCAGGCCCCGTATGCTTCGAGAGCGCTGTGCTCGGGGTCGCTCAGGAGATCGAAAGGCAATTGTAGCTTGCTGTGGAACTTGGCGTGTGATGACACTGAGTCCCTGCTGACTCCCACCACACGAGCGCCGACCGCAGCGATCGCATCATGCAGGTCACGGAAACCTTCGGCCTCACGGGTACAGCCGGAGGTGTTGTCTTTCGGATAGAAGTACACCACAAGTCTCTGCCCCGAAAAGTCTGTGAGACGAACTGTCTTCCCATCCTGGTTCGGGAGCGCGAAGTCCGGAGCCAACTGTCCAATCTCGAGCTTGCCCATGTGCGCATTGCCCCCTTTATATGCTAGCGGTGTTCTAACGGTAGTGTAGCAGAGCATGGGCCTGTTGGGCAATCGAGCCGTGTCGCCAGACTGCGAAAATACCCCCTTTTGGGGTCAATCCGCCTAAGAAAGCGTCCTCCCTGTAGCCGGGCGCCCCGGTCGCGGAGGGGCGTCGCGGACCTGTGCCCTGTGGGACAGGGTTTTCGCACGTCCTGTGTAAACTGACACAGGATGGCCCCAAAAGGTGTCCCGTAGGGTACAGGATCCGGTCGCGGACCTCACCGCCGGCCGCCAGGCCGAGGCGGGCAGTCTCAGCCCACGCGCTCTAGCTGGGCTGTTCGCAACTGCGGGCTTCGGCGGGCGCCCCGGTCGCGGAGGGGCGTCGCGGACCTGTGCCCTGTGGGACAGGATTTTCGCACGTCCTGTGTAAACTGACACAGGATGGCCCCAAAAGGTGTCCCATAGGGTACAGGATCCGGTCGCGGACCTCACCACCGGACGCGAGGCCGAGGGCATGAGATGGGCCGAGGGCATGAGATGGGCCGAGGGCGTGAGATGGGTCGAAGCGTGAGATAGGCAATGGCATTGACAATGCGAACGCTATGGGCTATCATGGCATTAAGATATTTGCATACTGAACGAAAGTTGAAACAGAGGCTGAAAGAGGGTCACTTTATGCGAAGGCCGAGGCGGTCGCTATCCAGCACTAGCCTGATAAGGTCGTTTAACGTGGTCTCGGTTCTGCAGACGCTGTATCGGGAAGGCGCTTGTTCGAAGGCAAGGATCGCAGAGATCACGCGGATGAGCCCGGCTACGGTTACTCGGATAGTCTCTGAGCTGGTTCGTCAAGGCGTGGTTGCAGAGCACGATATCGCCGAATCTACTGGTGGCCGCAAGCCCGTGATCTTCAGGCTCAGCTACGACAAGCTCTACATTGTCGGGATTCAGTTGATTCGCGACCGAGTAACGTTGGCTGTGTGTGATCTCAGAGGAAAGGTGCTCGACAAACGCACGTTCAACCCTTACTCGCTGCAACCGTCCGATGTGGTATCGGAAATTGCAGGAGAGTTCGAACTTCTCGTCACACTGAATGAAATAGACCGACAACATATCCTCGGAATCGGCCTTGCCATATCAGGCATCGTCAACTCGGAGTCGGGCGTTCTACTGCGGTCGGTCAATCTGGGGTGGCAAGATGTACGGATCCGCGAATTGCTGGAGCAGGCACTGGGTTTTCGGGTAGTGGTTGAGAATGACGCCAATGCTGCCGCCCTTGCCGAGTTTTGGTTTGGGTGCGCCGGCGATGTGTCGAGCTTCATGTACCTCAAGACCGACACCGGCGTTGGAGCCGGAATCGTGTGTGAACGGGCGCTGATGACCGGGGCGCGGGGAATGGCGGGCGAGATTGGCCATGTCCCCCTAGTGAAAGACGGGTGCGAGTGCGTATGCGGCCAACGTGGCTGCCTCGAGACGTATCTGTATGGTCAGCGCCTGCTGAGACGGTACGAGTCCCACACAGGAATGCATCTCGACGGTGTTCGCGATTTCTTCGCCTATGCCGCAGCCGGCGACCCGGTGGCTCTGTCAATGGTGGGCGAAGCAGCCGGGGTGATCGGTACCGCAGTAGCGATGGCTGCTACACTGCTTGACCTCGACCTTGTAGTAATAGGTGGTCTGTGGGGGGAACTGGGCGACTCGTTGATCCAGCCGGTGCAGGCGAAGGCCGTCGAGATACTCGACCGCAGTGGGCTCGACCGAGCTTTCGCAGTGCGAAGCTCAGCGCTGGGCGAGGACTCGGATGTTCTGGGCGCTGCGGGCACCGTGATCAACAGGTGGTTCACTCCGCCAATTTAGCGACGTGGCAGGTTCCGACATCGAGGTGTGTTCTAGCGCCAGGGTGACAACCTAGTAGGCCCACTTCTTTGCGATATGATAGAAAGATTTCGAGAGGTATCGACATGACTGCGTTATCGGAACTGGATGTCCTCATCGGCCAGGTTCTCATCACCGGATTTGAAGGGCCGGAGCTAGATGCCGACTTCGAGCACCACTATCTCAAGTGCCCTTCTGGCGGATTCATACTGTTTGGCAGGAATGCGGCGAGCGCGACCCAAGTGAAGGCGTTGACCGAAGGGCTCCGCGATGTAGCTCGAACGCACAATCCGGCCTGCCCAGCGCCGCTCATCGCCGTGGATCAGGAGGGCGGCAGCCTGTCGCCGCTTCGCGGTATTGTGTCGTCTCTGCCGGGCAACATGGGTTTGGCAGCGACGGGGGATCCCGAGGCCGCGAGATACGCCGGATACATGACGGGATGCGATCTTCGATCCCTCGGCATCAACGTGAACTTCGCGCCCGTTCTCGATCTCGCACGCGAACCGTTGAATCCTGCTGTGGGCACTCGGTCTTTCGGCGACGACCGTGATCGTGTCGCGACATTCGGCAGGGAGTACGCGCGCGGATTAGCAGAGGCGGAAGTCCTGTTCACGGTGAAGCATTTCCCTGGGCATGGTAGTTCGCCGGAAGACTCGCATGTCTCGATGCCTGAGTGCCCGATGTCGGTGGAGGATCTCGCGAGGCAGGACCTGTTCCCGTTTGTCCAGGCTGTCAAGTGGCCGGGCACAGCCGTCATGGTCACGCACGTCAAGTTCACTGCCATCGATGAAACGCGTCCGGCCTCGCTTTCTCGCGATGTGATAACCGGATTGCTTAGAGGGAAGATGGGTTTCGATGGGGTAGTACTCACCGACTGCCTCGAAATGGGCGGAATACGTCCTATCGGGTCAGTGCCTGAGGCCGCGGTAATGGCCATCGAAGCTGGCTGCGACATGGTCTTGGTGAGCCACACTCGCGCCCTGCAGGAGGCTGCATTCGCCGCGATCCGTGACGCAGTCCGCTGCGGCAGGCTCAGCGTTTCGAGACTCGAGCAGTCTGCCGAGCGAATTCGCCGGTGGAGACAGGGCATAGGGGCGACTGCTTCGGGCGGCTCGTCCCCTGAGTTCGGCACACGCTGGAACCAGGAGCTTCTCGGCGAACGAGTAGTCACCTATGTGCCTGGAGAGGCAGCGCCGGGATCCACACCTAAGCAGTCATGTGAACGGTCATGTAACCAGTCATCAGGGCAGTCGTCTGCGCCGACGCCGGTTTGTGGGCGCGGGCCCATGGTGCTCGTGACGCCGGAGATGAGCCGGATAACCCTCGCGGAAGATGCAACTGACGTATCTCTCCTCAAGCATGAACTCGAGCGGTACGGTATCCACTGTGCCATGGTCAGCTGCTCCATGGATCCGGATGCCGGCGAGATCCATCATGTAGTTGCGGAGATAACTGCAGCTAGCGGCGACCGAGGCTTGTGCAAGAGCAGGCTAGGTGAGCCTCGTGCAAGGGTAGCGCTGGTGGTGCGCAACGGCGGCACGGCTTCCGCGCAGGCTGCGCAGGCGGCGCTGGCGGCGGCGATTGAGGCGAAGGCCGATGAACTGGGCTGGGTCTTTGCTCTGGTGTGTGTGAGGGATCCGCGCGAGACCCGAGCCGTGCAGGAGGCTCTCGTACGACGGGCTCCCGCGTTCTTCACCTATAGTACCGAGTCGATAATACTGTCCGCACTCTCGCGGGTTCTGGCTGGCGAGGCTAGCCCCAGGGGGGTGATGCCTGTCAGGATGTGATGGCTCTAAAGCGATATGACGCTGCGTGGTCCAAAGATCATGTATAGGAGGTAATCACATGTCTTTCGGCAAGTCTGGTCTCAGAATTGCTGCGGCATTCACGCTCCTGGTCTCGCTTTTCCTCGTGGGGGCGTCCGCCGCGGCGAAGGACCCGATAGTTCTCAGGGTTCTCTACTACTTCGATGCCACGAGCCCGGGAGCGCAACGGGAGCTTACGGAAGTATGGGAGGCGTTCGACAAGGCTAACCCCGACATCAAGGTCGTGCGCGAAGACCTCTTCAACGAGCCGTTCCATCAGAAGACGGAGATCTATGCCGCCACTGGCCAGTTGCCCGACGTGATTTACATGTGGCCGGGCGGGCGCTCGACCACCCTGCATACCAAGAAGCTGGTCAAGGACCTTGCTCCGCTGCTTGGAGCAGCCAGATCCGAGTTTTCTGAGGCGGCTCTGGCGCCGCAGGCCGGCGGCTACCTGGCCGAGCTCCCGATTGGCATCACCTCGACTCACGTGCTCTACGTGAACGAGAAAATGCTCAAAGACCTGGGGCTGACAGTGCCCAAGACCTACGAGGAACTCAAGGCGATGGCGCCTAAGCTCAAAGCGGCCGGCAAAGACGTAATCCTCATGGGCGCTCAGGACGACTGGGTGATGCAGTCCTGCCTGTACAGTGCCATTGTCGGCAGGATGCTGGGAGACAAGTACGTCGACGATCTGATCGCCGGCAAGGCCAAGTTCACTGATGCGCCTTTCGTGAACACACTCAAGTTCTACAAGCAGCTCTACACCGATGGAGTGCTTAGCGTTAAGTCACTTCAGACTCCCTACAACGAGGTTAACGGCCTGTTCGCGTCGGGTAAGGCCCCATTCATGATTGACGGCGACTGGAAGGTGGGCAACTTCCTGACCGATGCTACGACCGGCGAGGCGCTCATATCGCCCGACAAGCAGAAGGACATCGGCATGACCGTGTTCCCGGCGATCCCCGGCGAGATCAACCATCAGACCACGTCGACAGTGGTGGGTGTCGGCTTCGGGATGAATGCCAACATACCGGCCGGCTCCGAGAAGGAGAGGGCCGCATGGAAGCTGATCATGTGGCTCAACTCCCCCGAAGTCCAGAAGGAGCGTCTGGAAACCGGCGGGGCATTCCCGTCTAGAAAGGGAGTAACCTCGGATAAGCTCGAACCGCTGGCCCAGACAAGAGCTGGGTTCTATGGCGCATACGGCGGAACGTACGTGCTAGATAACGTGCTCGAGGCCAGTGTGTATCTGCCCATCAACGTCGGTTTGCAGGAGATAGGCCTGGGCCTTGCCACTCCCGAACAGGTAGCTGCAAGGGTCCAGAAGGCGTACGACGCCTGGAAGGCTGCGCAGAAGTAGGCTTTCAGGAAGTAGCGAGACATGACATATCGCCCAGAGGGCCAGGGCGGGTGTGGCGAAGCGCGCCATGTCGGCGATCAGCGTCGCAGGGGCCTCGCCACATCCCTGGTCCTGGGTATGCGGAGCCCTGAAGAAGAGACTACGGAGGTGAGGTCTCGTGAAGCCCGACGCGGCAGTGGTTGGCCCTGGGAGAGGCGGCACGGCTGCAATCAGTCCGGGGAGCGTCAAGCGGACAAAGATAAGCGGGGCCAGACGCGAGGAACGCTGGGCCTATGTCCTTTTAGTTATGCCAGCCGTGCTTGTCTACTGGGCGGTCATGGCGTTTCCAGCATTCTTCTCGG
>ERZ795047.3266-NODE-3266-length-14706-cov-7.582281_pt1 | contig 14706 bp, 7 predicted proteins | sample MGYA00375131_ERZ795047 | MGnify/ENA primary metagenome ERZ795047 (study PRJEB30176, sample SAMN05720228) | activated sludge metagenome | isolation source: Anaerobic digester | place: Japan | collected 2015-05-20 ...
CCCGCCCGAACATGATATTGCCTTTTCGCCATCCTCCTCCACAGCAATCGCGCCATGAGCTACCGCTGCAAGCATGGTGACGCGATGCAGGGCAACGCCAAAACTGTTCCCGTAGCTTTTCTACCCGTCATGTCGCATCCTCCCACGGAGCCCATGCTGTTCATGCACTATCAGGCATATTTATACTGCTCAGCGCCTACTACCAAACCCCCGTGCATACACTGCGCTTGTATCTTTGGCTGTCGGGCATTTACTTTCCAAATAACAATTGAAGCTACAAGTTGATTACATCCTTTTTCGCTCCGAGCAACAATCCGTGCATTCTCCATCCAAGCACTGTGCCAGTGGCACTAGATTTCGGCGAAATGGCTGAAAGCCAGGAGCTCAGGCGACGGATCAAACAATGCCCCACTCAGCCGCCTCACAAAGACTCCCCTCTCTATGCAGCCGGCGTCCCATGTTGCATCGATCGATAGAATCCTTCCGTCCACCTCAACCTCATTCCAAGCGTGTCGCAACACGGACACCCCATTGTCGGCACTGCCTATCACAACCCACACACGGTAACCTGCAGCCCGCAACAATGCCGCCGTAAGGTTCGAATATCCAAGGCACACAGCTTCGCGCCTGCGAAGCGTGGTGATGGCATCCCCAGAGCCCGGCCGGCCATTCCGGGCTCCCGCCACGTCGTACACGATGTTCCCGGCAACCCAGTCGTGGACAGCTCGCACACGCTCGTAGGTATCGTTAACGCCGTCCACAATTGACTCCGCAAGCTCCCTTATAGCCATACTCACAGATTGCGTCATCCACAACTCTGTCGGCGCCGGATCATCCCGCGGCTTCACCCGAGCCACTGTGTATGAACGGTTCACTTCGCAATTCTCGCCCTCTGACCCGCTCAAACGACGCCCTATGCGCAACCTGAAGAGATCTTCACCTTCAGGCAAGTCTACCCATGCCTCCCAGCAATCCTCGGCCACCTGAGCCTCCTGGCGCCGCAAGACCGCATCTCCTTCGTAGGACACGGTCTCCAAAATCACAGCCTCGGCGCCACGCGCTATTCCCCGGACCTTGAACCTTTCAGTCGCCAGTATCGACCCTCGTTGGTATGCGGGTTGAGTCACGTATAGAGGAGGCTCTTCGGATATCAAGCGGTATGCGGCAGCCCCTCGCCATGTCTCCGCATCGATCTGACAGGAAGACAGTATGACCTCACAAGGGCCATACCCAACATCGAGGGGAACGGGGAACTCGAAGGTTCCATCCTGCGCGGTTTGGGTGTAGTAAGTCCGGATCTCGCCAGTCTCCATGTTCTCGACCGTCGCCCTGACCCGTGGATACCGCGACCAACCCCGCACATTAAGAAGATCAGTCACGACGTTCGATTCCTGCCTCGGAGAATCGATCGTCACATCGTGGCCGTACCCCACATACTCAATAGGGGCGAGCGGAATCTCGTCCGAAGTGTTGTGCACGCAGAAACTGCAAACAACTATGTATGATGCCTTTTTAGGCGGCCGCGTCGCAACGCTCACGGAGTATCTTCCAGGCCCATCCACAAACCATACAGTCCCCGAAAACCAGCCGTCAGGCTCGGAAACCAGCCACGTAATCCGCTCATCTCCAAGATCCTCGCGACGAACAATCGCAACTACATCTGAATAGCTCGACCATCCGGCAATCTCAAAAAGGCCCGAAGCCTCATTTTCCCATCCGGCTTTCGTAGACACGCTGAGCAGATCCCCATACCCCACATATGTCTCAAAGCCCCATCCTTCAGTCGACAACGTTCCAGATCCCGAGGAAGCAGCAACAGTTGCCTGTCCAAATTGACGCCAACATGAATCCAACTGCGTCTCAAAGACGCCCGTCTTTCCGGGCCCTAAGTGGCAGATCACTCCTGCCGCACACAAAATCAGCGCTGCCGCGAGACATTCCGCAAGGAGAACTTTTCCCCTGAGCATCATCGCACCCCCTGCAACAAGCGCTTTGCCATGTCATTTTCACCACATATCCTATAGCCATGCCCTCTCGAACCATGTAAGTTTCTATCTGCGGGCCCAGAGCGAAATTCCCATGATTTCGACCTGTCTTCAAGAGTAGGAGGTAATTTACGGAGGTTCTCGTTCCCAGGCGATACCGGCAGCGACGAAAATCACGAACCTTGCCGCAGGTCCTGTCGAACGCTGAAGGAGCATACTGTCTGGATACGAAAAAGGGCGCAATCTCGAATGCGCCAGCGTAGACCGTCCATGCTGCTCCCATCCTTCTGAAAAGCAGGGCGGGTCTACCAGAAATGCCGGATATGTAATATAATGTGGTTAGCCCATCTGCCGGGCGGCGGTGGACAAAAGTCCCGGTCCGTGGTATTTATATATATTGAGGGGTACTTATGCCCAACTTCCATCTGTCCAGGGCAACTCCCGTCCGCCTGGTAGACATAGAGACACGAATGACTGATTAGAGTGAAAATTCGTGATCCTTCCTGTGACGGCGCTGCGTTAAATCAAAACCTGGAAGATGGACGTTGGTTTCCAGGCCGCCAGCTGGCCTATCTGGGCGGCTTGAGCAAATATACGAGGAGCTGATAGGTGTATGAGATTCAGGAGGATTGCAGCGGCTACTGCCATAGCCCTCATTTTCGCAGTAACGCTAGCAGGTTGTGGTGGGGGCGGGCAAAAGAAGCTCATGTCCTACTTCCCCGATGAAGAAGGATACTCATGGGAGTATGAAGGCACCGACGGATATGTCCACAGGATGACTTTGGATGACATTTATGAGGACTCATCCACTAAAGAAGTCACCTTTACCATCACCGGCGAAATAGAAGGAATCGAAGAAGAAGACGATGATGATGTGGACGATGTCTGGAGCGCCTTCGACCTCGAAGAGGAAGAAGAGGAAGAGGAAGAGGACGACTGGAGCTGGAGCTGGGACGACGAAGAGGATGACGACGAGGATGATTGGGGTTGGGGCAGCTGGTGGGACGACGAAGAGGACACTGCTGCCACAGCTGGTTCGACCACATTGGAACTGAGGTACGAGTTCACTAAGGATTCGGTCTACGAGGATATCATCGATGGGGAGCTGGCGCTTCCGCACAAGTTCACGAGGTTGCAGGTTCTGAAGACCCCCATCAAGAAGGGCACAAAGTGGACGTATGAGACCCCTGATTGGACCGAGGTTGAGGCAGAGATCATCGAAGTCGGCAAGGACGACGACAAACTGGACTATGTTAAGGTTCAGTACACAGCCGAGCTGTATGAAGGCACCTACACAGAGACCAGGGTATACAAGAAGGGTCTAGGCCTTGTGGAGTTCACGGCCGATAATCCCGACGGCTCCACGTTCAGCTATTCGGTGATAAGCTGGTAATCTAACATACACACAGTCAACGTAGTTCACAGGGGGCGGCATATGCCGCCCCCTTGTGGTTTCATTTATATTTCTTTCCGAATGCCTCAGGAAGCCGAGTCTGGTCCCTCCCTCAATCATAGCCCTCCTGCGATATCGGAAGGAGCCTCATAGCAGTCGTCACGATAGCGTCAGCTTTCGCCTCAGCCTTCAACTGCGATCCAGCACGAACCGCCACGTACAATTTGAGCTTGGGCTCGGTGCCTGACGGCCTCAGCGTGATCTTGCTGCCCCGCGAAAGCACAAGCTGTATGCAGTTTTCTCTAGGAAGGTCGATCGGAACCCTGATGCCCGCCCCACGTTTCTTCGTCCAACCAGTGAGATAATCGTGAACCTCAACCACAGGGAATCCAGCGATGTAGTCGGGCATCTCCTGCCGCAAAGCATCCAAGGCCTCTACTCCGCCCCCATCTCCAGCAATAGGAACCGAAACAAGGCGTTCATAATAGTATCCATGAGTCCGGTAGAGCTCGTTCAAGCGGTCCAACAGCGTGCGGCCATGGGCCATGTGCCACGCAGCTACGGATGCAACCAGGGCCGATGCGATAACTCCGTCCTTGTCACGAACGAAGTCGCCGGCAAGATACCCGCAACTCTCCTCAAGCCCGAGCAGAAAATGGCGCCCTTTCGCTTCAAGTTCATCTATGTGCGCTCCAATATACTTAAACCCAGTAAGGGTGTCAATCACATGCACACCCTCGCCGTCTGCAAGCGCCCGCACCATCTCAGTAGTGACTATCGTCTTCACTATGGCGCATTCGCCGAGTTCAATGCCTCTCATCTTGGCGCTTTCAATGAGGAAATCCGCAAGCAAGACACCGACCTGGTTCCCTGAAAGAACCCGATATCCCTCGCCATCCCATACTGCCACACCCACGCGGTCGCAATCCGGGTCAGTTGCGATGATAATCGCAGGGCGGTTCCGGACATCCATCGACATGGCGCGGTCAATCGACAATTCAAAAGCCGACGGATCTTCCGGATTCGGCAACTTCACTGTTGGAAAGTCGCCGTCAGGCACAGATTGTTCGCGTACCACGTTCAACCCCGCAAAGCCCAGGTCTGACAAGGCCCGTGGAACGAGCAAGTAGCCTGTGCCATGAAGAGGGCTGTATACAACACCAAGTCCTTCACGGTCGCGCCTGGAAACCATATTCCCCACAAGCTCTTCGATGAGCTCTGTGACACGGCTGACATACCGCTCATCCATTTCACCGTCTATACCCTCTACCGGAGCCACAGGTTTAGCAGCAAAGCAAAGATAATCATCTATGCCGGAAACCCTGGCTGCGATCTGGCTAGCCTCCTCAGGAAGCAACTGCACCCCATCAGAACCATAGATCTTGTAACCGTTGTACTCCGGAGGGTTGTGGCTTGCTGTTATCATGATCCCGCCTGCTGCATCCATTTCGCGAACTGCATAGGAAAGCAACGGAGTAGGCCTAATCCCGTCAAACACCATTGCCCTGATGCCGGCCGCGGCAAGCACCCGTGCGGCCTCTTCAGCTAACTCCCTTGACATCCTCCTAGAATCATAAGCGATCACGACTCCGGCTTCGCTCGACCCTTCCACGCATTCGCGAAGGTATGAAGCATAGGCTTGAGTGACACGACGAACCGTATACCTGTTGATCATGCTCGTGCCAGCGCCCAGCTTGCCCCGCATGCCTCCGGTTCCAAAGCCAAGTTCCCGCCCAAATCTCTCCTCGATTTCGGCGACGTCGTTTTCTATGCCTGCAAGTTCTACCTTCGTCGCCTCATCGACACAGCTCGACGTGCGCCAGCTCTCATAAACCGCTGCATAGTCCATCAATAACCACCCCATATGGCTACCTTGCTCGCATAGCGAATGGTTCTCCGAAAAGCCCCGAAGTTCCTTCGACAACTTCCGACTTCAATCAAGCCAGCCCTTGTAAACTGCCCACTCAACCATCAATGAATACTGTGGGATGCTTATCCCACTCTTCGTCGCCATTTCAATTTCCACCTTGTCCTGCCATTCAGTTCTCATGCCTACAGTAAGCTGCGTCCCTTCTTCAGGATAAGCAGACTGCATCACCGCCGCCACACGAGCCGCAGCCACTTGAAAACCGAATTGCTTCAGTTCTGCGTCGTCGTACCCATCCATAGATACCCGATGCTTGAGTATGGCCGAAACGTCCTCATGCCTAATCTTGTATCTCGTCCCACTTGGGCCATATACCCATACCACATCGTCCTCATCAGCAGCCAGTTCGAATATGGCGCCTTCGGGCACCTCGAGCAGGAACAGGCCGTCCTCTGTCATGAGCTCCGTAGGGCGCATAACCTCAACAGCATCTACTTCCTTCTCCCTCGGAGGCCCAGCGTTTTCCACATTCGCCTCCTTCTTATCCGGCTTCATCCCCTTGCCTATGATCAACACAGCAACCACGGCAACGCACAATACGGCCGCCACAATCCAAGCATTTCTTCCTTTTTTCATAAGCATCACTCCACCAGATAGTGCTCGCCTTATAGAATATTATCACATCTTCGTGCTCAAAGAGGACAAACTTGTTCCCCTCGTGAGAGGGTCAAACCGCCTGAACCCGGCAGGAAATTGGGCCATGGAAAGATCTATCCGCAAAAGCTAGCCCCTCGGCAACAATCGAAAACATTGCCAAGGCGGGCAATATTGGATCACAGTTGTCCACATACAAAAATAACGCGGCAGAAAGCTCCACCGCGTCGCCATAACAATGGTGGCCCTGGCAGGAATCGAACCTGCGGCCAATGGTTTAGGAAACCACTGCTCTATCCCCTGAGCTACAGGGCCACACAAACATGCTCCGAAAAATGGCGCGCCCGGCGCGATTCGAACGCGCGACCTGCGGATTCGTAGTCCGTCACTCTATCCACTGAGCTACGGGCGCACTCAACGGGCCTGCCAAATAGCAAGGCCACATCGCTCACACATTATATCACGCGCATCCCGCGCAAGTCAACGATACCCTTCTCCAATTTACAGAAGCTGCCATGCATATTCTCCAGGCAATCAGCCGCATAGTTGGCGTCCTCTCTCCCTAGAATACTGCCCTCAGCCCCGCTTCCAAAGTCAGCCCTTTTGCAAACCCGTTTTGACTGGCCGGAGCCTTGTATACATTATAGCCCGCTGAGGCGCCGAACGACCACATGTCACTGATTCTGTAACGAAGCCCACTCTTGAGCGCTCCCCTGATATCAGAACCCTCGCCTCCAGCAAGAGCCCCAAGTTCGGGGGCGGTCGACCTCACAGAAGCCTCCCCTGTTATCGTAACCTTCTCGTTCAACCTGTAATCGATAGTATCCTGAAGGCTCACAGAATGCTTCTGCACTCCCATCGATCCTGATGATGATGTGAGGGAGTATGCCAGCGATGCTACGTTGCTCAGTCCCTGTTTGGGAGTGTAGATTGCCCGAGCTGTTCCTGTCACCGAATCGCTCGCTACAACCCCCAACCCCGCCCTCTCAGAACTCGATCGTTTCCACCTCAGATCGAACTGGGGAACAAACCGCCCGCGCGTTGTCGAACTGAGGGTAGCGAAGACCTCAGTATCCAAAGTCAGCTTTTCGATGCCGGGATACTCAGTTCGCTTCAAGTTAATCCCGCCTGATGTCCGGAAGGAGCCCAGATTACCCGACAGGCTTCCCTGAACAGTGATGCCCTCCTTGGCCTGGCCGGAATAGGGCACAGTCTTCTCCCACTTCAACACCGTGCTTGGAGTCAGAGCATTCTCATTGAACGAAAGCACTGGCAATGTCGCGCGAACTTCAGCGCGTTTATCGTCGAACCTTCGTTCTGTGGCAATATCGTCGCGCAAAGTCTGTCTGTAGTATGCCTTGAGCGCTATTGGACCGAGCTGTTTCCCCCACTGCGCGTTCAGGCTGACCTCTTCAGTGCCTGTTACCCGTTGGTCCGCCCCTCCGGGCGCCACAGTTTTCACAGGTTTTCGATACAGCGCCGACACAGAAAGAGCATCGATTTTGAACGTCGCATCGCCCCGCAGATTTACCTGAAGATATGAGCTGCTTGGCCTGATCAAATTCTCACTTTGGACCGTCTCGTAGCCAGCACCCAATGTCAGTTTGTTTTCGAAGAAGCTCTGCCGCCCCGTAATAGACAGAGTGTGCTCCTCCCGTTCGAACCCGTCGGCTTCGTTGTCGTCCACCTGAGACAGAACATATGAGACATCTATCTTCGGACCGATATCTATGGTTCCTCCGACTCTATTCGATATAACGAGCACTTCCCTGCCTATCGGTTGCTCGCCCTTCTCTGAATGCGATTGGGTTCGCGACTCGGAATGTTCAGCCGTAACGTTGGCCTTCGAACCTACAGGCCATTGTGTCCCCAAACGCCAGACGTCCATGGCCTGCCTCGATGTCTGTCCAAGTTTGGTGAATCCTGGCGCCAATGTCTCGTAGTTCCCGTAGATGCTCCCGCTTCCCAGGGAATATCTTGCCGTTGCTCGGGCGGCATACCCATCAGTGGTGTGATCTTGAGCGGCAATCTCAACATACCGTCTCGGATCATGGCCTGACACACCTAATTCAGTGCCGTCATGCTCAGCGACAATCTCAGGCGTTAGCACTTCGAACACAACTATTCTGTAGGGATCCTTCCCCGTTCCCGCCGGTATTCCCGCAGTTCCGGCCCAGAGCGTCTCGCCGCCTTCGTATTTGCGGCCACGACCGACGCCTAAAGCTGTGATGGAATACCCTCGGGTGGCCTCCACTATATCGCAATTTCTCCCGTCCCATACCCACAAACCGTTTCTGCCGCCTATCCACAGCAGCCTGTTCCAAACCTCAATGGCAGCAGGATCCTTCACTATCGAATCATCTACGACCTTGGTCCATCCACCAGCCTCGTCCCTAGCATATACACCGTCTTTGGCGGCTGCGAAAGTGCGCCAACCGTCCACCGCTTCCGCACTGGTCGCCGACACGATTGACGTCACGCCCACCCCGGCAAGCTCGTGTTCAAAATGCGCGCCCTCCAACACGGCCACGCCGTCACCGAACCCCACCAGGATGAGATCGTGGGCCGGATCATAAGCAATATCGGAAATGGCGTCCGAAGGCAACCCCGACCCAGCGGACTTCCTGTACACCGTCCACGTGTCAAGATCGGCCAAATCTGCACAGGCCACACCCTTGTCAGCAGTGCCAACCCAAACAGACCATGGAGTTGTAGCCACACAAGTCAAGTTGTTGCTGGGCAAGCCTGCAGACATGTAGATCCTTCGCCAGTTACTGACGTAGTCGAATGGATTCTGCCCCGCAGGCCCGGGGGTTGCAGAGAGGACCGTAAGTCCCCCGTCTGTTGCAAAAAACCAGTTTTCGTCAGCACTGGCCACGTCTCGAACTACAGGGGATGCAAGACCCGAGCCTATGCTGTAGTTGCGGAACTCATCTCCGCCAACGCTCACCCCATCGCTGTGGGAGATCAACAAGTATGATTTGGACTCCGCGTCAACTGCCCCCATGATTCCGGATATTCTGTTCGCCGCATTTGTCTTCCGGTTGTCGTCAAACGGAAACTGGTCATGGCTGAAAGCCAGATCTGTGGAGAGGTTGAGCCCCTTATTGTCGTATTGCCCGGAAAAGCCTATGATCGCATGTGTATTGGGCATTGTAGAGGTTGCTTCCGGCATAGCGGCCGATTTTGGATCATCAGAGTACACGGCAACATCCATCTTCAACTTGAGATTCTCATTCGGCGTCCAGCCAAATATCGCACCATAAAAGTTGGACTTGTAATCAGCTACTGCGCCAAACGGACCCCTGAAGTACTCGTACTCCACTTTAACTACATCATCCGGCCCGAGCGTCCTCAATATGGTGAGTATCCCGAGCTCGTAGTCGATCGTGTAGTCAATGTTCTTCTGAAGAAGCACATCGTTGAGGTATACCTTTTCGCTTCCTTGAGCAATGGAGAGGCCGAGATTGAAGATGCCCATAGCCACAGTGTGGCGGTACTTGATACGCACCGCGTCATAAATATCGAAAAAGCTTGGCGGAAAATCAAACTCGATCACACCGATATCGTAAGCCACCTGGTAGATCAGGGGCAATTCTGTCTCCACAGACAGAAACTTGCCGGCCTTGCGCACTTCCACCGCAACCGATCCAGGAACAACGTCGGTCTGCCCCAGATCATAGAGACGCCTGCGAAGATAGGAGTCGGCCCTTGCATCTAAGACGGTTGTGCCAGGTCCCCCATCCTCCATGCCTGCAATGATGTGGGCGTGGCGCGAAATCAGGTCGTCAAGGAAAGCCGCCTCGGTCTCACTCCCATAGACGAACGGATATCTCTTCTGAGCGCTGCCTACTAGCCCGTGCTCGGAATTGTAAGACCGTATCATCGACTGAATCTGACCTCTCAGAATATCTCGGATCTCTGACCGCAAAGCTAACATCTCTTCCGACGAAGAAACCGTGATGAATTGTCCGCGCGCAAGTGGCACCTTGCCACCGGCAGATATCCCTCCACGTGCTTCCGGATCCTCAAGATACAAGTAACCCAAGTCCCACAGGTTCAAGGTCTCTTCCAGAGTCCTGCCTTCCCCGAGTTCGTCTTCGTCATCATACCGAATCCAGCATCCCATGAAATCCGGGTCATATGAGCTTGACAACAGATAGTATTCCATGCCGTCAATGGAAGCCGAAAACCCGCTGGCAGACGGCGACGGTCCATACGTGGCCGCAGGCTCGTAGACTATCACTTCCTGAGCAGTATTGCCCTGGAATGTCTTCTTTGCCGCAATTCCCTGCACCCGCCCGAACGTGACACCCATTTCCACCTCTGGAAACTTCGCGTTCAATTCAAGGCCGCGCAAACGAGCGGAATACGAGGTATATGGGGTCTGACTCCTAAAAGACAGGCCGCCGAAACGACCCTTTAACGGGTCTCCGTCAAGCTTCAGCTCCATCACCTGGAGGTTGCCATCTTTTCGATTGTCCAGGTTGGCGGAGATTGTCAGCCCTGGCGCCACCTGACCCCGCACGTTGAGTGAGAGCAACTGCATCAGGTCGAAGCGCCCGGGTGTATAACCAGTTCCAAGAAGAGCAGCCGAATCGCCCCAAGCGGACCTCAGTTTGAACTCAACATCGCCCCCGATCTGAAGGGGCGCTTCCTGTTTCTCCGCAGCATATGCAGGTGCTTCGCTCGCCATAAACGAGATCAAGACTGCCGACGCAAGCACAAAAATGATTAGCGAGAAAGCGCGGCACGCACTCGGCCCGCGTCTTCTGCAGCAGAAGGCTCTCATCTCCGTCACCTCTGACGCCACCCGCAAATACAGACTGCCGGATCAACTCCGCAGTTCATCTGCGGGGAAGGCAATGTGGGCTTTCTAGCCCCAAATCCCTAATTCAACAAAAACAGGGGGTCCCCTGCACGGTTGTGAGAGGACCCCCGCCTAGATCACCTAGAACGACATGCCCAACGAAAGCCAGTGTGAATCGGGCAGCGCCGTATGACCCTGGTAGGCGTAGTCGATTTGGAAGTTCTGGACTGAGAAGCCGGCCCCGGCCGTGAATCTCATGTCGCCGTCTTCAGCGAAAACGCCTCCTGCCCTCACTGCAAATTGAGGCATGATCTTATACTCAGCGCCCACATGCCCAGTTGCATTGCTGATGTCGAAATCCGCAGCTACCACAAGCTTCGGAATGGGCTTCATAGAAGCGCCGATGACATATTCCGGATCGAACTGGTCAGTATAGCCGCTCTGCCATTTGGCGGTTCCACCCACGTTTCGCGCAACCGCTCCCAGTCTGAACCCTTCCATCCATGGCATTTCGATGAGGGCACCGACGTCTCCGGTGACGCCAAACCCTTCATTGTTGGGGATTGTCTGGGAGTATAGCTTGAGTGATCCGCCAAAAGAGAACATGCCGAAGTTCCGAGCATATCCGCCCATTAAGGCGCCCTCCCGGTAGCCGAATTCGTTGCCGGGATTGCCGTACTCGTCCTTCTCGGTCACCGTCGACATCAGGCCGATCACGCCCACTCCCACGTTCTTCTGGGCATATCCCGCGCCAATGTAGTTGCCGGCACCATAGAGGGTCGAATACAAGGATGTGACCTTGTGTCCTTCCACATTGGCCAGTCCTGCGGGATTGTAATAGATGGCGTTGGCGTCATCGGCAACCGCCACGAACGCTCCACCCATTCCCAGCGCTCTGGCGCCCATCCCGATATCGAAGACAGCCGCCGTGCCCACAGGATCCTCTGACGCCACGGCGAAAGCCGGAGTAAGCGCAACAACTGCCATCGCCGCCAGGGCGACCATTACCAACCAACTATTCAGTTTCTTCCTCATGATGTCACCCCCCAATTAGCGGCTGATGACAAGCCGCATAGTATCGGACTTGACTCCGTCTGCCGTTACCATAAAGCAGAGGTAGAGTCCATTTGCAAGAGGCTTGTCAGCCTTGTCCACGAGAGGCCACGCGTAGAAAAACTCTCCTTCTGCGATTTCCTCTGAGAAGACGAGCCTTCCAGCCACGTCATAGACGTAGAGCGTCGCGCCGCCAGAAGCATTGACGTAGAAGTTGACCACGTCGGACGCTGGCACAGGGCCTGCCACAAACGAATTGACCCCTGCGTTGATCACTACGAACTTGCCGCTGATACCTTCGCCTGAGTTACCATAGCAATCAGATGCAATGACCTTTATCAGGCATGGACCGCTCTTCAGCGCCTTGCTCACATCCCACTCGTACTCTCCGTTGTTCTCCAAGCCGCTGGCAAACGTTGTCCACGTCTCGCCATCATCGAATGAGTAGGCAAGCGTAATGGTGAGCTCCGCGTCCTCCGGATGCGTTGCACTCCACTTGACGTCGTTCTTGCCATACCACTCGTCCCCGTTCACAGGAGCAACCACTTCGACCTGAGGCTCGATACCGAGCCAATCAAGGACAGTGCCCATCAGCATCATCGGGATCGTCAGCGGTTCCGGTTCGGGCTCCTCATTCTCTGATACAAACGCCACAGGAACCTCATCGGGTATTGCCTCGAACATGAAGGCAAAGAAGGTCAACCGGTGCTCCCCTTCATATCTGAGTGCGCACGGTTTGCCGTTGTCATTGATGAACACAGGCATTGCACCTTCGCCAAGCTCGAGCGAGTCAGTGCCATCGTCAAAGCCCTGGCTCTCGAAGTCGAGGGCGATTTCAAGGCCATCGGAGATAGGATCTCCGGCTACTCCCCTCACCTTCTCAGTGCCGACGTCATCTTCCTTGCCCACAACGTGCAAGTAGTTGCGGACAAACTCGCTTTCCTCAGGATCGATATCCCACAGCACCTCAGGGCCCATCAGGAAGAGCCGTCCACCCTTGTCGAGGAAGTCGGCAACCGCAGCCTGTTCAGCGTCGTCCAAGGAACCATACTGTCCACAGTTCCATACGACTCTGAACTGCTCGAGGCCGGCCTTGGCTCCGCCGTTGCCGATAACGTCCGAAGGCTCAACTGTGACAAACTGCTTCTCCAGTCTTGCAAAGAGATCTTTAAAATACTCCTCAGTGTCAGGAGCACTCTCGTCATCGTCGACAAAGACAATGCCTTCCTCATCGAGGACGATTACGAAGAGCTCGGCGCCTACGACTTCACCTTCGGCATCAGCAACCCACAGCGTTGGCCAGTACACGCCCGGCTCCGCATAGGCATGGGTTGCCTTGGCCTCTTCGACTCGGGTCTCATCGCCGAAATCCCACAGATACGCAATTCCACCGCCCTGGATGGGATCAGGATCATGCGCCTCTCCCACAAAGGCAATGTTCTGTCCGGTCCTGGCAAAATAGAGGCTTGCCTCTGCATTATCGATCACTGGCGGAATGTTGATCTCGCCCATCAAGTATTCATATATCTTGGTCAACAGGTATGGCGTGGTATTGATGTCTGGATCATCGGGATCGTAGCCATCCCACGCATACATCAGTGAAGACCACGGTGATGCCAGATAGACAAGCCTATATGTCTCGTTGGCATGACGCAGGCCCACGGCGCCCGGAAGATCCATGATTACTCGTTCCTCATCACCGTCTTCCGTGAGATCCCACGCCCCGATCATAATTGGGCTGGAAACGAGATCTGGAGCAATTAGGTCATCCCTACCGGTCTGCACCTGCCACTCCATCTCGATGCCGTCGGTTATCGGATCCCCCGAGACTCCCTTGTAGATGTCGATTGGCACATTGACTCCATAAGCGCCCATGATATGTAAGTAGTCGGCGCCGAACCAATCGAGGCCCATGTCGCCGAGATAGTCGGGGGCTGCCAGGAACACCTTTCCGCCATTATCCATGAAGCTCGCCAAGAATTCCTGGTCGAAAGGAGAAACGACTTCAAAGCGGGTGAACCCGGTATCCCAGAAGATAGGGTTTTCGACGGCAGTCTCGGACAGGCCGAGCGGATACCTGGTGTCAACCCTCACGTATGAAACCCCTGCAGCCTCAGCCGCCCACATGAAGAAAGCGTTTACCGGTATCCCAACATCGAATGCACCGGTATCATCCACGTAGATTATGGTTCCCGGCTTAGCCGCCGTAACCTGCACCGGCATCTTCGATATGGATCCGTCTAGGCCTTTGGCATAGAACCACGCAACGCCCGAGCCTTCATCTTCAAGCGTCCTGTTGGCTACAAGGCCGTACACGTTCTCCTGGCCAAACTGCCACCAACATTCCTCAACGCCACCGGGATTCTCGAGCCCAGCCTCGAATCTTACAGCCAACGGCGGCGCTCCAAAGGTTACGTCCGCGCGTGCGTACTCGATGCCAGGCGGATATGTGCGGGTAAGCGCATTGTAAATGTTAAGGCGCCTGCCCGAGGTTGTCCTTCCAACAAGATCAGGCAGAGGGTCCCCAGACTTCAGAAGAATGTCCTTGATCGTTTCCTGCCCAGGCTTCCAACCAGGCGCTCCAGGATAATGCGGCAGATGGGGATATTCGGCGATAACTAGCGCCGCGGCGCCGGCCACGTGCGGGGTCGCCATCGATGTGCCGCCCATCCATGCCCAGGCGCTCTGATTACCATCTGGATAGCAGGAAATAATCATATGGCCCGGGGCTGCAATATCTACCGAGTTCGCGCCGTAGCAAGAGAAGTTGGCCAGCTTGTCATTCCATTCGGTAGCGGCCACTGCGATCACGTTCGGCAGATCATAGGAAGATGGATAGTGCGGGACGATATCGTTGTCAATGCCTGCATTTCCAGCCGCTGCAATAAACAACATGCCGGAGTTGGCGATCGCCTCTTCCAGGGCCCTGCTGTAACCGCCGCCC
>ERZ795047.3274-NODE-3274-length-14665-cov-5.363929_pt1 | contig 14665 bp, 10 predicted proteins | sample MGYA00375131_ERZ795047 | MGnify/ENA primary metagenome ERZ795047 (study PRJEB30176, sample SAMN05720228) | activated sludge metagenome | isolation source: Anaerobic digester | place: Japan | collected 2015-05-20 ...
CCAGGGCGCGCGGGCTGACGGCGGCCATCGTGCACGCCGGTGGAATTCTGCCGCAGAATCAGATTGGGCCGGAGCGTTGGCAGGCCGCGTTGGACTTGATCTACGACCGCTCGCGGGATGGCGTCACGCCGCTGGAACGCTTCATCAGTCTCTTCGCCGATGGCGAGCAACTCGCTCAGACGGTCAGTATCTCCGCGTTGCCGCTGGAAGAGCGCATCAAGCAAAGGATCATCGAAGGCAACCGGCTGGGAATGGAGGACGACCTGAACCAGGCGCTGCAGCGCTTTCCGGCCATCGACATCATCAACAACTTGCTGCTGGGAGGCATGAAGACCGTCGGCGAGCTGTTCGGCAGCGGCCAGATGCAGTTGCCCTTCGTACTCAAGAGCGCGGAGGCGATGAAGGCGGCCGTCAGTCACCTCGAGCCCCACTTGGAAAAATCTGAGACTGCGCAGCGCGGCAGCATCGTTCTGGCCACGGTGCGTGGCGACGTGCACGACATCGGCAAGAACCTGGTCGATATCATTCTCAGCAACAACGGCTACACGGTCCACAATCTCGGCATCAAGCAGCCCATCAACCAGGTCATCGAAGCCTGGCAGAAGCACCGTGCCAATGCGATCGGCCTGAGCGGGCTGCTGGTGAAGTCCACGCTCGTTATGCGCGACGATCTGGAAGTCCTGAACGAGCACGGTATCACCGTTCCGGTGATCCTGGGTGGGGCAGCTCTGAATCGACGCTATGTGGAGGACGAGCTGCGCAAGATATATCGCGGGCCGCTTTATTACGCCCGCGACGCGTTCGAAGGCCTGACGATCATGCGCGAATTGACTGAGCCGGCGGGCCGCGAGAAGCCGTCAGGCGCGGGCGAAGAATCGGAGGGCGACGGCGATGCCGGGGACGACCGCCCTGTTCCTCCGTTGGTCTCGGCCAAGTTCGGATGCAGAACGGGGCAGGCTGCGCCGGGGGCCAAGGCCGACACTGCGCCGCTCGAATACACGTGCCGCGTTCCTCAACCGCCGTTCTGGGGTGACCGCGTGTTGACCGGCATTCCTCTGGCGGCCGTTCTGCCCTACGTCAATGAGGTAGCGCTTTTTCAGGCTCGGTGGCAATTCCGCCGACATCGCCGCCCCGCCGCGGACTTCGCGCAATACTTAGACGAAGTGGTGCGGCCGATCTACCGTGAACTCATTGCGCGCTGCGAGCGTGAGGACATTATCCAGCCGCGGGTGGTCTACGGATATTGGCCGTGCAATTCGGCGGGAAACGACTTGATTGTCTACGCGCCGCCGCCGCAGGCTGATGCTGCGCCGCGCGAGCATGGCCCGGAACTGCTGCGCTTCAGCTTTCCGCGGCAGCGTGAGGCGCCGTACCGCTGCCTGGCCGACTATTGGCGTCCGGCCAGCGACGGCGTCACCGACGTGGTCGCGTTCACTCTGGTTACTGCTGGGCCGCGCGCCTCGGAAGCCGCTGCGGAGCTGTTTAGCGCGGGACACTATCAGGATTACCTGTTCTTGCATGGTCTGGGGGTCGAAGTGGCCGAGGCCCTGGCGGAGTATGCGCATCGGCAAGTGCGACTTGAACTGGGAGTAGCCGATCACGACGCGCAGGACGTCCGCGCCCTGTTTCGCAAAAGCTACCAGGGCTGTCGCTACAGCTTCGGCTATCCGGCCTGCCCGGCCCTGGAGGATCAGGAATTGCTCATGAAGCTGCTGCGGCCGGAGCGCATCGGCGTGACTCTTTCCGAGCGATTTCAACTAGAGCCTGAACAATCCACCAGCGCTGTGATTTCTTATCACCCGGAGGCGCGCTACTTCAACGTGCGTTGATCACGCCCGTTCCTGTACTTCGCGAGCCGTGATCTTGGCGTTGAGATTTCACCCTCCGGACTAATTCGCCCCTCCGGACAAATTCGCCGCCTATCTCCAAATTCGCCGCTCTGTCATACGGCGTTAAGTTCGCCGGGCCACCTTTTGGCGTTAGCGCGTTTTGTGTTTAAGCGAGGAGTGGCAATATGGCTCTGTTCAGGCAACCGCTCAAGTCAGCTAGCCGGGTCGGCCGAATCTCCAGCTCGCTCCAAGGCCAGGTTAAGAATGTGGGCAAGGCGCTACGCGGCCTGCGGCCCACCGCGCGGTCAACGGCGTGGTTGCGTCTGCGGCGGAAGCCGACTGCGGCCGAGCGGGTGCAGGACGTGGGAAAGCGTCTGCTGTCTTCGCCGACGTTTCGGGTTTTGGCGGCGGCGGGCGCGGCTTACGGCGTATACAAGCTGGTTCAGAAGCTGCGCGAGGAAAGCCTGCGGGGCCAGGTGGTGCTGATTACCGGGGGATCGCGCGGGCTGGGGTTCTTGCTGGCGCGCGAGTTTGCCCGCGAAGGCTGCCGGGTTGCGATCTGTGCCCGGGATGAAGACGAACTGGCCGACGCCGCGCGGGAACTGCGGCGGCAGGGCGCCGATGTGTGCGCCCTGCGCTGCGACGTGGCCGAGCGGCGCCAGGTACTGAGCCTGATTGCGGAAGTAACGGCGCGCTTCGGTCAGATTGACATCCTGGTGAACAACGCCGGCGTGATGCACGTCATGCCGCTGGCAGCCGCGACCGAGGCCGACTTCGAGCGGGCGCTCGACATCATGTTCTGGGGCACGCTTCATGCGTCGTTAGCGGCGGCGCGGCACATGCGTCCGCGGCGCACCGGGCGCATAGTGAACATCACCTCGATCGGCGGCTTTGTGAGCGTGCCGCACATGGCGCCGTATAGCTGCGCCAAGTTCGCCGCGGTCGGGCTGTCGCAAGCTCTGCACGCCGAATTAGCCCCCGACGGCATTTCGGTGACGACGATAGTTCCGGGCCTGATGCGCGTCGGCTCGCACCTGAACGCCTGGTTTCGCGGCGAACAGAAGAAGGAATTCGCATGGTTTTCGACCGCGGCCAGTGTGCCCCTGTTGACCATAAGCGCGGAACGCGCCGCGCGACAGATCGTGGCCGCCACCAAACGCCGCGAGTCCTTGCGCATACTCGGGTTACCGGCCAATATCCTGGAGCGCTTGCATGGCCTGTTCCCCGGATTGACAAACCGCATTATGGCCTTGGTGAATTACAGTCTCCCCGCCATGTCGCGCACCGGCACGACCAGCGATGCACGCGGCATTGATCTTGAGCCGGAACTGCGCTCGCGTCTGCGTGAGCTCATTACGAAACCGGGGCGTGTGGCGGCGCAGTACACGCATGAAACGCGGTAGCGACCGGCGGCTAAAGCCTTTCCGGTTCATTCCGGCCCGATACGGGCCGGCTCTGCTCGCGCTAGGAGATAGAAAAAGAACGCCGACCCGACGATGCTCGTCAATACTCCAACTGGAAACTCGTAGCCGACCGGGCGCTGATGAATGAGGGATAGCGCCACCCGCCCCAAGCCGTCGCAGGCCGCCAGAAACGCCGCTCCCAAAAGCGCGGCTGCGATTGTCAGCGGCAGCGTCCGCGCCCCGAACAGAGCCCGCCCGAAGTGCGGAATCATCAGCCCGACAAAGGCGATCGGGCCGCAATTCGCCACGATTACCGCCGTCAGCAGGCCCACCAACACAAAAGACGTCCATATCAGCGGTTGCACCGCAACGCCGCGTGATGCGGCCACGTGCTCGCCGAGCGCCAGCAAATCCAGGCCACGGCTGGCGAAGATGGCAAACGCCAGCACAACCAGCACCAGGGCAACCACTTCGAGGCTCGCGGCCGGGCGGTAGAAGCTGAGCGAGCCCATCAGCCACACTACGATTTCGTTCGTGACCGTGCCGTCGGATGCGTAAGTCACAAGCAGGATTCCCGCCGCGCTCAAGTAAGAAACGCACACTCCCGCCAGCAGCAGATGCGTCATACTCTGGCCGCCGCGAAGCCGGGCCATCAGATAGACCAGTCCCAGCGCCCCCGCCGCGCCGGCGAGCGCCAGCAGTACGCTGAGCGGTATCCAGCCCAGGAAGCCGGTCAGCCCGGTGAGCATGGCGACGGCCGCCCCGAGCGATGCTCCACTTGCCACCCCGAGCGTGTAGGGCTCCGCCAATGGATTCCGGAAGAGCGCCTGGAAGATTACCCCGCCCAGCGCCAAGCCCGCGCCGGCCGCCGCCGCCAGGCACGTTCGCGGCACGCGCAACTGCCAGAACAGGTTCGGGGCGCGCTGCCCGAAAATCTCGCTCAAGGGAGTCGGGCCCAGCAAGCTGGAACTCGCGACGATCACGACCGCGATAACCGCCAGCAGTGCCAGACGGGCCGCGGTGGACCGCCCGCTGGGCACGTCAGGGTTCGCGCGGGGGCTGAATCTCGAGGTCGTACTCGTAAAAATTCCGGGCGACATAATAGGCGGTTTCGCGGGCCAACTTGGCGGTCTCGGAATCGACCCGCTCCGCCCCCTCATTCTCGCCAGGCTGGCGCTTACAGGTGACTTCGCGGCCGTCGCGCTCTCTGTCAGCATCCGGCCAAAGCCGGGCATTCGCGGCCGGAGCGCGCGGCGCGATCAGCTTCAGCCGCAGGGCGACCGAAGGTATCAGCAAGGGGTTGTTCTTCTGCGCCAGCCGCAGTTCTTCAATGCGGACGTAGAGCACTTGGTCGGCGTTCAGCTCGCGGCCGATCTTCTGCACGCTCCAGGAAGCGAAGTCGGAGTGAGACTGGCGCAAGCGGTCGATCTCGTCGTAAGCCAGGATTTCGGCCTTCACCTTGTTTTCGCGAAGGAGCTCCACTACGCGTTTATGGAACGTGGTTTCGAAAACTGGATTGGCGTGGTTGGCCCGGGCGTAGTCGATGACGATCGCTACCCGCCCACTGAGGTCGACTTCCGGCTTTTGAACCTGGCGGGGCTGCATCAGATAGGCCAGGCCGCGCAGCCCGACGCATCCCGTCTGAGACGCAGCAATGAACACCAGCGACAGGAGAAAAGACCAGCTACCAAAGCCTGGGCGAATCACTTCACCTTCTCCCGGTGTTCGTGAAAGCGGCTCGCCAGGTCATTGGCGAACAGTTCCATTATGGCCCGGCGCAGCGTGCGTTCGTCCGTACCGTAGGCGGCAATGCGGTCCGGTGGATAGGCGACTTCAATCACAGTCTGATAGGCTGGGCCGGACTGCGGGTACGCCGTGTCAAGCACCTTCACATTGCCCCCCATGTGGCCGCGGTACAGGTGCGTACTGCCGGGCTCGCGCGTAGTGTACTGCGTCACCTCGATCACGATTACGCGGTCGGCGCCGAATTCTTTGCCGATTTCGGCGGGGTTCCGCGACTGCCAGTTCGGTTCGCGCTTTTGATAATCGATGATCTGGCGGTTCGGAACCACGCTCACCCCGCGGACGCTGCCTTCCAAGGCCGCGCGGACGTGTTCCGAAACCTCGAGCGGCAGGAACTGGTACTGAAAGCTGGTGTACTCGTCGACCCAGACCAGGATGGCCACCTTCTTGCCTTCCAGGTACGGGTACTCAGCCGGGACTTTCTTGGTCTGGTCCTGCCCGAAGGCGAAGAACGGCAGGGCGATAAGCTTGCAGCCGCCCAGCATGGGCAGAAGCAATCCGAGCAAAGCGACATGGCGCGGCCAGCCAGACCGCCGAACGATTCTCGACACTTCGTAACCTCCAAGACTCGCCTGAGGCTGCGTGCGCGGAGCAAGCGGCCGGCCACATTACAACCAGCCGCGCGCCTTGATCCGAAGCGCTAGCGAGGGGCCAAAGCTCGCCGACTCTCGGCCCTGCATGGCGCGCTGCGGGATCACGCACCTGATTTGACACGATAACCGTCAGGCGGCGGTTTGGGTAGCGGGCCGGTCATCTTACAGTCGCCCCCTCATGGCCGAATTGGTCCTGATTCGCGAGCCGCGCTCGCGAGCGTCTCGGCCCCCGGTTTTTGCCCTGGCTGGCGCTTCTGGCTCGGATCAAGGGGCGCGCCACGCCCGAATTTGCTTACAATTCTCGCGTCATGGCCGAAGCTCAGACGGAGCAATTCACGATCGTGTGCCGGGACTGCCACCGGCCGATGATGGCCCGCCGCGTCTGGGAAGGCCGCGATGTGCAGTGCCCGTATTGTTCAGGCGTGGCGCGCGTTCCGCCACCGCCAACTGGACACCTGGCCGTGCCGGCAGGCCCGCCGGCGATGGGGCCCCGGCTCGAGTTCAACTTCGCCTGCCCGCGCTGCGAGACGCTGTTGGAGTCGCACACCGGCCTGACCGGCCAGCCGGGCCGCTGCCCGGCTTGCGGCGCAAAGATTCTCGTACCGGAGGTGAACCGGCGCACCGGCCGGCCGCAGCGTTCGCAATTGCTGGATGACGGCGGCGAGGCCCCGGCTCCGATTCACGCCTACGCCGCCAGCGGCCTTCAGGCGCCGCGCATCTTTCGACGCGCTGACGGCACGCAAGTCATCGAATGCCCGCGCTGTTCCGAAACATGCCCGGTGGACAGCGATAGCTGCCCGGCGTGCCACACGCCGTTCACGGCCGAGGTGGTGCCATCGATCCGCAGCTACAAGTCGAATCGCCGGGCCCAGATTGCACTCTTTTTGGGAATTGCTTCTCTGCCGTTGTGCATGTTGTTCGTGCCCGCGCTGGCCGCGGTGGTATTTGGCACGTTGTCATTGGGGCTGGGCTCGGGTAGCCGGCCACCGGTCGCGGGAATTGTCGGGATAACGCTTGCCGCATTGTCGTTGGCCGGCGGTCTGTTACTGTTTCTGCTCTAAGTCACCGCATGCCCCGCCGAAACTCAGAGCAAAGCTGGCGCGAGTGCATCGTTTGAGAGCACCGGGCGAGCCATTCCCGTTCGGCCCGCCCGGATGTAAAGCCTCAACGCAGCTCTAACTTACCCAGACACCGGACCTTATGGGCGAATTGGACTCGGACGGTCGCCACCGCGTGGCGGCATGGGTTGCTGCTGCTGCTGGCCGCCCATCTCCTCGTGACCAACGAATCGCGACATGCCCAACTCGGCGATCGCATTGGTCGGTCGCTGGTTCGTCTCGCGGCCGGTCTTCGCGTCGATTTCGTGCAACGTGAGCTGCCCGTCCTTCATCGTATAGACGTTGAAGCGGAACTCATTCTGTTCACGAACGGGGATCACCGCGACGGCCTTGCCCTTACCCTGCGCCTCGACTGACTGAATCGCCTGTAAGAGCGGAATCGTCTGCTGCTGCTCCATCTGCTTGAAGTCGTTGGCACTGACCAGCGGCTTGGCCATGTCCGCCTGCCCGCGCTGGCCCGGCTGGCCATACTGGCCCGGCTGACCGGGCTGACCCGGCTGACCCGGCTGCGGGCGTTGGCCCGGCTGGCGCTGGCCGGGTTGGTCCTGACTCTGAGCTATCACCGGGTAAGCCGCCACCGCCACCATCAATACCCCTAACCCCACAATCCACGCAGTTGCCTTGTGCATTGATATCTCCTGAGATTGTCGCACGCTCTTCGCTGCACGGCTACACACCGCCCGCCTCGAGGTGCCCGTTGCGGGAACTGTCTGGTGATAGTCGGGCGCGGGGTGCCCGGCAACTAAAAACGGCTTCAGAGCAGCGGCGCAGCCCAATTCGGCTGTTGGGCGGCCGGCGAGTTACCATTTCCGACGATCCAAACCGCTCCCGCGGCGACTGACCACTTCAACCGTATGTCTGCCCAGAAATTCACGGGCCAGTTCGATCCCCATGGCGCATACGTCAGGCGCGTCATCGTGGGCGCCATGCGGGAACTGTAGAAACTGCAATTCGGCCTCGGGATCGAGCACGGGCGGAAGTCTGAACTTTCCGCTCTGATATAGCGGCGAAGTACCCTGAATTCGCGCTGTTTTGTTAAAAGTAGTTTTGAGGCTAACAACCGGTACGAAGGCATTTACCTTGGCGCTTTCTCTCTCCACGTTGTGCTTGAGCGCAACCTGATAACCCACCGTCTCGATGCCGACGCGCAGCGGGCGCCAGCGCTGATAGAGTTCCATGATCCGCTGCACCTGGCCATTGATGTCGGTCCGCTCCAGCAGCAGCTCACGCGTGTAGATAATCCCGTTTGCCTGATCGACACTGCCGACCCAGTACGCACAGAAATCTCCGGACGAACTCCCGGTGGCCGGGTCGACTGCCATGAGGTTGATTAATCGCTCTTCGCAGTTTTCGAGCTCAGCCGGGTCATACCGCCGCAACCATTCGGGCTTGAACGTCGGGCGTGAGTCGTCAATTGGATTGGCCATGTACTCCTGTTCAAAGGCCGGCACGCCGATGCGGTCCCGCTCCTCGTCCAGTTTTTCCACCGGCCAACGGGCGGGCCACAACGCTATGCGGTGAATTTTGCCGTCCCGCCCGCGCTTCTCTTCCAGTGCTTTGTAAATACGGTAGTTCCAGTGCGGGAAGCGCTTCTCATCGCTCAAATTCGCCAGCAGGCAGTCAAAATGAATCAAAGAGCCGACGACGACCAGTTGACCCTCCGGCGCCAGGGCCGGCATAACCACGCGCCGCAGCCAGTATTCCAAATTGCGCCGCGCTTGAGGCGATCGGACCAGATCGTCTTTCTCGATATCGTCGCAAATAATCAGGTCCGGGCGCTGCGGTCCGACGCGCGTGCCGCGCAAGCTGGTGCCGCAGCCTTTGCCCTGCACCGCCAGGCCGCAGGCCGTTATGAATTTGCTCTCGGACCATTTGCCGCGGCGCCGCGGGACGGGTGACTTGCCGCCGCGCTTGCGGCGCGCCGCTCGCGCCGGCTTTTTGGATACCGGCGCGCAGTCCGGCTGGCGACACATGTCGCCGTATTCGGCCAGGATGGCCTCGTTGCTCTCCAACTCGGCACGAATGTCACGGACGAACTGGGTCGCGAGCGAGGACTCCTGCGTAATTATGAGGATGTTGCGGCGGCGCCGTTCGCACAGGCACCATAACGGATAGGCCAGGGCGGCGCAGGTGCTCTTGGCGTGCCCGCGGGGAGCGATGCGCGCCAGCAGGCGGTTGGCCGGATTCTCCAGGTCACTCATCAGCTCGCAATGGAACCTCGCCGGCTGATCGGAGAAGTAATCCGGCAGGTAGCGCAGCGCCCAGGCCAGGGACTGGGGCATCAGCAACTCTACGGACGATTCACTCGGCATGCACTGGCAATCCTGCTTTTGGGCCATAATTCACCAGTGAACCGTAGGAGCACGGTCGGTAGAAAAGCTAGAAAGGGGGTCCACATTGTGGGCGGGTGTGCGGCTGTGCGGACTAGTGGCGGAAAAAGGCGACTGCCGGGGAAAAACCGACCCAGACTGAACCAGCCTGTCGTTCGCGGGCGCGCTCCCTAGAATCGAGCGCGAGATGTTGGCAGAAAGCGCGAGTGTGCTTCGCGCACGGGAAGATTATGGATGGCTTTGCTCGTGACCACGCGCGTGGCGCTGTGCGGAGCCTGCCGCGGGCGGCACGAGTCGCGGCGGGCGCGCTCGCGTTGTTGACGGCGCTGTTCCCCGCCTGCCGCCGCCAAGGCGCATCGCAAAACGCCGAAGCGGCCCGCGCCTTGCCGGCCCCGATTACGGTCGCCACCGCGGAAATTGCCGACGTACCTATCGCGATTGGAGTCGTGGGGCGAGCGGAATCTGTCAACACCGTCACGATCACGCCGCGGGTCAGCGGGCAAGTCGACGACGTGCACTTCATGGACGGTCAGTACGTGGAAGCAGGAACGTTGCTGTACACCATCGATCAACGCCCCTTTCAGGCAGCCGTGGACCAGGCCAAAGCCACCCTGGCGCGTGATAAGGCCTTGGCGGCGGAGGCGGCGAAGAAGGCACAGCAGTATGAGCAGGCCTACCGAACCAAGGCGGCCGCCGAGGTGGATCGCGATACCGCGGTCGCCAATGCTGCGGCAACGGCGGCGACGGTCGAGGGCGACGAGGCCTCACTGGAAAACGCACTGCTGCAACTCGAATGGTGCACGATCCGGTCTCCGATTGCAGGGAAGGTGGGCTATCGGCTGGTAGATGTCGGAAACATAGTGACGGCTAATCAGACGGCACTGGTGGTTATCAATCAAATCGAGCCGATCTACGTCACTTTCGCTATCCCGGAACGATACCTGGCTGAGGTGCACGCGCGCCTGAATTCCGGACCGCCTGAGGTTGAGGCGACAATTCCGGGCGACAGCGGCGTCGTCAGGCGCGGCGAGCTGACGTTCGTAGACAACCAGGTCAATCCAGCGACCGGCGCCATAACGCTGAAAGGCACTTTTGCCAACACTGATCGCGCGCTGTGGCCGGGTCAATTTGTAAACGTGAACCTGATTCTGGGGGTCCAGGCGCGCGTCGTAATTCCGAGTGAAGCAATACAGTCGGCGCAGCAGGGCGAGTTCGTCTATGTATTGACGCCGGACGACACCGTCGAGTTACGGACCGTGGTCACCGGACGCACGCTGGAAGGGCGCACCGTAATAATGGAAGGGCTCAAAGCCGGCGAGGTCGTGGTTAAAGAGGGTCAGACACGCCTGCAACCGGGGGCCAAGGTTTCGGTGCAACCCGCGGCCAGCCGGCCCACGAACGCAAACTCGAGTGCTCCTAAGAAAACGGGCGTAACGCGTACCCGAGATAACGGTCTTCAGCCCTAGGGAATCAGCAGCGCTGAGCGACAGAGGCAGGCTGGGATGTTTTCGCGCTTCTTTATCGAGCGACCGATCCTGGCCAATGTGATCGCCGTGATAACGATGTTGCTGGGGGGCGTGGCCTTACTGGTATTGCCGGCCGAGCTATATCCGCAAATCACGCCGCCGACGGTCAGGGTGTCCGCGAATTATCCGGGCGGCAGTGCAAAAGTGGTGGCGGATACGGTGGGAGCGCCAATCGAGCAGCAAGTCAACGGCGTGGAGAACATGCTCTACATGTCCTCGACTTCATCGAACGATGGGTCGTACGCACTGACCATCACGTTCGAGGTGGGAACGAACATCGACATGGCCCAGGTGCTGGTTCAGAACCGGGTGCAGATTGCGCTGGCGCAGCTTCCGCCGGAAGTGCAGCGGCAAGGGATAACCACGCTCAAGCAGTCCACCGACATCGTCATGTTCGTGACGCTCACGTCGCCGGACGAGCGCTACGACAGCCTGTTCCTCAGCAATTACGCGACGATACACATTCGCGACGCGCTTTCCCGGATTCCGGGCGTGGGCCAAGTGACGGTGATAGGCGCGGGCAGCTACAGCATGCGGCTGTGGTTGGACGCGGACGAATTGGCAGCCCGCGGTCTGACGACCCTGGACGTGGTAAACGCGGTCGAGGAGCAGAACGTGCAGGTAGCGGCCGGACAGATTGGCCAGCCGCCGGCCCCACCCGACCAGGCGACTCAGCTCACCGTAACCACGCTGGGTCGTCTGCGCACGCCGGAACAATTTGGCGACATTATTGTCAAGACAATAACTGCTCCGACGCCGCAGATAGTGCGTGTGCGGGACGTGGCGCGCGTGGAGCTTGGGGCACAGACGTACGACCAGTTTTTCCAGGTGAACGGCGTACCGGCGGCCGGCATGGCGGTGTTTCAGCTTCCCGGGGCCAACGCACTGGACGTGGCGGACAGAATCCGTGCCGAGATGCAGCAGTTGCGCGAGCAGTTTCCGCCGGGCTTGCGCTATGACATCCCTTTCGACACGACCCTGTTCGTGCGGGCCGCCATTCGTGAACTATACTTTACGTTGCTTGAAGCCGGCGTCCTCGTCTTGCTGGTAATCATGGTTTTCTTGCAGGACTGGCGTGCCGTACTGGTGCCGGCGACCACCGTTCCGGTCACTCTCGTGGGCGCATTCATCGCGCTGTTCGCCTTCGGATTCAGCGTCAACCTGCTGACGCTATTCGGGCTGGTGCTGGCGGTGGGCATTGTCGTGGACGACGCGATTGTGGTGACTGAGAATGCCGCGCACCACATTGAAAGCGGGCAGCAGCCTAAAGAAGCGGCCATTGCGGCCATGGTTGAGCTGTTTGGTCCCATTATCGGCATCACCCTGGTATTGACTTCCGTCTTCCTGCCGGCCGCGTTCCTGCGGGGCATCACCGGCCAGCTCTATCGCCAGTTCGCGTTGACCATCGCCGCCACGGCCGTGATCAGCGCTATAAACGCGCTGACGCTCAAGCCGGCTCAATGCGCGTTGTGGCTGCGTCCGGCGGTCCAGCGTCCGCGATTCATCTTCTTTCGCGCGTTCAACAGTTTTTACGGTCGGGTTGAGCATGCGTACGCGCGCAGCGTACACTGGATGACGCGCCGCTCGGCGCTGTTCATGATTCCGTACGCCCTGCTGGTAGCCGTAACGTTGTGGGGCTTCCTGGCGCTGCCAACCGGTTTTCTGCCGATCGAAGACCAGGGCTATTTCATGACCAGCGTGCAACTGCCCGACGCGGCCTCACAGGACCGCACCAAGGCCGTTGTGGACAGATTGACCGACATTTTGCATTCGACGCCGGGAACCAAGAATGTGAACGCGCTGATCGGGCAAAACATTTTTGAGCAGACGGTGGCCTCCAATGCGGCCGCGATTTACACGACGTTGCAGCCGTGGGATGAGCGCGGCCCGGCTGAAAGCCAGGAGGCAATACTCGAACACGTGAGCAAGATGTACAGGGCGCTGCCGCAGGCGACAGTCATCTCGTTTCCGCCGCCAGCCATTCGGGGACTGGGGGTAACGGGCGGGTTCCAGATGGCGGTGCAAGACCGCGGGGACGTAGGGCTGGCGGAATTGGGGCAAGCGGCGCGCGCGCTGATCATGGCCGCCAACGCGACCCCGGAGCTGCGCGGCGTGAACACCACCTTCAGCGACCGAGTACCGCAAATCTACCTCAACATTGACCGCAGCAAGGTAAAATCGCTGGGCGTTCCGCTCAGCAGCGTATTCAATACGCTTCAGACTTACCTGGGCTCGAATTACGTCAACGATTTCAACCTGTTCGGGCGCACTTACCAGGTGCGCTTGCAGGCCCTGCCGCACTTTCGCGACAAGATCGCGGACGTGCTGGGGCTGTATGTCCGCAACGAGAGCGGCGAAGTCGTGCAGCTCGGCACGCTGCTGAACGTGGAGCACCGCGCGGGGCCGCAGACCCTTACGCGATACAACCTCTATCCCGCCGCTTCGATCACCGGGCAGGCCGCACCGCACGTCAGCTCGGGCCAGGCGCTGGCGATAATGGAGCGCCTGGCGGACGAACATCTGCCGCGCGGCGTCGGCTTTGAATGGACGGCCACGTCGTACCAGGAAAAGCGCGTCGGACGCCAGGCGTTGATTGTCTTCGCGCTGGCGGTCAGCCTGGTTTACCTGGTGCTCGCTGGTCAATACGAAAGCTGGAGCGACCCGGCCGCCGTCATTCTTGTGGTTCCGCTGGCGCTGCTGGGGGCCGTGGTCGCGGTCGCGTTACGCGACATGCCGAACAGTATTTACACACAGGTAGGCATTGTGCTGGTGATCGCGCTGGCCAGCAAAAATGCGATTCTGATCGTGCAGTTCGCGCGCGAGCAGCGCCGAAGGGGTATGAGCATTGCCGATGCAGCGGCGGAAGCGGCGCGTCTGCGGTTGCGGCCGATTCTGATGACCTCGTTTGCGTTTATTTTTGGCGTGGTGCCGCTGGTGATCGCGACCGGGGCCGGCGCGGCCAGCCGGCGTGCGTTGGGAACGGCGGTCTTTGGCGGCATGATTGCATCCACGCTACTGGCGGTGTTTCTGGTGCCGGTATTCTTCGTGGTATGCGAACGGCTGAGTGAGCGGCTGAGGCGGAAAGTTTGAGCATCAGCCACCGAAGGGGGCCGGCGCTGTAGATTAGTACTGTGAGCGAAGACTCTGGCCACGAATGCGGCGTTGAACGAGAGTATGACAAGCTGGCCGACGAGGCCTTGATGGCGCTGGTCGCACAGGGCCGGCGTGAGGCCTTCACTGTGCTTGTCGGGCGACATCAGGCGGGGGTGATGGGCGTCGCCTATCGATTCATGGGGCAGCGGGACGTAGCTGAGGATGTCGCGCAGGATGTGTTCCTGAAGGTGTGGCGCTCCGCATCTGCCTTCCGCCCCGAGGCGCAATTCACGACCTGGTTGTACCGGCTGACGGCAAACCTCTGCTGGGATAGGCGACGGCGTGCCGCTCGCGAAGCGCGCTTTCGGATCGCCTTTTTGCAGACGCGGACCGCTAGCGAGCCGCCTTCAAACCTCGACAGTCATGAACGGGTCGAGCTCGTCCGGCGGGCCGTGGCCAGATTGCCGGACCGACAACGGCTGGCAGTGATTCTGCATCGCTATGCCGGGCTTTCGCATCGCGAAATCGCGGAAGTGACGGGGTGGAGCGTGAAGGCGGTGGAATCGTGCCTCGTGCGCGGTTACGGGGCGCTACGCAAGTCGCTTGCTCAACTGGATTCGCGCCGCGCGAACCAGGCGCGATAAATGTTTTTTCGGACTCTTTTTCTGCCCCAGCAAAAATTTACCGCAGGTTGAGCCGAGGTTGAGCGTTTAAGGGATGGAGATGCACTCATGAAACACGCGCGGCGACTAGACCTGATCCGGTTGGCGGCCGACGAGCTGCCCGAGCAGGACCGCGCCGAGGTCGAACGTCACCTAGCGACGTGCCCGGCCTGCCGCAGTTTGTACGAGCAGCAGGCCGCGACGTGGCGAGCGCTTGGCGAGTGGGCGCCCGAGACCGCGCACGTCGATTTGTTGGCGCAGATTGACCGCAAGCTGTCTGAAAGGCCGGCCACGAGACCCCCGTTCTG
>ERZ795047.3283-NODE-3283-length-14645-cov-4.728992_pt1 | contig 14645 bp, 11 predicted proteins | sample MGYA00375131_ERZ795047 | MGnify/ENA primary metagenome ERZ795047 (study PRJEB30176, sample SAMN05720228) | activated sludge metagenome | isolation source: Anaerobic digester | place: Japan | collected 2015-05-20 ...
CCCATGGGCCTGGCGGTCGCACCCGACATCGAAGCCTGAACACAGCCCTTGCACATCCTGCTCCAAATCCCCCGAACGGGCGATACCAACGGAAGCCTCAAGATGATACCATCGTCATGCCGACGAAGACTGCTAGAAGAGGATGAGATGAGTGTCCGTGATGCGCCACATTTGCTATGCCATTCCTTGTTACGCAACTGCCGACAAAAGGCTCAGTTCTACTGCTCTCCGGCTGCGCCTGGCCATGGAGAACCAACCGCCTCTGTCGGTGCCGGAGATGTCCAAGCTAGTCAACAGATGTGTCCGCACCGTACGCGACTACGCAGAACGGCTGATAGACGCAGGGTGGGCAGTGGAATTGGACTCCGATGAATCCGGAACGCGGCGCATTGCCGCTTCAATGCCCGGTCACGTGGAGGAGTTCATTGCCGAGAGAATCAGTGATGGAAAATGGCAAGTAGCTGATGCAGGCCAGTACCTCATGCTATGCGTCCTAGATGTCGGCATCAACTCTCTGAGCTATCTAGATAACGCCCGGCCCGCGTTCCTCCGCAACGTTCTGACACGGCGCAAGATGGAATACGACCGTTACTACTACGCCCACAAAGCAGCATTCGAGTTCAATGGTCCACAGCACTACAGAACGACGCAGCGATACCCGGACCCAGATCAGCTAGCAAAACAACAGGCCAGAGACAACATGAAGGCCGGTATCAGTGTTCGACAAGGTATAACCCTGGTAGAGGTAAGGGCCGAAGACCTCTCCTTCGACCATGTGATGCGCAGAGCCCCCGCTAATCTACCGCGAAGATACGTGAACCCGGAAGGCCCTCTGATCCAAACCGTAACCAGCCTGTGTGAGGAGTACGTATCGTATTGGATAGCGAAGAACGCTCAAGGCAGCGCCGGCGACAAGGATGAAGGGTAGCCCAAGGACATCCCGAGGCCCGAAGGAGAACAGTCGGAGCTTGGTCGGCCGGGCAGCGTGCCTTTTTATAGCATTCGGCAGACACTTACAGGTTTCTGCAAGGAGAAGCCCCGAGTACGGAGATTTTCCGCCGCGATGCGGCGGAAAATTTCCTTTCTGCCCCGTTTTCGCGGCCGGGAGCCAAGTCGACTGCGGCTATGTCTATATCTGTCAGGTTTTTTCTAGGGCTTCTTGACTAAGATTCCCTGTTTCCTGCTTTCCTCCCCTTTGGCACATGTCTAGCTAATCTGATGCTGGCAGTTACAGGTTCTCATATGGGTCTCTATGGGGATTCGTGATGGCGTGCGGAGATTTTTCGCACGTGCGCTGAAGAAAATCTCCGCAAGGTGCCCCGATGTGTACAAAAACCTGTAAATGACAGCGACATCTCATGGTTTGGGCTCACCGTCGCCGGGCGATCCCATTATTGCACCGTCGCGCCTACCCTACCACGAAACGCGACTTGCTGCCGCGGTCGGTCATGCTAATCTCGAGGCGGGCGTCTATCCGCTCTACAAGTTCAGGCACGTGGGAGATGACGCCTACCAGCCGGCCGCCTTCTCGTTGCAGCTCCACAAGGGTGTCAATGGCCAGGTCGAGCGATTCGGGATCGAGTGTGCCGAATCCCTCGTCAACGAAGATGGTATCGAGCCTAATGCCCCCGGCGTATGACTGAACCACGTCCGCCAGGCCCAGAGCAAGCGATAGCGACGCCATGAAACCTTCACCGCCTGACAGGGTGGTTACGCTGCGCTCTCGGCCAGTGTAGGCATCAAACACTTCCAGGCCGAGCCCCGCCGCGCTCCGAGATGTCAGCCGATCCATGGTACGCCTCAGAGCGTACCTGCCTCTGCTCATAACCTGCAAACGCTGGGTGGCGGCCTCTGTCACCTGATCAAGCATAGACGCAAGCACGAACCGCTCGAAGGTCATCCCCAGCCTGTTCCGATGTCCTCTCCCATTGGCTACATCCGACACTCGAGCGATCACCGTGTGTTCGGCTTCGACTTCCTGCATCTCGCGAGCAAGCTTGTCCAGATCATCCAGCTGTCTGCGCATCTGGTCTATCCGGTTGCCCAAGCCTATCCGATTCTCCATCGCCTTCTTGGCGGCCAGATCCAACTCACTGTGGCGAGCTTCGGCCGCCGCTAGATCCGGCTCCGCGATCCCGGTGGCTTCGCCCTCCGCCCTCGCCAGGCGCTCCCTGGCAGCATGCAGCTGCACACGGAACTGCTCTATTGCCTGTTCCAACCTACGAGCGGCGTCGTCGGCCATTTTCGAGGAGTGATACTCATCCACGCTGGCAAACCCTGCCTCGCCCACCTTGGCCTCAAACTCCAAGCTTCGAGCATCCACGTTCACAATCGCAGCTTCAAGCGCTTCGGCCGTCGCAGCCGCACGTGCCTGCGCCCCCGCCAGGACGCGCCCGGCATCTTCATTTGCGCGCTCGGTTGCCTCCAAAGCCTTCACCAACTCGTCCAGCTCGGTTCCGACTCTGACTTGTTCAGCTTCGAGCGCGGCGGGGGACCTGAGGTTCACCGGAACACCAAGTTCCTTCTCTTCCACTGTCGCCTTAGCCGCCGCTAGCTGACCTGCCACCTCACGACTGGCAGTCTCCGCTTCCGCTGCCTCAAGCTCGGCCGCTGTGAACTGCTGCTCAAGCCGCCCAATCATTTCATCCAGCTGCCGAGTGCGCTGACTCGCAGTTTCTGCAGCTTCGAGGCGCTTTTCCGCATCCCGCAGCTCGACACGGAGGTTGCGACTATCGCAGCCGTCTGAGGTCAGCTCAGCAAGCTGACCTCGCACCGACGCCTCCTGCTGCAATGCCTCAGAAGCAGCCTTACTCAGGCGCGACCACTCGCTCTCCGCTATCGTCACCGCCATATCCGCGCTTCGCAAGTCCTTCTGAGAAGGCGCCTTCCCACCGTCTTCCGCAGACGCTGCGTGAGCCGGCGACGGGTGCGATGTGGATCCACATACCGGGCACGGCGCGCCCGGCTCAAGCGCCGCCGCAAGAGCCGCAGCCTGGCCAGCAAGCCAAGCCTCCCTAAGGAGAGCCACCCGCCTCCGCGCCTGCTCAAGCTGTTCGGCAGCTTGGTCAACTGATTGCTGCGCCCGCTGCGCCACGATCGCCTTCTCCGCGACATCGGCTTCCAGCTGCGCGCGGCGCTCAGCCCGTTTCAGTGCTGTGCTTATCTCATTGACGCGTGACTCCCAGAGTGGCAGCTCCGCCCCACCAGCCTGAGCTTCGTTCCATTCGACGCGGGCTTTGGCCAGCTCGCTCCATATCTCGCTTTTCCGCGCGGCTGCGGCTGACGCCGAGCCTCGCGCCTTCGCGTCTGCCGTGCTCGCTTCTATCACTGCCTCCCTGGCCTTATCGATCTCGGCTACTTTGGGCACAAAGCCCTCCAATGTCACAAGCATGGCCCCAAGCTGCTTCCGCTGTTCGGCACGTTCCGGTGAGTTCTCGCGAGCCAACCTCTCCGACGCAGCGCGAACCGCTAACTCGGCCCGAGCCAGCTCCTCCCGGGTCTGCCCAGCCGCCTCGCGCCTGGCTCTCTCCTCCCTACGGGCCTCATCGAGCAGTGCTTCAGCCCCCGCGCAACCCGCCGCGAGCCTTGCCTTCCTGCACCTTCGCTCCATCGCGTCATGCTCCGCCACCTGCAACTCCAAACCGGCAACAGCCTGCGCTGCAGCGCGTGCCTCGTTAAGCTTTTCGGCATCTTGCCTCATTTTGGACAGAGCCTGTGCTGCCGCGTCCGCCGCCTCGCTCGCTGCCTTCTCGACCTTCCGCGCTTGGCCGAGCATGGCGCGCTCAGCCTCGAATGCCATCTGGAGCTGCTCCTGTGACTCGGCGTCCGCCGCGCTAAGGAGAGTCTCCCGTCGATCCTTGAGGCTCTTCAATGCATCGGCCAACTCGGCCGCTTTGTCTTTTAGTGCCAGTTCTATATATCGGTAGACTTCAGTGCCAAATAGGATCTCCAGTATCTGCTGGCGCTTAGCAGAATCGGCCGTAAGAGCCTCCCGAAACTGCCCTTGCGGAAGCAGGACCACCTGGCGGAACTGGTCGGCCTCAAAACCAAGCAGCTCTTCTATGTTGTTGGTAACCCGCATGAGCCCTGTCTCCATCACCGAACCGTCCACTGAGTCGTCGCTTATGCCTGTCCGTTGCCATAGCGTAGCGTCTCCTTTGAGGGGAGTGCGTCTACCCGGCGCTTCTTGCTCGGGCCTGCGCCACACACGATATGACTCGCGGCCCACGGAGAAGTCCAATACCACCTGTGTCGGAAGGTCGTCAGGCGAATGATGCGATCTCATCTCCCGGACGTCGCGCTCAGCACCGCTGGACTTTCCATATAGAGCGTAGCAAATCCCGTCGAGCACCGTGGTCTTGCCCGAGCCCGTGGGCCCGTGAATCAAGAAGAACCGACGGTTGCCCAGACTGCGGAAGTCCACGACTTCTTGCCCTGGGTATGGCCCGAAGGCCTGCATCGCAAGACGTATGGGTCTCATGACGCCGCGGCCTCCCTTCCTGCCTTGAACTGCTCCAACAGCGCGACCACAGCCGCCGTCTCGTCCGCGCCTATGAGATCGCCCGTAACCTGTTCCCAGAACTCGCAGAACAACTCGAGCTCTGTACGACTGCGGTGATCAACACCCGCCCCAGCAAGAACGCCCGGACTGCCTCCCCCGGCCATTCCGGCGCTCCACTCCACTTGCATGACATTGGGGTAGACCTGTCGCAGCCTGTTCATGCAATCCCATACAGGATCCGGATCAGATAGGCACGCCAATATGTAGTCTTCGCGATTCACTCCAGACGCCGCGCCTTTCACCACCTCTTCGAACGTGCCTTCCACCCTCCGAACATCCCGCCTGGGCGTAAGGAGCACGGTCCTTACAACCGCCTCGCCCGCCCCATCGATATCGGCGACGGTCACCGATTTGGCATGGTCGGCCTCGTCGAATGAGTACTTCATGAGCGACCCTGAATACCGCACCCGGCTGCCGGCCAGAGTCTGCGGCCGATGTAGGTGCCCCATAGCCACGTAGCTGAAGGAAGCGAAATGCCCAATGTCGACTGCTCCTGTGCCTCCCAGCGTGAGTGGTCGCTCCGACTCTGACTGCTGACCCCCGGCGACGTAGGCGTGAGCCACGGCGACAACCCTGTCTTCGCGCTGCGCCGCGCGTTCGGCCCCGTGGAAAGCGGCATTTACCTGGGCGGCCATAGAAGCGTCATGGTCTTTTGCCTCCCCGGCTCCCAGCCTGTCACGGACGACTGCCGGCTCCGCGTATGGAAGGGGCACGAACCACACGGGGCCGGATTCGTCGGCCATCCCGATAGGGCTACAGAATTCGGGTAGCCCGACTATGTGCAGGCCCTTGCTCTGCATCAGAGATGAGCCAAAGCTCAGACGCTCCGGCGAATCGTGATTGCCGGCGATCACAATAGTCGGAATCCCAAGGCCCAACACGATTCTGGAGAGTGTGTCATCTAGCAGTTCAACAGCCTCCACCGGCGGCGTCGACCTGTCGTATACATCTCCCGCGATCAGCACAACATCGGGGCGTTCGTCACGGACAATGTCGATGAATTGATCAAGTATGTACGCCTGGTCTTCGGTGAGATGGGTCTTGTAGAATATCCGCCCCAGGTGCCAGTCGGACGTATGTATCAGCTTGATGCAGACCGCCTCCTTCTCCGCAAGCGCTGCCAGATTCCTGTCCGATTCCTTACATGAGGATTCTCCCCAAAAGTGGATCCTTCCTCTCGGTTATCTGGTCTTTCCAATACGGCTCTTCGGATGCCCTTCGGATGCAGTCGCGGGCATCGGACACATAGTGTATAATTCGGTTTGAACTGCGCCTGCGTGGCACCTGTAATCTCCGTGCATGGCAAGACAGGGGGATCGCATTTGAAACCCGGTAAACTGCAAAGACAGATCCAGCTCACTATGCTTGTGGCGGTCGCTCTTGCCCTGCACGTAGTTGAATCACTGCTCCCCCCACTGCCGGTTCCGGGCGCCAAGGTAGGACTGGCGAATGTCGCTACTTTGGTGTGCCTGCGCTACATGGGTTTCTGGCCAGCTGTCGGCGTGAGCGCGGTTCGCAGCATACTCGGAAGCGTTATCGCTGGCAAGTTCTGGGGCCTTGGGTTCTGGATGAGTTTTGTCGGCGCCACTGCAAGCGCCCTGGGCATGGGCTTGTCCCTCCGCCTGCTGCCCTCCGAGGCTTCCATGGTGTGGACAAGCGTGGTGGGCGGAGTAGTCCACGCCAGTTGCCAGCTGACCATTGCAGTCCTGGCAATGCGGCAGCCGGCACTGTTTTTTGGCGCTCCATTGCTGCTCGGGCTGTCGATAATCACGGCAGTCTTCATAGGACTGGTGTGCGATAATCTGGATGGCCCGGCCAGGCGCTTTCTTTATGCCGCCAAAAGAAGGTAGGAGTCACTGAGGGCTCTACTCAGGGCTTTCTGAGGGCTCTACTGAGTAGTCTGCTGAGGAGTCTACTAAGCTGATGACAAAGCGCAGAATCATGCCTGCAATCCTAATGTTGCTGCTTGGCGCCATTCTCATCTTCGCAGGAGTCCGGGGTCGCCAGCACGCGCCGAAGGGCTCGGTGTTGACCGTTACGTCCATCGGCGAGGCCCAGAACAGGGTAGTCGCGGAAGTAACGCTTTCACCCACCGCGAAACGAACGATCCAGGTCGAAGGACCGCTCGGCATCACAGTAGTCGAGGTCGAAGGGACGAGGGCACACGTGGTCTCGTCGCCGTGCCCCGACAAGATATGCATCCGCATGGGGTGGCTGCAGCGGGCAGGCGACTACAGCGCATGCCTGCCGAACAGAGTCCTCGTGGAAGTAGGAGACGAATAGCCTACCCCGAACAACCCGACGGAGGCCGATCCGGCCGAGCCGACCCGACCCGCATCTAGCGCGCGACGGCCCCCGCCGCTGCTTTCAACATCTCTCTCCGGCTATCCCACAAGGATAATGTCGCGGGCAAGCTCAGCCGCTGCCACCAATTCGCCTATGGGCTGGCTTTCGCGAGTCGAGTGAACATCGCGGCTTCCTATGCCCAGTACAACGCAGGCGATTCCGTGGGCATTGAACACGTTTCCGTCACTGCCTCCCATGGTGGACTGGAAAACGGCGTCGCGTCCTGCAGTTCTCAGGGCCCTGACCGCACGTTCAACAACGGGAGCGTCTTTCGGAATCGTGTATCCACAGTAATCGACTGTAGTTGCGATATCGGCCCGCGCGTTGCGGCGGGTCACTATACTGCGTATCTTGGCCGCGCACTCTTCGGCAAGACCTAGCGCCCGCTGATGGTCGAGGCTACGAACTTCGGCCTTGAAGTAAGCCTTTTCGGATATGATGTTGGTCGCAGTTCCGCCCGACATGATTCCCACATTGGCGGTGGTCTGTGCGTCGACGCGGCCGAAGGGGAATTCGACAATGGCTTCAGCTGCCACCTGTATCGCGCTTATGCCATCCTCCGGGTTGGCTGCCGCGTGGGCTGCCCGTCCAGTGATCTGCACCTCAAGCCCCATGTGTGTCGGGCTCGACAGGATCACTGTGCCGACAGGATCGGCGGCGTCGAATATGTAACCTGTCTTTGAGGCGAGTCGGGAGTAATCCAGCTGCTTTGCGCCGCGAAGGCCCCGCTCCTCGCTCACGGTAAACACCACTTCGACCGGCGGTAGGCACTTGCCCGAGGCTTTCGCCATGCGGAGGCCTGCCAGGATAGCCGTCACGCCCGCTATGTCGTCAGCTGCCAGAACAGTGTCGCCGCTGGAGTAGACCACTCCGTCGCGTATTACGGGATTCACGCCCTTACCCGGCGGCACTCGGTCAAGGTGCGCGCAGAGCATGATTGCGTCCCCGCAGGAACACCCGGAACCGTGAGCCGACAGCCGACCGATGACGTTGCCTGCGTTGTCCTGCTCGACCTCGAGCCCGATGCCTCGCAGTTTGCCTGCTACAGCCGCCGCCATCTGGGCCTCGCTTCCCGATTCCGCGTCGATCTTGACCAGCTCAACAAACTCATCAACAATACTATCCATACACGATCACCGTCTTTCCCATTGTCGCTTTCGCCTATGCCGTTTGCGCCTCATACATCGCCCGCGTTGTCACCCGTGTTGTTGCCTGTATTGTTGCCTGTATTGTCGCCCATGTCGTCCTGCAGCAACCCGCTATCGACTGCTAGCTTGCGGTCGGTGATCTCTCTATGCCGCACCTGGCTCCTGACACCTCTCTGTGCCAGTTGCCGCCCAAGCTCCTCGGCTACCGCTACCGACCGGTGCTGCCCTCCTGTGCATCCAATCCCAATCGTAAGGCGCCCTTTGCCTTCTTTGCTGTAATAAGGTATCAAGCTGAGAATGAGGTCACGGAAGGTCTCCATAAAAGACCGGGCGATGGGCGAATCCATGACGTAGGCAGCGCACGCGGGTTCTAGGCCGGTGGTTGGTCTCAGATCACGCACATAGAAAGGATTAGGCAGAAACCGCACATCGAATACGATATCGGCGTCAATCGGCGCCCCGTACTTGAACCCGAAGGAAAATACATCCACAACCATCATCTCGTGGACGGGAGTGCCCATCACTGCCGCATGCAGATGCGCTTGCAGCTCGACCGGTTTCAGGTCCGAGGTATCGAGCACTATGTGCGCTCGCTCCCTTATGGGCGCTAACACCCGGCGCTCCAGCGCTATACTGTCGTATATACTGCCCGCGCCCGATAGAGGATGCTGACGGCGCGTCTCGCTGAACCTCCGCACAAGCACCGAATCCCTACACTCAAGGAAGACCACTGTGTAATGGTACTCGCTGCGAGCCAGCCAATTCAGTGCATCCACTAGATGGCCGAAGTACTCCTTGCCGCGAACATCCATGGCCACCGCATACTTGCGATGTTCGGCTGCGTCGGCATGCAATTCGACCAGCTGGGGCAGGAGAGACGGTGGCAGATTGTCGATACAGAAAAAATCCAGGTCTTCCAGGGCCTTCATAGACTGGGTCTTGCCTGCGCCGGAAAGCCCGGTGATTATTACGAATGAGACATCACTGCCGGATATGTTGATCACCTTCCCCGCGCCCCCTGGCGGTGTTGAATTGCCTGTTTCGACGGGCGATCACATAATCCCTCCATGCAATAGCAGAATCCCCGGCCGTTCTATCTTTTGCGTAAGCCCCGGCCGGGGATTCATCTCATGTCCTGTTTGTGGAGCAGCCCTATACTACCCGTTTCCGGTGTGTGCGTCACTTGGCGAATACCCATTGGCTAAAGCACCTTTCCTAGTCATGTTTTGGCGCACCCCCTGTCTGTTTCACCTGACCCTCCGCGGCATCAGCCCCTCTGAACAGCCGGCCGACCAATCGCTGCGGCCCGCGCTATTCTGACCGTCTCGGCGGCCTGTAGGTACTCCCGGCGCTCCATATATGCCCCACGCTCATTGAAGCCGATCAGGCCGGCTGCCAAGTCAGGGTTATTGCCAGCCATGAACACTGCCTGCTCCACTGACATCCGCTGTACACTTCGGTTCATTTCAGTCCCTCCTTTCATCGGTCTTCTCTGGACGATGCCATTGCCGATCTGACTGCAGTGAGCACTGACTCAACACAATCCACCTTGAGCACGAACGCGGTCGCACCAGACGATAGAGCCGAGTTTCTGGCCTCCGGTCGCGTGCTGAGCGCCACAACACGGGTCTTTGGGCATACGCCCTTGAGCATTGCCAGGATGTCGGAGCCCGGGACGGGGCCTAGTTCCCAGTCGAGGAGCACCAAGTCGGCACAGGGCTCCCGTACTTGCGACATCAGCTGCGTTAGGTCTGCGGCTTCCATCACGACGCACCTTGCCTGCTCCTCTTCGAGCAACACCCGAAGCCCGTATCGGACCTCGCGCCGATCGTCTGCAACTATCACCCTTGTGCCGGACACGCCATCTGCGCCACCCTCTGCTGTCTGATCTGCTCGGCGCTTCGGTCGGTCGAGCGTGAGCATCGCGCCTTGCAATTCAGAGTCTACACGTGATGCGACGTGGGCGAATCAGCCGACTGTCGGAGAGGCCGGATAGACACTGGAATGGTTTTTCCCTGGCCATCTGGAGAGGAGGAGAGAAGGAAATGAGTCAGGCGCAGATCCCCGCCTCTCGACAGCGGAAACCCACGCCTGCGCGTAAACTCCTTGACACGTGGTGCCTGAGGCCTGCTATCTGATTAGGTTTTTCTGGAGCGCCAGCGCCACTGCCTCGGTTCTTGTTTGTACGCCCAGCTTGGATAGTATGCTGCTCACATGGAACTTGACCGTAGCCCGGCTGATGTACAACCTGTCCGCAATCTCCGGGTTAGTAAGGCCCTGCGCCAGGGCGGCCAGCACCTCGCGCTCGCGGTCGGTGAGGTCTCCGCCGATCTCGGGCTCCGGCGGCGCCTGGATGGAAGCCCTTATGAGAGCTTCTGTCGCTTCAGGAGCGAGCGTGGGCCGCCCTGCATGAGCAGCGCGGATCGCCGATGCCAGTTCGTCGGCGGACACGTTCTTCAGCAAGTACCCGATGGCGCCGGCCTGAAGCGCCCCCTGCACCAAGTCCTGCTCCTTGAAGCTCGTAAGCGCAATGACCTGTATGTTCGGGCAGACCTTGCGAATCGCCCTGGTGGCCGAAGCGCCATCTACATCGGGCATCACGAGGTCCATGAGCACCACATCAGGACGGATTACCGAGCACATCTCCACCGCTTCCCTGCCGTCGCTCGCCTCTCCGGCGAATTCCAGGTCTTCATAGACGCTTAGGAATGCCCTGAGCCCGCTTCTCACCATGGCATGATCGTCCACGATCATAACACGGATTACGGCAGCACCGCTCAACTGCCTTCCCCTCCTCGCAGGCCGCTCCAGGCGACCACGATCTCGGTCCCCTGGCCGACAGTGCTATTGATAGAGATGCGCGCCCCTATGGCCGCCGCCCGCTCTTGCATTATCCTGAGGCCCAAGTGCTCAGGCGAGACCACATCCTGGTCGAACCCCCGGCCGTTGTCGCGAATCCGAAGCTGGATCCGAATTGCCCCGGACTGGTCGGTTGAACATGTCAGACTCACCCAGGCTTCGCGAGCTCCGGAGTGTTTCACCACATTGCTCAGGGATTCCTGCGCGATCCTGTAAAGCCCCACCCGAACCTGCGGAGGAAGCGCGCATGTACCTGCGCAGGAGGCGCCACTCAGTTCCACATGAACCGGTATTCCTGCCCGGCCCATCATCGCCTCTGCAAGCTGCCGCAGGAGTTCCTCCAGCCCGACCTCCATAAGCGTAGCCGGCCTGAGTTCGAGAAGAAGCGACCTCATCTCGGCCAAAGCGCCTCGGGTTAGCCGCCTCAGCTCGTCCAGGCGCCTCAGGCCCTCCTCTTCATTCTGCTTCCACAGCCTCGGCAGGACTTCCGCGATGAGGCTGGCTGAGAAGAGAGTCTGGGTGACTGCGTCATGCAGATCCCTGGCAAGACGACTCCGTTCGGCAGCCGCCGCCGATTCCTCAGCCTTCGCCCTGAGCTCAGCATTTTCTACTGCCAGAGCGGCCTGGTCGCCGAAGGACATCGCCAGCTTCAGCTCTTCATGGGAAAACCCGCGCGACTCAGAGAAACATAGCGCGATCACGCCATATACCTGGTCCTTGCCCACCAGCGGAACCGCCATCAGACTCCTGAATCGCCCGAGTGCCCAATCGGGCAGCTCATCCCATTGCGATCTGTCAAGCCGCGCCTCAGGTTGCACGCGCCCGGCGGCATTACCTCGCCCAGCGCGGCCTCTGCCGACCGGTGCCCGATTCGCGGGCGGGCGGTCCGCCTTCTGTCTACCCGAGGTGCCGACTCCCGATACGACCACCGGTCGCCCGGCCATGACTGCCCAGCCCACGACGCCCTCTCCCACGGCAATCGGGCCGCAGCTCGCCTCGGCGAGCCCCCGGGCTGCGGCGACGTCCAGCATGTCGCCGTCTGCGTGGAGCCGGTAGAGCGCGCCGGCTTCAGCGCCCAGGAACTCTTCGGCCTGCTCCAGTATGAGATCGAGTATGTCTTCCAAAGACCTAGCGGAGTTGAGAGATCCCAGGATCTCGCGCAGACCCTCCGCCACTCGGCGCCGCCGCTCGATCTCACGCGTACGTTCTTCGATACGGCGCTCCAGCTGCTCGTATGCTGCTTCGACTTCCTCTCTGGCGTGCCTCTGCTCTATTGCAACACGCACCAGCCGGGCAGCTGTCTCAATTGCCTTCAACTCCACCGCGAGCGGAGCGCGCGGCGTTCTGTAGTACATCGCGAATGTCCCCATCACAGCCCCGTCGTCGTCCACAACAGGCTGTGACCAGCATGCGCGAAGGCCATACTTGGCTGCCAAATCCCTCAGGCCAGCCCAGCGTCTGTCGGTCATGATGTCTTCTACTATAACGCGCTCCCCTGTAAAAGCGGCAGTACCGCACGAGCCAACAGCCGGCCCGATCACCAGCCCGTCCAGGGAGTCCACATACTCCCTCGGCAGTGTGGCGCTGGCCCCGATGCGCAACCGCCTCCCGTCTGCATCAAGCAGAAGTATCAGCCCCGACATCCCCGGCGTTTGCTCCTCGAGAATGCGTATGAGAGAAGTGAGTGTCTCCTCAAATGCGCCTCCTCTCGCGAGAAGCTCAAGGAATCTGTTCTGCCCGGACTGGATCGCCAGGGCCCGCTTGGCTTCTGTTACATCTCGGACAACCACTATTGTGCCGCCCGAAGGAAGCGGAGCGAATCGCGCCTCAAAGACTTGAGCGCTTACCCCGCGCCCTACCACGAACTCCAGGCTGGTAGCTGTTTCGATCTTCGAGTCTCCCCCGCCGGCTCGCCCGGCTTCGTCACCTGCTTGGGCGCCTCTGGCTACTTCGTCCAGTGCGGCCCGGATTCGCCGACGTTCCGACTCCGGCGCAATCTCGGCAAAAGGCCTTCCAATGAGCTTGTCAGGGCCCCCGAAGATTTCCGGCAGGCTGGACCCGTGGCATCCGGCCACAATCCCGTCGTAGCTCAACACGAAACACATGTCCGGCAGGGATGCAAGAATCGCCGCCTCCACAGTGCGATCGGCACGCACCGCAAGCTCAACCACGCCCACTATCTGCTCATTCAGGGTTAGCGGAAGGGCATACAGGTCCCAGCTCGTAGCAGTTGCACCCGCAGGCCCGCCGCCCGCCTCGCCCCGCAGGGCGACTCGGGAGTAATCAGACCGGCCATCGAGAGCATCCCGATAGCGTCCGACCCAATCGCGGCCTTCATCGCCGGCTATTTCGGGCAGGCTGGCCCCGCGGACTATGCGCTCCAGGGGTATCTTGGCCACTCGGGATATGATCTTGGCCCAGTCATCGCCGAAGTCAACTAGAGCCAAGTCGCGGTCGAACCTGGCCATGGACGTTACCATGCGCACGTCTTGAGAGTCGTCAGGCATGTCACCACCTCACAGCAGACGAGTCGCGCCCGTTGGGTGTGCGGGGCTCACCTACTCCTGCTCAAACCGTCCGGTGAAGAAGCGAAGCACCGGCGGCTCATACACCCACTTAAGCCCGCGCACCTGATCGCGTCGGGCATAGACCTCGGCAATGGAATCGGCTACATAGTCAAAGTGGGCGTTGGTATACACCCGGCGCGGTATGGTCAATCGAACAAGCTCAAGCTTGGGCTGGTAGTCCTTGCCTTCCTTGTCGCGTCCTGCCGAGATAATGCCTCTCTCCATAGAGCGCACTCCCGACTCTTCATAGATAGCGGCCGCTAAGGCCTGCGCCGGGAACTTGGGCTGCGGAATGTGCGGCAAGAACGCCCTGGCATCTAGGAAGACGGCGTGGCCTCCGACCGGGCGCACGATGGGTACTCCGGCCTCGATCAGCTTGGCGCCCAGATAGCCCACTTGCTCCACACGGTGCTCGATGTAGGCGTAGTCCATGGCCTCGCGCAGCCCGCGTGCGAAGGCTTCCATGTCGCGCCCGGTCATCCCGCCATAGCTGGGCATGCCCTCGTACACTACTACTCTCGACGTAGCCTGCCGGTACACTTCTTCCTCGTTAGTGGCCAGGAAGCCGCCCATGTTGACAATTCCGTCCTTCTTGCCGCTCATGGTGCAACCGTCCGAATAGGAGAACATCTCATGTACAATCGAAGCGATAGTCCGATTCTCGTAGCCCGGTTCGCGCTTCTTGATGAAGTACGCATTCTCCACACACCGAGTGGCATCGAAAATGACGCGGATTCCATACTTCTTGGACATCTCGTACACGGCTTTGAGGTTGGCCATGCTCACCGGCTGGCCCCCGGCCATGTTGACGGTGACGGCAACCGATATGTACGGGATCTTGTCGGCGCCAACCTTCTTGATCAGCGCCTCGTACTTGGCGAGGTCGACATCGCCCTTGAAAGGCACGCTGTCTAGCTGCGGATCGTGTGCCTCGTCAATGATGACGTCAACGAACGTGCCGCCGTTCATCTCCTGGTGAGCCCGGGTAGTAGTAAAGTACATGTTGCCCGGCACATACGTCCCAGGCCTTACGAGGATCTGCGAAATGAGGTTCTCTGCTCCTCTTCCCTGGTGAGTGGGGCAGACATACTTGAACCCGAACAGCTCACGTACAGTCTCCTCCAGGTGAAGCCAGTTTTCGCTCCCTGCGTAGGCCTCGTCACC
>ERZ795047.3289-NODE-3289-length-14631-cov-22.679542_pt1 | contig 14631 bp, 9 predicted proteins | sample MGYA00375131_ERZ795047 | MGnify/ENA primary metagenome ERZ795047 (study PRJEB30176, sample SAMN05720228) | activated sludge metagenome | isolation source: Anaerobic digester | place: Japan | collected 2015-05-20 ...
GTGGTTCGACGATCCCGCTCCCGCCGCGCCGCTGTGGCCCCGTTAGCCCGGCGCCTCGTCTTTCGGGCCGTTCGTGGTAAAATATCCCTGTGAATGAACAGCCAGAATCCCAGGAAACACCGCAGGCACCCGCAGGGGTCATCGCTTGTCTGACCAGCGCTTTCGAGCTCCTGGCTCAGGCGCCCCAGTTGTTGCTGCTGCCGCTACTGCTGGATCTATTCCTCTGGCTGGGGCCGCGACTGGCAGCCAATCCCCTGGTCGAGCCGCTGCTCACGGCAATTAAAGCCGCGGCGCCGACGATGGCCGAGACGCAGTCGCTCTATCAGGCGCTGACGGATTATCTCACGGAGTTCGGGCAGGGTTTCAACCTGTTCGCATTGCTCAGTCCCGGTCCCCTGCTGGGGACGCCAGCGCTGATGGGAGGACGCCTGACCCTGGAAAGCCCGTTGGGGACGCGCGCGACCCTCTCCTTGCCATCGGTCAGCGCCAGCCTGGGATGGGGCATCGTTCTCATCATCGTGGGAGCGGGCATCACCGCCGTCTATCTGACGCAGATCGGCAAGCACGTGCTAATCTACACCGAAGCGCCGCTGCCGGGTCCTACCACACCCTTGGGCCTGTGGGGACAGCTCCTGCGGCTCATGATGATCCTGGTATTTCTCGGCGGCGGCGCGCTCATGGTAGTTTCTACCATGATCAGTGTGCTCGTGCTCATCAGCCAGACGCTGGCAAGCCTGCTTACCCTGCTCTTCATTTCGTTGGGCCTGTTCATTGGAGTGCACTTCCTCTACACCATTCCGGGCATGGTACAATTGCGCCACGCCCCGCTCCCGGCGATGCAGGAAAGCGTCCTTCTGGCGCGAGTGGAATTTGCCGGCGTGATGCAACTGCTGCTGCTCGCCATGGTGTTCACCCAGGGCCTGAATTTCGTCTGGACCTTGCCCGAGCCGTCCAGCTGGGCCACACTCGTCGGCATCGGCGGACATGCCATCATCAGCACGGCGCTGACCATCACGCTGTTCATTTTCTACCAGGAACGGCTGGCCTATCTGCGCGTGCTGCAGAACGCGTTTGCGCGTAACGCGGCCCATGTGACGCACTGAGACCGCGGTACGCTTAACCCCGCGTTGAGACAGACTGACTATGACAGAAAAGCAACCCAATAACTCTTTGAAATATGATGCGTCGAGCATCCAAATTCTGGAAGGACTGGAAGCGGTCCGCCGTCGCCCCGGCATGTACGTCGGCGGCACCGACGTGCACGCCCTGCATCATCTGGTCTACGAAGTGGTGGACAACTCCATTGACGAGGCGCTTGCAGGATCGTGCGATCGCATCAAAATCACCTTGCGCGAGGATGGCGCCGTCTCAGTGTGGGATAACGGACGGGGCATTCCGGTGGGGGAGCACCCGGAAAAGCATATCTCGGCTCTGCAGGTCGTGCTCACGACCCTCCACGCCGGCGGCAAATTCGGCGGCGGCGGCTACAAGGTCTCCGGCGGCCTGCACGGCGTCGGCGTCTCCGCGGTCAACGCCCTTTCCGAATGGATGGAAGTGGAAGTCCGCCAACCGGATGGGCTGTACTTCCAGCGCTATCACCGGGGCATTCCTGAAGAGCCGGTCAAACGGGTGAACAAGACCAAATACAAGGAAACCGGTACGACGGTGACCTTCCGCTTCGACTCAACGCTCTTCAAGGATGTAGACTACAATTTTGACACGCTGGCGCAGCGCTTCCGCGAGATGGCTTTCGTCACGCGGGGGGTGACGATCGAGCTGCTAGACGAACGGCAGAAGCCCTTCCCGCATCGGATGACCTTCTATTTCGAGGGCGGGATCCTCTCCTTCGTCCACTACCTCAACCGCAATCTGGAACCGCTCCATCCGCCGGTATATGTGGAAAAGGAACTCGAGGGGACCTACGTCGAGGTGGCCCTGCAATACACCGATAGTTTCCGCGAGACGACCCTGACTTTCGCCAATACCATCAACACGGTGGATGGCGGGACGCATCTCACCGGCTTTCGCTCCGCCCTCACCCGCACCATCAACGACGGGTTGCGCAAGGCGGGATTGCTCAAAGATAGCGACCCCAATCTCACCGGCGACGACGTGCGCGAGGGCCTCACCGCCATCATCAGCGTCAAGATTCCCGACCCGCAATTCGAGAGCCAGACCAAAGTGAAGCTGATGAATCCAGAGGTGAAAGCGCTGGTGGAGACGGCCGTCGCCGAAGCCTTTGGCGAATTCCTGGAGCAGGACTCCCGCGCGACGCGGCGCATCGGCGACAAATGCCTCACCTCGTACAAGGCGCGCGCCGCCGCACGCAAAGCCCGCGATCTGGTGATCCGTAAGAGCGCGCTGGAAAGCCTCACCCTGCCGGGCAAACTGGCCGATTGTTCCTCCCGCGACCCCTCCAAATCCGAATTGTTCATCGTCGAGGGTGATAGCGCTGGCGGCTCGGCGAAGCAGGGACGCGAGCGACACTTCCAAGCCATTCTGCCCCTGCGCGGCAAGATTCTCAACACGGAACGGGCGGGGCTCGACAAGATTCTGAGCAACAAAGAGGTGCAGGCGATCATTTCGGCGTTGGGCTGTGGCGTGGGAGATCAATTCAACCTGGAAAATCTCCGCTACAACCGCATCATCATCATGTGCGACGCCGACGTTGACGGGGCGCACATTGCCACCCTGCTGCTCACCTTTTTCTTCCGCTACATGCAGCCGCTGATCGAACAGGGGCATCTGTTCCTGGCGCAGCCGCCGCTGTATCTGGTGAAATCGGGCAAGGACGCGCAATACGTCTACAGCGACGCGGAGCTGCAGAAGCTGCTGGAGACACTGGGCGACCGCAAAGTGACCCTGCAGCGGTACAAGGGGCTGGGCGAGATGAACCCCGAACAGCTGTGGGAGACGACGATGGATCCGGCAAAGCGCACGCTGTTACAGGTGCAGATTGAGGACGCGGCCGAGGCAGATCGGATCTTCACGATGCTGATGGGCAGCGAGGTCGCGCCGCGCCGGCGCTTCATCCAGAGCCACGCGAAGGAAGTGAAGAACCTGGACGTGTAAGGTCACGCCAGGTTTGGGGACGGCGGAAGGCCTACGCCGTTGTCCTCTTGCGGAGCCGGAGGGGAATCCCCACGATTCCCACCACGGCGATGAGCGCCAGCACCGCCACGACCAGCGTGCCGCCGATGGTCGCCGCATGGGTGAATGCCACAGGTAAAGACGCCCCCGATTGAATGCCGGCCACCGCAATGACGCTGAAGTTCCATAAGCCGTGGAACACCATCGCTATCAGATAGCACACCACCACCCGCCAGCGCTGACGTCCCTCCCAGAAATAGCCCCAGCCCAGCCCGACCAGGCCGCTGGCGAAAATGTGCATCGCGGACGCCGGCAGACGCGCGCCGACGCCGGCGGCCCAGCTCGCCCCGTCCGTGAGGCTCATGCTGCTGTTGAGGACCCCCTCGATGATGGCAAAACCGAGTCCCGCCGCGGCGCCCCACAGGAAAGCCTGGAGCGGTTGTGGACGGCGACGGAATCCCACCACGACCACCCCTAACGTTTTGAGGAGCTCTTCCACAAAGGGAGTAATCACCGCCAGGGTAAGGAATGCTATCGCCAGCACGACGGGGGAGGAGAACAGCGTCGTCAGCGACTCCGGCGTGATCGTCTGGGGCGGCAGCTGCGACCACTGACTCAATTGCTCCATCAGACGTTCCAACTCCTGCGCCCCACCCGGGACCACAGAAGCGCCGACCACCACCAGCAGGCCGCTGACCAGAATCCCCACGCTTTCCGCCACGATCGCCGGCAGCGTGGAGAACGCGCCGCTCAGCGACAGCAACGTCGCCTGCCGTCGCGTAACGCCCGCCTGCCGTCCGGCGGTCAGCGCCGCCGCCGCATAGAGCAGCAGCGCCGGCAAGATGACCAACGCCACATGCAGCGGCGCGGCCAGGAAATTCAGGGTGCCCGCCGAGATCAACGCGGCAGCGCCGGCGAGGCTGAGCAACCATCCCACCGTCAGCGTGATCCAGGCTCGTCGCGGATAAAACAACGGCGCCGGGCGCTCCGTCGAGCCCTCGAGGCAGCTCCACAACAGGACTGCGGTCACACTCAACCCGAGCACGCCCATGCTGGCCAAAAGCAGCGCCGAGAGGTTCCGCTGTTCAGCCTCTATCGTACGCATTGTGGGAGCTAAAAACGCCAGGCCCAGACAGCCCAAACTCACCGCCAGCAAGAGCAGCGCCACCAGCGTCATGACGATCCACAGGACGGCTCTACGGTTTTGCATGATGAAATCTCCTCCGCTGAAGCTACCACCTCAGAATTTCTAACACAGCGGGGACGTGAGAAATCCATCACACACGCCCCCGCTACATTGGCATGAGCACGAATCTGGAACGCTACAGAACTACTTCTCCGTCACCAACACCTTTTCTACCACATCGAGTTCCGCAGCAGACGTCACAGTGTCCGAGCGCTGGAGCTGGTCTAACACTTCCAGGCCTTGGGTGATCCGTCCGATCACAGGATAGACCCCATCCAACTCCGCAGCATCGGAACCCAGCGAGAAGAAGAACTGTCCATTGGGAACCAGGCCAACCAACCCGGCCTCGCTGAACGACCCCACGCTTTCGCCAATGCAGTAATAGCCGGGGCTGCCGCTGCCGGTGTTCGAGGGGTCGCCGGTGACCGCCGCGAAATTGTCCATGACGAAGAAGAATTTGGTCCCGTCGTACCACCCTTCCTGCGCGAGGAAGAGGAAGTTGTTCACCTGCGTCGGGGCGCCGGTCGTGTCGAGATCGAAAACGATGTCGCCTTTGCTGGTCTGGACGGTCACCTCATAGCGTTTGGTGGTATCCAGCACGACAGGAGGCAGCTCCGTATACTGACGAGGCTGCAAGGCGAGCAGCTGGCGCACCAGGGGGAGGAACGCCTCTAACCCCTGGGAGGAGATGCCCATCTGATCCGACGGATAGACCAAGCCCTCGAAAATGTAGGTCGGCGTGCCCGGCAATCCCAGCTGTTGCGCTTCCATCAACTGCCGCTCGACCTTGCTGCGATAGGTGCCCGCCTTCAAGTCGCGCTCGAAGAGTTCTGCATCGAGGCCCAATTCTTCAGCAAAATCGGTCATTTTGGCCTGCGCCGCATCGGCCTCCAGCTCGCTCCACTCCGACACCCGTGAGAACAATAAATCGTGCATCTCCCAGAATTTTCCCTGTGCGCCGGCTGCCTCCGCAGCTTCCGCCGTCAGCTGTGCATTGGCGTGAAAACTCAGCGGGAAATGCCGATAAACCAATCGCACATCAGGATGGTTTTTGAGAAATTCGGACATCACCGGCGCCATGGCAGAACACGCCGGGCATTGAAAATCGGCATACTCGATGATGGTGAAAGTAGCCGCCTCTGGATCCACGCCCTTCACATAATCAGTGTCGTCTGCCGGGCGAACGGGTATAGTCAACGAATACACTTCGCACGTCGCCGGCTCGACAGCAGTGGGGGAAGCATCAGGCGTCCCGGCGGCGGCAGTCGTGGGCTTCGGCGTCGGTTGCGACGTTGGAGTGGGGGTCGGCGTCGCTTCCCCGGTGGCAGTGTTTCCACAAGCGCTGAGCAGCAAAGTCACCAACAATATGCTGCTGACAACCGTCACAAGCTTTTTAACCATGACTTACTCCTTACATGTATGAACTCAGTGAACTGAACCCGTCAGGAAGCTAACCCTTTCCTGACGGATTTAAGAAAATTATACCACCAAAAAATTACAGTAATGCCCTCAGGCCACCTCCGCAGGCGGGGGCGGCTCGACCGGCGATGGCGGCTGGACTGCGGGCCGCGCCGGCAGCGGCCAAAAGGGAGGACGTTCCAGGCGCCACAGGCCGTAGCAGGCGCCGATGAAGACCAGGCCGCCCATCAGATAGCCCTCCAGCGCCGAAGCGCGGGTCACAAACAGGGCCATCATCCCCAACAGAAAGCCGACGATGTACAACACCAGGACGGCCTCGCGCCGTGTCAGCCCGGCATAAGTGAGCCGATGGGAAGTGTGATCGGTGCCCGGCGTCGTCAGGGGATTCAGTCCACGCCGCAGGCGGGAGAGGGTGACCAGCGTCGTATCGAACAGGGGCACTCCCAGCACCAACAGGGGAATCATCCAGGTGACGAAGGGCACGTTATCGGGAAAGCGCAACTTGATGCCGATCGCCGCCAGCAAAAACCCCAGAAACAGGCTGCCGGAATCCCCCATGAAGATAGTGGCGGGACTCCAATTGTAGACGAGAAAGCCGATGCAGGCCGCCATCACCGCCACCGCCAGCGCTCCTACCAGGTATTGGCCAGAGAAGCTGCACATCAGGGCGAAGTAAGCCGCCGCAATCGCCGCAATGCCCCCGGAAAGCCCATCCATGTTGTCGAGCAAGTTCATCGCGTTGGTGATACCCACAATCCACAGCACCGTCACGGCATAGTTGAGCAGCGGCACGCGCAGCATGGTGATAGAGACTTCGGTCACCACCAACAACACCGCGGCGACCAGCTGCCCCGCCAGTTTGATCCACGGCGAGAGGGTGAAACGGTCGTCCCAGAAGCCCAGGAACGATACCATCGTCGCGCCGACGAGGATGCTCACCAGCTGGGTGATATTGTAGCGATTGCCCAGCAGCAGGGCCGCCAGCAATGTGCTGCCGTAGATTGCCAGCCCACCCAGGCGCGGCGTAGGGACTGTGTGCACCTTGCGGCGCGCGTCGGGTTGATCCACGGCGTTGAGGCGCAACCCCACCTTCCGCGCGAGGGGGGTCCCCACGATCGCTAACACCAGCGCGCCGACAAAAACGACAAGATAGGTCGCCATTATGGATTCGCCGGTTGCAGCAAGAAATCCACCAGCTGCTGCACGGTCTCACGCTGCGCCTCTGGCGCCAGCGCCAACGCCTGCTCCGCTAACGTCACGGCCTGCGGGGTATCGCCTTCATAATAAACCGCAATGGCCCACATGCGGTAGATGTCCCACAAGTCTGTCATGGTAGGGCAGACGGTCGTCGTTTCTTGCAGCAGCGACTCCGCATCCGTCCACAACTGCTCCTGCAGTTGCAGGTTAGCCAGGACGCGGCGCACGGTACATTGTCTGGGGGACAATTCGAGCACCCGCTTGTAATCGGCGATGGCACCCGGCAAATCCTTCTGAATGTTAGCTTTCACGTCCGCCGAAAGGCTCCAGGTCTCCTCAAATTCAGGATCCAACGCCAGGGAATGCGCAATGGTGCGGGCGTAAGCCGCTTGATCCTGAAGGTCAAAAGCATACAGGATCGCCAACTCATTCCACAGGACGGGATTATTCGGACTCAAGGTCAACGCCTGCTGATAATAGGTCTCCGCCTTCCGCAGCAAAGCGGTCTTTTCCTCGCCCGTCGTCCGAGAGGACCAGCTGCGGTAAAACCGCGCCAGGTTGGCCGAGTGATCCGTGTTCAACGGCGCGATCTGCTGCGCCTTGAGCAGCACCTCTTCCGTCCGCTGGAAAATTTCCAGGCGCGCGGTATCGTCCAGCTGCGCCGACGAGGATTGAGCATAGGCGAGCAAGGCCTTGCCCAGGAAGAGCATGTAATAATCCTCTTTGGGCGCAAGTTCGAGCGCCTTCTCGTAATGCGCGATGCCGACCTGCACTTTCGTCGGATCGGTGCTGTTCGCAAAGCTCAGTCCTTGTTTGTAGAGGATGTCGGCACGCACGAGATCATAGCAGTAGGGGCCGACGAGGAGGAAGCTCGCCAGCAGCACGCCGACGACGAGGACCCCCCAGTTCCAGCCGCCCTCATGGTGCGACGACGCCGACGTCTCGCGAGACAGAAGCCAGGCAATCGCCAGCGCGATGACGAAGATCAGCGCGTAGTAATTCCCCAGCGTGTTGGCCAGCCGCACGCCGAGGGCGACAATGTCCTCGATGGTCTGAACCGTCGTCTGGGTCAACTGCGCCTGCGTGCCGGCGATGATCCCCGCAAAGAGCAAAAACCCGATCCCCACGATACCGGCATAAGTGAGGACGATCTTCGACCACGGCGTTTTTTGGCGGGTCGCCAGCAACCCCTCGCGCTCGAGCTCTCCCAATCCAATCACACCGAACAGCAACGCCGTAAAGACGACGATCATCAAGCCGCCAAAAGCACGTTGCTGTTTGACATAGATCAGCGTCAAGGAATTCCAGAAAATCTCGGCGGCGTTGGAAGATTGGGCAGGATTGTTGATGAAATCATACGCCAGCGTGCCCAGCAGGAACAGCGCCGTCAGGCTCAACACCACGACGGGGATCACCCACGAGGCCCCGCCAGGTGCGTTTCGCGGCTGAGAGCGCTGAGGACGATGCTTTGCGCGAGCGTGCGCTCCGCTCGGCCCCTTCGTCGCGGCCGGCTCAGGAACAGGAGCAGCCTCCACCAGCGGGGGCACCCATTGCAGCCCCAACACGACCAGCAACGCCGCGAAGGCCCAGAAGGTGGTACGGGTCGCGGCGATAGCAATCCCGAAATTGATTTCCACAAAATGGCCCAGGATCGCGCTCAACAACGCCGCCAACAAGAGGCTGTGAGGATGCGGGGAGAAGTTCGGATCCACAGCGGCCTTGCCCCGCACCATCACGCGAAGCGCGGCCCAGGTGAGGCACACCCCCGTGCCCGCGACCATGCCGAGGGGAAGCGCCACCGCGAAGAGATAAGCGCGCCCCAAGTAGATGAAGAAGCCCCACAACGCCAGCGTGATCCCAGCCATCAAGCCGACCCAAAGCCAGAACTGTCGGCGGTCGCCCAGCAGCCCCAACCAGTGCAAGCCCCAATACACGATCGCGCCGAAGAGCCACACGTAGACCCCCAGCCCCAAAACCCCACTGTTCACCAAGGTATCCAATGTTTCATTGTGGGAACGGTCGGGCGAGGCATTGCGCGATTCGATGTGCCCCAATTCGACTTTGTAGAAGCTGTTGTACGCCACATACATGGACTCTGGGCCGTAGCCGATCAGGGGGCGCAAACTATTCCAGGTGTCCTGCCGCCCATCGGGATATTTCAGAGGTGCGTGCGGCGTGACCAATTCCTGCACGCCCTCCCAGATGAGGGTGCGCACCCGCCCTGAACCGCTCTCCCATTGCAAGAGGCGCGTCATGCGTCCGAAGGTGGGATTCTCGCGCACGCGATCTTGCAGCGGGCCGGGAAGGTTGATTGCCAACAGCGCCAGCGCCAGCAGCAGGCCGACAAAGGCCCAGCCGATCCACAGCCAGCGCCACCCCTTGCGCTCCATAATCAGGCGCAACCAGAAGCCGCCGCTGATGAGCACTCCCAGACCACCGCCGATGTAGGTGCCGCCATTAATGGGCAACACCATCCCCAGCCCGGCTAAAGCCCCGATCACCGCCAACGAACCGGCGGCCAGCCCTAGCCCGCTCAGCAGATCGCGGTACCAGGGTCGCTTTTCCGGGTCCGCCATCACCGCCTGGCGCTGGAGCAACAGGAACAGCAGGTAAGGGAACAACAACAGAGCCAGGCCGATGCCCAGAAAGGGGCCGCGGCTCTGCGAGTAAATGATGGTCAACACCTGCACGACAAAGATGAAAATGTACCCGGCCGCGCGCAGAATGTCGGTCACCCGCGATGGCTGACGGCGGAGAATGTCCTGGAAGCTTTCCACGATCTTCGCACCCGTCAAAGGGGCGATCATGATCAGATACGCCGCCACGAAAATGGCGTTGCCCATGTTGGCGGCCACCCGGCGTTGGACGTCTCCCGCCCAGGGCAGAGGATCCAGTCCATTGCGCTGAATGATGCCGTAGAGCGCCACCGGCAGGCTGTTCAAAATCAACACCGTGATCAGGCGATTCAACTGCTCGCGGGTGTGCAGGCCGGTCAACAGCGCGAAGAAGATCACCAGATAGGCGAAGAGCGTGTAAGTGCCCTGAAGTCGCTGATACGACCCGACGAAGCTCGTGTAAGGCACCAACGAGAAGAGCGAGCTCAACACGTAGACGCCCATCGTCACCAGCGCCACCAACACCAGCGGTGTGCGCCAGGTGAAGGGGAGCAGTGTCTTCTTATGCCTCCAGCCCTCGATAAAACGGATCAACCAGAAGACCGCCATGATCGTCGCCAGGGCGCGCAGGGTAGTGAGCTTATCCGGCTCAAAGACACGCTGTGAGTAGACATTGAAAAACACCGGCGTGATGGTCACACCCAACAGCCAGCCGGCTTCGAGGAAACGGTCACAAAAAGCACTCAGCTTTGATGCAGACATTCCCCACTCCTCGCGCCCCTCCGGCGGGGCAGTTAAATGCATTCTAGAGGGATAATACTCCACACGAGTGAAAACGCAAGATGGCGGCGACGCGATGAGAGGCAAAAATCGTGGACATCGCCGCCGCGCGCCTCTTCCCAACGCGGGCTGCGAGGCCAGACAGGGGATTCAAGCGATGAGCATCACCAGCAAATCGTTGACGTTGGTGCCCGTCGGGCCAAGGCGCAGCAACGCCTCCAACGCCGCCAGCGCCGGATAGGCATCGTTGTCACGCAAAGCGGCATGAAGATCGAGCCCCAGCGACCGGGCGCGCCCGGCCGTTGCGCCATCCACGATAGCGCCGGCCGCGTCCGTTGGACCATCGGTCCCGTCGGTAGCCAGCGCGAGCAGCGCCACGTCAGGCAGCCCCTCCAGCGCCAGCGCGGCGGCGAGCGCCAATTCCTGATTACGCCCGCCTTTCCCGTTGCCGCGCACGGTGACGGTCGTCTCTCCGCCCCACAACAGACAGGCGGGTGGCGGCAACGGCTCCCCATACGTCCGCACGCTCCGCATCAACGCCGCGGCGACTTTGGCCACCTCACGGGCTTCCCCTTCGACGAAGGTGCTCAACAGCAAGGGACGATAGCCCGCCTCCTGCGCGGCCTGCGCCGCTGCCAGCGCCGCGACGCGGTTGGAGCCGATCACGAGGTTGGTCACGCGCGCAAAACAGGGATCGGCAGGTTTGGGCGTTTCCGGCACAGCGCCGACCCTGCCTGCCGCGAGATGCTCGCGCACCGCCGGGGGGACGCGGGGGAGCAGGTCATAGCGCTCCAGCACGCGCCACGCCTCAGCATACGTCGTCGGGTCCGGCGCGGTCGGCCCCGAAGCGATGACGTCCAGCGGGTCGCCGATCACGTCGGAGAGGATCAGCGTCACCACGGCGGCCGGCGCCGCCAGCCGGGCCAGCTGCCCGCCGGCAAGGCGCGAAAGGTGTTTGCGCACGGCGTTGAGCTCCCCAATCGGGGCGCCGGAACGCAACAGCAGGGAGGTCACGGCCTGCAAATCCGCCAGCGTCAGCGGCTCGACGGGCGCCGGCAACAGCGCTGAGGCCCCGCCAGAGAGCAAGACCAGCACCAGGTCCCGCGTCGTAAGACCCTCCAGCAGCCGCAGCGCCGCATGGGCGGCCCGCACGCCGTTCATATCCGGCGTAGGATGCCCCGCCTCGAAGACCTGAAATCCATCGGGCAGAGGATGGCCGGCAGTATGATGAACCTTCGTCACCAGCACGCCCGCCGTGAGCGAAGTTCCCAGGCGCTCCCCGACGGCCTGCACCATGGGGACGGCCGCTTTGCCGGCAGCAATGACTCGAATGTCGCGCAGCTCCGCCAGGTCCCATCCGTGCTCCCCGATCCATAGCCGCCCCTCGGCCATGCGAAGCTGCTCGCGCACCAGCCGCGCCGGGTCCACCGCGCGCAGTGCCGCCTCGCGGATGTATGTCAGATCCTCGTGCAGGTGCATGGCAGAATCCTTAGGAGCAGAGATCAGAAGACAGAGGTCAAAGGTCAGAGATCAGAGGACAGAGAGCAGAGAGCAGAGACCCGTGACCAGAAATCCAAAATTGGTTTCATTTGCGCAAGACGGTCAACGCATGGGTTGCGGCCTGCTCCGGCGTCGCGCCCTCAGTCGTCAGCAGAAAATTCAAGCCGGCCTGCAACGCCCGCCGTACAGGCTGATCCACCGTCGGGGGGGGAGATAGGACCGTAGCGGGGAGGAGCTGTTCCAGGAAGGCCACCCCTTCAGTGGAAAGGGGCCACAATGCCAGCGCCTCCCGGCTCGGAGGCAACATCGCCACCGCCAGCGAGAGATCGGCTGCCTGTCCTCGCTCATTCAGCCAGCGGGCCAGTTGCAGGGCAGCGTCTTCATGCGCAAAGTCGGTGCTGACCAGTGCCAGCGACCACACTTCTGCCAGGGCGAAAGGCTGACCGTCGCGGGTCGGCGCCCAACTCGCGGCCCCTACCCGCGCGGCGCTGCTCCAGTAGACGCCGGCAGGGACGGCGCTCAGCAGCGGGCGGTTGGATTGGACCGCCTCCGTCTGGAACGTCTCCCAACAGGCGCGCGAGTCGGGCAGCGTCGCCAGTCGCATGGGATCCAGCAGGCCCGCCTCGACCATCACCGCCATGAAGCGATAGAGCTCCTCCAGGTGTGGGCGATCCAGCAGCGGACGTCCTTCCGCATCGGCTACCTGGCCGCCCGATCCCTGGTAAATCTCCACCAGGAAATCATCGGCAAGGTTGGCGGCGGGAGCAGTAGGGAACAGCAAGGCATACCCGCCGGTCAGCACTTTGGTCCACGAGAGCGGCGCGGCCACGTCAAGGCGCGGGGTGTACACCGCTTGCGACACTTCGCTCAAAAAGGGCAGGCCGTACACACGCTCATCAAAAGTTACGGCGTCACTGGCAAAGGGGAAAACGCTGTCGGTGAGCTCCTCCGGCGGCAACGCCACCACAAAACCGTTCTCCACCGCGGCGTGCAGATCATCGTGCTCCAAAATCACCAGGTCGGGCAGCACCACCGGCGCGGCGCTGAAGGCAGTGCTCAGAAGATCGTAGAGTCCACCCGCCCCCTGCGCCTTTTTCACCAACACCTGCACCTGAATGTTCGTGTGTTGCCGTGAGAATTCCTCAATCTGCGCCAGCAACAGCGGGTGCGCTTCCCCGGCGGTCTCACCGCTCAGCAGGTCCGGCACCCACAGGGTCAACGTCGTCAGATCGCTGCCCGGCAACGGCGTAGGGCGGGGCAATGCCGGTGACGTCGGCGAGGAAGTGGGCGAGGCCGTCGGCGGCGTGATAGGCGAGGAGGGTACGTTCGTACACGCTGTGAGCCCCCATAGCACCGTCATCACAAACATCAGCCGAGTTTTCATGGCCTCGCCTCCCTCTTAATGACCAGTGAACTCCTGCCGCGCAAAGGTGTAGACAGGCCGCTCGCGGAAATCCGAGGTGACGAAAGCGAAATAGTCCTGGTAATTCCGCAAAGGGACCGGCGTGCGGAAGACCCACATCACGACGGCAGGACACCAGGGCCATTCCGTCTGCGCCCAGGCATAGGCCGCCAGGGTGTAGCTCACCCGCTGCGCCGGCTTGACGGCCCAGGTCCAGCGCGGGTGATCATTCCAGCCGCTTTCGGTCACAAAGATGGGCTTGTCGGCGTCTCCATAGCGCACCATGATCTCGCGCAGCAATTCCACCCGGCGGAAGTTGAGCATCTCCGGCGCGGGCTCTGTTTCAGGCGGAAAGACCAGGCCATAAGCGTGCGCGGCCAGTGCGTCGAAATACGCCGCCCCGCCGGCCTGATACATGCGCTCCAGGTAGAGCAAGTCGTTAAGTCCGGCCGGGCTGCCCTCCGGCTCCAACGTCGGCGCGAGCGCCCCCGCCAAGACCTGCACGTGAGGGTGCGCCGCATGGACAGCGGGATATACCACCGACAGCAACTTCACATATCCTTCGGGGTCCACCGGTCGGAAACCCCACTCGAAGCTGAGATTGGGTTCGTTCCAGATGATCAGATAGGGCGCGGTGTCGCCATAGCGCGCGACAAAGGCGGCAGCAAAAGCCGCGAAATCGGCATAGGCCGTCTCATCCAGATAGGTGAACGTCGTCTCCTGCACCGCCGGGTCGGGGCGCGCCCATGCCGGCGTCATCCCCAACCGCGCAATGACCGTCAATCCCTGATTGGCGGCGTGAGCCATGATCATGTCGCTGTGCTTCCAATCGTACTCCCCCGGCGTGTTTTCGATGTACGCCCAGGGGAAGTATTCGACAATCCAGCTGGCTCCCATCTCGCGCACCAGCGTCAGCGTACGTTGCACCTTCCACGCCTCGACTTCATCCATCAGACGGGTGTGAACGCCGACCTTAAGGTTGGTCGTCTGCACCTGCTGCGGTTCACCAAGGACTACCAGCACCCCCGGCGGGCGGACCAGGAGCAGCGTCGCCACCGTCACGGCCGCCAGCTGGGCGGCCCCCCACCACAAAGCGCGAGGGCAACGTCGCATGGCGCTTCCCGCCAGCCGCGCCATTCGCAACGCGGCTCGTCCTCCGTCCTGAATTTTCGAGAGCACGTTACTGCTTCCTAAACCATGTCAAATTTTTTCCACGGAGAAGCCGAAATAGTTTCTCCGAACCTTTTGGGGAAAAATTCTCGCCCTCGGCCCGGCCTCCTTCGAAAATAGAGATCAGCGAGTCAGCAGTCAGCGAATCAGCGAAAGAATCACTCGCGTGACAAAAGTGGCGTCACTGACCAAAAAACGCAAGATTTCCCGGCGACTCTTGAAGATTGAGTATCAACTTTTGCCCCCTATCCCCTGGCCCCTTCCCCCCGCGC
>ERZ795047.3290-NODE-3290-length-14626-cov-6.822661_pt1 | contig 14626 bp, 12 predicted proteins | sample MGYA00375131_ERZ795047 | MGnify/ENA primary metagenome ERZ795047 (study PRJEB30176, sample SAMN05720228) | activated sludge metagenome | isolation source: Anaerobic digester | place: Japan | collected 2015-05-20 ...
GGTACGACAGTGGGGATTTGTCATCCTCGAAAGCACACCCACTGTCATCCTCGAAGGCACACCCACTGTCATCCTCGAAATCTTTTATCGAGGATCCAGGCTAATTTTTTATAAGTATAATGAAAGGGAGATCCTTACAAAGCATATTTAAAATATACTCCCACAGGTTGACTGGTGGTAGATGTCATTCAGAGCGATTGCGGGAATCCAGGATTAAAAGAGTCTGGATCCCCAATCAAGTTGGAGATGACAATGAGTGTAATTTTGAGGATCCAGTACTCTTTGATTTTTTTTGTCTTTAGGAGTGAAAAAATTAATAATTTTTTCACAACTTATGTATTATAGATGGTATTTTTTTATGAAGAAAAACATGTTATGATTATTATTATTTCTCATCTTTTTACCTATTTAATAGTGCATATTTAAGTAAATTGAGGAGATCCTTTAGTCATTTGATTAAGCAATATGTTTTTTTACGTAATCTTATAAAATATTAAGTTTTTAGTTGAAAGAAGTTTATAGCTGTTATATATTTATTCAGCAGAAAGGAACAGCTATTAAATGAAAAAAGGCAATATTTGGTACAATATCGTTATTGTTGCTTTAATTATTGTATTTTTGGTTTTGTTTTTCAATAATTTTAGTATTATTCCTAAGAAAAATGTAAATAATCAAAAAAATTTAAAAGAAGAGATAGTGTACTCCTACAAAAATTCGTACTATAAGGAAACAATTGTTAACACCTTAGGAGAAGAAGTTAAACCAAAAGAAGATGAAAAAATCTTATGTGTTCAGTTCTCCGTAAAAAATGCAGGAGAAAAGACAATATTTTATGTGAGTATTGTGGAAGATCCTGTCATAATCACAGAGGCTAATAATAAATATTCACCGGACTTATCTATCTCTGATGAACCGTTTGGGGATTTAGGAGTTGGTGAACTCAAAGAAGGCTTTCTCGCTTTTAGAATCCCAAAAGATGAAAAACCAAAAACTTTTAGAATTGGAAATTACTCGGTTGATATAAAGAATTTAGATTAGCTAAAGAGTTTATACTAAATACAAAAGGTAATGTTTCTCTATTAATAAGCAGAAAATAATTATATGAAGAATCTAATTTAGTTGAATCATAAGTCTTAAGTATTAAGTTAATTTTTCCTTTGTAGTCTTCTACCCTTATATTATCACTGAATTCAGTAAATAGTTCTCTACCGCCAAGTTCTTTTAGGGAAACCTTTTTAGATAAGGATAGATAATATGAAAGACCATCGAGAGTTAAAATTAATGGCTCATTTATATTTATTAGGTTAAAAATCATTTCAAAATAATAAGCATCTGTACTATCATCTAAATTGCATAATATAAATATTTCTCTTCCTTTAAGGTGCATCTCAAAAAGCAAATTCAAGTATTGCCCTCTTAAAAAGTCGTTAACAGGGATGTAAATTCGATTAGCATTAGATAAAAACAGATTCTCCTCGCATATATCGGAAATTTTTGCAAATAAGGTAGTATTAAAACCTCTATCAAGTTTGTAGCAATGGATATCCTTTGTTAGTGAATTATATAAAACAGTGAAACAGAAGAATTCTAAAGTTCTCCTTAAAGGCACATAAAATAAACCATTATCTATTAGCAAGTTTTTGCTTCCTGATTCAGAGCTAAATTGCTTTTCTCCTAATTTATAGTGTATCACACTATTTTTTGAATTAAATTTTATTTCCTTTTTGTCTGCGCGTAATGTAACTGAGCTATGAGAGTTATCAATAATTTCTTCACAATTAAGCAGCCCTCTTAATATGGTGGTATTAATAAAAGTTGAACTATCAACTGTTTTTATGGCTGTTGCTGGTTGAGGATAGTTATTTATTAAGAATTTTTTATCTTTAGTCAATATATCAATACTTAATGATGTAAAGGAGCTGGAAGTAAAAGTTGGAAAATCGCTTTTCTCATCACTACATATAATATATGGCAATAAGGCATTATTTGCAGATTTAAAGCTTAAAGTCGAACTAATATAGAATTCGCTACTATCAATTGAAGATACAATGTAACCTGATGAAAAGAACTTAAAAGAATCGTTTTCTGTTATCCAGTAATAATTTGAGCTTTTTACAGGCTTGAATATTCCTCCTGTATTCTTTAACGATATACCTTTTATGCTTCTACCCTCAACGAGATTGCATATATTTAAATAGATATCTGTGTTGGAACAATCTTTTGGTATAAAGTCATAATATCCTATACAATAAGTACCCACTCTAAAGAGAATAAAATTGTAACCTTCTCTTAAAGAAGCATTTATTGCTTCATTCATCTTTTCAGTAGTTGTAGAATTTGCTTGTAGTCCAATTGCTACTTTACAACTACTCTTCACCTTTTTACGAACTCCATTACAGACAGAGGTTATCCAATCATAAACATTATTTCTTTCGTTATGGTAAGCCATAGGAGTTACAAAATCAGAAATCGAGGAAATCATCGAATATGACTGGCCAAAATGAATCGCAGCATAAGGAAGAGAACTACTTCCCCCTTCACTAAATTTTGAATCGAAAGCTCCGGAAGATACAAGAGTAGTGCCAAATTCCTTTCCTTCTTTGTGAACAATATTAGCTATGTAATTAGCATAGCTAAAAATAATATCCTCCCGTAAGCGTGCCCAATTTAAAACATCTTTGTCGCCCTCGTCATACTTATTTAGGATTGTCCGCCAATCTCCTGGCGATACAAAAGTTTTGTATGTAAGATCTATAATCTTATCTACATCAATATTTTTTTCTTTAGCTAACCTTAGTTCTTCTTTTGAAAATCCGTAAAAACCATTAGTGTACCTCATATAATCAAGCTGTATACCCTTAATCTTATACCTTGAAATTGCCTCCTTAATTAGAAGAGAAACATAATTCATATAAGCTTTACTTGTTAAATTAACAAGCTTTTTTTCTGGATGCGGGAGAGGTGTTTTGCTCCCCTTTATCCCAGCCTGATAAGCACAATCTTCAGGGTGAGCCTTTAACCAGGCTGGATCTGTATTAATTACAAAGTAGAGATATACATTTATACCCTCTTTGTTTAAAGCATTTATAATATCTCCCATATAATCTTTATTGTATCTAACAAGCAATGCATTTTTAGATGGAAATGTAGCTGAGCCATCAATATCTTTTGCGAGAATAATAACATAGTCAAAACCTGCTCTTTTTAAAGCTACTGCAAAATTAGAGAGAGCCACAGAATCTTTACCAATAAAGGTATCAACATGCATCCAGGAGCCATTTCCGAAATTTCCCTGAATTGCTTCATTTGCACTAACTAATGATACTGGACTCTCTTTTATGAATAAAAAACTATTTAAAAGAATGCAGAAAATAATACAAATAATCTTTTTAAACATAATTTTAATATATTATGAAGCTATCATTAAAACAACTTTAAACCCTGAAAACTTTGCCAATACCCATTTTATCAAGGATAAGCAAAATTATTATAGATATAGCTATACTGGGTATAATATATGAAAGATTATAAATTGCGTAATAAATAGCAGGATTTACATCTTCTGGAGCAAACATTGCAAAGAAAAGTATCCCTGAGAGGAAGTGGAACGCAAATCTACCAATGCCACCAATAATACCTCCAAATATTATTTTTAAAGTTTTATTTAATTTTTCTGGCAAAATGACAGGTAATGCAAGAGCGCCCCAAGCCAGAGGATAATCGATTAGCCACTGTAAGAGATTTATGAAATATGGGTCAGGGATGTATTGCAAGATTCCTGAAATGATAGCAGTAAGTATTGCTGAAGTTTTATCAAGGTAGACATAGGCAAGTAAAATTGGAACCATACTGAGAGATACATTGCCACCCTGAGGAAGCTGATAAATCCGAACATAGCTTAGAGCTACGGATAATGCTGATAGAATTGCAATTCTTGTAATTGCTTTTAAAGACAACTTAGGCTTCATTTAAGCCCTCCCTTTTATAAAATAAACTCATAAGTTTCTAATTTGTAATAAATTTGCCTATTTCTAAAATAAAGAGGTAGCTAATCACTCACTGTTTAAAATTTCTTAGTAAGCGCATTGTATCTCAAATCATGGTTTTCAATCAAATTTCATCACTTTGCATTATACAAGTGTAATTCAAAATTGTAAATCTAAATACCACTTCCATCACAAGTGGCGGTGTTTAGGTAAGAGAAACTATACCTACTCATTGATATTATGTATATAATCGCCATTCTGGAACTGTTTTATCTTGATGTAAATTTCTAAGTAAAATCTGCGAATAGCATGAGTTAGAGCCGCTTATCCGTAATTCTAAGTGTTAGCGAAGAATCTCCTTACCTCTCCGCTGCCATTCCGATGTGCGTATTTTCGCACAAGTACTTGGGAATCTTCGTATCTGTCTTTGCCATCCTCGAAATCTTTTATCGGAGATCAAGTAACTTGTCATCCCCAACTTGATTGGGGATCCAGTGTTTCATTTTAAATATTCTTATATTTGGGAGTGACAGAGTTCTCTTTTTTGCCCCACTTATATATATGGAGGGTTTATTTTTGAGAGAAAACATAATATTTTTAGAATTATTTGGAATTGGTCCTATATTGCTGTAATTTTAGTATTATATGTGGAAGAAATGGGGGGGGTTCTCCTTCATCACTGGAAAGATTGCTTTTCAAGGTGATTACGATGGTGAAGATACCGTTTTCAAATAGAAATGGAAAACGTCCACATTCGATCAATTCTTAGATTCAGCGTAAAAATTTCCTTATTTTCCATTGTATTATTAAAAATTTCATTCTCTTTTTCTTGTTCGTACCTGAATTTGACATTATAATTTTTTATTAGAGAATGTAAAAAAAGTTAAAAAATTATTCTTGACAATGATACTATATGTGATATCATTAGGAGCGATAATTGAAATTAAAGAAATTAATTGAAGAAATACTTGCATTACCAGTTGAAATTGAAATTGGAAAGATTGAAACCATATTAGTGTATTTTGGATGGAGAAAAAATAAAGTGAAGGGGAGTCATTTCTATTATTATAAAGATGGTGAATACCCATTAGTAATTCCAACACTAAAAGGAAGGGAAATTAAAATAGATTATATTAAAAAAGTAATTGAATTTTTAAATTTGGAGGAATGGTATGAAAACCACAAAGACTCTATCGGAGGATAAAACAGTGAAAAAGAAATTAGATTATTATTTAAACCTACCATATTCAATTAAAATAAGACCTGAAGTTGGCGGAGGATATTTTGCAGAAGTTGTTGAACTTCCTGGTTGTATGACGGAGGGTGAAACTTATGAAGAAACCTGGAATTTAATTCATGAAGCTATGGAAGGATGGCTTGAACTTTCAATTGAAAAAGGACATGAAATTCCATTACCTGAAAGTATGAAAGAACACAGCGGTAAATTTATTATTAGAATACCAAAATATTTACATAGGAAACTTGCAAAAGAAGCCGAAAAAGAAGGTATTAGTCTAAATCAATTTATTTCATCGTTACTCTCTGAAAAAATTACACTTTTAGAAGTAAAAAGAGAATTAGAAGAGTTTTTATCTGAATTTAAAAAAAATAAAAATGCTTTTTGGAATGTACCTATTGGCTACCACCATTGACATTAGATTTAATCAAAGTTAATTTGGTTGGTAAAACCAAAAAAGGTGAGGGAGAATTGAATAGGAGAAGCTAACTATACCATTAGTGATAAATATTTTTGATTTTCGAGCATCAGTCAAGAATTACATGTGGAGTAAATGGTATTTCTTTGATGCTAAGGTTTTTAATATTTGGGTTTCATTATACACTCTTTGCTTTTTCAAGGCGGTTTTTGACAAGTTCACAGACTGCCCAGTAGACTTCATTTCGTTCCTCCTGAGTAAGTCCTAAGATATCAAAAATGATATCATCCAGAGCTTTACGGTCAGGGAGAGGATTTGGCTTCTGAGATCTTATAGATTTTGATGGATCAATGCCAAGTTCTTCAAAGATTGATTTTATGTTTCTTTTAATAAACTTAGGAAAAATTTTCTCTATTTTGTTAGAATAATGAGTAAGTAATTTTATATCTGTAATTGGCATTTCCATATAGTGATATACTTTCATCTGAATAGGGCCACCTCCACCACCTTCAGGTGGTCTTGAGAGAATTTCTTTAAAAAGTCCAAAAAGTGTTGAATTTAAAATTATATTCAAATGCTCTTCGTTATGGTTTGCGTAAACATAATATAGTGCAGCATCAATAAATATTTCCTTATCGAAATAAAAACAATATTTTCTTTCTCGCTCAAACATCGGTAAAATATTAGAACACCTTCCCCAAACTCCTAAATTATACCAAATTTTTCTGTTCTTAATTGTCTCCAAATTTTGATAACCTTTTATTCTTCTACCACTTTTTAAACCTCGTTTTATCAGAATATCTGCGTTTTCTCCCCATTCGATGTATTTAAATGCATAGGTTTCTTTTAATTCTTCTCTTGATTTATGGCACATAAAAACCTTATATTTAAGATCTTCTAATTTTATCATAATGCTTTTACATTCTCTTGGACTTTTAATCACAGGTTTTAGGAATTCATTTTCAATTAACCAGTAATCACCAGTTTTAGTATTTCTGACTATCCTTAATCCAGCTTCCTTTATTTCTGATAAATTTGTAAAGTTGCCAATATCTTTTAAATCTATGAGCTTATTTTTAAGCTCTCTGAGTTTAGCATCGCTTTCTTCATCTATACTTTCTATAAGCTTCTTTATACTTCCAAATGTTTCAATATCGCTATCCAGGTGAGCTAAGAATTTATCTTTATCAAATTCAAAAAGATTTATACTTTCCAAGTCTTTATTTAATTCTTCTGAGGATTGAAATTCTCCGTCAATTTCCTCCTCTAAATAAGCTATATATTTGTCGTAAAATTTCTTTTTTAAAACCTTACCTTTATTAAAAAACTCCTTAAATGTATTTAGAAAATCTATTTGGTGCTGGATGCTTTTCCTAAATGCCTCTATACTACTCTCTAACCTTTTAAGAAGAATAATCTGTAATATCCCTGCAAGAGCTTTCATCCTCCCCAGCGCCATTTTATCAATTTCACCCACTGTTCTGTATTCTTCAAGTCTGTAATAGGCAAGTTTTAGCTCTTTTTCTATCTTTTCTGCTATTTTATAATAGAGTCCTTGATAAGTTTCGTTAAGGCTATAATTTATCTCAAAGAGCTCTCTATTCGGGAACTTGATTTTTACTAAATTACCTTCTTTATCTTTGTATTCTGCATCGGGATAATTATCTTTAATATATTGCCTTGTCCTTCTTATTGAAATTATTTGCAGAATATCATTCAGTGGTTTGGTATTTCCTCTATCAGCTTTCTTAAATAGTTTCTCTAAATCGAATATTCCTTCTTTTGAAAATATGCTTTTATTATATTGAGTAATTAGCATAAGCTGGAAATAAAAATCCCAATAACTGTTATTCATTGGAGTTGCGGTTAGGAGAAGGATTTTTGGTTTGGATAGTTCACTTGCTTTTTCTATTAGTGTAAAAAGATTTTCAAATCTGTTTGTATTTGAATTTCTAAAGTTATGCGATTCATCCACAACAATTAAGGCTATATCTTTAAGTTTAAGGTTTAGCTCTTTTTCTAAACTTTCAAAACTAAAATCTTCACGACCAAGTTCTTCCTGATGAATAATGTTTTCTGAAACACCAATGTCTTTTAATGCTGGTCTCCAAAGAAGTTCATCCACAGATGCTGGACATATAACAAGGAATTTTCTTCTCTGATAAAAGCCAAAATCCTCAATTACTTTCTTTGCTATCCAGGTTTTACCTAAACCTACTGAATCAGCTACAAGAACACCATTGTAGGTTTTAAGTCTTGAATATATTCTTTTTACCGCATCTTCCTGAAAATTTGTTAAATCAACTTCACTTGATGGTAAACCTGTTGTTGAGATGATAGAACTAAATTCAAAGTTAATATCTTCTTTCTGTAACTCATACAAAGCTTTAATGAAGACATCAAAGGGGAGATATTCTTTAGTTCCAAATTTTGATTCATCAAAAATTTTTAAGAATTCATCCTTAAAATCACGTGATTCGGACCAGAACTTTTCAAACCATTCTTTTTTTATATAGCTTGCATATACTTCATCCAGTACTGCATTAAGTTCTGTGTTGGATGTAAAACCTGAATAGGTAAAGTTACTTGATCCTATTATTGCTAATTTATCAAAAATATAAGCTTTTCCATGCAAAAAGCCTTTGTCATATAGGCGAACCTTCGCATTATCACCTTTTAGGAATTCGATCAATGATTCTACGGTTTCTCTTTTATCTCGTTCGAAAGGTTCATCTTCCAAATCCTTACGGAAGTTTTTCTTGTATTCTACTTCGGGTTGGAAAATATCTGGTTTTTTATCTTCAGTTTCTGGTGTTGTACCAATCAATAATCTAAATTTGTTTGTGTCTGTGAGTGAATTCTTAATTAATTGAAAACCAGCTATGTTAAAATAGGCACTTGCAATGTCAATACTTTTTTGTTCCTTTAAGATTTTATTAATCTCTTCAAAAAGTTTTAGGGTTTTATTATCAATAATAGAACTTTCAGGTCTATACATAAATTTACCTCTAAGTTATTTTCTCAAAATATAGAAAGAAATAGTTTAAAGTCAATAGTAGGTACTCCCGTAAATCTAAATACCACTTCCATCACAAGTGGTGGTGTTTAGGTAAGAGAAACCCTCTCTACAGGAAGAGAATTTTAGATTGTGTTTAATTGCTTCATTTCTTGCTAATTCTATTAGATTCAGTCTTAAATCTAATGGTAAATATAATGAGTTTCCTTTTCTTTCCCTGTAAATGGAGTTATATTTTTCTTTTAATTGTGGATAGGCATTAGTAATTCTCTTCATTGAGTCAAATCTTGGTTTAAAAGTTGAGACTATGACCTGGTCTATATACTTCGCACATTTTTCTATTACATCGCAGATATTATCGCGATTATCAGTTATATCTGGAATTAGCGGGTCAAGCCTTAAGGAAGTGCGTATTTTAGCTTTTTTTGCCTCTTTCAAAGCTTCTAACCTATCTTTTGGTTTAGGGGCAAAAGGCTCTAATCTATTGGAGATATTTTCATTGAATGTTGTAATTGTTATAGATATGGCACTGTTCATTTTTTGTAGTATATCAATGTCTCTAATAACTATATTAGATTTGGTGGTTATTATCACTCTAAAATTGTTTGTTTTAAGAATTTTAAGTATTTCTCTTGTTAGTTCTCTTTCTTTTTCAATTTCTGGATAAGGATCAGATGAATTGCTCATAGCTATAAGAGCATTGTCAGGAATTTTAGTTAAGTCTCTTATAATCCTCTTTATTAGATCAACCTTAACTCTTAAGTGAAATGCATTTGGAATAAAGGATGTAATGTAGCAATATAAGCAGCTATAATTGCACCCGGTATAAGGATTTAGTGAGAATTTGCTTGGGCAAGTACAAAGTTCACTATTCCAAGGATCAAACAGTCTTATAATGTTTGTTGTACTCATATTATTTAGATCTAAATATAGCACATATTGTTATTTTTTTAAGATATGGTAGCAGAATTATATTATCATTCCTAAAATTACTTATTTTTCTAATTCAGAGGATTATAGGTTCCTTTAGCACTGTTCAAATACTGAGATTTCTACGAAAAAGAATAATCTTTCTTAGGAAAACATAGGAAAAATCATTTCTCAGTCCTTCTTATCATTCTAAAGTGAGGTTTTTAGCACAGGTCCTTAAGAATCTATTCATTCGTATTTTTGCCATTCCTTAAATCAATTATTAGAGAATCTATATTCTCACTCTTGCTAATATTAAAAAGAACAAATGCTTTCTGGATTCCCGCTTTCGCTTGGAATGACAACACTTTTGTCATCCTCGAAAGCACATCCACTGTCATCCTCGAAATCTTTTATCGAGGATCCAGACCAAACTTTTATAAGTATAATGAAAAGATGAGATTCTTATGAAGCAAAAATATAAATACACTCTCTCTGTCATCCCCGAAAACCATACAATTGTCATCCCCAACTTGATTGGGGATCCAGTGTTTTCTTTCTTTTTTTGTTATTTTCATTTTCTGTAATTCCTGAAATCAACAAAGGTGAATCTATGTTATTTTTCTCTCTAATATTAAAAGAAAGAAAGGCTTCCTGGATTCCCGCAATCGCTCTGAATGACAAATAGGTCACGGGAATGACAAATAGGGTAGTGCAGAATGACAAAATGGGTTCTGAATCAAGCGTAGAGCGACAAAGAGAGGTAACTGTCATTCTCGAAAGCACACCCACTGTCATCCTCGAAAGCACATCCACTGTCATCCTCGAAATCTTTTATCGAGGATCCATAGTAACTGTCATCCCCAACTTGATTGGGGATCCAGACCAATTTTCTATGTTTTTTGTCTTTAAGGTAGTGACAGAATTGTCATTTTTACACCACTTATATATACGGAGGATATTTTTATTTAAGAAGAAATATTTTATGATTATTTCTCATCTATTTCCGAATCTTAACCATTTTTTAGTTTATTTTAATCTTAAATTCACTTTAACAACTATTTGTATTTCTGTCACAACACAAGCATGAAAATAATAATAATCCTTTTCTTATGCCTCTTTTATAACCAAACAATCTAATTTTTTAACAATCATAATTTTATATTTTTGAGTTATTATTTTCGGAGAAACTTATTCCAACCAAAGTGGTCGGTTAAACCGAAAAGCTGGTCGGAAATTACCGAAATATGCATTATCAGGTAGCCCTTCTATTACTTGTACAATTTATAATATAAATTCAAGTTAAATTCTATTCTCTATTTCCTACCTATTGCATAGAGATAACCATCATTAGACCCTACATAGATTGTTCCATCAGAACCTATTGCAGGGGGAGATTGAACCATACCATCTGTTTTAAACTTCCACTTTAAAGTTCCATTATTCTTTGATGTATCATATGGACATTGTCCAGTACGCCTTTCATCATATTGAAACATTTGCCAGATTGGAGAAGATTTATTTTGCTGAGAGATTGATGTAAGTATGTTTTCTTTGGCTGAGAAAAATTTAGTGTAAGTAAATATACCTACAATTACAATTAAAACAATAATTGAAATTAATATTAATTTTATATTTCTCTTTGTCTTTATTCTTTTTTCAGGCTTTTCCTCATTTCTTAGTTTTACTCTACAGAACATAAAAATACCTCCCTACATATACATATTATATTTTGTTCACTTTTTTACTTCTTAATTCTTAAGGAGGCCAAGGATAACCTCCAGTTTCATTGTATGCAGCAGAAAGAATTCTACCTTTTGTATCAGTAGAGTAATCTATTGTTAGGTTCTGTATTTCATTCTGTAATCTTACTGCATTCTCAGTTCCAGCAATACCATAGTAGAAGTTCTATTGCCCTTGTTGTATTCCGCCTACACTCTTTATATATTCATTGATTCTATTCATTCCATTGTAAGAGAATGGGTATTAAAATTAAATATACCAAATTGTTTATTATTGTTCAATGTTGTGTAAACCCTTTATTTTAAACATCAATTTTATTTAGATATTTTCTTAATAAATTGAATCCACTGTATAAAAGATTATTCTATCACTATAAGTAACAACTAATCCATTTAATTGGTTTGATTCTATGGGAGCAAAAAGGTAATGAGGGTCAGAAATATGAATTTCATTAATTGTTTTATTATTCGAAAATTTTGTATTTTCTTCAAGCGTAAAAAGTAAGTTTAAATCCGGAAAGCTATAAGCAAGAAGCACAGAGCTATCTTTTATTTTATCTTCATAAATCAAAAATAGTGTGTCTTTCCAGATAAATGGAGAATTTTTGGCATTTATAGCAATTTCGCCAAGTTGAGCATCTTCACTTTTCTTCTTTACAGAATCACCATTTTCAAAATTTACTGTTAAAAATCCTTCTTCTATCTCTTTCCCAAACATAATGTATTTACCAAGTATAAAATCTTTATACACAGTTGGGTTTATATAATCATTATTGAGATTCACAAATCGACTGTTGAATTCTACTGTGCAATTATCATCGAATTTTATGTTTTTTAAAATTTCCCCCTCTTCACTACCTAAAATCACATTATTAAATGAGGTGAGTAAAATCTTATCATCCCTAACATGAGTTAGATGCAAGTCATCAAGTAATATAATATTTTTGAATCTTAAGTTTTCTACAGAAGAAAAATCAGGAAGTTTTGCTCTTATTACTGTTTTCGATATTGGAAGATACCTATAAAACATTTCATTATAAATAGTCCAGCTTGATTCTGCAGTCTCGGTATGACTAGTAACATATGGAAAACTATATTCATTCATAATATTTCCATTTAATCTGTTTAGGGCATAAGATTTAGCTTCTCTTGCTACTATTAATTCATTTTCAAATATATAAAAAAGAAAGATGGGACTATAACTTTTAGGAAATTCTTTATTCCAAAGAATTTCACCTGTTTGCGTATTAAGTTTTGCGATATTTGAAATAAATTGCTCTTCACTATTAACCTTTTTAGGAATCAATGATACATATAAGTCTGATCCACTAAAAATAAAGTCGAAAATAGCTTTTTCTTTAGATACATCTAATTCCCAGATTTTGCTCCCATTTGAAATATTTATACATAATAACTTACTTGCATAATTTGCATATATTCTATTGTTTATTGCATCAGGAATTACTTTCATGGGAAAAACATTTTCTTTATCAGCACTATCCAAAACTTTTATTTCCCAAACTTTTTTAAAAGAATATTCAGAGCAACCACTTAATGAAAATAAAATAAATAAAGACAAAAGAAGTAAAATTAGCACTTTTGAACAAATTCTTGCCATTGCTACCTCCACTTAATAATGCAAATGGGTCATTACCTGTATTTAAATGAGTAATTAGAAACAACGTTTCTATCTTTTGGAGTAAGAAATTTAAGATAAATATTTTCTATACCTGTTAAAAATGACTTTTCGATTTCAAATTCAGCTATACCAAAAGGAGGGAGTAAACTGCTTGTAAATTGTTTTGGTTTAAACTTTGCCTTATCTTCAGTGAGTTGCAACCAATATTCAGTTACTTCTTCAGGTGCACCCTGTCTAATTGTTCCGCCTTTTTCTTCTATACCTAAGTAAACTCTATATTGTTTTTTAACAGAGAAAAATCCAACACTTAAATTCATTTTTTCCTCAGTAACAATTCCGAGGTTTGGGAAAAAGTCTCCTGTAGTTGACTTATTTCCAGAGATAATGTTGGATTTATACATTGCTTTTAGTAGTTCAGGTTGATCACTTAGCAACAAGCAAATTTCAAGTCTCATTCTTTGAATGATTTCTTCCAATACTTCTCCTTTCACTTTTCCTTGAAGATAAACTTTTCCTATATCTAAAGGTTCAACGGAATCGAAATTATAATTCTTGGAAGTAAAAATCATCTCTTTTCCGCTAATTCTTGATTCAATTTTTTCTATTATTGATGTTAACTCTGAGGAAAGCTCTTTGTTTATAACAGTAATGTAGCTTGTTGAATTTATGGAAATTACAAAAATTAACTGACCAATAAAAATAACCATTATTGTTATTAAAATAACAGTTAAAATTGTTTTTCTAATTTTCATATATATCACCCCTTAAAGGCACACATTTTAAATGTATTATAACAACCTTATTCTATAGGAAAAGATTGTTTTACCTAAATTTTCAGGATCTTCTAAGATTAAGTGTAATGACCATCCAGTATCCCGTTTCATTTCAGGTAATTTGAAAGTAGCTGTGCTTAATGTTATCATTTCATCTTCTGGAGAAATTTTCCGATTTAAGGATACTAAAGGTAATCCACTTCCATCAAAAACTTTAGGATCATCTCCCTCTAAAGGAATAAAATCATAAGCTACATTTTCAAAGATTTGCCCACCCATGTATTCTGTTTTAATTTCGTCTGCTACAAGAAATAAAAGATATCTATATCGAGAGAAAGTTTCTTTATCTGGAAGAGTCTCCCATTTAATGTTAAATGTAACTTGATAAGCATCCTGGTATCGCTGGATTAGTGCTCTTTCCTCGGCTATATGAAGTTTACTTTTTGATTCACTTATCAGAGAAGAAATTTCTTCTAGCCAGCTCTCATTTTTTTCTTCAACAGTATGGCCAACACCTCGGCCAAAATAGTAAAGTTGATCATTAATAATAGTTAATGGTAAACCTTTATAGTAGTAAGTAGTATTAAAAAATTTTTGCCTTAAGTAATCCCAACGCTTCATTCCATATTCATTTGGGATATAAAGTCCTTTTTCAGGAATCTCTTCTATTAAAAAACATATTCCATTAACTTTGCTTTTCAAGTTTTTTTCTAACCGCTTTATTGGCATATTTTGTATCCGTAAATCTGGCGCACCAAATACTTCAACAATTTTATTACTTAAAATAAATGAGTTATACTGAGAAAATGAAAAAATCGGATTTTGAAATATCAATACTAAAATTAACAAAAATGTTCTTAAGATTTTAGCCATTGATGTTTTAATCACTCTTACATTCCAGCTTCA
>ERZ795047.3294-NODE-3294-length-14607-cov-3.552776_pt1 | contig 14607 bp, 14 predicted proteins | sample MGYA00375131_ERZ795047 | MGnify/ENA primary metagenome ERZ795047 (study PRJEB30176, sample SAMN05720228) | activated sludge metagenome | isolation source: Anaerobic digester | place: Japan | collected 2015-05-20 ...
AATTATATTTCTCTTAAGTCTCTTACCCGAAGAATGAATTCTATCTTCGCTGGATTTTATTAATTGAATCCAATTCAATTTTTCTATCTTTTTAAAATTCTCAACGGATTTAGCGGGCCATTTATATCCCTTATCAGCATTTATAACAACCTTCAATCTTTTATTGAAGGAATCCTTCAGAAGATCCAATTTTGATTTATCCCCATCAGCAAGTGACAAAAGCTTTTCAATAGATCTCTTAGCCGAAAATTGAACCATCTTTTCAGCCCAGTCCCAAGCAGGAATCCTACTTGGTACCCCATTGGCATCATCAAGATGACCAAGTGATTCTTGTGACATAGCATTAACCTCAACGGGATCGCTATAATACAAAAGGTATGTGAAATTTTCCCACTCTTCAAATAGCTGATCACTTATACTAGAATTATCTGGATTTTTTAGAGTCACGCTTGCAACTCCAAGAGATTGATCAGGAGCATGATTTCTTTTAAAATATTCATAAGCATGATTAAGCTCATGTAGTATAGTAGAATTAATATGGGTATATAAATCATCAAAATCATTTTCCGAAAAAGATTTTGCAATTTCAATGCTAATTCCCATATTAATTCTTATCGAGGGATCCCCATCACCAGAAATAAATGAGAATCTGTCAGATCCCGATTTAGAAAATCTGAAAAATTCCCCACCAACACTATATCTAGATTTTTTATCAGCGAATCTAACATCTTTCTGAAATCTTATTTTCAATAAGAACTCTACTATGGGAAAACCTATCCATATCTTCAGATCTGATGAAGATAAATTATCCTTAATGGTTTTCCATTTAATACTATCTTCAATGTTGATTCTTTTTTTATCCAGAGGGAAAAAATCAGTAAAATCCTGATAAACTCTATTTGATAGAAAATCAGCAAGTATAATAGATGGTTTAGAAATTCCTAAAGATTCAGTTATATTAAAAGGTTTAATAAATTTCACAGAATATATATAAATTTCCTATTCTGAAATATCAAATCACTTATTGTACTTCAACTTGTATGTCAATCTATAAACCAAGTTAGCAATCTCATCGATAATACTATGCAAATGAGTATCAGATTCTTGTATCGCTTGATATCTTTCCGATTTTATAAACTCACCAACACCCATGAAATACTCCAATGGATCCAATGTTCTACTAACGTTAGTATCAATAATATCATATCCCTCCACTACATCATATTGGCCCATATAAACCTCAATAAGCTCGTCAATCATATTGGGAGCTTCTTCATAATATACCCCAAGAGCAACGTGAGTAGCATGCGATCCATCATCACCCTTAACTTGTAGATGATAGACATGTGCCATCTCCTTCGATTCGAAAAGCTTAGAGAAAAATTTAACGGGAGTAGATTGATGAGATTCCTGTCCCATGCTCTGATCAATTGTTGATTCTGGCAATTGGGATTGTTGATCATTTTCATTAATAGATTTGGGACTAATTCGCATGCCTGTAAATTTTTTCATGTTCTATATATAATTATAATTTTACCAATCCATTTTTATTTCTTCGGGGTTCTTGTTTTTTTTCAAAAATGATTCAAATGTCTCTCTATATAATGGAAGAAATTCCTCAAATTCAGGAATTTCTTCCATGGAATCATCCAATCCAGTAGACATATAAGCTTGGATTTCATCATTAACAACAATATTATTGTATCCCATATTTATTATGATCTTTCTCAAAGCAGAATAAGTCTTTTGTGGAAGAGATTCAGTTATCTCATCCATACTAGTTTTATAATCAAGATCTGTAAAATACATTCCATGAGCCATCTCATGCTCTAACAAATCGGAATCTAAAGAATCAACGCCTAATAGGTAAAAATCTCTATCGTTACTATCCATCTTGCAAACCCAAAATATATCCTTCATTATTCTATCATACTCGTTTGCATCTCTAACTCCAGAGAGACATTCTTCTATAGAAGTTGAAGGAATATTAAATCCACACCAATCATACCCATAGGTAAATAAATCCTTGTTCTTATAAAAATCCTGATACCAATGAATGTATTCATCAATACTAAACTTATTGCCTCTGATTTTTTCAGAAGCCCCTTCATAGAATTCTTGATACCTCAAAAATAAATAGCACCTGATTCGCACATCATCAATTTTTATAGCATATATACCCTCAGCCAATCTATATAGCTCTATTTGATCCAAAACACTCTGAATTTTGAATGGCAACAGTCTAGATTTTCCAATTCTAGATCCAGTAAAATTCTCAAAAAGTTTTATCATCATAAAGATATTTTCTGCCATTTTGATTATAGTCCCTCATGTTATTGACAACATTATCAATCTTATCTAAGGAGTCTTTAAAAAGGCCTCTTGCTATTTCCAAATTTGATATCGAATCATCAATTTGATCATTACTAGACTTACTAATTGATTTAAAATTATTAAGTTCATTGATAAAGGAATCTATAACCTCAACCCTCTGATCCATGTCAGAAGACATAGTTGTAAGAGATTGAACTATTTCAACCACCCTGTCTGGTGACATATCACCAATTTCAGATTCGTTAAATCGCCTAATTCTCATATCTAGATTTAATTTTAATATATATTAAGAATGGAATCTAGAAAATATCGCTTAATAAAAGAGTTCTCTGAGTTTAATTATCAAAGGCTAAACTCAGATAATGCAATTCCGGGATTCTATGCTGACAATCCTCAATTGTCTATTAATGCATTTGATAAGCATCAAGATATGGTTAGACAATCAATATCTAGGATAGGAGATATTTCTAATTCAATGTATGGATCCAATGCGTATAGATTATTGAAATCAAAATTAAGCTTAGAAAATCAAGAATTAAAGAATTTAAAAATAATAAGAATATTAAAATCCGAAGGGTTAAACTATGATGCTTATATATCTTTCAAAATCAAAGAAACAGAATATTGGGGAGTTATAAAAAACATACTTACTAACCCAGAATTGAAATCCGAAGTATTCAAAGACTTTGATCTAGTACAAACACAAGAGTGGATTATAAAGATGAGGGGAACAATAATCAAGGTAGTAAAAAATTGGATGAAGCCTCAATTCGGAAAATTTAAACTCATTGGAGAAGAAATAAATTGCTACTCAAGCGAGACTGGCAAATTATTGAAATTGCCATCACAATCAGAAATAGAGGTACTAAAATCATATGATAACCAAATCATATTCAAATATGAAAATGACCAATATTCACTTAAGGGTGATAATTTTGTATACTTTAATTGGCGATTTGAGGAAGTTAAAAATTAAAACTCTATGTTCCACATAGAAGGGATCCCTTCAACAGAGATAACATCCTTAGAAAAATAAACAATATACTCTACTGATCCCCATTTTCCATCAACTGAGTGGATGTTCTTAACTTGATGAAAGTCAAATGTTTTATCTATATCTTTCCCATTAATTGAGGATATTGGCCCATATACTTTTGGATAGGCTAAACAAAAATGTCCACTACCAATGACTGGTATTGATTGATTGGATTTAATATCGATTATTTTATACAAGGACCCAAAAGTACTAGAAACAATATCGGGACTAAAATTTTCAATTGAACAGAATCCATAAAAATATGGATAAACAAAATTTATCTTCTCAGAAGCAGATCCAATTTCTCCATTGACATCTTTAATGTCCATAGATAAAATAAACTCACCATCAATTTTATCTGATGAAATTTTATTACATTCAATATAAATAGAATCTTGATATTCAAACTGATGTGGTCCTCCTGTTGAGTGATCAACTTCATTTTCTTTTACGAAGATAGTCGTTTTAGAATTTGCAAGTCTAGTGAAGCTAGATTCCAAATTCTCTGATCTTCTAAGAATAGAAATTTTAAAATCAATAGATACATCATTGATGTGATCTCTCTCAATAGAGTTATTATTTCCCACTTTTAAAAATTCAATCTCAACTTTGGGTGGTAAATATGGGTAAAGAATTTGTCTAATCAATTCAGAAATAGGAACATCTTTAAATGTAGACCCAGCCTTAATGCCACCTATATCAATTTGGGTAGGATTTTTATCAGTGAAAGATATCTCTCTAAACTTGTTTGGTCTTTTGAATTCTATAAACTTACCATCGACCAGAAATATTCCTAAATCGTCTTTATCAACACATTGTGGATTAGATACCATATCATTGATGTTATTCTCTGATGGCCATTTAATGCTATTAATAGATATTGATTTGGAACTATTGAGATTAATCTCACCATTTCTATTATTGATTGATATTTCCAATTCATTTTTTACTGACTTAACCTCAATTGTTGGAGCAAGTTTCCAAAGTCTCTCATCAATTCCAGCTAAAATTGCCATTTTAAAATCTTGATAATCCACATCATCTAATTTATTATTATAAAGGAATATATCGATATCTGAATTCAACAAATCAACTGACATCACTGCCTTTCCCCTCAATTCACTTTTGCCAATAAAGAACTTCAACTTGGTGTCTGGTCTACTGACTCCTATATACGGAATAGATTCTACATATGTGAATTTAATTGGTGATCCTTCCCAGATAGAAAAAAGAGCATCTCGAAGATTTCTGGGAGAAATTTGACCATTGGTATTGTCTGGCACAAGAGATAATATTTCCGAAAGATTGGATTTACTTATAGATTCGGAATATGATCCCTTAGCATGGACTTGAGACTTCATAATCTATATATTATTTGTGGTTTTTAATTCTATCCATTCCCAATTCAAAATAGTCTTTATTTTTCTCAATACATATGAATCTTCTACCTAACTCTAAACATGCCTTAGCAGTAGTAAATGATCCAGCAAATGGATCCAAGACTATGTTTCCAGAATTTGAATGTTTCTCTATTAAGTTCTTGAACAATCCTAATGGCTTTTGAGTTGGGTGACCAATTCTCTCATTGCCATGACAAAGAGCATAATTATAAATTCCATTATCATAAGATGAATTAAAAACTGGATTCTTGCCTTTAACAAAAGAAAAAAAATATTCAATAGAATTTGATAGATAATTTCTACTTGAATTAATGGGAGTAGGATTATTTTTGACCCATTGACCTATTCTAGGTTGCTTGAATCCAATCTTCTCAGATATAGACTTTATCTCTCTAGATTTCCATATATCATAGAATAGAATCAATGTTCCTCCATTTCTAATAACTCTGTAAAATTCTGAAAATAAGAATTCTAGATCTATTTCTTCTTTATCCCATTCACCAAAATAATTTGTCATAGAAACGAATTTCTTGTTATTTCCAACTTTAAATCCAGAATTTTTAGATATTCGATACGGTGGATCAGTTAGGATAAGATCTATTGAACCTGATTGCACTTTTTTTATATAATTGAGGGAATCTTCATTGATTAAAAGTTCCATTAAATATATATACTTTGATCATGAATCCATCAAAAAAAATAAATAACCAATGAATATATCAAATTTAATAAAATCTTTATTAAATATTCATAAAAAAATAGATCTTAAGAAACTACCATCACAGGGTCTATTCTATCCAAATGATTTTGAGTTAGAAATAAAAAAGGCAAGTATAGATGATATAACAGAATATGAGTATCAATTCACAGAGGATCTAGGAACAATAATTCATAAGCTGAAAAAAATAGTCCAAAATAACACAATCTTACCAAATAAATTTACATTTGAAGATATTAAAAGTATGGATTTGATCTTTATCTTTATAGAAATTGTAAAATTTACAAATAATAAACCATTCTATTTATATGATCAATTCAAAAACAAAATAGAATTTTCTGACAAAAACTTCAATTATTTCGATCAAAACTTGATAATGGATTTTTACTCTCCTAAAGAAAAAAATATTCAAATCGATGGATTTAAATATACCATACCTACAGCGGGGATAGAAAATTGCATATCTAATTTTATAATATCAAAATCATTTACCTCAGAATCAAAAAAATATGAGGCATATTCATATGATTTTATCTATTTTGTCGGACAAAAAAGATTCATGTCAAATGATGAAATGGAAAATTTAGTTCAGATATTCAACTACGATATGGACGATAATGATAAAGAGAAAGTTAGAAAAATCGTTCATGACTTTTCTTTCCTAGCTGGATATTCACTTGTCAAGGATTCACAAATCATAGGTTTGTCATCAAATCTTGACCTTCAGAGCGTCTGGAAATAATTCAAATTTCATTTTTCCACAGTCCCAAATTCTACTTATTCCTAAATTTTTAGTAAACTCTGATTCGGTTATCAACTGCCCAGAAATTCCCAATTTAGATTTTTTAAATCTGGATTTATGAATTCTTTTACCATTAACAAGATATTTATAATCTGGATTTACTATGGAAGATAATTTGAATCCTGACTTATAATAAACATCGCCTACGCTCCAACCCATATCAGCGTAGCTAATAATTCTTATGGGATGATAAGTTTTAATAAAATAATTCAGTAATTTAGAAAATCCACCCACTATATTGGTATTTAATTTATTACAAAATCTTGATAAATTCCAATCATTGACACCCATATTTCTTCTTCCCTCTTCCTTACTAAAACACATTAATGATAATAGAGTATCATTATAATATAAACCTAAAAATAGAACATTATTAGTATAACCCTGAATATGGTTTTGATTTAAAAAATCTTTGATGATTTTAATATCTTGGACTTTCCTAACCTCACAGTTCCTAGCAAATAGTTTATTTTCCGTTATTCCTATCCAATTCTTTATTTGACTTTTAATTATTTCCTTTCTATCTATCCAATCGTCCTCCCAAATATGAATAATTCTTATTTCTCTTTCTTGAAAATGGAATGATTTATTCGAATGATAATTTTTATCCTTATACTTTTCTGAATGCCAATAAACTCCATTAAATTCAAATCCAATCTTAATTTCAGGAAGATAAATATCTATTTCCATTATATCTCTATATGATTGAATAATTTCTCCTCGATAAATCGAAGATATATAATTATATAAATCAGATTCTGATATCGATTTGGATGATTCAATAGGATAACAAATTGTACATAAATATTTACCTTGTTTTCTTTTCGAAAAAATTTGAATATCTATCTCAAATTCATGATTCTCACCACAATCGCAAGAAAATAACGACACTCCATCACCAATATATTTAATATAATTATTATGATTGGAAACCTCAAATCTCTTTCGATAAATTTCATTTTTACTTATATGAATTTCTCCATATTTCTCTAAGTTCGATTCAGCTATCTTATCATATAAACTTCTTGATTTATACACCTCTATATTTTTTTCCTTAATTTTTTCCTTAATTTCAGGAGATTGACTACTGAACTCAAATCCATATTTCTCTAAATTTGTTGATTTAATACTATCTTTGATCTTCTCATTTTGAATTGGATATTCAACTCCATATTTTTTCAAATTAGTTATCTTCATTTTATTTTTTAAATTCTCATTCTGTAAAGGATGTTCAACTCCATATCTTTCAATCATTGTTTTGGTATACTTATCTCTAACATAATCTAATTTGAACGGATTATCAACTCCATATTTAGAAATAAAATATTCTTTTAGATCATTTTTTATACTAGCACTATGCATGGCATATTCAACTCCATACCTATCCACCATTGTCTTTTTAGCTTTATCTCGAACACCCTTTACCTTGGATGGATTATCAACTCCGTATTTATCTAAAAACCCATCCTTAACTCTATTAAGAACTTCCTTTGACATCAATGGGTATCTTTCTCCAAAATTCTTGATATTGGTTTCTTCAATTTTATTCCTAATATCTTTATTTTTGGATGGATTATCAACACCATACTTCTCCAAATTTGTATTTTTTCGAGATTCTTTAACTTCAGAGCTATCTAACATACATCTTCTAGAACAAAATCTTCTAAATCCAGTACTCATGTTTAAAAATTTAACACCGGCACCACAATAACAAATAGGAATGTTCGAAATTTTATTCTCAAATAAATAAAATCTTTCTTTGAATTTAATATCTAAATCAGGTAAATATTCTGATATATTTACCCATAAATTTAAATTTAATTCCTTAATTTTATTTTCCCCGTATCTATAGAAGGATATGTTTTCTGTTTTCTTATCCATGAAGTATATATTATAAATATCAATATACCTACCCAAGTAACAGAATGATTACAAATTGAATCAAATCTTCTAATCCAGAACATATACAAAAATATATTATATAATTGAAAAATATCTATAATTTTGCTTGTAGACACTCAATTCTTAACAAACAGCAAAAAGCTTGTTGTTTCATATGTAGATAAATCTGGACAGATAAAGCTAAAATATTATCAAATGGATACTCCATTAAAATATGTGACTTGTGATTCAAATGATCCTGATAGACATCCAAATTTTAAATATTGGAATGGCAGCCATGTAAAACAAATTGAAGTCAATCATCCTGATAGATATTCCATCTACGAGTTTCTAGATCAATTGCCAGAAAAAGAAAAAGACGAAATATTCGAATATAACGTCCCAAAAATGTATTTTGTGGATATTGAGACTGAAATCATAGATGGGTTCCCCGACGCCGAATCGGCTCCAACTCAAGTAATAGCAATATCTGTCGTATATGATGATAAAATCATCCTAATGGGACTAAAAGATATGCCTGATGATATGCAAGAAAGGATAATAAAAAACACAAATGATTATTTTAATAAATATGGAGTTGAATATAAATTAAAATATTCAAAATTTGAAGAAGAATTTGATATGCTTTATCACTTCTTTTACAATATGGTACCAAAAATGCCTTTGATAACCGGATGGAATTTCCTTAATTACGACTGGACCTATCTAGTAAATAGATCCCGAAAGCTCACAAAATATGTAAATGGAAGAGAAATGAAAATAGACCCAAATATCTCATCATTTACAAAAAGACTAAACAAGATATGGTCTACAAATTATGAGATACCAGCACATAGAATGATATTTGATTATATGCAATTATATGAAGTTTGTGATACATCAATAAAAGTGAAAGAAAGCTCCTCTCTGGATTTCGTTTCTAACAAATTAGTGGGAGTTGATAAAATAAAATACAGCGGATCACTACAAAAACTATATGATGATGATTTTGAAACATTCATGTACTACAACGCAGTTGACTCAGTCCTAGTCCAAAAAATTCACGATGCAAGAAATTATATATCGATAATATTTGCAATATCGTCTCTAGCAAGAATTAAAATAACAGATGTTGTGTCTCAAATGAATAATGCACTTGGATCTCTTGCAATAACTGAAGGAGTTCTAAGGAATAGATTCCGAAATATGGAAAATATGGTTTTATTTAAGGATGAAAATGCAATAAGAGGAGACGAAACGGGAATAGCAGGTGGGTGGGTAAAGGAACCCATAGTAGGAATGAATAAATGGGTGGTAACTTATGATTTTTCGAGCTTATACCCTCGCACCCAGTTGGAATTCTTTATAGCTCCAGAAACATTTGTGGGTATCCAAGATGGAAAAGATCCAGAATGGGCTATAAATGAAAATAGGAGAATAAAAATAGACAAAAGTATTCACGTTGTGTGTGTAAATGGAGTTGTTTTTGAAAAAAGAAATTCTCCAACTTTAAATATGCTAAATGAGATTTTCGCAGAAAGAAAAAGAAATAAGAATATCATGATGGCGAAAAAGGAAGAACTAAAAAAGGTCCAAGACGAAATAAAAAAATTGGAACAAATGATATAGGTAGACTATCCGATATTGTTCGAAAAATCTCTCAAATTATAAACCTATACCAGATATAAAATCATGTCACTAAAATCCGATCTCGATAAGAGAATACCTAGAGATCAACAAACAAAATGTCTTAAATTTATTGATGATATCAATACTGCAGACAAAGAAAAGAAATTTTTCCTTCTAAATCTTCCAACTGGAGTTGGAAAAAGTCATTTAGCCCTAATGATCGCTGATTGGTATTCAAAAAAGATCAATGGAGGATCAAAAATAGACATAATAACTAATTCAAAAATACTTCAAAATCAATATACAGGAACATACGATTCACTAAACGATTTAAAAGGCAAAGAAAACTATAAATGTGAAAAATATGATTCCAATTGTCAACAAGGAAGTGAATTCAACAGGCTCAATAAATCAGCATGTGAATTTTGCCCACATGCTTTTGCTAGAGATCAATTTTTGTTTGGTAAAATCTCACTAACAAATTTCTATCTATACATTTTATACCAACTTTACAAACCAAAAGTAATGGATGCAAGATCAGCAGATATATTAATAGTGGACGAGGCTGATCAATTTGATGATGTGATGAGTGATTTCATTTCGATAAAAATAACAGAATTTACTATAAAAAAGTATAAATTTTCAGATGAAAAGCAAATACTTAAAAGTCTAAAATCTATAAGCTCAATTTCTGAATATGTAGAATTTTTAGAGCGTCTAAAAATAAATATCGCAAATACCTCAAGTCATATACAGTCATCCATGGGATCTGTGGATAGAACAATAACTTCAGATAAAAGAAATAATCGATTGTCAAAAATCTTCAATACTTCAAATCCTGATATAAAATTGATTCAAATGATTGTGGATCTAGAGCAATTAGAATCAAAAATAGAGATATTCCTAAAAGAATACAAAGAAAATCCCAATAACTGGGTACTTGAATCACAATTCAATCAAAAAACAAAACAAAATGAATTATCTCTTGAACCAATATGGGCATTTGATTATCTAGATAAGTATGTATTCAGCAAGTATAAAATGGTATTTTTAATGTCCGGAACGATTTTGAATAAGGAAATATTTTGCAGAATGAATGGACTAGACATGAATAAAGCTGTTTATTATTCAATAAGCTCTCCATTTCCATTAAAAAATAGGCCAATTTATTATCTACCAGTTGGTAAAATGTCGTATGCTAAAAAAGAAGAAACATTCAAAGATTTTATTCCAATGATTTCAAAAATTCTCAATAAATATCATGATAAGAAAGGACTGATTCACACAAATTCGTTTGAACTATCTAATTGGATAGAAAGAGATATAAAAGATAAAAGATTGGTCTATCATAATTCATCGAACAAGGATAATGTATTAGAATCACATTTTACAAACGAGAGTCCAACCGTATTAGTTTCTCCAAGCATGGACACAGGAGTAAGCTTTGATGGAGAAAAGGCCAGATTTCAAATAATAGCCAAAGTACCATATCCAAGCCTTGCATCACAAAAAAATAAACTGAGAAAGGAAAATGATCCAGATTGGTACGCCTACAGAACAGTTAGTGGAATCATACAAGCATATGGCAGGATAATAAGATCGGAAAATGATTCCGGGGACACAATAATAATAGACTCATCATTTGGAGATGTTCTTAGATACAGCTCAAAATTCATTCCAAATTGGGTACAAGAATCCATCAAAAGGATAGATATTAAAAAAGCTGCTTAAGAAATATCATCTGGAATAAAATTAGAATATTGTAAAATATATTTGCTTTTCAGATAGTCGATTCCTTCATCTGATATATTCTTAATTATGCTACCATCTGGTAATTTAACATCATATATGTATTCTTCAAATTCATCATTCTCGATTTCCTTTGTAGAAGGCACCTCGAATTCCATTTTATCCAATTCAGCCTCTACGTTGTCCAAATCACCATCAAAAGATTGTTGATAATCAACAACTCGTGTGCTGGTCTTATTTGGAGAACCATCAATCTTAAAGGTGGTCAATAAATCCACTACTTCTTCAACATCATCTTCATCATACGAGAAAACTATCCCTATATCTGTATAATATGGATCTCCAATTACTCCCCTCAAGGTCTGATCACCAACCTTGAGCGGAAGCCCGGATCTTCTAAGGCCTCCTAATTTTTTGAGTTTTTTAGTAGCCTTCCTAAATATCTTATCTCTATTTTTTTGCATAGAGTTTTTAACAGATCCTATTAGAGCCTTTATGACTTTATCCAAAGCAGCAATTGGTTCCCAAATTCCTAAAATTATTTTCATTGGAACATTGAATATTGTTGATAAGGTCGATAAGTTATTTTTATCCGTAATCGCTGGTAAATATTTTATTGGCCCCAAAATTGGAGCAACATTCTTTACTTCCTTTATAAGTTTCAAATACATCTGGACAAGCATAGCCGTGGCAGTTATAGCATGAGCTATATTCCATGGAGGAGCGGTTATCATTAAGGTTATTCCGGGTATAGAGCTTGCCGTTTTGATAATTGCCATGACCAAATCCTTAGCTAACTCTTTAGCTGATTTAAATAAACCAAAAACTGCATTTTTTATACTGGTTTTTATTCTCTTAATTTCCTCATAAAATTCTTTAAGCTTATCCTTGTAAATTCTTTTTGACTCTTTTATTTCCTCGATTCTATCTCTCTTTTTTTCTTCAAATTCTCTCTTTTTTCTTTCGATCTTTTCCCTCCTAGTTCTCCTTCTAGCCTCTCTTTCAATTCTCCTTATTTCTTTTTGTTCATCGGACAAATTATTTTCATCAACCGCATCTTCCAACTCAGAATCCTCATCCTCATTTGGAAATTCCTCGGTCATCTCCTCGGCTCTCTTTATCAAAACATCCTCATCATCAACAATAGTATTAATTTGCTCTTTGGTCAATTTTGGATTTTTGGTTGCGATCAATTTTTTAACAGCATCATCATCTGATAACAAATAAGAATCCATATTAAATTCAGTACCAAAAGCACTATCTTGAAACTTATCGATATTTGAAATCAATGCATCGAATCTTGCAGCCATAAGATATATATTTAAAAAGACAGATCCCCTAAACGGGGATCCACTATGTAAGTTATTTCTTTTTCATTCTTTTCAAAATAGAATCCTGTAAGGCTTTAGGAAGCTTTCTTTGCTTTGCGGTAAGTCCATTTGATTTGGATTTCTCATTCTCTTTTTCAGTCTTCTTCTTTTTCTTATCATCAGATTTGTTAGACTTCCTTTCTATAACCTCATCACCCCAAACTCTTCTTCTAATAGGCGCAGGTGATTCAGAGTCATCACATTTACCATCTTCATCAAAATCTTCACAATCTCCATCATTTGGAGAAACTTCTTCAAGTCTATTATTCTTAACTCTATCCAAATACCTCTGATCATCCATTTCCTCAGTACCATCATCCTCATTTTCAGGAATGTCTTGATCGTTTAGATAAAAATTTTCGAATTTTTTAATGTGCTTCATTTGAATTTGATTATAATTTTTAATATATATTAAACATTTAGACAGAAAACACTGATTGTATAACAATTATTGAAATAAATATGAAAATTCTTAAATACACAGACTATTCGATTTCAAATGAGATGGTAGAATTTCTGATTAGGAACATAGAAAGCCCAATTATAAACGAATCTATTATCAACAAGGAGTATGTCAAAAAAATATTGACTGGACTTTCAAAGGATTTAAATTTTAATATCAGCTTAGTATTCACATTTGGTACAGGGATAGCCATGATGATTCCAATAGTAGACAATTTGATAAAAAATGGAAACATAAAAATCGATGCTACCAAAGAGAATTTGATTTTATTATCTCTGACAGCTCTAGCAATTCTTTATCTAGAAGAAACTAAAAATAAGTCTGGAGAATCTGAAATAGAATGCAAGTGCAAGTCTAGAAATTGCAATAAATGCATGGATGGGAAAATAAAAAGTAAAGTAACAAAATCCGATGCTCAAACCCTGTTAGAAGAATTAAAAATGAGAGGAATTGGGAATGGAATAGTTAAAAAATTCGTTAAATCTTTCAAATCAATAGGAAATTTGATAAAGGTTCTTTTCAGGAATTCTAAATATCCAATTAAAGGCCTTTTAGAAATGTTTGGATATGCGTCCCTCATGATCCCAATTATGAACGCAATAGGATCACTAATAGGAAAATATGAAATGAATGCCGATACAATAATTGGAAATTTCCTCTCTATAGGAGCAGGAATAATGACTTTTTTGGCAAAAAATTCATTAGATTTTCTAATAGATAAGCTTAAGAAAAAAGTAGACATAGAAGATTCAAAATCCGATGATGAATCACCAATGTATGATATAATGGATGGTGATGGCGACAACATAGGAAAATTGATCAATGAACAATGATAAAACGGTTTGAAAATTTTCAAGAATCCGATCATTTGCAAATTCTAATAGAAATTTTAGAAACTGAACTATATGATGATTTTGGATTTGGAGCACGTAGATGGTGAAAAGAAGTTGGTGATGGAACTGGCCTTTTCAGAGAAGATACAAAGATATAGAATGTGAAAAGAGTGATGATTTCATAATAGTGGAGATAGAAAATCAATATCTCAGAACATTTTTAAGGGAAAGATTACCAGAATTTTATGATGATATATATAAATACAATAGACGGTCCAATGCTGATGGATATTTGGATCTATCGGAGGAAAAAATAACCAACAACAAATTCCTACAAAGAATTTTAAATCTTACAGATTACAGAATTGAGAAAATCTATTACTGCAGCGCAT
>ERZ795047.3296-NODE-3296-length-14600-cov-6.724854_pt1 | contig 14600 bp, 13 predicted proteins | sample MGYA00375131_ERZ795047 | MGnify/ENA primary metagenome ERZ795047 (study PRJEB30176, sample SAMN05720228) | activated sludge metagenome | isolation source: Anaerobic digester | place: Japan | collected 2015-05-20 ...
TTCCCTCCTGCATCAAGGATATACCCGGGCTCGAAGAAGATATAAGTACCCTGCCGCCAGCTCCGGCTGCGCCATATACCATGTTGATGGAAGCAACCTCGCTTTCAGCCTGCACGAACGCCCCTCCAACCTCTGGGAGACGCCACGACATATACTCTGGGATCTCATTCTGCGGAGTTATAGGATACCCAAAGAAATATCGGCAGCCTGCACGAATTGCAGCTTCTGCTATAGCCTCATTTCCTTTCATGAGAATAGGTTTTGCCAAAACATTCACCTCCTGTTTGATTAGCGAAAGACCTCTATGACCGCGTCAGGACACATTCGAGCGCAGAGAGCGCAGCTTATGCATAGGGCCTGCGCTTCGTCGTCTACTACTGCAGGATGGTACCCAAGTTTGTTGATTTCTTCTCCAAGTTTGATGATCTTCTTAGGGCATGCTTCAATGCACAATCCACAACCCTTGCAGTTGTCTTGCCTGAAAGTGACCCTTTTGTCCAATGTCTTCCCTCCTCATGTACCATGATTGCTACATATGCAACCCATCCGGCTATTTGGGCGATACGTATATTCTCTTCTGGGCAAGAGCTTTTTCTATTCGGTCTTCAGACAGCTTATTCGCGGCTTCATTCGTCCCGATTCCCTGTTCTTTGGCTATCCGGAATATCGAAGCCAGCGTGTCATATATTTTTGACACTTTGTTGAGAGCCCAATCCCTGTTGTATCCGCCCGGAGCCAGTTCACTGGCTACGTTTATGACTCCGCCGCCATTGGCGACAAAATCCGGCGCGTAAAGTATGTTCCTCTTAGCAAGGGCTAGGGCATGTCTTTCTTCAAGTAGCTGGTTGTTGGCGCTTCCGCAAACGATCTTTGCCTTTAGACGTTCTACGGTTTCGTCATTTATCACTCCGCCAAGGGCACAAGGTGCGAAAATATCACATTCAATGTCAAATACCTCTTCAACCGGTATTGCCTCAGCTCCCAATTCCACAGCCTTTTGGACTTTATCCGGGAAAATGTCGGCAGCGTATACTTTCGCTCCGGCTTTAAGCAGATCCTCGATGAGGAAATATCCAACGTTTCCTACGCCCTGAACCACCACTTTCCTCCCGGAAAGGCTCTCATCTCCAAATACTTCGGCAACGCATGCTTCCATTGCCCTGAAAACTCCGAATGCAGTAACCGGAGATGGATTGCCGCTGGTACCTGCCAATCCGACTACATGTTCCGTCGCTGTCCTTATCACTTCCATATCGTCTGTAGTAGTGCCCACATCTTCTGCGGTAATGTATCTGCCACCCAGTGTGTCTATAAACTTGCCAAAAGCCCGAAACAGCTCTTCCGACTTGTCCTTGGCCGGATCTCCTATTATTACCGACTTGCCCCCTCCAAGACCCAGACCCATTGCGGCACTCTTGTAGGTCATGCCTCGAGCCAACCTAAGAGCATCCGTAAGGGCCTCCTCTTCGGATTTATAGGGCCACATCCTCGCTCCGCCCAAAGCAGGTCCTAATGTGGTATTGTGGATCACAATTATAGACTTTAACCCAGAAACCTTGTCGTAGTTGAAAACTACTTGTTCGTAATCTCTTTCTTCAAGTGCTTTGAAAACTTCCATCTGAATCCCCCTTTTTTGTGTTATTTGTGGCAGCATATAGATTTCTCTAAAAACCGCCATCCGGTATCGCCTAGCATAGATAATAAGCAACAACCATGCCAGCTTTTCTACCCATGAGTAATACAATCTCTTACGAGTCTTTCACGTTACCTAGCAAAGCGTGATGAGAATAAGGTCTGCAAATATGCGCACATTTTCATGCCGATCGTGCACATATTTGCACGCAAAACTTTGTCTAAACTTTCACATAGCTAGGATTGAGATGTACGTTTGTCTGTGAAGTCGTATTTTTGCATCTTGTAGTAAAGAGTTCTAATACTTATCCCTAGAATCCTCGCCGCCTCGGTCCTGTTGTACGAAACCTGCTCCAACGCACGGGCTATGGCATCAATTTCGGCGTTCCTCACGGCGCTCTGCAGCGTCTCAGGCCCGGCAATAGCATGCGAGTGTTCGTTTCCCATTCCCTCAAGAGGGCGACCTATCCCCCATCCTAGGGGCGGGAGGTGCTCAATACGTATTGTCCTATCGTCATACTTCATGTTGATGATCGCTCTGCTGAGAACGTTCTCTAACTCACGTACGTTTCCAGGCCACCTGTATGACTCGAACACGCCCAAGACGGCCTCATCAACGCCCTCTACAAACCTCCCATAGCTTTGACTCAGCCTACGCACCAGATAATCGCATAACACTTCAATGTCTTCCGGACGTTGCCTAAGAGGCGGAATGAGTATTGGAATCACGCTGAGTCTGTAGTACAAATCCTCTCGGAACTTGCCTGACGCTACCATCTGCTCAAGTGGTGCGTTAGTAGCAGCTATAACTCGTACGTCTACGGGTGTTGGAGTAGACTCGCCAATCCTCACAACCTCTCTTTCTTGCAGCACGCGAAGAAGACTTGCCTGCACCGACACATCCATTGCGCCTATCTCATCAAAAAACAAGGTGCCGCCGTCGGCCTCGTGAAACAGCCCTTTTTTCCCGCCTTTTCGCGCCCCTGTGAACGCTCCATCCACATATCCAAAAAGCTCCGATTCTAGAAGATTGCGAGGCAAAGCGGCACAATTGACACGAACAAATGGCTTGCTATGCCTGGAAGAAGCATTATGGATAGCATGCGCGAAAAGTTCCTTGCCGGTCCCGCTTTCGCCCCTCAAAAGAACCGTAACAGGCGTCGAAGAAACTCGCTGAGCCTGTTCAACAGCCTGGATCATAAGAGGACTATTTGTTATTATGTCGTCAAATGTGTACTTAGGTTCGAATCCCTTCACTACACTTTTTAGATTCTCTAGTTCTTCCGTAAGACGCATCACTTCAGAAACATCTCTTATTACCGCGACGCTTCCTTTAAGTTCCCCATCTACCATGATTGGCGCTGCATTCACAACTACCGATCGCCTCATGGGACCTACCTTAAGAGTTGCATTGACGATAGGCTTCTTTGTCCTGAGTACATGAAGGTGAACGCTTTCCCCTTCAGCTATATCTGTAGTGGCTGGCCGCCCAATCACTGCCTCTTCTGAGAACCCCGTGAGTTTAGTGTACGCAGGATTGATGAGTATACCATTGCCGCCTTCATCCACGACGGATATGGCATCTTGAGTAGACTCTATTACAGCATACAGAAGGGACTGGATTTCTCTAAGATTCGTTATTTCTTCCGCCAAACACTTTATCTCGGTGATGTCCCGAAACACTGCAACTGCTCCTATAAGTTTGCCACTTGGATCAGTAACAGGCATCCTGTTAGTCACTACGACAACGTTGCCCAACTCCTGTTTCTGGTTGATCTCAGGGATTCCGGTTTGAAGAACTTTGTCTAGTCTAGTATTGGGAATTGCGTCTGAAACCTGATTACCCATAACCTCTGCGGCCATCTTGCCGGAGAGTCTTTCTGCCGCCTTGTTGAAGACAAGGATTTTCTCCTCGCTGTCGATGGCCATAATGCCATCATGCGTAGAATTCAGTATGTAATCGATCAAACTACAATTAGAGCCTTCCATGAACCGGCCCCCCAATCGTTCGTCACAACAGACCGGGCATTATGTCATTCATGCTGTAGATACCGGAGCGGATCCTATCTGCCATAAAAGCAATGAACTCAGAATTGGTCGGTCGTCTCTTGCTTTTACCCGGAATCGATCCAAATAGTTTCTCAATGAAACCAATATTTCCTCTATTCCAAGCCACTTGGATAGCGTGTCGTATGGCACGTTCAACCCTACTTGAGGTGGTTGAGTACTTCTTGGCTATTTCGGGGTATAGTTCCTTTGTTACCGCAGACAAATACTCAGGTCGATAATGCACCATTAGGATTGCATCCCTTAGGTATCTGAACCCCTTTATATTGGACGGTATTCCCATTTTCTGAAGAATTGACGTAACCAGTACATCTAGGGATTCTTCCTCCATTCGAATCCTACGTGCTGTTGTATCAGGCTCGCTCCAATAAAACATTTGCCTCAATCTTTCGGCAAATGTCGGAAGATCAAAGGGTTTCACGAGGTAATAATCGGCTCCAAGTTCAGCTGCTCTTCGCGTAATAGAATCTTGTCCGAAAGCAGACAGCATGAGGATTTTCGGGCGGTTTGCAAGCTGTCTCTCAGAGAGTTTCTCCAAGACTCCTATGCCATCGAGATAGGGCATAACCACATCTAGGACAACTATATCCGGCATAAACTCTAGGATCAAAGTTAGTGCTTCGAGTCCGTTATATGCTACGCCAACAACATTTATATCTTCTTGCTCCTCCAAGTAGTCTCTAAGTATACTTGCAAACTCCTTGTTGTCATCAGCGATCAAAACTCTCATTTGTTCCACTAACTATCAGCCCCCACCGCTCCTTAATCTCATCTACTTTTACTTTGGAGTCCCAGAGTTGCTTTTGTAAGCATCTGCAGCCACAATCAGTTCCCGCCCGTGGGCCAAAGATACTCCAACTTCGGTACCACTAAGCATCCGCGCAATTTCTCTGGCTCTGCTTTCACCGTCTTTCAACTCGACCACCCGTCCGTAAGTCCTTCCTCCCGCTTCGCTCTTTTCTACAACAAAGTGAGAATCCGCCATGGCGGCGATCGAAGCAAGATGGGTTACGCACAGCACCTGGTGATTACGTCCAAGTTGCCACAGTTTCTCCCCTATGGCCTGTCCTGCTTTACCTCCTACTCCAGCGTCAATTTCGTCAAAAATAAGTGTAGGAACAGGTTCTACCTCTTCTGCACACGATTTTATTGCTAACATAAGCCGAGACAATTCTCCTCCCGATGCCACTTTGTGAAGAGGCAGCGGAGGCTCGCCCGGATTTGCGCTGAAGAGAAAGCTAACTCTATCAAACCCGTCTTGGAAAGGTCTCGCCGGTTTTTCCCCGATCAAAATCCCATTTTGCGGATCGTATTGGTGATCTATCTGAACGATGAATTTTGCCCCCGGCATCCCTAGATCATGAAGCACCGACGAAATACTCTCTTCCATTTTGGAGGCAGCTTCTCTCCTTAAAGCAGAAAGTTCAGTGCCTAAGATCACCATTTGATTTTCCACTTGGGCAAGTTCTCCTTCTATCTTCTCTAGAATCTCGCTTGCATTTAGAAGGTGCCCTAGTCTCGCTTCGGACTTTGCTCTATACTCAAAAACCTTTTCTATAGTGCCTCCATATTTTACCTTAAGTCTTTCTATCAGATCCAAGCGTTCCTGAACTTGTTGAATCCTCTCCGGTTCAAGCAATAGCCCCTTTTGGTATTCTCGCAAACAGTCTACCGCCACTTCTAAAGAGTACAGAACTTGTTCCAAGGTTTCTTTGCTCTGCCCGACGGAAGGGTCAATTCTTCCGGCTTCCTTGAGCAGCTCAACTGCTTCCGTAATCAGATCGTATGCACTTGGGTTACCGCTTACCCCATCATAGACACGTGAATATGCGTCTTGGGATAAGTCAATTAGTTTTTTCTGCGAGCTCAGTATTTTGTATTCTTGCCTTAACCTCTCGTCCTCCCCAACGCTTAATGCCGCCTTGTCTATCTCTTCAATTTGATATGACAAAAGATCTATTTCCCGCTTTCGCGCAGATTGGTCTGTGCTAAGCTTGTTCTTTTCTTCAAGAAGATCCTGTCGCCTCAGAAAGTAAGAATAGTATCGGGCTCTAAGCGGCTCTATAGACTGTCTGTCCATACTGTCTATCATGCCAACATAGTTTTGCGACCTCATGAGCGCATAGTGATCCTGCTGACCATGTATATCTACCAGTCTGTTGCCTATCATTTGTGCCATAGACATGGTAGCTATCCTTCCGTTAATCCGCATATAGGATCTCTCAGGCAGTATGTCCCTTTGAATGGCAACTTCATTTTCTCCGGCCAAAATCTCCCGCAACTCATCATCGAAACCGGAAAAATCAGACCCCGGGGAAACAAAAAGCTCAAGTATCGCTCTTTCTTCACCGGCCCTTATAACTTCGGAGGAAGTCCTCGAGCCAAGACAAGCCATAACTGCATCGACAATCATGGATTTGCCGGCTCCAGTTTCTCCTGTAAAGACTGTAAGACCCGGCCCAAGTTCTAATTCAACATCTTGAAATATGCCGAAATTCTGTATCCTTAGATAGGTGAGCAAAGAATATCACATTCCCGCTATGTTGCGCAGACTGTCCAAAACCTCGGACGCGCTATGTCCTTCTCGAACCACGACGATTACTGCATTATCGCCGGCTACGCTTCCCAGAATGCCCTCAAGATTCATTCCATCAATCGCTTCTCCTACCGCAGACGCTGTTCCGGTGATTGTTTTGACAACTATTATATTGGCGGCTTTTTCCATGTTTATGCAACAATCTTCAAATAATCTGTTAAATCTCTGTTTATATACTAAGGTAGGGTCTCCGGGCATAAGAGAGTATTTGTAACGTCCGTCGCCTGATGGCACACGCACTAAATGGAGTTCTTTTATGTCCCGAGACACTGTAGCTTGAGTGACTTTTATACCCTCTTCGGCAAGCAGTTTACACAGCTCTTCCTGGCTGGTGATGATATTATTGGATACCAGTTCAACTATCCTCATTTGTCTTTTGGCCTTCATTGGGGATTGCCTCCTAACTTAATCAGTTGTACTCACTCAGCCAGAATTACCCTCACGGTAACCTGCCTATCCCTTCCTTCATTTTCTTGCGCAGCACATCGTAGAAAGACCAACCTCTCCTCCTAAGTAACGACGCTTTGTAATTTGATTTCTCGACCACAATAATGTCATTCTTTTCGAGATGGAAGAATTCCTGCCCGTCCAGAGCTAGCGTCGTCGATTGGCTAGGCAATATAACCTCAATTTCGCAAGATTCTGATGAAGGAACGACTATGGACCTAGAATACAAGGTATGTGGGCATATTGGAGTAGCAAGAAAGGCCTCAATCTGAGGAGACAAAATAGGTCCACCGGCCGAAAGAGAATACGCGGTAGAGCCTGTCGGTGTTGAAACAATCAGCCCATCCGCTCCGTAAACGTCGACATCTTTTCCCGACACTCTAAGAGAAAGCACGGTCAAACGTCCATATGGCCCTTTTGAAACACAAGCCTCATTTAAGGCAATACTATGGAACACCGATTCTCCCTGTCGAATCACTTCTGTGGACAGCATCAGCCTTTCATCTCTTTCGACATTCCCAGAGATGAAGTCGGGCAAATGCTCAAATAGGTTGCTCGCATCCAACTCTGTAAGAAACCCAAAATGCCCAATATTCACCCCAAGAATAGGGATCCCGAGGGGACCAAGAGACCTTGCCGCACCCAATAAGGTGCCGTCACCGCCTAGCACCACGGCAAAACCTACATTGGAAGGCCAATCCATCAAAGGCAATGTATACTGTCGCCACTTTTCAAATACGCCGGCACAAGGAGCCAGATAAATCTGTATATCCCTTTCGGCGAGCCAATGCGCCAGTTGATCTACCAAGTCATCGCTCTCTGCCTTGTCAAGATTGGGCAGAACCCCTATGCCTCTTCTAGACATGCTCAAGTCTCCAATCAGTTTAGGATTTCCTTGACTTTATCAACTATCCCAGACACATCCATAGCATAGATCTTTCGAAGATCTTTTTGCGGACCATGCTCAATGTACTTCATGGGAAGAGTCAATCTATGGACGTTACATCTCGCTGAAGGTGCAACAGCATCCAAAACCGCTTCCCCAAACCCACCTGCGGGAATATTTTCTTCGACCACCAGCAGGGGACCTGTCATGGCCAGTTCCCCTAATCTATCCTTGTCCAAAGGTGTCACGAACCTCGCATTTACTACACCGCAGGATATACCCATTCCTTCCAATACCTTAGCAGCTTCCAAGGCGGGATAGACCATACTTCCGAGAGCAACGATATTCACCGCTTGCCCGATACAAATTGCCTCAGCCTTCCCGACCTCTAGCATTTGAGGGTTTTCGAGAAACTCCTCATAGGGGATTCCTACGCCACCACCGCGAGGATACCTAATTGCGCTCGGCCCTGAAAGGTTAAGCGCCGTCCATAACATGTTAACCAATTCAGCCTCATCTTTGGGGGCCATTATGGTCAACCCCGGAGCAGTTCTAAGATAGCTTACATCAAATTGCCCATGATGGGTTTCTCCATCTTCGCCAACTAGCCCTGCCCTATCAACTGCAAAAACCACTTTTAGTTTCTGCAAACATACGTCTTCGATTATTTGGTCGTAAGCCCTTTGCAGAAACGTTGAGTAGACCGCAACAACCGGTAGTTTGCCGGATTGGGCAAGCCCGGCAGCGAATGTAACTGCGTGACTTTCCGCAATTCCTACATCGAACACTCTCTCGGGAAATTCACGCGCAAATTCGTCAAGGCCGGTACCATCAGCCATCGCAGCGGTGATCCCCACCAGATCTTGGTTTTTCTTGGCAAAACTCGCCATAGCCTGACCGAAAACTTTGCTGTAACTGGGAGGTCCCGAGCTATTCGATAGAATCTCCCCCGTATCTGGATCGAACGGACCTACACCGTGGAATTTCTCGGGATCTTCTTCAGCGAATCTGTAGCCCTTTCCTTTGACAGTCACAACATGAACTATCACAGGTTCGTCCAGTGTCTTCACTTCTTCAAATACCTCTATCAACCCACCTAGATTGTGGCCATCGATAGGCCCATAGTATCTGAAACCCAAAGATTCAAACCATGCCTCCGGAAAGAGAAAATACTTAATCCCGCCTTTGAAGCGTCTCAACCAGTCGATGGTCCACTGCCCGACATTGGGCATCTTATCTAGGAGTTTCTCAAATGCTGATTTGACGCCCCTGTACGATGGGGCAAGCCTTAGCAGTGTCAGATATCGCGTAATTCCTCCTACATTTTTTGAGATAGACATGGAATTATCATTTAGAACTACGACCAAACGCGTCCTCAGCTCCCCCGCATTGTTTAGACCCTCATAGGCTACACCAGAAGTTAGTGCGCCATCTCCTATAACATCTATGACATTCCAGTTGCCGCCATCTAAATCCCTTGCCTCCGCTAAACCTAGCGCATACGAAATAGATCCGGCAGCGTGACCGGTATCGTAGACATCGTAGGGGCTTTCAGCTCGTTTGGGGAAGCCGGAAATTCCGCCAAGTTTGCGCAGGCTCCCAAAGGTATCGTAGCGTCCTGTGATTAGTTTGTGTGCGTAACTTTGGTGGCCGACATCCCAAACGATCTTGTCTCGAGGAGTGTCAAATACTTTGTGCAAAGCGAGCGTGATTTCGACTGCCCCAAGGGATGAGGCGAGATGTCCGCCATTAGTAGACACAACCCGTACTATCTCGCTCCTAATCTCTTCGGCCAAAGATTCGAGTTCCTCGACCGAAAGGTTCCGGATGTCCTGTGGACACCTGATATTACGAAGCTGCAATCCAACTCCTCCCTAATCACCAAAAGACACGCGCTAACAAATCCTGATGCGCTTCATTGATCTGGCTGCTTACCCGCACAAATGATCTATCTTGTCCATATATAGCCTAGAAAGGTCCGCAAAAACCGACTTGCCTAAGCCCAATGAAGACACCGAATCAAGACTACCTATCAAAGCTTCCCTCGCCTTCTTGCAGGCACCTTCAAAAGACAGTGCGACCATAAGCGTGCTCTTGTCTTCTTCTTTCTCGCTCTCCCCAACATCCTCAAGGTCGTCAATTATCTGATATGCATATCCGAACTTTCTACCCCAAGACGAAAGACCATGCACCGAGCTTGGTACTGCTTGAGCCAGAAGGGCTCCTACTTTTGCTGATACCTCAAATAAGGCTGCAGTCTTCATAGAGTACATTTTCGTTACCAGGTCAGCATCAGCATTTTTCCCTTCTAACAAGAGATCCAGTACTTGTCCGCCAACCATTCCTCGCGGACCCGCTGCCGTGGCTATCTCACGTGCTGCGGCGGACTTTATATCTTCTTTGGCATCTCCAAGATATAGCATGGTTTCAAAGGCCATGGTTAACAGCGCATCGCCGCAAAGAACTGCCAGAGCTTCGCCAAACTTCCTGTGGCAGGTAAGTTTTCCTCTTCGGTAGTCGTCGTCATCCATGCAAGGAAGATCGTCATGCACCAGAGAATATGCGTGGATCATCTCTATTCCCGCTCCAAAGGGAATTGCCAGATCCCAGTTGCCGCCTTGGCTCTCACAAGCTTCGAGCAGGATGATGCTCCTTAATCTCTTGCCGCCAAAGAGGCTATACACAATGCATTCCCTAAGGATAGGAAGATCCCATTCGTAAGAATCGACGATCCCCATGATGGCGTCATCAATTTGCCTGCGCTTCGTCTCTAGGTACACCGCAAGATCGTCTGTGTCCATGGCACCCATCTAACTTTGAGTCTCTTCACTAGTTTTCAAGATTTCCTGAATTCGACTATCTGCCTTGTCCAGGATCGCTTCCAATTGCTTGGCCAGCCTAATCCCTTCTTCAAACTTCTCAAGCGACTCTTCAAGCGAAAGTTCTCCACTTTCCAGGCATTTCACTATTTCTTCGAGTTTCTTAAGGCTACTGGCAAAATCCAAATCTTCTAACCGGCCTTCTACCTTGTTATCCTCTGGGATATCAGTCATTTTGCACTGACCCCCTCCTCACTATCATGTCTTTCTTCCACGCGACAAACAATCGACCCTTTGTGCAGGGTGACAACTACCCTGCTTTCAGGCATTACTTCACTAGAATCTCTAACCACACAAAGCCCAGGTAGAGTCCTAGTTACACTATAGCCTCTAGACAATATTTTGAGTGGACTCAGGGCATCTAGTTTCGCCAATTCCGAATTCAGTGTTTGATGTCCTTCGCTGACAATGCTCAATATAGCATCTTCTAGGTCTTTTCTGAGTCTATACAGGCTCTCTCTGCCCGCAACAACAAACCAGTCTGGTCTTTCAAAGCAAGGACGCGATACGAGGTTTTCAAGTCTCCTACGGTTTTGATCGATTTGCATACGAACACAGGCATAGGCTCTTTTTTCTAAGTTCTCAATCACAATCCTCAGCTGTTCGGCGTTTGGAACCACCAATTCAGCCGCCGCCGACGGCGTAGCCGCTCTAACGTCAGCCACGAGATCGGATATAGTCACATCCCTCTCATGTCCAACCGCAGATACTATAGGTACCCTCGACGCAAATATCGCCCGTGCCACGCCTTCATCGTTGAACACGAACAGGTCCTCCTGAGAACCTCCTCCTCTGCCAACGATTATGACGTCGACATCAGGTATCTCATTTAGAGCCCTTATGCCAGCTACAATGTCCTGCGCAGCTCCTTCGCCTTGAACCTTGCAGTCGGCCAATACGAATTCTACCCCCGGGTAACGCCTCTTGCCCACCGATATAATGTCCTTTATGGCAGCGCCTCGTTTTGAAGTGACTAGGCCGATTTTTCGTGGGAACATGGGAAGCGGTCGTTTGCGCTCTTCTTTGAAAAGGCCCTCTTTTTCTAACTTTTCCTTCAGTTTTTCCAAAGAGGCATAAAGTGCGCCCAGCCCGAACGGTTCCATGTAAGTGGTATAGATCTGATAGATCCCGTCACGCTCAAAAACCGAAACGTTTCCCAAAAGGATAACCTGCATCCCATCTTCGGGAACAAACGAGAGTCCGCTCCTCGCGCTTTGCCACATAACAGCCCTAACGCTCGCGTTTTCGTCTTTCAGAGTAAAGTAAAGGTGGCCCCTGTAGTCTCTTAGGTTAGCTATCTCCCCTTGTACAAACACCTGCTTAAGGAAATCGTCTTCCCAGAACATTTTTCGAATGTATGCATTTAACTGACTTACCGAAATGACGTCCTTATAACTAAACAAGGTGCCACCCCTTCTTAAACGTATTATAGGGTTTTCACCGAAAAGCCCGCTCAGTAAATGAGAGGTCTTCTTACCACTCGGTTTCCCCGCTTTCTAGGTATTCATGGATATCGTTTGCAGCGATCTTCCCCGCACCCATCGCCAAAATCACGGTAGCAGAGCCTGTTACCGCATCTCCGCCGGCCCAAACTCTGGGTCTGCTAGTCCTACCGGTATGCTCGTCGGCTACAAGACCACCCCATGAGTGCGCATTAAGACCATCAGTAGTTTTCACTAAGATAGGGTTGGGAGACGTGCCCAATGCCATTACAACAGTGTCTGCTTCCATCACAAACTCAGAACCCGGAATTGGTATTGGACGCCTTCTGCCGGACCGATCGGGTTCCCCTAATTCCATCCTAATGCACTCTATGCCACTAACCCAACCCTGATCGTTACCCAAAATCCTCACCGGATTCGCAAGAAGATGAAACTCGACGCCCTCTTCCTCGGCATGGTGAATCTCCTCTGCACGAGCGGGCATTTCTTCTCTGCCTCGTCTGTAGACTATCATTGCTTTTTCGGCACCAAGCCTCAAAGCGCACCTGACAGAGTCCATCGCTACGTTACCTGCACCTACTACCACGACTTTTTTGCCGGATACTATGGGTGTATCGTATTCCGGAAACAAATACGCTTTCATTAAGTTTATACGAGTAAGATATTCATTAGCAGAATAGACTCCGTTCAAATTCTCCCCGGGTATGTGCATGAACATTGGCAACCCTGCGCCACTGCCCACAAAAACAGCATCGAAACCTTGTTCGAAAATCTCGTCTATGGTTAGAGTTCGCCCAACGACGAAGTTGAGTTCAATGTTAACCCCAAGCTTTTTGACGTAGTCGACCTCTTTCTTAACTATGTTCTTTGGAAGACGAAACTCAGGAATCCCATACATCAAGACTCCGCCTGGCTCATGAAGGGATTCAAAGATGGTCACGCTATAGCCCAATTTGGCTAGGTCTCCTCCGCAAGTAAGTCCGGCAGGACCTGCTCCAACAATTGCAACCTTTTTCCCATTTCGGCACACTTGTGGACCATCCGAATTTCCATTCGTCATTTCCCAATCTGCCACAAACCTCTCCAATCGCCCAATCGCTACAGGTTCGCCTCTTCTGCCAAGTATGCACTTAGACTCACACTGAATCTCTTGAGGACAGACTCTTCCACATACAGCAGGGAGACTATTAGTAGCTTTTACTATGTCAATTGCTCCTTGATAGTCACGCTCTTTTATAAGTTTGATAAACCCCGGAATATCAACGGATACAGGGCACCCTTGCATACATTGAGGATTCTTACAGTTAAGACATCTCGATGCCTCTTCCAGAGCCATTTCCTCAGTATAGCCCAAAGCAACTTCTTTGAAATTGCGGCGCCTAACCTCCGGATCCTGACTAGGCATCTCGACTCTATTCTTAACGGCCATTATTGTCCACCTCCGCAGCGGCAACGTTCATTTGCGATTTGCTCTTGTTCTCTGTAAGCATTGGAACGCCTCAACGCTTCAGTCCAATCCACAAGATGACCGTCAAACATCGGTCCATCTACACACGCAAACTTAGTTTCGCCACCAACTGATACCCTGCATGCCCCACACATCCCAGTACCATCCACCATGATTGGATTCATAGACACCCATGTCTTAATCCCATATTCCTTCGTTACCTGGCAGACAGCTTTCATCATAAGCATCGGACCTATAGCAATTACTTCATCCATGGTAAGACCATGTTCGATTAGTTCCTTGAGTTTATCAGACACGAAACCCTTGAATCCCCTGCTTCCATCATCGGTACAAATATGGAGTTCGTCAGAGTACTCTCTCATTTCATCTTCAAGGATTATCAGATCCTCTGAACGAGCCCCTATTATACTGATCAAGTTCACTCCACGCTGATGCAATTCCTTGCACTTAGGCAAAAGAGGAGCAACGCCCACACCGCCACCAACAGCGACAACCTTCCCCGCCTCCGGGAGCTCTGCAGGTAATCCCAAGGGACCTGCCAGATCCATTATCCTGTCGCTTACTCCCAGTTTCCCAAGCTGGATTGTAGTAAAGCCAACTTCCTGATAAATCAAGGTAATGGTTCCGGCCTCTGCATCGTAATCTGCTATGGTCAAAGGGATCCTTTCTCCTTCTGGGCGGATCCTCAACATGACAAATTGGCCGGGTTTTGCTTTTTCTGCAATCAAAGGGGCGTTGACCACGATTTTCTTTGTAACGGGGGTCAGCACCTCTTTATGTATTATCTCATTCATCTACACACCCTCCACAATATAATCTAGCGATGCTTCCGACATAAAGCATAGCTTACTCATTTATTGTAACGATCTGCACCCTCTTGTGACCACCCTGATTTTGTGAAAACACTCACGAGAACCCCATTGACAAAACTCGGGGACGCGTGGGACCCATAGTCCTTTGAGAGTTCTATTGCCTCGTTCAAGACTACTTCGATGGGAGCACTTCTGAGGATGAGAGCCTCTGCATAGGCTAACCGAATGATGCACAAATCAGCTCGCGGCATTCTAGACACGGCCCAGCCCTTCGATACTTGACCAATGAGATCATCTATCTTACATACATTCGAAATAACAGCCTCAACCAAAGATCGAGCGTATCCAATATCTCCCAAGTAGGCTCTGTC
>ERZ795047.3317-NODE-3317-length-14512-cov-4.321436_pt1 | contig 14512 bp, 13 predicted proteins | sample MGYA00375131_ERZ795047 | MGnify/ENA primary metagenome ERZ795047 (study PRJEB30176, sample SAMN05720228) | activated sludge metagenome | isolation source: Anaerobic digester | place: Japan | collected 2015-05-20 ...
CCTCGGCACCCCCCGGGACCGGTTCAGCGAGAGGCATCTGGTGGGATACGTCCCGCAGCGGCATACCCTCACCGCCGCTGTCCGGGCCACGGCGCGGGAGATCGTCGCGACGGGTCGCATCGCGCGGCGCGGGCTGCTCCGACGCCCGTCCCGGCCCGACCGGGAGGCGGTCGACGCGGCCCTGCGGGTCGTCGGGCTCGGCGAGCACGCCGACACCGACGTCTCGACCCTGTCCGGCGGCCAGCAGCGTCGGGTCCTCATCGCCCGGGCGCTGGCCGGAGACCCCCAGATCCTCCTCATGGACGAGCCCACTGCCGGCGTCGATGTCGCCAACCAGCACGTTCTCGCGGAAGTCCTCGCCCGGCTCGCCGCTCGGGGGGTCACCCAGGTCATCGTCACCCACGAGCTCGAGGCCCTTGAACCAGTCGTCACGCGGGTCGTCGTCATCGACCGGGGCGGCATCACCTTCGACGGGCCAACCGCGCAGTTCGAGCAGGTCCACCCGCACGTCCACCACGACCACGACACGCACCACCACGACCTCGAGCTGAGCGCCCAGGCCAGCCCCGGGGTCGTCACCAGTGGGCCCTTCCACGAACCTGGAGGGGTGCGCGGTGGTTGACCTCCTCGGGTACGACTTCCTCCAGCGCGCCCTCGTCGCGGCGGCAATCGTCGGGCTGGTCGCGCCGATGGTCGGGGTCTTCCTCGTCCAACGCCGGCTCGCCCTCATCGGCGACGGCATCGGCCACGTCGCGCTGGCCGGGGTGGCCGTCGGGCTGCTGACCAACCAGGCCCCGGTGCTCACCGCGCTCGTCGCCGCGGCCGTCGCCGCAGTTGTCGTCGAGCTGATCCGCAGCCGGGGGCGGACCGGCGGCGACACCGCCCTGGCGATCATCTTCTACGGCGGGATCGCCGCCGGTGTCGCGCTCATCTCCGCCTCCCCGAAGGGCTCCCCCGCCAATCTCACCTCCTACCTCTTCGGTGCCATCACGACGGTCTCCACAGGTGACCTCACCATCTTCGCCGTCATGGGTGCCGGCGTCGCCGCGGTGGTGACACTGCTCTGGTCGGCGCTCTTCGCCGCTGCCCAGGACGAGGAGTATGCGCGGGCCGCGGGACTGCCGGTCCTGGCCCTCAACCTCGTCCTCGGCGTCCTCGTCGCCGTGACCGTCGTCGTGGCCATGCGGGTCGTCGGGCTGCTGCTCATCAGCGCCCTCATGGTCGTGCCCAATGCGACCGGGCAGGTGCTCGGGCGCTCGTTCGCCGGTGCGGCCCGGTGGGCGGTCCTCATCGGGGTGCTCAGCGCGGTCGGTGGGGTCCTCCTGTCCTACCAGCTCGACACCCCGTCCGGCGCGACGATCGTCCTGCTCGCCGTCGCTGTGTATGTCGTGGCCGCGCTCGGCGCCGGCGTGGCTGCGGCCGTCCGGCGACGCGGGCACGGGCGCGGCGGTGACCCGGTGGAGCCGGACCACCAGCACGCTCCCGGCTGCGGTCACGACCTCGTCCTGCACGAGGACCACGTCGACTATGTCCACAGCGGGCACCGGCATACCGAGCTGGGGGCTCTTCACCCCGACACCGCCCCCCGAGGCGAGACAGGGACCCCCCGATGAGCACCCGCCGTCCCACCCGGCAGCGCGCGGCTGTGGAGGCCCTCCTGCGCACCAGCGATGACTTCGTCTCCGCCCAGGCGATCCACGCCAGGCTCCGCGAGACCGGCGACGCGGTCGGGCTGGCCACGGTCTACCGCACCCTGCAGGCGATGAGCGCGGAGGGCCTGGTCGACGTGCTGCGTACCGACGACGGGGAGGCGGTCTACCGGCGGTGCTCCGAGTCGCACCACCACCACCTCGTCTGCCGGTCCTGCGGGCGCACCGTCGAGGTAGAGATCCCCGCAGTGGAGCGCTCCTGTCGCGCGGTGAGCGAGGAGCACGGGTTCACCGACGTCGTCCACACGGTGGAGATCTTCGGGACCTGCCCCGGCTGCAGGTGACCCCGCTCGCTCAGGGGCGCGGGTTCTCGTACGGCTGACCGGGCTCGACGATCGGGGTCACCGTTGTCGCCTCGATGACCGCCAGCGGGGCGTCGACCGTGCCACCCGGCGCTCCGGGCCAGGTGCCCAAGACGCCGACCCAGGTGCCGGTCGCCGCGGGGACCGCCGAGCGCACCTCGACGCGAACCGGTCGGGCGTCGGCAGCTCCCGCCGTGGCGACCAGCCGGGTGAGATACCACGACGTCGACGAGTCGCCCGGCAGGACGAAGCCGGTCAGCAGGACCGTCCGGGCTCGCAGCTGCTCCGCCGAGGCCGACAGGGCGAGCCGCGAGTATGCCGTCAGGGTCATCTCGGCCAGCGGACCGACCGGCCCGGCCTGCTCCGCCGAGGAGGCCTTGCCGCCGGTCGGCAATGACGCAACCGAGCCGTCACCGCGAGCGCCGGCATACGCACCGAGCGGACCCGGAGCGAGCGCGGCGAAGGCGACGAAGGGGACGACCATCCCCCACCCGACGCGCAACCGACGCGGCTGCCGGGGCAAGGCGTGCGCGGCAGCTGCCGCGGCGGCCCGGCGAGCCGACCGGGAGAGGGCTGCGGCGCCCTCCGCTGCGCCCTCCACAGCCCCTCCGGTGGCTTTATCCGCGGCTGCATCGAGGAGGCGCGGTTCGGCGGGCGCGACCGCACGGTAGGCCGACGCGACGTGGTGGTCGCGCATGGCGGAGACCACGGCCAGGGCGATCATCAGCACGCCCGCGCCGATGATGCCCCACCGGCTGGCGTCGGGGACCAGGGTGAGGCACTGACCGGTCGCCGACGACGCGATGACGATGACGCCGACAACGGCCAGGGCCAGACTGCGATAGCTCTTCCTCACGTGAGCACCACCCCCGCGGCGACGGCTCCGAGCACCGCAAGGGCTCCCGCGACCACGGTCACCTGCGCGGCGCCGCGGCGGCCCAGCCATGCGGTCAACCGCACCGCCGTGGAGAGGTCGGCGGCCGGCCCGACGACGAGATAGGCGAGCTGGGCGACCAGGGGGAACCGGGTGAGACTCACGGCCACGACGGCGTTGGCCATGGCGTCGGCCCCGCCCAGCACGGCGAGCACACCAGCGACGGCGACGGCGGCCAGTGTGGAACCGCCCACTGCCTCCAGCCAGGAGGCCGGGACCAGCTGCGAGAAGGCCGCAGCCAGCGCCGCGGCGAGGGCGAGGTGGCCGCCGCCGCGCAGCAGGTCGTCCCTCGCGCGGTCGATGAACCGGCCCACCTCGGCCGAGTCCTCCGCGCCCGCAGGCACTGCCCGCAGCCCTCCCGCACGAGCCGCGGAGGCACCACTGAGGACCGGCCACGCCCACCCGACGAGAAGGGCCAGGACAAGGCCGATGCCCACCCTGGCGGCAAGCACTCCGGGCTGGCCCGGGAAGAAGACCGCGGTGGACACCAGCGCGACGGGATTGGCTGAGGCAGCGCTGAGCCGGTAGGCGTGCGCGGCCCCCGGGGTCACGCCGGCGCGACACCACTCGGCGGCCGTGTCCGCGGCACGAGCGGAGGTCTGCGGCAGGACGAGGCCCGCCAGCGCCGACACCGGCACGGCCAGGGGCCCGCCACGGCGCGACGCCGGCACCTCGGCAGGGTCGTCGGCGTCGGGCGCCAGGGGCCCGGAAAGCCGGTGCGCCATACGCGGGAGAAGCCACACCGACAGGGCGGCCGAGAGCAGGACGCCGGCGACGAGGAAGGGCAGCCCCTGGAGACAGACCGACGCCACCACGGCGAGCCAGGTCGACAGCGGTTCGACGGACGCCACGGCGGTGTGCAGCCACCCCCGCGCGAGGACCAGGGCGATGAGACCGGCGGCAACGGCCAGCCCGGCCCACGGGATGGCGCCGCGGACCGACTCGAACCACTCCCTCGCCCGGACGGCCGCGCCGTCGACCCGGGCGAGCAGAGACCGGCGCTGCGGGCCCGGTGTCGCGCCGCGGTGCCGGTCTGAGCGACGAGCCGGGACGGCCGAGGAGCCGCTGCGCTCGGGAGGCTCAGCCGTCACTGGGCTGGTCCCGGGTCGGGTGCAGGGGTTGGGTCTGGGAGCTTTCCTGGGGTTGGTCCACCGCCCCGCCATAGCGCCGGTCGCGCCCGACATAGGTCGCGACGGCCTGCCACAGGTGCCGGCGGTCGACATCCGGCCAGAGCGTGTCGAGGAAGACGAGCTCGGCATATGCCGACTGCCACAGCAGGAAGTTCGACGTGCGCTGCTCACCGGAGGTGCGGATGAACAGGTCGACGTCCGGCATCGTCGGCTCGGCGAGATAGCGCTGGATCGTCGACTCGTCGACCCGGCGCGGCGAGAGCCGGCCGCTGGCGACATCGGCGGCCAGTCGCGCAACGGCGTCGGCGATCTCGGCGCGCCCGCCGTAGTTGACGCAGAAGTACAGCGTGAGGCCGGTGTTGTGCCGGGTCAGCTCCTCGGCGACCTGGAGCTCGTGGATGACCGAGCGCCACAGCCGCGGGGCCCGCCCGACCCAGCGCATCCGCACGCCCCAGTCGTGGAGCTGGTCGCGTCGACGTCGGATGACGTCGCGGTTGAAGCCCATGAGGAAGCGCACCTCGTCGGGGCTGCGCTTCCAGTTCTCCGTCGAGAAGGCGTATGCCGACAGGTGCGGTATGCCGAGCTCGATCGCCCCGGCGACGACGTCGAGCAGCGCGGCCTCCCCCGCCTCGTGGCCGGCGGTGCGGGGCAGGCCGCGGGCGTTGGCCCATCGGCCGTTGCCGTCCATGACGATGGCCACGTGCTTGGGCAGCGCCTCGCGGGGCAAGGCGGGCACCTGGGCCCCGGAGGGGTGCGGGAAGGGGCGCCGGTAGGTCATACCCGCTCCACGTGCGGCATGGCCCGCAGCCCCCGCTCAAGGTGCCAGCTGAGGAAGGCGGTGACCAGGCCGCTGCCCTCGCGGCGGTGCTGGACGGCGCTGGCGTCGGCGATCGCCCAGTCGCCGGTCAGCAGCGCGGAGAGCAGCTCCAGGGTCGCCGGGGCAGGCGTGGCCGAGCCCGGGGGGCGGCATACCGCGCAGACCGCACCACCGGAGGCGACGTGGAAGCTGCGGTGCGGCCCTGGCTCGCCGCAGCGCGCGCAGTCGAGGAAGCTCGGCGCCCAGCCGGCGACCGCGAGCGCCCGCAGCAGGTACGCGTCGAGGACCAGCGCCGAGTCGTGCTCACCCCCGGCGAGCGAGCGCACCGCGCCGGCGAGGAGGTGGTACTGCTGGGTCGCGACCTCGTGCTCGTCGGTCAGCCGGTCCGCCGTCTCGAGCATGACCGACATCGTCGTGTATGCCGCATAGTCCTTCGACACCGTGTCGCCATAGCCGCCGAGCGAGACGGCCTGGTTGACCGTGTCGAGGTTGCGGCCCTCGTAGCACTGCAGGTCCACGGCCATCCCGGGCTCGAGCCGGGCCCCGAACCGGGAGGTCGTCCGGCGCACGCCCTTGGCGACCGCGCGGACCTTGCCGCGCCCGCGGGTGAGCAGCGTGACGATGCGGTCGGCCTCACCCAGGTTGTGGGTGCGCAGGACGATCGCCTCGTCTCGGTACACGGGCATGGGGCCATTGTCTCCCGAACCGCTGCCGTCGGCGGACGATCGGTCGGCTGCGCGCGTCGGCATAGCCCGTGGTCGTGGACCTGGGGTTGCGCGCGATGGTCAGCCGCGGACGAAGGCGACCGCCGCCGCGTCCTGGGCGACAAGCCGCCAGCCCGGCGCGGACCGCAGCCGGGTCGCGAGCCCGGCCGTCGCGGGGACGACGACACAGTCGGCGCCTGCGGTGTCGACCGCGAGATCGCCGGTGGACCGGGTGACCGCCGCCTCGTTGCCCCGGACCTGCTCCGCGCCGAAGACGTCGTTGCGCGAGTCCACCGACACGAGCAGGTCCGGGCGGACCAGCTCGAGCCAGCCGCCGAGGAGGTAGGAGTTGAGGACATGACACCGCGGCGGGAGGCGGTCAGTCACGGCCACGGCCGGGTAGGTCGCCGGGTCCGGCCGGCCGAGCCCGGCGGCGAGCCCGCCGGCGAGCAGGGCGCAGACCAGGGCCAGCGCGATCGCGAGGGAGAGGACCCCCCGGCGGCCCCACGAGACGACGACCGGCTTGACCGTTGGCAGCGCGGTCCGGCTCGGTCGTTCGGGCAGCACCAGGCGCGGGAGCCGGGTCGCGGGAAGAACGGCGGCGGCGAGCAGCACCGCGACCGGCAGCATCCGGGCCCAGACCAGCGAGCCCAGCGCGGGAAGCGCGAGCAGCGGGAAGAGCAATGGGTCGCGCGAGCGCCAGGTCACCACGGCCGCGGCAGCCGCGGCGACCAGGCCCGCGACGACCGCCGGGCTGGTCAGCTCGGGGCGCGACCACTCCGTGATGAGTCCGGTCGACTCCCTCGCGACGGTGACCGCTTGGGCGAGGATCTGCGGGCCGGCGGGGTTGACCATGACCCCCAGGGTGTAGACCGCGAGGGCGGCGCCGACCCGTCCGAGGGCGGCGGGGCGCCATACCGCCGTGGCGACGGCAGCTGCGGCCAGCAGCGGCACCCCCATGACCGCGGTGGAGTGCAGGTTGACCCACACGGTGGCCAGCGCTCCGAGCCCGACCAGCCGCGCGGGCAGCTGGGCAGCGGGGCGGGTCACCCCCCGCGTGAGCAGGACGAGCACCGGTATGACGCAGTAGTCGACCAGCTGTGGGCGCACCGAGAGGAAGGTCAGCTGCGCCAGGGCAGCCCCCTGGACGACGACGGTGGCGGCCAGCGGACCGGCACCGAGCCGGCGGGCGACGAGGAGGACCAGACCCGCGGCGAGGAAGGCCAGGACAGCCCCGGCGAGCGCGATACCGGGAAGGCCGCCGGACCGGTAGGCCCAGGCGAGGAGGACGTCGAAGCCCCAGGAGTTCACCGTCCACGGGTGCCCGGCGGCGGTCCACGAGAACGGGTCGGCCGTCGGCAGTCGGCCCAGGTCGAGGATCAGCTCGCCGGTCCTGGTCTGCCAGAAGGTGTCCGACTCGGCCAAGGTGCCGGCACGCAGTGCGACGATCGGCGCCACTGCGAGCCAGGCGAGCAGCCAAGGGCCTCGTCCCCGTGCCAGGTCCACCCGATGGACGGTAGCAACAGGCGGGCATGCGCGACGTGGGGCGACGGTGGTCAGCGGGGTGACTCGTGCGTCACTAGAACAGATGTTCGAGTCTCTGCTAGCGTGGGACGATGACCGTGGCACTGCAGGGGTCCCTCCTCGACCTTGCCGACGCACCCGCGTTCCGACCCATCGGGCCGTCGGTGCGTCGGATGACGCTGACCCGGGGCGCCTGGGTCGACCACCTGCCCGGCTGGCTGGGCGGGTCGGGGCTGCTCTTCGATGCTCTCCTGAGCGAGCTTCCCTGGCGCGCCGAGACCCGGCAGATGTACGACTCCGTTGTCGCGGTCCCCCGTCTCACCTGCACCTATGACGGCTCCGCCGGTCTCCCCCATCCGTTGCTGAGCGACGCTCGGCGGCTGCTGTCGGGGCACTATGCGGCCGAGCTCGGTGAGCCCTTCGTCTCCGCGGGGCTGTGCCTGTACCGTGACGGCGCCGACTCCGTGGCCTGGCATGGGGACACGATCGGCCGCGGTTCGACACAGGACACCATGGTCGCGATCCTCTCCCTCGGCGCGCCTCGGGCGCTGTCGCTGCGACCGGTCGGCGGCGGCGACATCGTCCGCGTCGAGGTCGGCCACGGCGACCTGCTCGTCATGGGCGGCTCCTGCCAGCGCACCTGGGAGCACGCCGTCCTCAAGACGGCCCGGCCGGTCGGCCCCCGCATCTCGATCCAGTTCCGCCCGAAAGGGGTGTGGTGATGAGCCATCTCGTCAGGTCGACCTTCCGGGTCGTCGACGTCGCGCCGACCGACTACGCCCCACCGGTCGAGGTCGGCATCCCGGTGGGCCACGCCTACCTCACCAAGGAGTTCACCGGCGCGGTCGCGGGCCGGTCAGTGGCCCAGTTCTCCTCGGCGTTCTCGATGGAGACCGGTGTCGGCACCTATGTCGCGCTCGAGGTCTTCTCTGGCACCTTCGATGGCCGTGACGGGACCTTCGCGTTCGCCCACACGGCGACGACCGATGGTGCCCAGCGCTCACACCATCTCGTCGTCATCGTCCCGTCCAGCGGCACCGGCGGGCTCGTTGGCCTGACCGGTACCGGTGAGCTGGTCATCGACGCCGATGGCACCCATCACCTCGACTTCGACGTGGCGTATGACGACGCCGGTGCCGCTCGCCCGCGCGCGCCGGGCTCCGTGCCGCCGTCCGGTCAGCGCCGATAGCGCCGGGCGAGCCGTTGCCGTTGCCGTTGCCGGGGTCGGGCGAGGGCGACCAAGACGCCCCCGGCTCCGATGGCGATGCCGGCAGTCGCCGTCAGCACTGCAACCGGGAACGGCGATGGGTTGCCCGTCGCGGGAAGAACCGAACCCGTGGCGACCGTCGAGGGGGTCACCGAGGTGGTGGTCGAGCTGGACGTCGCGGTCTCGGTTGTCGTTGTCGTCTCGCTCGTGGTGGTGGTGGCTGTCGGCACCCGGAAGTCGATCGTGTACTGCCCGTCGGCCCAACCCTCGTTGCCGAACCCGTCGGTCTGGACCGCCGTGACGTCAGCGGTGAGGAGTTGTCCCTCGAGGACCTCCCAGTCGTGACTGCCAGCGGTGGCAGCCCAGGTCCCGTCGGCACCGACCACCACCGCGTCCGTGATCGGGTTGCGGGAGTTCGTGAACACGAGCTGCACCGTCGAGCCGGGCACCCCGGTCCCCCTGAAGTGCTGGTGCCGGTCGGTGATGACTGACCCGAAGGGTGGGTCGACCACGATGGGTGCGGGCGGCGGGGTCGCGTCCACCATGACGGTCACCGATGCGGTGGCGGTTCGTCCGTGCGAGTCGGTCACGGTCACCGTCAGGGTATGCGGGCCGGACGAGCCCAGATAGACGCCGCGTGACGCCCACCAGCTGCCGAGGTCGGAGTCGATCGTCCCGACGGGGGCACCGGCCTCGCTGAGGGCCACGGAGACGATGTCCCCAGAGAGCGTGCCCTCGATGAGGACCTGAGGTGGCGTGGTCGTCCCCTCAACCGGCGACGTGAAGGTCACGGCGGGCGGCTCCCCCCACCGGGCGTAGAGGGCGGTCGCGCGGGCCAGCTCGACGTTCGCGTCGTCGAAGATCACAGCCTCGAAGCGAGTCTCGGTGCCCCACGGGACCGGGTCCGCGACGGCCACCGACCAGGCTCCAGAGGCATCGGCCACGGCTGTCCCGATCTCGATGCCGTTGGCGGTGACGTGAATGGTCTGCCCGGGGGTGGCCGTGCCGGTCACGTCGGGGATGCTGTCTGGGCCAGTTGAGCCGTCAGTCGGGCTGGTGATCGCCACGGTTGCCGCCGTGGCCAGTGCCATGGGTCCGATGAGCACGACCCACAGCGCTGCGAACACTGCCAGCACCCCACGCAACAGCCTGCGCATCTGACCATAACCCCCTCAATCACGCTGCGAGGCATGCCTTCTCGGCTCGCCAGGCTGCGCTCCCAAGGATGGCGTCCGGGTCTCGCTTCTGGCAAGGGCGACCCGGAGCGCGCCTCCAGGTCGGCGGGCAGCCGTGGGGTCAGGGACGACTGGTGTATGCCGCCGGGCGCTTCTCGAGGAAGGCGGCGATCCCCTCCTGGGCGTCCTGCGAGGTCACCGCGGCGGCCATGACCTCGATGGCCAGGTCGTAGGCCTGCCGTTGGGGCAGCCCGACCTGGGCGTAGAAGGTCCGCTTGCCCAGGGAGCGGCTGTACGCGCTGCCGCGGGTGACCCGAGCGACCAGCGCGGCCACCTCGGCGTCGAGCTCGCTGCCCGGGACGGCCCTGTTGACCAGGCCCCAGTCGGCGGCGGTGGTGGCGTCGATGGTGTCACCCGACAGGGCCAGCTCCAGGGCCCGTTTGCGCCCGACGCTGCGCGCCACGGCGACCAGCGGGGTGTGGCAGAACAGCCCGCCCTTGCCGCCGGGGATGGCGAAGCCGGCGGTGTCCGCGGCGACGGCCAGGTCGCAGGAGGCGACGAGCTGGCAGCCTGCGGCCGTCGCGAGGGCGTGGACCTTCGCCACCACCGGCTGCGGGATGCCTTGGATGGCGTCCATCATCGCCGTGCACTGGAGGAAGAGGTCGCGGGCGGTGCGCAGGTCGGCGCCGGCCATGTCCGCGAAGTTGTGGCCCGCGGAGAAGACCGGCCCGTTGGCCGCGATGACCACGGCCAGGGCGTCACTGGCTCCGGCGGCCAGGACGGCCTCGGTGAGCTCGGCCATCATCGCCGCCGACAGCGCGTTGCGCTTCTCCGGCCGGTCGAGGGTGATCGTCGTCGTCGGTCCGTCCCGGTGCACGGTGAGGTTCTCGAAGGTCGCCATGACCGACAGCATCCCGCGACCTGGCGCCCGGCGGGAGTCCTCGTCCGGTCAGGCGTCGAGGGAGATCGCCACGTCGACGGCCGACACCGCCTGCCCGGTGCTGTCGGCACGGCATGCGTCGAGCACGGTGTCGGCCAGCTTGACGATGTGCTCCCCGCCGTTCTCGACGACCCGCTCCCACATCTGCTCGGGGGTCTCGGACGAGCTGGTGACCGGGCGCGGACTCTGCGGTCGGTAGGCCGACACGACAGCCGCAGTCGCGGTCCATGCGGCCGCGTAGGCGTCGAGCCACAGCGCCCGGGGCAGGCTCGGCAGCGCAAGGCGGACCGCGTTCGGGGCCGTGACCGCGTGGACGAGCATGGTGGGGTTCCCGTGCGCCAGCCGCGAGTATGCCGCCACGGCCGCGCCGACCAGGGTCTCGAGGGCTCCCGTCACGTCGTCCGGCCCCGCCGGTCCGGCCGCGGAGGCGAGCTGCGTCGCCAGGTCGGGCAGGTCGGCCTGCTGCCGGAGTCGGTACCGGATGCCGAAACGTTGGTCCGGTATGCCGGGCAGGCCCTCGACCACCTCACCGACCGGGCGCCGCCCCGACGGCCTGACGATCGTCACCGGCTCCCACCGGGCCGCCCAGTACCCGAGGGCATGCGCGACCTCGGTCCGGCGCGGCTCGGTCTCCTCGTCCCGGATCGCTCGCAGCGCATGACCCAGGCGGATCACCCCGTGCGTTGCGCCGCTGGCGATGCCGGGCAGCAGCCGCGGCCACCACGTGGCCACCGTGGCCTGCCACCCGTGCTCGGCCACCTCGGCGCGGAAGAACTCCCGCCACTCACCGAGCAGGACCGCGTTGCCGAAGTCGTGGTGCCAGTCCTGCGCTCCGATCCTGAACCGCGCGACCGGTGCGTCGTCGAGGCGGTCGAGATAACTGTCGGTCCAGCGGTGCACGAGCTCGCCCGAGCCGCGCCTGGCCAGCGCCTCCACGACCATCGGTCCGTGGTTCGACAGCCACCCCTCGAACTCCGGACCGGTCGCGTGGAACCGGTCCAGCGCCTCGTCATACACCCCTTGTGTTGTCACCATGTCCCTACCCCACACCATCACGTGGACTTGAGGTCAAGGCTTGGACTCGCACGACCTGCTGACCATCGGCGAGGTGTCGCACCGCAGCGGTGGCCCCCTGTCCTTCGGGCTCGGATCGCGGAGATGGAGCAGGTCCGCGACGGGCTAGCGATGTCCGTCGGGTGCGGATGCCTCACCACGCGGCAGGGTGCGGTCGTCATCCCCGGCGACGCCGTGGCGACCACCGGGCCGGGTGCCCGCCGGGTCTTCCCACGAGGGGTGACCCGGCGGGCCCATCCTCGGGTCAGCCGCGCACCTCGGCAGGACGCAGCGCCCGGTTGACCGCGGAGACGATCGCCTTGAGCGAGGCCCGGACGATCGAGGAGTCGACCCCGACGCCCCAGAGCACCCGCTCGCCGACGGCGCACTCGACATACGCGGCGGCCTTTGCGTCACCACCGGCGGACATGGCGTGCTCGGCATAGTCGAGCACCCGGACGTCCACGTCGAACTGGGCCAAGGCGTCGACGAAGGCCGCGATCGGGCCATTGCCGTGGCCCTCGACCGTGGTGACCTCGGTGCCGGGGACGGAGCGGTCGCGCAAGCCGACGACGAGGTGCGTCTCGCCATCCTCCTCCGCGTCGATCCGGGTCGAGGCGAGCCGGAACCGCCCCCACGGGTGGTCCGGGGTCGGGAGGTACTCGTCCTCGAACTTCGCCCAGAGCTCGGCCGGGGTGACCTCGCCGCCGTCCTGGTCGACATCGTGCTGGACCACGCCGGAGAACTCGATCTGGAGCCGGCGCGGCAGGTCCATCCCCCGCTCGGTCTTGAGGATGTACGCGACGCCACCCTTGCCGGACTGGCTGTTGACCCGGACCACCGCCTCATAGGAGCGGCCCAGGTCGTGCGGGTCGACCGGCAGATATGGGACGCCCCACGGGATGCCGTCGACCGAGGTCCCGGCCGTGCGGGCGTCCTTCTCCATCCACTCGAAGCCCTTCTTGATGGCGTCCTGGTGGGAGCCGGAGAAGGCCGTAAAGACGAGGTCACCGCCATAGGGGTGGCGTTCGTGGACCTTGATCTGGTTGCAGTGCTCGACGGTGCGCCGGATCGCGTCGATATTCGAGAAGTCGATCTGCGGGTCGACGCCCTGGGTGAACAGGTTCATCCCCACGGTGACGAGGTCGACATTGCCGGTGCGCTCGCCGTTGCCGAACAGGCAGCCCTCGATCCGGTCGGCGCCGGCGAGCAGGCCCAGCTCAGCCGCCGCGACGGCGGTGCCGCGGTCGTTGTGCGGGTGCAGGCTGACGACGACCGACTCGCGGCGGGCGATCTGGCGGATCATCCACTCGATCGAGTCGGCGTAGACATTCGGGGTGATCATCTCGACCGTCGCGGGCAGGTTGACGATCATCTTGTGGTCCGGGGTGGGGTCGATGACCTCGATGACCGCATTGCAGATCCGCATCGCGAAGTCGAGCTCGGTCCCGGTGAAGGACTCCGGCGAGTACTCGTAGTAGATGTCGGTGTCGGGGATGGTCTCTTCGAGCTTCTTGATCAGCTTGGCGCCCTGGACGGCGATATCGATGATGCCGTCCTGGTCCAGCCCGAAGACGACCCGCCGCTGCAGCGTCGAGGTCGAGTTGTAGAAGTGGACGATCGCCTGCTTGCTGCCGCGGATCGCGTCGAAGGTCCGCTCGATGAGGTGGTCCCGGCACTGGGTCAGCACCTGGATCGTCACGTCGTCGGGGATATGGCCGCCCTCGATGAGCATGCGGCAGAAGTCGAAGTCGGTCTGGCTCGCGCTGGGGAAGCCGACCTCGATCTCCTTGTAGCCCATCGAGACGAGCAGGTCGAAGAGGCGCTTCTTGCGCTCGGGGTTCATCGGGTCGATCAGGGCCTGGTTGCCGTCGCGCAGGTCGACCGCGGCCCACCGGGGTGCCTTGGTCAGGCGCTGGGTGGGCCAGGTGCGGTCGGGCAGGTCGATCGGGATCTGCTCATGGAAGGGGACGTACTTGGTGAAGGGCATCCCCGAGGGGGTCTGCGGGTGCTTCATGGCCGGTGCTCCTTGGCTGGGTTCTCGTCGCTGGGTGGTGTCCGGCCGGGCACACCTCACACCGCGACGAGGGGGGCCGGGTCAGGCCTCGCCGCGGCAGCGAAGGAGCAGGCTCGCAGAGCGCACGTCGTCGAGGGTATGCCGTGCCGTGGCGCCGAGTCCACCTGGCGAGCCGGTGTGTCCACATCCTGGTGCATTCACGGTTCTACCCCCCTTGCGTTCACCCTCGTGCAAAGACACACCTTTAGAAGCGTTCTAAAGGTGTGTCTTTGAGGGGGTGGAGAGGGGGGTGGGTTCACAAACTGAAGGTATGACGGTGCGGGTCACGCCTCGTCGAGGGCGTCGATCAGCGGGGTCAGGCTGAACCAGATCCGCGTCGAGATCTCCGCGGCCTCCTCGCCATGCCCGCGGGCGCAGGCCTGGATGAGGCTGGTGTGCGCACGCACCGAGGCCCGCCCGCCCAAGGTGGCGAACCGCAGCCGCTCGACCCGGCGCAGCAGCGGCGTGAACTGCTCGAGGACCTCCGTCACGGCGGAGTTCCCGCACACCCGAACGGGCACAGCGTGGAGCACGTCGTCGGCAGCGAGCGCCCCCTCGGCATCCGCATGCCGCAGCGCCTCGGCGAAGTCCTCGTTCGCGCCACGCATCTTGGCCAGGTCCGCATCGGTCAGCCGCGGGACCGCGCCGCGCACCGCCACCTCGTGCATGGCCGCGACCACCTCGAGCGCGTCCCGAGCTGCCGCGGCGCTCAGCCCGGCCACCGTGGTCGAGCGCCCCGGGCGGCTGAGGACCAGCCCGGACTGCCCCAGCCGCAGCAGGGCCTCACGCACCGGAGTGCGGCTCACGCCGAGCCAGGCCGCCAGCTCGTGGTCACGCAGCTGCTCCCCCGGCGCGAAGGTCCCGTCGACGATGGCGTCGCGGAGCCGGAGGTAGACGTCTTGTCGCAGCAGCGAGCGGTTCAGTGCACCCCCCGGTGGAACAGGCATGCAATATATTGGTT
>ERZ795047.3322-NODE-3322-length-14498-cov-8.017725_pt1 | contig 14498 bp, 14 predicted proteins | sample MGYA00375131_ERZ795047 | MGnify/ENA primary metagenome ERZ795047 (study PRJEB30176, sample SAMN05720228) | activated sludge metagenome | isolation source: Anaerobic digester | place: Japan | collected 2015-05-20 ...
TTTACTATAGAGTTCTTTTAATTGTGATGCAGTTGGAGCATAAAAATATTCTCCGCCAGTTTTTTTGGCAATATTTATTAGCGGAGGAGCATTAATACCTATTCCTAAACCGATACAATAAACAGGAATGTTAAATTGTTGTGAAAGCTTTATACAATCATCTTCATTTTTCTTGCTTAATTCAACCATTGGGTCTGCATCAGTTAAAACAATTACTGCTTTATCTTTGAGTTTAGAAGTATTAGAAAGAATTATCCCCTGATATAGAGCATCGTATAAAACTGTATCGCCAGACGCAGTTAAACTATTAACAACTTTGTTAGCTAAAGAATAATTTGAAGTAAAGGTTGGATTATTGTTTTTGTCTTTAATAAGAAACTCTACTTTGTCAGAAAAAGATATAATTGACACCTGATCAATATTAGTTAGTTGATTTATGTAAAAGGAGACACTCTCCTTTGCCTTAGGGAGAGAATCTTTAATACTCAAGCTCCTATCAATAACCAATACAGTAGAAGTTGGTTTTCTTAATACTCTTGGAGTATGTAATTGGAAGCTCTGTATGGGTTTTTTATCTTCTTCTAATATAAGCTGTTTCTCGTTCAAAGGCAAGGTCAATTTGTTATTAGGAACAGAAAAGAAAAGCTCTGTAAGGGGATACTTATCCGTTTGAATCTGGCTAATTTTGTATTTATCTTCAATTAAATTTGTTGATAGAGTTAATTCAAAAAAAGAGAAAGAAATAATTAGTATAAATAAAATTAAACTTTTAAGATGCTTTTTCATAATTTTACTCTCTCTTTACTAAAAGATTAAATTATTAATATAAGCACTGCCCCAGTGCAGATTTAAATTCCTTTAAATTCTTATATCTTTTTTCTGGATCTCTCTCCATAGCTTTTAAGATTGAATTTGATAACTCTGAATTAATTTGAGAATTATACTCATATAATGGGGGAGGAATGAAATTTAACTTCTTTTCTCTTACTTCATCAACATTGGTTGAATTTAACTTAAATGGATTTATATGCGTAAAATATTCATATAGAACAACACCAAGAGAATAAATATCAGATCTTGTATCAATAGGGTCTCCAATTAACTGCTCTGGAGCAACATATAATAATGTACCGAATAATTTCCATTCTCTTCGCATTTTTTTTATTTCTGCTGGTGTTCCAGCAGTTCCAAAGTCAGAAATCTTAACGACACTTTTATTATTGATCAAAATATTGCTCGGCTTTATATCGTTGTGGATAATTCCTTTTCCATGAATATAAGAAAAAGCATCAAAAATTTGATCAATTATTGTCTTTTCATCATTTAGTGATTTATTTTTAGCTATGTAATAGGCTAATGTATCGGAAGGGAAAAATTCCATTACCATTGTTGGCATTTCATCGTAAGTAACTTCCATTAGTGTTTCAATAATATTAGGATGCTTGAATTTTAAGCTCATTTTAATTTCTTTTTTAAAAAGGCTTAAAACATCTTTTTTTCCTTTAAATTCTTGCTTCGGTAGCTTTATAGCAACTATTTCGCCTGTATCCAAAAAAAGCGCTTTGTAGATTCTTGACATACCCCCTAAAGCAATTTGCTCTAAAATTTTTAACTGGCTACCTCTTTCATATGACTTAATATTAAGTTTTTGAATTTCAGATGTTGGGGTTTTTTCTAAATTTTTAAAATCATTAATATTGTTTTTTAATAAAGTTTCCTTAATGGGATTAATCAGTTGTGACTTAAGAAAATTATCTATTTTCTTTATTGAATCAGAAATATTGTCTGAATCCTTTTTTTCTTCAATAAGAAATATAGATGAACCAATTTTAATTGAATCGCCTGGATTTACCAATATTTTCTTTTTAGGTAAAATTTTTCTACCGTTTAAATAAGTACCATTTTTACTATTTAAATCAACAAGATATAATTGATTGTTCTTTTTCTCTATTAGAGTGTGATTTCTTGATATTGATTGATCGGTAGGGGGTAATATCAATACATTATCGCTACTTCTACCTATAGAAATCTCTTCGCTCTTAATAGGAAATATTTTACCTTCATATGTACCTTTTACGAATTTAAGATAAAACATTCCTTATTAAAATAATTACTTATTTCTAATCCACTGAAATCTAAATATAGTCTGTCCTATTTTTATTATGTCGCCATCAATTAAAACTTTTCTATCAACTCGCTGATTATTAACAAGAGTTTTATTGGTTGAACCGAGATCATATAATACAAATTTTCCATTTTCATCTCTTATGCGTGCATGCTCCCTACTTGCTGTTCTATCGCTTGCTGGTAATTGAATATTCCCTGCTCTGCCAATAACATTTGTGCTATTAGAAGCTAATTTATAAGATTGCCCTTTATTTAATCCCTGTTCAACAATTAAAACACCAAATCCAGGTTCTTTAACTCCTAATGGAATTGTTTCTTCAGGAATATACCTTTCACGCTCGCTATAAGGTTCATAACCTCCTTCAAATTCCTTTTCCCTATAACTTTGTGAAGGAGAAGAGCTTGAAAGACCTAATACTCCTAAAACTATAAGATTTGCTATCGGAATAATGAACCAAATAACCCACCAGGTTGGTTTTTCCAACCTCTCTAATATTTTCATCAAGATAATTATTAATAGAATTAAATTAACTATAGGAATACCCATTAAAAAAAGCCACCACCATGGTTGTTCAGATAATTGCGTAATTAACACTAACTTTGCAAACCATGCAGTCCATGGATATGGATGATTTAATTTTCCTGCAATTTTTTGCCAGCATATTGAAGTGAATATGTACAGTGCTAACCCTAAAAAAATAAATAAAACCCAAACTCCAGCTATTATCGCAAATAATTGACTTAAAAAACCTAATCCTCCTAATTCTCCTAATCCCATTTATTTCCCCCTTATCAAAACTTTTTAGAACTTATTATTAATGATTTTTTGAGAACCTATTCATTTTGAGAGTTATTCTTATTTAACAATCCTTTATCTTTAAAATTGACTCTCTTAAAAATTAATTTAACCTCACCAATTGTAACAATATCATTATCCTTGATTTCGAGAGGCCCCTCAACAGCAATATCATTTACAAATGTGCCATTAGTTGAAACTAAATCATGAATTTTGTAGATATCTTGATCTTCAAAATATTTAATTTTAGAATGTGCTTTTGAGACAGATTCATCCTCAAGAACTATATCATTTTCTGATCCTCTCCCAATAGATGTAATACCTTCATGAACATCGAATCTTTGTCCGAGTAATTTTCGATCAATGCAAACTAACCATGCAAATGCAGGAATTGTCTTTTTGATAAGTTTAGTCTTTTCAAGATCCTCATCCGATGGTGAAAAGATAGTTTCATCATAATTTTCACCACCTGATTCAATAATAGTTGGTTCTAATTCTTCTAATTGTTTATTTTTTTTATCCATATAATAACCCCTCCTTAAAAATAGAAATTTAAAAAACTATAAAAACACTTTTTATATATTTAATTCTTATTTTAAATAAGTCAATATTTTTAAAGATAATCATTTATAAGTAACAATTGACTAAGTTAAACTATTTATTATTTTCAACACATTTACTATAATAGGTCAGCTCATCTGAAAATAGTGACAAGTTATTTTAATTCCACTTACAATTATGTGTCATTTCAGCCAGTAAGGTCATGGACTGATTCTAAGATAAAGGTTCATGCTTTTGTTTGTGTAATTGCACTTCTTCTTGTTAAATTACTTGAATATATTTCAGCAAAAAACGGGCTTTCAATGAGCACTAAGGTTTTGATTAATGAACTAAGAGATATAACTGAAGTAATATTACTTTACCCTGACTTAAAGGTTGATAGACAAATTTGTAATATGACCACAATACAGAAAGCTTTATTTGACTTATTTAACCTTTCTAAATTTACTTAAATATTTTTTAGATAAATATTAAATAATTAACTCTTAAAAGCCAAGTAATTTCGTAGATAACTGTATTTTACATTTTTAAACCAAAATTCAATTAGAATCTATCAGATTATTAAATACATACAGTTAAATAATTTGTAAAGTCAGGTTAAATAACTTATTAATATAATTATTTTATTAGAAGCCTAAAATTCAAGTTGAATTTTTCTTAGAAGAGAGCATTTCCTTAATTTTCATCAATCTTATAATGCTCGATCTTTCATTTTCGTCAAGTTTTGAAGTTATATCTTTTATAATTTTCCCTAATTCAGGTATCATAACGTATTCTAATGCATTAACTCTTCTTCTTGTTAGTTCAATAACATTTGAAAGAGCATAAATTGAAGCTTCAATTTCTGCAAGTTTAAACAATTCTGCAATAAGATCATTATATTCAATAAATATTAGGTCAAACATTGGACTTATCCCTTTATTTGAAAAGTCATATTTTGTTTCCTCTTTTAAAATTTTAATTGATGGTAAGTTTATATTCATTAAATTTCTGTAAGTCATAGCAATATTGAGTTTTATAGAGTAAGAATTAATTATTTCTTCCATGTCATAATCTGTAATTGTTGATCTAAATAGAAGTAATCTATTAAAAAATGAAGGAAGCTTCACGCTTACAAGCTTTTCCTGCTTTTCAAATTCTTTGGTTAAAATTAGCAACTCTCTAACGAGAGCTTCTAATTTTTCCTTAAGAAGTTTGTGTCCTCTAATAGCGACAGAATAACGCTTCTTTGTTTCAAGAAGCTTCATTCTTGTTGGACTTACTCTCTCAGGCATTTTACTTACTTCTTCCTTCTGTAATATTTATCTAAAAATTCATCTCTCACTCTTGTAAGTTCAGAAATAGGTAACAGTTGAAGAAGTTCCCAACCAAGATCAAGAGTTTCAATTATAGACCTATCTTCATTGATACCTTGCCTTACATATTTATTTTCAAAATCAGAAGCAAATTTAACATAAAGTTTATCAATTTCAGTGAGTGCAGCATCACCCAAAATAACAGAGAGTTCCTGAACCTCTCTACCTTTTGCATAAGCAGCGAATAACTGATTCATTAAATTAGAATGATCCTCTCTTGTTTTTTGAGCACCTATACCCTTATCTTTAAGCCTTGAAAGAGAAGGAAGTACATCGATTGGTGGATAAATTCCTTTTCTATGAAGTGAACGAGAAAGAAAAATTTGCCCTTCGGTAATGTAGCCACTTAAATCAGGTATAGGGTGAGTTTTGTCATCATCAGGCATTGTAAGTATAGGCATAGTTGTAATGGAACCTTTTTTACCCTTTATTCTACCAGTTCTCTCATAAATTGTAGCAAGGTTTGTGTACATATATCCAGGGTAACCTCTTCTTCCCGGAACTTCTTTTCGTGCCGCAGAAACTTCTCTTAATGCTTCACAATAGTTTGTCATATCTGTAAGTATGACAAGCACATGTATATCAAGTTCAAAAGCAAGGTATTCAGCCATTGTCATAGCAAATCTTGGGACACTTATTCTTTCTATAACAGGGTCAGAAGCAAGATTAATAAACATTACAGATCTTTCAATTGCACCACTTTTCCTTAAGGATTCAATAAAATAATTTGCTTCTTCAAAAGTTACACCCATAGCTCCAAAAACAACTGCGAATTTTTCTTCTTTTCCTAAAACTTTAGCCTGTCTTGCAACCTGTAGAGCTACTTCATTATGAGGTAGACCTGCAGCAGAAAATATAGGAAGTTTTTGCCCTCTAACTAAGGTGTTCAGACCGTCTATTGCTGATATGCCTGTTTGAATAAACTCTGATGGATAGTCTCTTGCATAAGGATTTATAGGATTGCCAATTATTGGGACTGATTTTTCCTCAATTACATTTTCTCCACCATCAATCGGATTTCCAAATCCATCAAAAATTCTTCCTATGACATCGGGAGATAGTTTTAATTCAACAGGTTTTCCACTGAATCTCACTTTTGATTCAAGGATATTTAATTTCTCAGTGGATTCATACATTTGTACAAGAGCCCTTCCTTCAGAAGCTTCTAATACTTCACCATATCTAATACTCTTATCTGGTAAGTGCACAGAAACAAGCTCTCCAAATTTACATTCCTCAATATTATCAATTATAATCAATGGTCCAGCTATATCAGAAAGGCCTTTATATTCTTTAATCATATCCTACTTCTCCTTTGCTCTTTCTAATAACTCTTTAAAAGTTTTTTCTATTTCCTCTGTTAAATCACAATCATTAATTTTGTCTTCATTAATGTATTTAATTCTGCCAATTTTCTCTCTAATAGGAAGCTTTATAATTTCTTCTACAGTAAAACCTTTGTATAATATTTCCAAAGTTTTTTTGTAAAAAATTAAAATGTTATTAAGCATTAAGAACTGCTTTTTAGGACTAGTATAAGTATCAATATCGTCAAAAGCATTCTGATGTAAAAAATCTTCTTTAATTGAGTTAGCAGTTGCCATTATTAACTTTTCTGATTCAGAGAGAGCATCCATGCCAACAAGTCTTACAATTTCTTGGAGTTCTGACTCTCTCTGCAATATACTCATTGCAAGTTCTCTATTTTCTTCCCATCGCGAGTCAACATTTTCAGAATAGTATTTATCAACCATTTCTGAGTATAGGGAATAGCTATTTAACCAATGAATTGCTGGAAAATGTCTTGCGTAGGCGAGATTATCTTCAAGAGACCAGAAAACTTTTACAACCCTTAATGTTGCCTGAACAACTGGCTCTGATAAATCACCACCAGGAGGAGAAACTGCTCCAATAACGCTTAAGCTTCCTTCTTCATCTGAAAGAGTCTTAACTTTTCCTGATCTTTCATAAAAAGATGCAATTCGGGATGCAAGGTATGCAGGATAACCTTCTTCACCAGGCATTTCTTCAAGTCTACCAGAAATTTCTCTCATAGCTTCTGCCCACCTTGATGTTGAATCAGCCATTAAAGCAACACTATAACCCATATCTCTAAAGTATTCTGCTATAGTTATTCCAGTGAAAACTGATGCTTCTCTGGCAGCTACAGGCATATTAGATGTATTAGCAATTAAAATCGTTCGTTCCATAAGAGATCTGCCAGTTTTAGGGTCTTTAAGGAGAGGAAACTCCATTAAAACATCTGTCATTTCATTTCCTCTTTCACCGCAACCAACGTATACTATTATGTCTGCTTCAGCCCATTTTGCTAATTGGTGCTGAATTACAGTCTTTCCGCTTCCAAATGGCCCAGGCACACAGGCAGTACCACCATCTGCTACTGGAAAGAAAGTATCTATTACTCTCTGTCCTGTAGTTAGAGGTTTAGTGGGAACCATCTTTTCTTTGTAAGATCTGGGTGTTCTGACAGGCCATGTCGAAACCATCTTTAAGCTAATAACTTCATTTGAATTTTTAATCTCAACTTTTGCTATTTCATCATTTATTGTAAAATCATCTTCTTTTATCTCTTTAATAATTCCTTTTGTTGGTTGATTGTACAAGATAAAATGTTTGATTAGCTCTGTTTCTTGTATATATCCAATTTTCTCGAAAGGTTTTACTTCTTCTTCGACATTTTTAAGAGGAAAAAAATGCCATTTTTTATCATTTTGTAGTGGTGGAACATCAACTCCTCTTGTAATAAATGGTCCATATGAATCATAAATAACGGTTAATGGTCTCTGTATGCCATCATATATAGAACCTATTAAGCCTGGTCCCAATTGAACCGAGAGTGGTTCACCTTCTAAAATTACTGGTTCTCCTGGACTTAAACCTTGAGTTTCTTCGTAAACTTGGATATAAACTTTATCTCTATGAAGTTCTATGACTTCACCAAACAGTTTTTCATTTCCAACTCTTGCAATTTCAAACATTTGAGCCCTTGGTAAATCTTTGGCTATTATAAGAGGACCAGAGATGCTTACTATTTTTCCTTCATTCATTATTATTCTCACCACCTATCGAAATTAGATCAACTCCAACTGCCTTTCTTATCATTGAGCTTAAAGTATTTATTGCTAATTCTTTGCTTCCATCATTTGTTGGAATTGACATTATTATTGGTTTCTTCTCGCTTATTAAATTTTTATTCTCTTCATTTATTTGAGTAATGAAAGTCTCAGTTATAACTATAAAATTGTAAACTCCTGATTCTAATCCCTTTTTAAGATCTTCATTGAATTGTCGAACAGTTGATACTGGCAATATATCAAAAGAAATCATTTTAAAAATTCTAATAATTTCTCTTTCACCTATTATACAACCTTTTAGTTTATCCATATTTTAAAGATTCTCCGATAAAAGTTTTAATGTTGAATTGAAGTGATAAAAATATCTTATTTAGACTTAGTATTTCAAGAAGAAACCTTAAGAAATAAGAAATAATATAATTTAGACCATATGGTTCTTCTTTTTTTTCTTCTGCTATTGATTCTAATAAATTAAACCAGTAATTCTCGAAACTGAAAATTAGATTAAAGTTTATCTCTTTAATCGGAGAATTTTTAAGAAAAAAATCTTTAAAGAGAGAACTATCAATTTGAGAGGGAATATCTGAAAAAGATGACGAAAAAAGAGTTTCTAAAGACTCTTTACTTATATTTCCTGCTTCATAATAAATATTACATTCTTCATTATTTATACGAGCTCTGAATTGTTCAGTAATATTAAACTTATCAATTATATGAGATGAAATCTTTTTTGTATAACCTGTACCAGTATGAGCAATTAGGGATAACTCTATTAAATTATCTTTAAAATTTACAGTTGATGCTGATTTAAAAATATTTGGATCAAATTTGTAAATAACTGAGTGAATTAAAGAGAGAAAATTCAAAAGATAATTTTCTGGGAGTAATTCTACAACTTCGCTTAATTCTGTTAAATATCTTTTTAGGAGAATATTTTCAAAATCTAAAGAATCTTCAATTTTACCTTTAAATAGATATCTTTTTCCTTCTAAGTGCTGCAATAACTCAGTTGTATTCTTAAAACTGTTGAATAAACTTAGCTCTTCTTTTGAAATAAATAATTCTTCTCTTGCTTTAAGCAATCCTGAAGCATATGCATAATCCTCTTCTTTAGCTAAATGTTGTGTTCTTTTAGTCATTTATTGCGAATAATTCATTTATATATTTTGAGTTTCTATCAATGAAACTTTCAACAATTTCTGAGAATGGAAAAATGTACTTCTTATTAGAAACAACTATAGCTACTCCGCAATCTAAATCATTATCTACTCCACCAAATTTTATTGAATTAGGTATGTTGTTTAATTGTTGTTTAAATATATCTTCAGTGATTATGTTATGAAGTTCTTTGCTTACAATAAATATACCTTCTTTTATATTTGAAGACTTTAATGTGTGTTTTATAAATTTGCCAGGGTTATTTTTTACTTTTTCTAAAAGAGTAATAGTTAGTAAATTACTAATTTCTTCGATGAGATTATGTTTAATACGAAGTAATTTTTTTCTGTATTCTGATTCTATGAGAAATTTGGAATATGATAGTTTAGAGGAGAAGTCTTGATCAATTTTCTCTTTTTTCTCAATATATGAATCATTTAATTTAGCGAGCTCTGTATTAATATAATTTTCTACTTCTTCCTTTGTTCTTTTAAAAAGATTTTCAGCTTCTTCTCTTGCTTCTGAAATAACTACATCTTTAAGTCTGTCTAAGTCCATATCATTAAAATGCACTACCACCTATGAAGACGAGCAACAAGAATCCAGCAACAAAGGCTAAAAGTGCATAAGTTTCTACAAGGGCAGGTATAAGAAGAGCACCACCGGATTTCTCAGGTTGTCTGACAGTATAATTTATTGCAGCAGCTGAGTTTTTACCCTGATAAATTGCAGATATATATAAAACTATACCAATAAAAATAAAGCTAAAAAATAATGTTAGTCCTCTAAATATTGAAATAGGCTCTCCTTGATTAAAACCAAGCAAAATCATTCCAAGGAATGCAAGAACAAAGGAATACAAACCTTGTGTGGCAGGTAAAGCCATAATTACAAATAGTCTACCAAATAATTCAGGTTTTTCAGAAAGTGCACCTGCTGCCTGACTACCTGAAATATGCAATCCTTTGGAAGAACCTAATCCACCAAGCATTAAACAGGCAAACAAACCCACAATAGTCCAACCAATGCCAGTTGACATAAAGTATTTACTTAACAATTCAGCGAAAGTCACTCAAGATACCTCCTCTTTGATAATTATATTTTTTTGTATTTCAGAAAATGCTTTAAATTCTTCACCACCATTACTATAAAACCTACCGAAAAACTCATAGAAAAGTAGTCTTACTGGATGAACGAATGCTCCAAGAATACTTAGAAGTAAATTTAACAGGTGTGTTACTATCAAAACAATAATAACAAACAATGGACCAATTATCTTTATGTCTTTAAACATAAATGCAACAAGGTTAAATGACATTGCCATAGAAGATGTTGCAACTGAAAGTGCTAATAGCCTTAGGTATGAAAGAGAGTCAGCAAGAAGAGAAGAAACTCCATAACTACTTATTATTCCATAAATATTTAGAAAACCTTTGATTATGCGGTTGATTATTGATTTAGATTTAATGAAGCCACCTAAAAATATCATTATAAGACCTATAATCAATGCTCCGTAACCAAGGTTAATTAAATCTTTAGAAAATGTACCAGGACCTAAAAAATTGCCAGCAGCAATAACTCCACCAGGAATAAATATTAACCACGATAATTGGTCAAAAATTGCATCTTTATAATTTTTATTCTTTAAATTTGAAATCATTGCAAGAATAATTCCATACATTTGAGTAGCAACACCAAGTATCACTATAGCTATTAGCATTGTCATAATATCTTTCAAAGGATCGATAATTGTTAGGGAGTTTTTTATTTTTACTATTGGATTATTTGGATTAAGGTATGTTTCTGAAACTAGGTCTCCTCCCCATGATCCAGTAATAAGACCAAAAAAAGCAGCAGAGAATCCAGAATAATAAAAAAGTTTAAAAAAATTAACAGTACCTTTATCATATTTTTGTTTCTTCATAAAATAAAGACAGGTTAGAGATAAAAATAATCCGTAAAAAAGATCTCCAAATGCGATACCAAACAGTATTAAAAAAGCTACTGCAGTAAAAGGCGTTGGATCAATATCGCCATATTTGGGTATTCCAAACATTCTTATTATAAATTCAAAAGGTTTGAAAAACTCATTATTTTTAAGTTTTACAGGGGCTTCGGGGTTATTTTTTATTTCTCTGATGTCATAATAGATTTGAGGATAATCTATTTCTATTGAGTTGATAACTTTTTCTTTTGATGAAGATAGTATATATCCTTCAACAAGAAACACTCTTTTAGAATCCGCAAATGCTCTTATTGCTTCGCATTTATATAATTCACTTTTTAAAACATCTGAAAAAAGAATTATTTTATCTTTCTCACAATTTAAGTTTTTAAGCTCTTTTTCTAATTCTTCTTTTCTTTTTTCTGCTGTTTTGAGCTTTGCTAAAAGTAAGTTTATATTTTCTAAAGGGGTGCCAGTTAAGCTTGAAAAGTTAATTTCTAATAGTCCGATTTTCCTCGCTATTTCAACAATATCTTCAAACTTCGATGCTGGTATAACAAATACAAAGCCAAATATTTCATCATCTTTAGCATCAACTTCTGGTACTTCCAGTATGTAAGAATTTTCAATTAAGGAAGTGTATTTAATAAGTTCATTAAAAGTTTTACCGGAGGAGTAGAAGAATAATACTTTAACTTTTTTCCACTTTCTTATTTCTTCAAATCTAAAGTTTAAATTTTGAAAAGGTTTTAAATCTTTTAATTTTGCATTTAAAATAACAATTTCTTCCTCGGCTTTTCTTTTCTTCTCAAATTTATTTTTTACATTTAGATAAAACTCCTTTAAAGAGAAATCTTTCTTAATTTGTTCTATTTCTTCTAATGTAAAAATAGGCCTTTTTGGAATAAAATTTTCTATAAAAGATTGCTTTACAGGAGATACCTCTTCGAGAGCTTTAATTATATAGTCTGTTTTTGATAAATCTTCCCGGATCAGCATTTCTTCGTTTATATCAACTTTTGGGGGTTCACTCAAAGTAGAGACATCTTTAATGTGAACAGTACCTAATTTGTAAAGATAATTTCTAAAGTTTTTTAACTCTCTCTTTTTTACAACAAAAGAAATCTCAGAAAGTTCTTCTATAGCCATTCAGTTTTGTTACTCTTTGAAAATATCATTAATAAACATTTCTTTTATTTTATTAAAGGCTTCGACCTTCCTTTTAAGGATAATATCTTCTTCTTCGAGATATTTTTTTTCGAGAGATTTTCTCAAATCATTCTCCAAGTCATTAAGCTCTCTCTTTTTTTCTTCTAAGTATGAGTTTAGTTTTTCCTCAAGATTTGCTTTTTCAAAAGAAATTTTATCTTTAGCTTCTTCTTTTAATTTTATTATTTCTTCGTTCGTGGAAGATATAATTTCATCAGCTTTTGCTTCAAGATTTTGAATTTCTCTAAAAATTTCGCTATTTATCATCTTAAATATCCTTTATATAAAAAATTTAATTATTTACAACCTTTATTTTATTGTTCTGTGTTAACCCTTGAATATCAGCTCCTTTTCTTTTGAGTTTATTTATAAATTCAACTACTTCTTCGGTAATTATTTCTCCTGGTATAAGTAATGGGATACCAGGTGGATATGGACAAATTACATCATAAGATATTGCACCTGCTGATTCACTAAATGGAATAAGTTCAGGAGTCTTTGAAAAAGTTAAAGTTGGAAGCATTTTAAGAGGAGGTATATTAGGCAGCTCTATTTCAAATTCATTATCCATAATTTTTTTATTTTCATCAAAATAAGTTAATGCTGAAATAAGTTTTTTAATATCTTCTGTACTACTCCCAGCTGTAATAAAGCAGAGAATATTATTCATATCTGAAAGTTCTATTTCGATATTAAATTTAGAATTTAGTATAGATTCCACCTCAAACCCTGAATAACCTGCATATTTTGTTGTAATAGTTAGCTTTGTAGGGTCAAAGTCGAAAACACCATCTTTTCCAATAATTTCATTTTTATCAAAACTTTTAATATATTTGAATTTTTTAATTTCAGCTCTTGCAAAATTTGCAATTTCTATCTCTCTATCAATTATTTCTTTTCCTTTGATAGCCATATAGCTTCTCACAGCATCTATTGACATCATAAAAAGATAAGAAGGCGATGATGTTTGTAAATAAGCAAGTAAGGTTTGAATTCTTTCTTTTTCAATTTTATCTTCATTTAAATGTAATATTGAAGTTTGAGTAAAGCTTGGAAGCGTTTTGTGAATGCTTTGAACAACCATATCTGCTCTTAAATCAACTGCTGATTTAGGTAAATAGGGGTTAAAATGGAAATGCACTCCATGAGCTTCATCAACCAAAACAGTTAATTTGTGATCTCTGGCTACTTTTATAAGACCATCTAAATCAGTAGCCATTCCATAATAGTTTGGAGAAGTTAGTAAAACTGCTTTTGCATCAGGATTTTTCATAATGCATTTTAAGAGATCATCTGGAGTTATGCCAGTAAAAATACCAAGTTCACTATTAAAATTTGATTGAATAAAAACAGGTTCGATTTGTCCTAATACCAACCCTGCTATTGCCGATCTATGAGAATTTCTCTGTAAAATAAGTTTTTCTTTTGGTTTTACTGAGGCGAGTATCATTGTAATGACTCCAACAGTGCTACCATTAACGAGAAAGAATGAATAATCAGCTCCAAAAGCATCTGCAGCCAACTCCTGAGCTTTTTTAACAATACCAATAGGTTTGTGTAGGTAATCCAATCCTTCAACCTCTGTTAAGTCAGCAAGGTAGACGTTTTTACCGAAAAATTCAAGTAATTCAGGGGGAGCACCCCTTCCCCTCGTATGCCCAGGCATATGAAAGGATGTTCTACCTTTTGATATGTAATTTAAAACACTTTCGAAAAAAGGTTTTTTTGATTGATCTAATTTATTTTTCAATTATTTCTCACCTTTTTGTTTTTGATTATTGAAAGCAAATCTTTTAATTTATATGTATTTAGTACATCCTTTTTTTCGAGCCAACCTCTTCTTGCTGTAGCTACGCCAAATTTCATCATATTAAAGTGCTCTACATTGTGTGCATCAGTAGAGATTGCAATCATTACTCCCATTTCTTTAGCTTTTCTACAGTTTACATCACTTAAGTCTAATCTATCCCAGAAGGAATTAACTTCTAAAATAGTTCCAGTTTCAGCAGAAGCTTTAAAAATTTTATCAAGATCAATAGGATATGCTTCCCTCTCAGCAATTTTCCTACCTGTCGGATGACCAATTATGTTAACATATGGGTTATATATAGCACTTAAAATTCTATCTGTTAATTGTGATTCTGATTCCTTAAATCCAGTGTGTATTGAGGCTATAACAATATCAAACTCTTTTAAAACTTCATCTGGTAGATTTAGAGTACAATCACTTTTAATGTCTACTTCCACACCTG
>ERZ795047.3324-NODE-3324-length-14489-cov-22.699182_pt1 | contig 14489 bp, 7 predicted proteins | sample MGYA00375131_ERZ795047 | MGnify/ENA primary metagenome ERZ795047 (study PRJEB30176, sample SAMN05720228) | activated sludge metagenome | isolation source: Anaerobic digester | place: Japan | collected 2015-05-20 ...
AGCCAGTGATGAAAATGGGCTGGAAGGGGTGAAATACTTTGTGAGCACGGACGGGACGACCGCGCCGGCCTATGCGGCGACGGTCGGAGGACCGGTAGTGCAGGTACTTGCGGGACAGAGTATTGATACGACGAGCCTGACCGATGGCCAGACTTATTATCTGTGGGTAGTGGCGAAGGATAAGGCGGGGAATGAAGGGAATAGTACGGCGCAGCAGTTTGTGGTAGACCAGAGCACAGACATACCGGTGGTGACCTTCACCTCGGTGAATCCTGCGTATACCACCGAAGCACAGGCAGGGAACAACCTGCTCGTCTCCGGCGGAAAGATTTCCGGAAGTATTACCGATGACGACGGGCTGCCTGCAAGCGCAACCATTTACATTGATAAGAATAAAAACGGCGACTTTGGCGACGCCGGAGAGACAATAAGTCTCACGCTCACCGGTTCAGGACTCACGAAGAGCTTTGACTATGATGTGAGCGGCCTCACGGATGGCACCTATCAGTTCAAGCTAGATGTAGCGGACACGACAGGAGCGCATAACAACGCTATGACGCCCGTGTGGTTTGCCTATGATACGGCGGTACCGACGGTGGTGTTTAACGCCAACGCGGCGGACAGTAAGCCAGTAGGACCCTATCGGAATGGAGACTTTACGGTTCAGGGGACGGTACAGGACGCGAACGGGATTAGCAAGGTAGAGTTCAGCCTGGATAACGGCAATACGTGGGTTGACTTAGGTATAACGGCAACTGCCGGAGAGGAGAAAGCCTGGAGTAAGGCGATCAGTGCGGCAAGTAACAATGGTGCGAAGAGCCTCCTCGTGCGGGCTACGGACACATTTGAACGGACGGGTCTGAGTGATCCCGTGGCGGTCACGATTGATACGACCGCTCCTACAGTCAGCATTACCAATCCCGGTACCTTTGTGGCAGGTCCCAGTATTACAATAACCGGTGAGAGTACCGAAAGCGGAATGGGTATCAGTGGTATAGCTACGGTACAATATCGGATTGATGGGGGATCCTGGCAGATTGCAAGCGGAACGGCAACCTGGCTTGCTTCTATAGATCTAGATACCGATGGGACAGGAAGCGATACCGGTCTTAGCGAAGGATCCCATACGCTGGAGGTTCAGGCTATTGATAAGGCGGGTAATCAGGGCAGTATTAAAACGATTTCTATCATGGTGGACCAGAATACACCGGTCCATGCAGTAATTACCATTGATGGGGAAACCTTTGGTGAATCCTCGGTCTATCGTACTACCGGCTTTACCCTGGCTGGAACCGTAACCGATACTAATGGGGTTGCATCGGTGACGATTACCCAAACAAAAGAGGGGGGCTCCTCTGAAAATGTAAATGTCACTCTTAATACAGGTACAACGAGCAGAACCTGGACTGCTCCAGTTACCCTCAGTGGCGAAGGTTCTTATACCTACACAATTACCGTAACCGATGTGGCAGGGCGCAGTACCACTGTGATCCGTAAGGTCATTGTGGATACCCAGGCCCCAACAGCTCCCACCGTGACTGATCCTGTGACGAATAAATGGATCCTTGGGACCAGTTACCCCGTTAGCGGCAGCGCCAGTGATGTAGGAAGCGCCGGCATTGGGGCAGTCTATTACGTGGCAGGACCCGCCATGGGATACACCCCCCCCGCAGACCTGGCAAGCTGGAGCAAGGCAAACGGTACCGATAGTTGGAGTGGCACCATCAATCTGACAGATTTGGGGGAAGGTCCTAAAAAGCTCTATGTAAAAGCGGTAGATAAGGCAGGTAATGTATCAACCCAAACAGAAGTGCCCTTTGGGATCGATCAGAGTGCTCCAACGATTAGCCTTACCGGTCCAGGGAATGACCTTGTTAATGGGACCATTACCTTTACGGGAACCGCTAGCGATTCCTATCTCGTAGCTCTGATTACGGTAGCAGAAAAGAAACCCGGTGATACGGGATTCACCGATATTGGAACAGCAACCTACGACAGTGGAACAGGTACCTGGTCCTATGCCCGGCCTATTTCGGGGCTTTCCGATGGTTTCTATGAATATCGCATAACCGTAACCGATGGAGCCATGAAGATCGCCACGGTTACCAAAACCATCACCATCGATACCACAGGGCCAGCCATAAGCTTTAACCAGCCGGCTCCCTATATAGAGAAAAGTGGCACCGTGTACGGCAACGGCACTATGACCATGAGTGGTACCGCCAGCGATGCCAATGGCCTTGCATCCCTTGCTTATCGGGTCGGTGGTGGGTCCTGGCAATCGGTAGGATCCGATCCCTATACGACCTTCTCGTTTATTGTTGATACAACAGACTACACCGATAAGGCAGATCTCGTCATCGAGGTCCAGGGAACCGATAAAGCAGGAAATAGTGGGGTAGCGTCCTATACCATTCGGGTAGATCAGGATACGGATAAACCCACCTGGACTATTACCAGTCCCACCGAGGGCGGCCTTGTAGCAAGCCAGACCATCACTATTAGTGGAAACCTTGCGGACGATGACGGCCTTAACGATACCACCCTGTATTACCGCTTGAGTGCCGACGGGGGTACGACCTGGAGCCCCGATTGGACCCAGATATCCGCTTCATATCTCAGCGGGTCAGCCACAAGTAAAACGTTGAGCAGTTTTTCCTTTACTAACAGCATCGATGGATCCAAGGTCCTGGAACTTAAGATTACCGATGTGAATGGTACGGTGGGCACCAAGAGCATCACCTTTACCCAGGATGCAGGGGCACCCACCATTAGTAACATAAGCCCCTCAACTACGGGCTATCGGAATGGGGACTTTACCGTGAGCGGAACCGCCACTGACACCACTGGTACGGTTGCGGCGGTGCGCTACCGGGTGGTAAAGGATGGGGCTACGGTGGTCGTAAACTGGGCCGATTGTACCCTGGTTAGCCCTAATTTTGCGACAACAGGCTTTACCACAGGGTTGATACCCACAAGCAATGGTACCGGTATTTATCAGGTAACCTTTGAAACTGAAGATGATGCAGGCAATAAGCGGCAGGAAAGTTATGCCTACACGGTGGATGTAACGGCCCCATCCGGTACAATTGCAAGTCCTGCCAACGGAAGCACCACTAACAATGTGATTACCCTTTCAGGGACAAGTTCAGATAACTATGGTGTTAGCGCCCTGCGCCTTGCCATCATTAAGGGAGGAACCGAGGTAGCTAATCTTGGCGCTCCCACGGGAACTACCGATTGGAATTTCACCTTTGATACACGGAATTATGATGATACAACCTATGCGACCCTGGTCAGTGGTAGCCTGTATACGATAACCCTCAGGCTTATTGTCACTGATGTGGCCGGTAACAGCACAAACATTGATCGAACATTCCAAATTGATCAGAGTACCGATGTGCCCCAGGTAAGCTTTACATCAGCCCAGAATGTGTATCTTTCCGATTCTATGATTTACGGAACCGCCACCGATGATGATGGTATTGCTTCTATAGAAGTAAGCACCGACGGTGGTACAAACTGGACTACCCTCTCCGCCCCCACCGGTGGCTGGGGAACCAGCGCAAGCTGGAACTACGACCTGGGCAGCACCGACGGCGCGTATAGCCTGCGGGTCCGGGTAACCGATGTTTCAAGCCCCGCCATCGTAGGTACCAGTAGTGACGCTACCTTCCTGGTTGACCGGGAAGCCCCGGACGGAGCCTTTACCGCTCCTGCGGCTAACAGCAAGCTTAAGGCCAGCGACCTTACCTTTACGGGAACCTATGGGGACGAAAACCCGGTCGTTTCCGTACAGCTTAAGATTGATTCTAGCGACTTTACGAGCGGCGCCGTCACGGCCACCATGTCAGGTGGTTCGGGCAGCACGAGCGGTACCTGGACCTACACCTTCGCTACCATTCCCGATGGCACCCGGACCATCTACGCCCGCGTCACCGATGCGGCAGGTCGCACCACCCTTATAAGCCGCACCGTGGTAGTGGATACCACAGGCCCCGTGGTCACCATCATCGATCCTGCGGACTTAACCAGTGTATATGGCAAGGTAAGCATCCGCGGAAGCGCCGAGGATGCTACCACCACGGTTAAGAATATCAAGATCGGTATCGGCAAGACCGTAAACGAGGCAGACTATGAAGGCAGCCCCTGGTATCCTGCCACAGGAACGGTAAGCTGGTCCTACACCTTTAATAATATCAACGCCTATGCCAATACCACCTATGCGGTGGACATTGGGGATACCGACCAGGACGGTGTCCAGGATGCGGGCGAAACGTGGCTTAATATCTGGCGGATGAAGATCTATATCCGCGCCGAAGATACCGCGGGCCTCGGAAGTACCGGGAATATTTCCTATGTATCAACCTACACCCTTGAAATCGACCCCAACCGGGACCGGCCGGAAGTAACCGTTCTTGATCCTGATGACGGAGCAACCATCGGTGGGTATAAGCGGGTCTTCGGTATTGCCCAGGATGGCCAGTCTATCTGGAAGGTTCAGATCGCCTTTGATATGAACAACGACGGAGACTTTACCGATGCGGGCGATGTGTGGCCCAGCATCAGCGGCTTTACCCCGCCTGCGGCAGACGAATCGGACAGCAGTACCACCGCCTGGTATGTGGTAAACGGCACCACGAGCTGGTACCAGACCATCAACCTGTATGGAGAATTCAATCCTACCGGGACGGAGACCACGCGGACGATTAAGTTCAAGGTCCGGGCCTGGGACTACAAGACCACCCCCGGCGATGGAATTCCCGGTATCGAGGTGGTGCGTACCATCACCTTTGATAAGACCGTGCCCCAGTACTCCAATATTTCCCATGAGACGGGGAGTACCGTAGGTGGGAGCTTTACCATTACCGGCTACGTACGGGACGAAAGCGGCCTCCAGAGCATTATCTTTAAGCATGAGGGCCCCCGAATCTCAAGCCAGGAATTGATTGGGGCCCTTCCCGGCCAGCCCCGGGCGGTGCTCGTGAATAGCGGCGAACCCGGCTATGTGGCAGGCTATGTGACCTACCGGCTTGAAATACCGATTAACACCACCGAAGCGGGGCTCTTCCCCGCTTCCTCAGGCATCATGGCGGTGGCCCTGGATGCGATTGATTCGAGCGGTTTCCACAGCATCCTGAGCCTGAGCTTTAACGTGGACAATATTCAGCCTTCTCTCCTGACCTATACGGCGGGGAGTGAAATCATCGGTACCCAGGCAGAAGTACAAGGCACGGTCCGGGATACGGGCATCGTGTCGGGAATTAAGCAGGTGGTGGTGTACCTGAAGCGAGGGACCAGCGTACTCCGCTTAAAGGGCGGCAGCGGTAGCCTTGATGCAAGCGGCGTCCTCAACCTGAGCGATAGCGCCTACAACGACTACCGCATCGTTATTGATAACCGCCTGGAAGACGGCAACGACACCGGCTCTGCGGGAGATAACGATGGCTTTGCCGAGTGGCTTACCATTAGCGGCGGGGTGTACAATTGGGCGGCCCGGTTCAACTCAACCTTGGTGTCCGATGGTAAGACCGAGGTTAATTATGTGGCCTATGACTTTGCGGGAAACACCGTGAGCGGCACCACCAACGCCTATGTGGCTAACAACAAGCCGAGTATTACTTCTATAGTCCTGGGAACAGACCTGAATGGAGATGGTTCAGTGGCCGACACCGAGAAAACAAGCCCCATCAGTTCGGGTTACAGTGCCACGAACTTTACCGCCCGGGGGAACCGCCTGTATATTCAGGTGAATGCGGCAGGCGGCAACGGAACCAAGCGCTACTCGATTACATACAACGGCATCGAACAGAATGGTAGTCTGACCTCCAATATGGTCACAATCAATACCAGCAGTTTTGCGGAGAGCAGCAGCGCCAACGATAGGTTCTTTACCATCCTGGTCTACGACAGCACCACGAGTGACGATGATGATTCCACCGACGAGCTAACCGCAACCATCACGGTGGGCCTTACCATCGACAATGTGGACGAGGTGGCCCCCACGGCCTGGCTGTACCAACTTGAAGCCTCGGATGTGAAGGATTACAACGCAAGCGACCGCTCCGCGTGGAAGGGCCATATTGAACCCTGGAACCAGAGTCCCTACAACAATCAGGATAGCGGCTTTAACAAGACGAATGAGGTCTTTGGTAACGATGCGGATGTGAGCGGCACCATTGTGTTCCGCGGTGGAGCCAGCGACAACCAGCGAATCAGCGCCCTGTCTTTGTGGATTGACCTTGATGGAGATGGTGATGAAGATGACGGTGAAACTAAGGAGGTCGCTCATTTTGATGCTGCTTCTCAGGCCCTGGTTCCGACAACAAATACCTTGGGCACCTGGAATGCCACAAGTCAAAGTCTGACCTTAGATGGCGGGCATACGGTGGAATGGACCTTTGAATGGAATAGCAGTATCGTAGAGGGCGTTGCCCAGGCAAATGTGCGCATCCGGGTACGGGCAGAAGACGCCCGCGCCCGGCCTGCTGAAAGTGGCGGCCCCAACGGCTCAGTCCAGAATCCCGCCAATCCCACCGACACCACAAGCATCGCGGGTGGTTTCAATATTATGAAGGTGGATGTGGTGCCGTATATAACAAGCCTGCAGACAACCTATAGAACCGAAGGCGGACTCAAAGACAGCAATATCCGGTCTTCGAGCGGCAAGTACTCCGTTATTACGGGAGAGAACGCCTCATTTATCACTGTGAACGGCTTCAACTTAGACCCTAGCGCAGTCCGCATTGTCAACACAGGAAGCCTCGCAACGGCCACAAGCGAGACTGGGATTGGACTTGCTTACGGAGCTCCAAACGGAACGTATACCAGTATAAGCCTGACCAATGCAAGCACAGCATCTGGATATCTCGAGCTTTTTACCAATTCTGTGCGTGCGCCTAATAATATCGATAACGACACCCTGCCCACAAACTGCGAACCTGACCAGTATGTGCTCAAAAACAAAACGCTGACGAACGATCGGTATATCCGCTTCTTTACGATCCGCGATACGGGCATAAAGAACGCCTATTATCCCGACATGGTCATGGAAAGCGACGATCCTGTGTTTGGTTACCTTAACATGTCGGGAGGGCCAAACGCTGCGTTAGCACTTAATGATCCTGATAACTCTACAGGAGCTGGCACTTACTATCCTTCTCACGCAATGCCACAGCGCGCGAAATTTACCGCGGCAGGATCACAAGTCTACAAAGAATACCTGATTAAGGCTTCAATCTGGGACCAGATGGCAATGGCCAAGGACGCCGGAAACCGCTACTACCATATTACAATCTACAACCGCGACGCCTGCGCCATGTCGTTCATTTATGACCGTTATGCCGAATTATACACTACCTCGCCTAATGGGACGGGAACTGGTTGGGGCTCAGGTACAACATATTCGAGTTACACAAATCCAATAGCCCAAGACAACAGATCCCATGATCCTAATAACAATGCACTCACCCTCGAGCGCGTTGACTTCGGGAATGGCCTCCTCCTCGGTCGATACACTTATCCAAAGATACAAGTCAAGGGCAATTCACTCACAGGCAACGCGTCGGTATATGCGGTATACTATGACGACAACACGACAAACCGAGATATTATTTTCCGTGATTTCCAGGTTGGCACCGGCGCGCTTGGGAACGCACTTTACACAGGCGGAACATCCCAGTACGGTGGCGCATACGCGCAAAATACCAACTTAACAGAGAACTCAACAAATTCTGCAGCTTACAGCACCGGACGCATTACCGCTGCAAGCTCGGCATCCAAACACTTCGATTTCGGCGTCACTTCGACAAACCGCATTGTTATTGTTTACTACGACGAATTCGCTGGACGCCTCAAGATGGTATACTCTAACGCTGCGGTCGACGGCAGCGCCCCGACTACCGATCCTGGCTGGACAACCTCGACCATTACCTTCCCCTCCTATGTCGGAAACTATGTCTCCATGACCATAGACGCAAGTGACGGCATCCATATCGCGGCGTATGACTCGGGAGACTCCAACCTCGTGTACATGTATATCAGCGCCTATAACAGCGCAACGCTTTACTCCGCCACGGTGGACCAGGCATTCTCGGTAGGCAATTGGACGCAGATTAAGCTCTTCCCGGGCACCACAATTCCGTACATTGCGTATTACAACGCGACGGAAACCGGCGGCCGCGACGCTATCAAGCTCGCGTTCTGCAATTCGGCGGTTACGACATCAAATGTGCCCGCGGGCGTTGACGCTAACGGTTTTGTAACTGGCTACTGGGAGTTCATGACGGTTCCGGCACTGACACCGCCTCAGGGAGGAAGCTTGAGCTTCAAGCACGTCAATCTGGGTTTCAATACGTCAAATGTTCCGCTTATCAGTTACCTTGGAACCAATCTCGAATTTGGATCCTGGTTATCAGAATAGCGGTATTCCATGGCATACAAAACAAGCTGCCCGTTGAGGGCAGCTTGTTTTCTTTTCGCGACAGATCGCTTTGCGCTGATATCTCTATGAGGCCACGTAAAGCCTTAGCTGAACCGTATCCGCTGCCATGACCCCATCTTCAAAAAGTAAAAAGGTGTGGTAGGCTCGATGGCGGAGGATAGTAGCATGAAAAGATACAGCGAGTCGGAACGGCAGGCGATAATGGCCGAACAGGAAGCCAAGCGGATGGGAGAGACCAGGCTGCACATGCAAAAATCGTCATTTCTCCCAGTTCAGGTAGGGATGAAGAAACGTGCCCTAGGCCAGAGCGAAGATCGGTTCCTCACTCTTGGCGGCTCTGGCGTGGCGCAGGGGCTCCCCATGCCCAGGTTTATTTACAGATGGGGAATGGCTGTGTATTAGAATGGCAGGGACCGATCGCGGGATGTGCCCTGGAAGCAGCCCTGAGGGTGATTGTCAGTGTATGTGGCCAAAAATAAGCCGACTGCGGATCTACCTCAGGCCGGGCTCCACGGATATGCGCAAGCAGATTTATAGCCTAGCGGTCTTGGTAGAACGGGAGTCGAAGCAGCCCCTCTTTACGGAAGATCTCTTTCTGTTATGCAGCAAAAGCAAACGGGTTCTTAAAATCCTCTACTGTTTTGAAATATGATATAGTTAGCCCATGGGAAGCGCCGTCGCCAGTACAGCAACCAGGGAAGAACTCATCGAGCAGATCCAGCTGCTGCACGAAGCAGTGGCAGAGAAGGAAGTAGCGCTCAAACGGATTAGCCTTGAACTGGGGCGGAATACCATGGCCCGGATGACACTTCGGGTGAGTGAGGAACTGGCCCCCTTATGGGATCGCATGAAACAGGATCTGCGGGCCTCCTCGGGGGATATGGCAGCCTCGATAATAGGAACCTTCTCGGGGCACCTTTAGACTGATGGCTACAGCGGCTACAACCGCATCGGCCGGCGGCCGGAGATTGTGCATGTGGGCTGTTGGGCTCATATCAGGCGGGAATTCTATCGCCTGGTGAGTTAACAGGGCCCTACCTGCACCGCCGCCAACATGATAGACCTTATCCCTTGGGGGCTGCCAACGCCTATACCCTGGGACAGTATCGCCGGCCAATTCGGTATGTGGACCATTGGCTCCTTAAAATGCCATTCGCCCCTTTTTGATTGGCCGCAAAAACTGGCTTTTCCATGACTCAGTCCATGGGGCCACGGCCAGTGCCCGGCTCTATTCCTTTATGGAAACCACCAAAGCCAATGGCCACGAACCCTATCAATACGTGTGCCATCTCTTTACTGAGTATGCCTGTTCATCGGACAAAACAGCCGCCCTTGACCGCCTTATTCCCTACACGCTCACCCCCGGCTCCTATTAATACGCCCCAACGGGGTCATGGCAGCGGATACGATCAACACAACAAAGGTGACATAATAATGGTGTTAAAAAGGTGACATTTTAATCGAGTCTTGACCCATGCTCTATGTTTTATTGCTTTAAAGCCCAACTTGTTTTATATTTATACAAATAATTTTTTAAAGTCTGGGAAGCAATAAACATTAAATAAAGTATAATTACTCATGTAAGGGGTAAAAAATGAAGGGAAATATGATTTCTAAAAGAAAGATTGTAGTTGCAATTGTGGTGATTGTAGTTTTTGGTTTTTCTGTGTTAAGCCTTTGGCTATATGGACATGTTACAAGCAGTATAAATATCAATATGGAAGCCATTGAAGATATACAACCCTGGTGGCAAAATTATAAAGGTAATATATTTATTCAGACACCTCTAACAAAGTATCCCTGGTATCTTACATTGGGGAATCCGGATGGTTCTTCTGTTAATATAAAACAACTCTCTTTTGAAAAGGATGGTATTCAGAAAGGTAATAGTTTATTTTATAAAAAAGATGATAAAAGCATTTATGTGATGAACCCCTATGTCTTTTTTGTTCCTTATGAAGAACCCTATCAAACAAATATTCCTAACACCTCAAGAATAAATATCAAAATGCAACAATGGCTTAAAGCCCTGTATTCTTCCGGACAATTTACTATTTATTTACAAGGCCTTGACGATAATGATTTATTTGCATTTCTTACCATTCTTTATGATGGTATAACTAATAGAACTGTCCCCTCTCTACCTAGCATCTTTATTGAAGCTCAAGAAAAAAAAGATGTTACCACCCTTGGTTTTTCGAAGGATACTGAATATATATTTGACATTAATGGAACATTCTTTACTGATGGACCAGGGAAGCTGTTACTAGAGACGCTCATCTCTCTTCAACAGGAGGGCTTCTTGCCTTATAACTGGCAATATTTTACTCAGGAAGATATTGACAATCAGATGAGTCTGGCTAAAGAACCAATAGTTCTATTTGGTCCCTATAGTTATAAAAAGAATATATATGCTACAAAACTTTTAACCTGGAAAGTAAAACAAATCGATACCACCCTTATACCTGCTCATCTTTTGCAGGTGAGTATACCAAAAAAGAACGTAAGAAAGGCCGATGCTGAACTCTTTAATTTTCTTGTTTTAAAAGAATCCCTCAAAATTCTCAATGAGAAAACTCCCTATTTAACGATCAGTTTTGATATCCCCCTATTAAATAAGGACCACCGAACCTTTATTGAGGAACTTAACAAAGGTATCGCTATGCCCTGTAACTTTAATAAGCAAGATGCATTATTGATACACCATTGGTTAGAAAACTTTAGGGATCTAATTAGAAAAACATTTAAATAATTGAGATAATACTCCTGTAAAAATACATTGTTCTATCACCCCCTTATCTGCTATACTAATCCCAAAGGCTGGGGTTTTTATGGAACAGGATATCCGCTGGAAACAACGATTCTCCAATTACAAGCAAGCCATTGCCCAACTCGACGAATTTATCAACAAAGGGGATCTTAATAAATTTGAAAAACAAGGGCTCATCCAATGCTTTGAATACACCTTTGAACTTGCCTGGAAAACCATGAAGGATTATCTAGAAGCTGAAGGCTATACCATTCAAAGCCCCCGGCATACCATTCAGACCGCTTTTCAGTCCGGTCTTATCAACGAAGGGCATCTATGGATCGATGCTCTTGAAAAACGAAACCTTATGGCCCACACCTATGATGAAGCACGCGCAGAAGAAGCGGCCAAGCTGATAATTCATTCATATCATAAGATCCTAAAAGACCTTTACCGGACTCTGGAAGAACGGAAATAATATGAAATACGGCCTCGACGAAGCGGACCTTTCATATATCATAGCCGCTTTGCAACAATTCCCTGAGATCCAGAGGGCCTTTATTTTTGGCTCCCGGGTAAAGGGAACGTATAAAAGGGGGTCGGATATTGATATTGCCATAGCAGGGCCTTCCATTACCTTTGCTACCGTCTCAAAACTGCATGCTCTGCTGGAAGAGCAGGGACCCTTACCCTACTTCATTGATATCGTGCATTACGAAGACATAAAAAATCCTACTTTAAAAGAGCACATTGATAGGGTGGGTCAGCTGATTTACGAAGCCCCGGCGAGCATACCGCCAACAACAGAGAAGGTGAGAGATTAACTACGCTATCGTACCCATACGACTAAACTGCAATGGAATGCGGTTTAGTCTTGACGATTCCGCAATATAATGCAGATTAGTCTTGACTTTTCTGAAATTTAACTTATATTAGTCAATATGGAGCGGCAGCAAACACAATACATCCTTCATGATTTATCAAAAAAAATGGTTTTTCTCTCAGGACCACGACAGTCCGGGAAAACCTGGCTTGCAAAATATATTATGCAGAACTTTAAGTTTCCCCAGTATTTAAATTGGGATAATTACCAAGATAGGGACATTATTATCCACCAGGGCTGGCCAGCAAAAACAGATCTTATCGTCTTTGATGAGATTCATAAAATGCCGGAATGGAAAAATTTCCTTAAAGGCGTATGGGACACAAGAACAAGTAGTCAAGCAATTCTAGTAACTGGGAGTGCTCGTCTTGAGACTTTCCGTCAATCGGGCGACAGTTTAGCCGGGCGCTATTATCACCACCGTCTTTTCCCTTTTACTCCGGAAGAACTTTTTGCTATTGGACAAACCTATCCACTCGAATATTTTCTCGAACGTGGCAGTTTCCCTGAACCCTTTCTAGCCGCAGATACGGTAGAAGCCCAGCGCTGGCGCAGACAGTATCTAGATGGTCTTATACGGGAAGACATTTTAACCTACGAAAACATAGGTCAACTCAAGGCAATGAATTTGCTTGTAGATCTCCTCCGTAGCCGCGTTGCTTCTCCCATAAGTTATCAAAGCCTTGCTGAAGATATAGATGTTTCGCCAAACACCGTAAAACATTACATGGATATTCTCGAAGCCTTGTATATCATCTTTCGTATATACCCCTATCATCATTCTATAGCACGTTCACTAAAGCAACAGGCAAAGGTGTACTTTTTTGATATTGCCCTCGTTAATGGGATTCCCCAACGGTTAGAAAATCTTGTTGCGTTATCACTCTATCGACATATCTGTTTTAAAGAAGATATTGATGGTCTACGAAGGAATCTATATTACATTCGTACTAAAGAAGGTAAAGAGGTTGACTTTTTAATTGTCAAAGAAGGAAATCCCGAACGTATGTTCGAAGTTAAAAGTTCCGATCGTACTATCGATTCTAATTTGTATTATTTTTATGAACGTTACCATTTTCCTGCCACCCAACTTGTGGCGGATCTTCGTCAAGACTTTACAAGTAAAGATATTGAAGTGAGAGATTTAATGTCCTGTTTGCAGCATGATCTTGAATGCTAATCTAATTCAACAAATCATCCAGGGTAGGTGTACTTGACCGTTCCTTTATGTCGAGTTCCAGCCCAAGCCGCTTAAGAATGTGACCCAACTGCCTTAAAGAAAGGGAGAGTTTTTTCCCCGTCTCAAAGGCAGAAAGGGTTACCCGGCTTAGGTGAAGTTCCTTGCAAAGGGCTTCCTGAGTAATGCCCAGGGCCTTTCTTCGTTTGGCAAGGGCCGGCCCAAGATCATATATTTCCATTGGCTTTCTCTCCTATTTGCCAGTCCTGGAGCATTCGTTCTCCTATTTCCCTAAAGTCAGGATGTTCTGTACAGTAGCGCATGAGCTCCCGCCGAACCCGAGAAACCGCGGAAATACAGGAATCCCAAAGTTCGGCGCTCCGGCGGGGCGTCATCATACAGTACTGTTCTGCAAAATGGAACAACCTTTTTTTATTCCACCATGATTTTCTCCCAAACAAAGTGAGGGCTGGCGTATCGTGAGGAAGGTAACAGGTCGTAGTAACCAGGTCGTAGGGAGGTGCAAGACGGCAGTCCCTTTGGCCAGTACCGTACAGAACCCCAAAATTCTTAAGATGGGCGTCTCCATTCCGGAGCAGAACCATAAGGACCATCAACATAAAATACTGCTCTAAAGACCCTCTGGTTTCCGAAGGACCGGTAAACAGGCTAATAGCCCTCGCAATCTGTTCATAGCTTCCTTCATATTTCTGCCGATTAGTTTTACCCAGAAGGACCGCCATTTCTTCAAAGCCGACAGCGGGGTTCTTATCCCCTGCGAATCGCTTAATAATCAGGAGTTTCTGATTATCACTGAGAAAAAACTCAGGCACCGGCAACCCCGCATACCGGGCCGCCTGTAAACAAAAATATTCATTAACCGTAAGGAATGGATAGGCCTCTCCACTGGTCTTAATGATATAATCATCCATACAAAGATTTACTTTGTCACGGAGTACCCCGAGAACCTTAGGTTGAATTCCCCCTATCGCAGAGCGGTATAAAAACCGCTCCAGGAGTTCCTCAAAAAGGTCGTCTTCCCTATGGATAAGTTCATCCAGAAGAAGGGGCTCAGGGCTCTTGGAGGGTGACACTTTTTCGATGAGCGACGGGGGCATATCCACAGCAGAAAAGGTAAGTCTCCCCTTAATTGATGGAGCGAGAACCGCAAGCAAGGTAAGCTCGTCCAGTTCCCCAACTTCTTTGGAAAGGAAGGCTTTAAAAATTTCAAAAAGGT
>ERZ795047.3325-NODE-3325-length-14487-cov-3.544277_pt1 | contig 14487 bp, 9 predicted proteins | sample MGYA00375131_ERZ795047 | MGnify/ENA primary metagenome ERZ795047 (study PRJEB30176, sample SAMN05720228) | activated sludge metagenome | isolation source: Anaerobic digester | place: Japan | collected 2015-05-20 ...
CCGTTGCCGATTACGACAACGACGGAGATTTGGATATCGTGGTGGCCAACATGAACGATCGGCCGGCCTTGCTCCGGTGCGATCGGAGAGACTCCAACCACTGGGTCATGTTTAAGCTACGCGGCAGAAAGAGCAACCGGGACGGAATCGGAGCTCGGATTACGGTTCGGACGGGGGAGTTGAAGCAGCTGTGGGAGGTTAAGACGGCCGTTTCGATCTTTTCGGCCAGCGACCCGAGGGCCCACTTCGGCCTGGGAAGTGCCGCAGTGATCGACGAGGTGACGGTAAACTGGCCTTCGGGAGGAATACAGCGGTTTGAAAATGTGGCGGCGGATTGTCACTACCTGATCGACGAAGCGGACGGCTTGGCGAAGGAGCCGATTCAGTAAACAGCTTATGAGATTCCAGAAGCCGACAGGGACGAGAGCACGGATCCTCCCAAAGAGAGGGGGCGCGGGAAGCGCCGCAAGCGACAGTTCCGACGGCGGGCGGCATGGTTGGTGGATCATCGGCTTCGTGCTTGTGGTTGGGGTGTTCCTGACAGCAAGAGATCTCCGGACGGCTGCGGCGAACGACGAACGGGCGCTGGAACTGCCCGTGTTTACGGCACAGCGTAATGTGGGCTTGGATTTCGTTCACATCAACGGCGGAGTCGAGCACAAGGATTACATTCCTGAGGCCAAAGGCGGAGGGGTCGGCTTCCTGGATTTTGACGGAGACGGGTGGCTCGACGTTTACATCGTACAGGGATCGACCATCGAGCGTTTTCGCCGGGGCGACAACCCTCACGGAAGCCTCTTTCGAAACCGTGGAGACGGAACTTTCGAAGACGTGACGGCGAGGGCGGGGCTCACGAAAGGTGCGTGGGGCATGGGTGTCTCGGCGGCCGACTATGACAACGACGGGTTCGTCGATCTCTACCTGACGAATTTGGGCCCCAATTTCCTGTACCGAAATAACGGCGACGGCACCTTCACCGAGGTCACCGAAGCGGCCGGCGTGGGGGATCCCCGGTGGAGTACGTCTGCGGCGTTCGGCGACATTGACGGCGACGGAGATCTCGATCTGTACGTGCCCAACTACCTGACCCTCAACATGGATCGTCTGCCGCCCCGGAACTGCAGTCACCGCGGCAACATCGTGCTTTGCGGTCCGTCCGGTCTGGAAGGGGCCGGCGACGTACTGTACCGCAACAACGGCGACGGAACCTTCACGGATATTACCGAGGACAGTGGAGCCACGGATCCGGACCGGTACTACGGTCTCAGCGTAGTGATGGCGGATCTCGACAACGACGGCGATTTGGACATCGTGGTAGGCAATGACGCCACCCCGAATTTGGTTTTCGTAAACCGTGGAAACGGAACGTTTGAAGAAATGGGCTTCTTGACGGGTCTTGCCGTCAACGCCGACGGTCTCGAGCAGGCAAGCATGGGTCTCGACGTTGCGGATTACAACAATGACGGTCTGCTGGACGCTTTCATGACCCATTTCTCCCTGGAATACAGCACGCTTTATGAGAACAAAGGTGACTTACTGTTTGAGGACGTCACGGCTCGGGCGAAGTTGGCTGATCCTTCGTGGCTGTTGGTAAGCTGGGGAACCCGCTTTGTCGACTTCGACCTGGACGGCTGGAAGGACATCATCCACGCCAACGGCCATGTTTACCCGTACCTTATGACCGCTCAGCTTAGTGAAACATACGCTCAACCCAAATCACTGTATCGTAACCAGCGCGACGGCACGTTCCTGGATGTCGGTTCCTTGGTGGGTCCCGACGCTCGGATCCCGGAAGTCAGTCGCGGTGTGGCCTTCGGCGACTACGACAACGACGGAGATATCGACTTCGTTGTCGCCAACATGAATGGATCACCCACCCTCTTCCGTTGCGATTCACCACCCGGCAGGCACTGGGTGATGTTCCGGACGGTGGGAAAGGTCTCCAACCGGGACGGTATCGGCGCTCGTATCACGGTCAATACGCAAGGACTCCAACAGATCTGGGAGATCAAGCGCACGGTCGGCATTTACGCGGTCAGCGACCCGCGTGCTCACTTTGGATTGGGCTCGGCCGCGGTAATCGAGGAAGTCGTCGTCCGCTGGCCGAGCGGGAAAGTACAGAGTTTCCGGAATGTTGCCGCCGACCGCCATTACGTCATAGACGAGGAGTTAGGCCTGGCCCCGGAAGTTTTTCGCCGCTGACCCGTGACCCCTGCTGCAGCTTCAGCCCCCAGGCGGCCTACTTCCCCGAAAAAGCCTGAACGGAGATGAGCCGCCCGACGGACGGCAACCGGACGGTCGTTTCAGCCCGCAACCTCCAAGTCATTCCGAGGCGGGCCGGAATCGCTCCAGGAATCGGAATTCACGGCTCCGCACCTCCCGTTCTTCCTCCAGCTTCTTGAACTCCTGGTACTTCTCCAAATGTTCCCGGGCTTTCTCCCGATCACCAAGCTGCGAATAGGCGCGACTGAGGTTATAGTGAATGTCGGCGCCGCCTCCGGATAGCTCCAAGGCCCGCTGCAGTTCAGACACCGCTTCCTGGAAACGCCCCCGGCGCAGCCAAATCTTTCCCAAAGTAAGGTGAGCCTTCATGTGCTGATCGGAATCGGCCAAGACTCGTTGGAAATAGTCGATCGCCTCGTCTTCCCTGTTCGTATTGAAAGCGATCATGCCCAGGTAGAAAAGAGCCTCCGGAAACCCCGGCTGAAGTTCCAGAGTCTTGTTCAGCTCGACAGTCGCCTCGTCGTAGCGCCGCACCGTGTACAGCGAGTACCCGTACATCATGTGTCCAAGAGGATCATCCGGCTGGAGTTCCACGTAACGGGCAAAGTAGTCGGGAGCCTTTGAGTATTCCGTAGCCGATTCCAGCACGGCATTGCCCAACATCATGAGGTAATCGGGATGATCCGGCTCCCGGAGCAGCAGAAGTCTCAGCGTCGCAATGCTTTCGGACACCAGACCGTTCTCCAGGCTGACTACTGCGAAAGCATAAACGACCTTGGGAGAATCGGGCGCCAGACTCCGGGCTTGGGCGATGGCATTCCATGCCTCTTCCACCCGACCACGCTTGAGTTCCAGGGCCGAGACCACCTGCAGCAGGCGAACGCTGCGGGGCTTCTCCTCGAGAGCTCGAGTAAACGAGACCGCAGCGGCTGCAAGATCTCCCAGGCTCATTTCCGCCCGCCCGCGGATTTCCCAGTAGCCGGCGGGAGCCCGTACAGAGTTCACGCGGGTCAGGTATGACAAAGCTTCCCTCGCGTTACCGTCTTGAAAGTAAAGTCGTCCCAACCGAAATAGGAGCAAATCGTCGCCCGGAAATTGTTCAAGCCCCTTGTGCAGAACCCGACGGGCGCTCTCTCGGTCGCCGCCGGCGAGAGCTGCATCGGCCAGCGCCGAGTAAGCGGCGAAAACCTTCGGATCCAGTTCCAAACATCGTTCGAAGGAAGTTGCGGCCTGCGCGGGGTCACCCAGCTCGGCATACGCGACCCCCAGCAGATACCAAGCCTGAGCATCGCCGGGATGGTCTTTAAGCCACCGGCGCAGAACGGTTCCGGCGCCGGCGGGATCGTGCCCCTCGAGGTACCGGCGGGCCTGGTCGGGTCCGGTCAACGTCTGGGCGGACGCCAAGAGACCGAGAACGGCCCACACGACCGCAATGACGGGGAGCACGAAGGCGGCCCTTGGATGTCTCCTCTTAAGAGTCATCACCGTCCTGCCCTCCGCTCAAACCCTGGGAGTCGCCCGGTAAGGGCCTTCGGTCACGAACGGCCTCCTCGATCCGCTTGAGCCTGCGGTACTCCTCCAGCGCCTTGACCGCATCGTCACGCCGCCCTGCAAGGTTATAGGCACGCGAGAGTTGGTAGAAGATGTGAGATTTGGTGGGATCAAGCCGGCTCGCCGTCTCGAGGTTGGCCACCGCTCGGACCATATCCCTCCGGTCGGTCTGCAGTTTTCCAAGCTGGTAGTATGCGTCAGCGTAATCCGGTCGCAGCCGGAGTACCTGCTGCAGCAAAGGCTCGGCTTCTTCGAGCCGATTTTGGGTGATCAAAATGAAAGCCTGATGGTAGAGAGCGTCCGCATGCCGCGGATTCCGCTTCACTTCTTGGACAAACGCCTCGAAAGCCTCGTTTAGCTTTCCTTGCCGGATCAAGGCCATGCCGGAATAGTAATGGACCTCGGGTAGCTCCGGCTGAAGCTCCAGGGCTTGCCGAAAGCTCTCCAACGCCGCGTCGTACTTTCCGGCTTGAGCCTGGGCTTGACCCAGCATCACCCACAAGCTTGCCTCTTGAGGGCGACTTTGGGTGAGCAACTCGAAGACCGGCAAGGCGGCACGGCCCTGCCGGGCTTCGAGAAGCTTCACACCGACGTGAGCCAGCAGATCCCAAGCCTCTTCGTGCCGCGGATTCGCTTGCAAATGCTTCATCAAGGGGGACACGGCCGGCTCGAGTTGTCCGGCTTTGATGCGAGCCAGAGCCAGGTTGAACGAAACCCCCGGTAAAGACTCATCCCACGATTGCGCAAGCTCGAGAAGAGTCGCCGCTGTCGGGAATTCGCCCTGTTGGGTTGCCAGGCGGGCGCGCTGTTCATACACTGCAGCCGCCAACCGCCGATATTCTGCAATCGCCTGTTCCAACCGCCGAGCCTCTTCCGGCTCCGGAGGGGGCTCGTCAAGAATGACCGCCGCTTCCCCCGTTTGTATGGACCCCAGCTCCTCCATCCCCGCCGTCAGCTGGGCTTCCGGCCCCGTCGGCGCTCCGGCCGCCCCGGTCCGCTCCACATTCAACTTGCTCCGGAAATCCTGCTTCGCCGCCTCATCCTGAAGACGCTTAAATTCTTGGGATTTACGAAGGTGCTCCGCCGCCTCCCCGCGACGGCCCTGCCGCAGCAGGATTTGCCCCAACACGTAGTGGGTGTTGCTGATCTGATAATTATTTCTGGCCGGGCTCTCGGTCAACTCGATAGATTTCTCCAGCGCCTGCACCGCTTCTTCCAAGAGGCCCTTTCGATTCAGAACCTGGCCGAGGTAAAGATAGGGATCCGGATTCTCAGGCGCCAATCGGATCGCCCGACGAAGATACTCTTCAGCGGCGTCGTCCTCCTGTTGTATGGTGAGGATGACCCCCAGGTAAAAGTTAGGAAGGTACTCGTCGGGATTATGCTCGAGTTCCCGCAGGAGTGCTTCCCTCGCCCGGGGAAACGCCGCCGCTCCTTCCCATCGCAAGTAGGTTAAGCCAAGTTAGAAGTGGACCCTCGGATAGGTTGGATCGAGTTCGACGGCCCGCCGGAACTCTTCTACGGCGAGGGCCCAATAATTAGTCTCTCGGTAAGCCCGACCGAACAGGACATGAAGACCGGCCGACTCGCCCGCCTGTTCTTTCAAGCTCTCAAAGATCTTCCGGGCTTCGTCGAGCTCCTTCACCTCCAGATGGGCCAGAGCCAGCGTGTAAGCGACACTCAAGTTGTCGGGCTCCAGCGAGTAGGCGTCGCGCAGCTCTCGGACGGCTCCCTTGAAGTCCCCCTGCAAGTAATGGAACTTGCCCAGAAGGTGCTTGGCCTCGACACTGCTCGGATTGATGCCCAGGATTTGTTGCAAGATCTCCATGCCCGGCTCGTACCGGCCGGTCCGTAAGTAGACGATCGCCAAACCCAGAAAAGGTTGAATTGAGACAATCGAACTCCGGCAAGCCTCTCGATAAGCCTGTTCCGCTCTCGCCCAATCTCGCAGGCGGCTGTAGGCCGCTCCTAACTGCTCCAGCGCAATTCCCCCGGCCCACCTCAAGTCGCTGTCGGCCAGATCATACTCGGCCTCAAGGAGTGCCTCCTGGCTGCTCTGCAGAAGTCGCTGGATTTCATCCAGCGGAGACACCTGCGGCTGGGCACACAACGGTATGTCGAAGACGACCCAACCCAAGTACCCACCCAGCGCAAGAACACCAAAAAGCCGCCCGGGAAACATACCCATCAGGTACGATTATAAGCGTCGCGCTTTCGCCTTCGCTCGTTCCCGACCCGCCGCTCCGCCGGCGAGCACTTCCCAAATGCGGCTCTGGAAGCGGGACCTACCGGTCAGTAGTGCAGCTTCCCATCCACAATCAGGTCTTTAACTTTCCAGACCTTGAACACTTTGTCGTCGGTACCGGGCACGTACAGTTCGAACTTCAGCTCTTTGTCGCTCTTGTCGACCACCGGCTTCCCGTCAACGACGCGGGGAAACACGAACTTGGCGCCCGTTCCGTCAGGGGCCGGGGGAAAGTACTGCTGTAACGGAATCCTGCCGAGCCGATCACTAATCAAATAAACGTTCTCCCGCAGTAAATCCGTCGTAGCCTGCTTCAGTTGACGGTCAACTTCCAAGGCGGCCTGCCGATCATTCGTTTCGAAATCGAGGTTGACGATGACCTGATCCGAGAAATCGCGCAAGGCTGGAGCGAATTTCTGGTCAAAAGCCTCGCGATCCTTTTTGGACATCTCATCATACTGATTCATCAGCTGGACCATACGCAGGTACCCCTGGCGAACGGGCAGGGCGCTGAATAAGCGCACGGTGTACGTATAGTACAGCTCCATCTCGCCACCCACGTTCGTAGTGGTTCGACCCGCTTGCTGTGCCGTCAATGTCACCTTTCCCGACCAGGGGGAGTCTTCCAGCATCTTGACGACTTCCGAGTGTTTCCACTTCCGGTAGTCCGTCTCCCAGAAGTCTTTCGCCAAAAGCAGGCCGCAACTCAAGAAGATGCACCAAGGAATGAACTTGGCTCTTGCACTCATATCTAACGACTTTATTCCCTTCGGCCGGATAAGTAAAGGAGAGCCGCCCCTCCTCGCCCGGTTTCCAAACTTCGACTCGCTACTGCCATAGGGTTGCGACCAGATCAACGGATGAGCCGAAAGTTCAATCCAGGTCGGGATCGCCCTACAAGCGGTCAAGCAAACGTCGATGTGCCGGGAAGACGTCGCCGGCACGCAGGTCCCGTACCACCTTGTCGTATAGCTGATACACCTCGTCGTAGCGGTCCGCTGCAGACCCGTCGGGCTCGTGCATGGTTTCCGGATTGAGGGTTACATAGCGTCCGGTCAATTCGGCAATATCACCCCGCTGGTCGGCCCACATGGCCTGCAGGGCTGCTCCGAACGCAGGACCTTCTTCATTTTCCGGACAAATCAGGCTCGTACGAAAGATGTCGGCCACCATCTGTCTCCAGATGCGGCTCTTCGCTCCTCCTCCGATCAGGCGGATCTCGTCGGGCTCGATGCCTAGAATCCGGAAGCGCTCCAGCCCGTATCGTAGTCCGAAAGTAACGCCTTCCATGGCGGCTCGGGCCAGGTGCGCCCGGGTGCACGTCGCCGGTCGAACGCCCAAGAAAACCCCCGTTCCGTCGGGAACCGGAGGCATTCTCTCGCCTTCCAAGAACGGCACAAGAATAAGTCCTTCGGAGCCCGCCGGGACGTTCGAAATCATGGACTCCATACCGGCATGATCGGTTTCGAGAAGCTGCCGGCGGATCATCTCCGTCGCCACGGTCACGTTCATGGTGCAGCCGAGCGGCAACCAGCCGCCGGTGCTGTCGCAAAAGGCGGCGATTTCGCCGGCCGGATCGGTCACGGGCTCGGCCGCCCAGCAGTACAGCGTCCCCGAAGTTCCTAAGCTGACAGTCATGAGACCGGCTCGGACGTTGCCCGACCCGATGGCACCCATCATGTTGTCTCCTCCTCCGGAGCTAACGACGGTGGAAGAGGAGAGGCCCCACCTCTTCACGAGCTCGCTACGAAGGCAGCCCGCCCGCTCCGAGGGATGGATCAGCCGGGGCAAGGTCTCGGCCAAATCCCGCTCCGAATCAATGGCCCGAAGCACTCGCTGCGACCAAATTCGCTCCCGCACCCGGAAATAGCCCGTCCCCGACGCGTCGCCGTATTCGGCAACTTTCTCCCCCGTCAGATAGAAATTCAAATAGTCGTGAGGAAGAAGGATGCTTCTCACCCTTCGATAGTTCTCGGGCTCGTGCCGTTTCAACCAGAGAATCTTAGAAGCGGTAAAACCGGGAGGGAGGCTGTTGCCGATCTCGTCCTGGTAGCTCTTTAATCCCCCGCACGCGGCGACGATGTCGTCACACTCTTGCTGCGTGCTGGTGTCGTTCCAAAGCTTGGCCGGCCGGATCACCCGATCGGCCTCATCGAGCACGACCATACCGTGCTGCTGACCCGAGACTCCGACACCACGGACCTCCTTCAAGGGAACCCGTGACGCCAGCTCACCCATACAGCTCTCCAGGGCTTCAACCCACGACGAAGGATGCTGCTCCTTGTGACCCGGGGGCAGACCCTCGATCAAGTCGTAACTGCGGGCGGCCGACCCCACCACGCCCTTCTCCGGAGACCAGGCGAGGACCTTTAAGCTTTGCGTTCCACAATCGATGCCTAGGTAGATCATGAGAGTATTCTACGCAGCCGCTTCGAAAACAGAAGAGTCGGTTGATCGGCGGCTTGGGTCCAGCCGACTCCCAACCGCTCGTAAGGCGTACGCCTTACGTCGTCCGGACGACGTGCACGCTGCGCCCTCAGTTGGTGAGCCGGGTTCTGTTGATCAGGCTGGAGCACGGACGATCCATTGAGTTCGGATCCTTCCTTCGTCCTGCCTCCTGATTTTGGGTATTGATCCTTCGAGCGTTGGAATGTCCGCGAAAGATTCAAGCCGGACTCGCGGCCTCTACCGGAGAATTCACGTCCGACAAGACGCCGCAGGCCCGATATCGCCCGGGCCTCGCCGAAATCGGGTCGGCGTCTCCCCGCCCCACGGTTACCCTCCCAGCAGGAACAGCTCGCGAAACTGCGGTTCCAGCGAAACATCCAGCACCGTCTGCCGCAAAGCCCGGAAGCCTTTTGCGCCGTACCCCCTACCCGGTACGCAATACGCCCCGAGGCGTTCGGCAAGCAGCTCGCTGTACCGCGACAGCGCTCTTTCGATTACAGTAAGGGGACATGCGCAGGTTGGAGTCTCGCAGAGATCTCTTCCGCATCGGGGCCCGTCGGTTCAACGAACCGCTGGAACTGCACCTCCTTCGACTCGGCAGACCTGCCATGGGCTCTCGTTTTGAGATCTTCATACCGTCGCGAGATCGGACCAAGATCGAGGCCGTTCATCGGGCTCTGGACGAGGTTCATCGACTTGAATCGCTGCTCAGCTTCCACGATCCGTACAGTAGCGTCAGTCGCTTGAACCGGGAGGCCCAGGCCGGCCCCGTACAGGTTGAGCCCGAGGTTTGGGAGATCTTGGAGACTTCGAGGAAGATTTGGTTAGAGACAAGGGGTGCCTTCGACCCCGCGTCGGGAGCCCTCTGGCGCTGCTGGGGCTTCCACAGCAAAGCCGGCAGAATCCCGACCCGGGAGGAATTGAACGCCGTGCTGGCCTGCGGAGGAATGGCGTCGGTAATGATGGAAGAACACGAGCGACGGGTGTCTTTTCTGCGAAAAGGGGTGGAGCTGAATTTCGGAGCTGTGGGAAAGGGCTTTGCCCTTGATTGCATCCGGAGCATGTTGGAAAATGCCCAGCTTGATTCGGTCCTGGCTCACGCCGGCTACAGCAGCCTGTCGGCGTGGGGTGAGCCTGCTCCCGGAGTACAAGGCTGGCAGGTGATGCTGCGTGATCCTCGTGACCGCCGCGGAGACCTCCTGCAGATCCACTTGCGGGATCAGGCCATGGCGACGAGCGGGGCTGGAGAGCAGGCGTTTGTGGCTGAAGGGCGCCGCTGGGGACATGTGTTGGATCCGCGGTCAGGAATGCCGGCGGATCGCTATCTGAGTGTGACCGTGTTCGCCCCACAAGCTGTGGAGGCCGACGCTTTATCGACAGCGTTTTTTGTCATGGCGGAGGGAGAAATCGAGGAATTCTGCCGGAACCGGCCGGATATAGGAGTGATTCTGGTACGCGGCTCCGAGGATGAGACGTCCGGAGGTTCCGAGTTCGGAATACGGTTGTTGGGAACGGCGCGGCGGTTCGTAACGTCCGAAGCGACGGATGGATCGGAGGTGCGAGGGTGAGTGACGACAATCTGAATTTATCCAATTTGCAGAAGACGGTCCTGGTTGTCCTGAGATTTGCGATCGGGTGGCACTTTTTCTACCAGGGTTTCGGTAAGGTCATTTCTCCGCTCTGGACATCGGAAAGTTATTTGAAAGCCAGCTGGGGGCCGTTCCTGAAGATTGCCGAGATTCCCTGGATGTTGGCGGTCGCGGATTTCACCATGATAGTCGGTCTGTTGGTGATCGGCTTGTTGCTGATGCTGGGCTTGTTCACAGAATGGGCCGCCGTCGGCGGAGCACTTCTCCTGGGTCTGATCTATCTTGCCGTCCCACCGCTGGACTATACCGGCTTTGTAATGTCGACGCTTCAAGGATCAGAACTTTATGTCGACAAGAATTTGATCGAGATCTTGGCGCTCATTACGGTGGCGTCATTTCCTACGGGTCATATAATGGGTCTGGATATTTTGGTGAGCCACTGGCGGAGGAATCGGTCATGAATTTGACTGCAGAACAGAAGGAACTGGGACGAAGAAACTTCATCAAGGCACTGGCCGCCACCCCGGTCGCCGGCGCATTGATCTGGAAGGCGGCATCCATGACGCCGGTCCGGGCCGGTCTCGTGGGTATCGGTGGTCAGGGGGGAGTTCTCATTGAGAATGCGCCTCCCTCGCATTTGCGGATTTCGGCGGTCTGTGACATCTTTCTACCCAATCGGGAGCGTGCTCTAAACGTTGCCCGCCAGCGGTTCGACCCAGATGCACAGGCCTACGAAGATTATCGACAGATGCTGGAGCGCCGGGACCTGGAGGCCATCCTGATCGCCACACCCCTCTGGCTCCACGCTCCCATGGCGGTCGACGCACTCGAAGCCGGTAAGCACGTTTTCGTCGAGAAGACCATGGCCATGGGAGTGGACGAGTGCCGGAATATGGTGGAAGCAGCCCGAAGGGCGCGCAGAAACTTGCAGGTTGGACACCAGCGGACCTATAACCCCCTTTACCATGAAGCCAAGCAGTTGATCGATTCCGGGGTTATCGGGGAGATCTACCATGTGCGGGCCGTATGGCACCGCAACGGCGACTGGCGAAGGGCCGTTCCGACCGACGTCGACTTCGACCCGTCTCCCTGGGGCTATCCCGATCTCGAGCATTTGACGAACTGGCGCCTGTACGACAAGTACTCGCTGGGACTGATGACCGAGCTGGCGACTCACCAAGTTCAGGTAGTGAACTGGTTCTCGAACAGCGTGCCGACAAAGATCTACGGCTCAGGCGGCATTTATCGGTACAAAGACGGCCGCGAAGTACCTGATCATGTTTATCTGATCTACGAATACCCTGGCGGCTTGACTCTTTCTTATTCCTCCATCCAGTCCAACGCTTGGGATCATTACTATGAGGTGTTCTTCGGAACCAAGGGAACCCTTCTCCTGACCGGAGAACAGGAGGCCATGCTCTTTTACGAAGGGGGAGTCGAACCGACCGAACTGAAGGTGGAAACGACTCCGAGCGATACTCCGCTCATGCAGGCTTCGGAGAGCCGTGCCCTGGACGCCGCGGGCGGCGTAGCGGCAGGTTCTTCGAGTGGTTTCAATGCGTTGACCGCTTATCGACTCGAACTGGAAGGCTTCGCTCAGACCATTCGAACCGGCCGGCCCAATCTTTGTGACGGCGTGGAGGGCATGAGGGCGGCTATAGCAGGCATTATGGGCTCCGATGCGGTGGATCAGGCGACGGTGTTACCGATCCGAGCCGATCTTTACCCTTCGGCCGTATCCTAGAGCCTGCGAAACTGGGATCGCTTCCGCTACTTAGGGCGAGCGTCGGCTTCCGTCGCTTTGTGGGACGCGGTTGTTGGAGTTTGCGCCGGCTCCGGGCTAAGAACTAAGAATGGGGTTTCTGTTGTTCCCGGCAAGCTTCCCCCGATTGCGGAGGAAGCTTCAGCAGGACTTCGACTTTAGGCTCGAGCGGATGCTTCAATGTACCGAGTCGGCGCTTCCCAAGCGTTTCTTCCCCGAAATGGCGAGCGGAGGCGTTCTCTTCGGGTGGAAACACGTTCGGTCGACCTGCGGCCGGCCTTCGCTAATCCCCCCAAGCGTTGACCTCGCACTAAAGACGCCGCTGAATCCGGTTCGCTCTCTTTTTTCCGTCTCCGTCTGTATTCTGCCAAACGAGTTTGCTAGCATCACTACCCGCTTGCTGGTACAGCGATAGATTGTCGGTGTTTTGGTGAGGGGAGAAGACACATGATCAACTTGCACTGGCTGGATTTAGCGGTCATCGGACTATTTTTCCTCGCAGTTTTCGGGATCGCCGCTTATTACTCCCGCCGAGCCGGGAAAGACACCGGGGAGTATTTCCTCTCGGGACGGGACATGCCGTGGTACATCGCCGGAACTGCGATGGTGGCGACTACGTTCGCCGCCGATACGCCGCTGGCGGTCACCGAACTCGTGGCCCGTAACGGGATTGCCGGTAACTGGCTGTGGTGGAACCTGGCCATCGGCGGTATGCTGACGGTCTTCTTTTTCGCCCGGTTGTGGCGAAGGGCCAACATCATGACCGATGTGGAGTTCGTGGAACTCCGCTACAGCGGTAAGGCGGCGGCCGCATTGCGAGGTTTCCGAGCGATCTACCTGGGCCTCTTCATGAATGCGATCGTCTTGGGATGGGTCAACAAGGCCATGGAGAAGATCTTCAAGGTCACAGTGCCCGAGTTTGATCCCTTCCTGCTCGTGGTAATCTCCGCTTCGATTCTGGCGATCTACGCCTCGGCTTCCGGTCTGGTGGGTACCGCCCGGACTGACAGCTTCCAGTTTCTTTTCGCCATGGCCGGCTGCATCATCTTGGCCGTTATCGTCGTGCGATTGCCGGAGGTGGGGGGATTGGCCGCCATGAAGGCGAAGCTGGCACCCCAGGTTCTCGACTTCTTCCCGCGTGTCGGCGACGTCACGGTTTCCGGCGTGACGGGCGGCGCACTGGCGATCTCCGTAGGAGCGTTCGTCGCTTATGTGGCTGTCCAGTGGTGGTCGGCTTGGTACCCCGGGGCAGATCCCGGCGGCGGGGGATACGTAGCGCAGCGGATGATGTCCGCAAAGGACGAACGCCACAGTTTGTTTGCCACCCTGTGGTTCATGATCGCCCACTACACGCTGCGACCGTGGCCATGGATCCTGGTGGCCTTGGGTGCGTTGATCCTCCTGCCGCGGGCGGGGAGTCCCGAGGTGCTGCAGCAGGAGAATCCGGCGCTGTTCGCCCAAGTCGAAGCCGCCTATCAGAATCCGTCACTGCTGCGGTCGGGCGATCCGATTTATCAATCGCCTCAGTTTCTCGCCTTTTTTGAAAAGTACGAGAACACCGTGGATCCGGGCGTGATGTACCCCAAGCTGATGTTGGAACATCTGCCGGTGGGCTTGCTGGGATTACTAATCGCAGTGTTCTTGGCCGCCTATATGTCGACCTTGGCTTCACAACTGAATTGGGGCACTTCATATATCGTCAACGACTTTTACCGACGCTTTGTGCGACGGGATGCCTCCGAACGACATTACGTGTTGGTAGGGAGGGCCGGCATCATTGTGATGACGGTCCTGTCCCTCTTGGTGACCAGACTGTTCCTGACAAGGGTTTCAGGTGCTTGGGAGTTCGTAATCAACGCCAGCGCGGGCATGGGAGCGGTCCTGATCTTGCGCTGGTATTGGTGGAGGATCAACGCCTGGTCGGAAATCTCGGCCATGATCGCGCCTTTGATCATTTATCCGATCGCGCGTTACGGCTGGGGACTCGAACCTCCGATCACGCTCTATCCGACGGTCCTCGGCACCACGATCGTGTGGCTGGTGGTTACGTATGTGACTCGGCCGGTTCCCCAAGCGAAACTGGTGGAGTTCTTTCGTCGAACTCACCCGGGTGGGCCCGGTTGGCGAACCATCGCTCCCTTGGTACCGGACGTTAAACCGGATGAGGGGCTGGGCCGATTGGCGCTGGATTGGGTCCTCGGAGTGGTAATGATCTACGCCGTCTTGTTCGGCGTGGGCTACATCTTGTTCACCGAGTGGCTGAAAGGATCTGTCGTGTTGGCGATAGGCGTCGCTTGCGGATGGGTCATCTGGAAGGATCTTTCGCGACGTCGTTAGACGGCTCTTCCGGCGGCTCCCCGTGCGGTGGCCGCCCCGGCGGCCACCGGGAGAAACCGAGGAGTGCCGGGAATCCAGAGCCTTCGTGGCCCTGCCTTGACCGGGCTCTTAGCGGGTCTTCGCCAAAGAGCCCGGTGCCGGTGTCTTGGTATGATGATCCCCGGACAAGTACCTCGGCCTGTACAGGGGCGGTCGATCCCGATGGTTGATTGAAAGCCGTTGAGACGACTCCGGTCCGGCCCCTGCTGCGCTGGAACGTTCCTTCGCAGCCCGGCTAATCGCTCGGGTCCGGTCGAAGGTGTACGATTGATCCGGCGAGTGAACCAAAATGG
>ERZ795047.3332-NODE-3332-length-14447-cov-4.217204_pt1 | contig 14447 bp, 8 predicted proteins | sample MGYA00375131_ERZ795047 | MGnify/ENA primary metagenome ERZ795047 (study PRJEB30176, sample SAMN05720228) | activated sludge metagenome | isolation source: Anaerobic digester | place: Japan | collected 2015-05-20 ...
CGATCCACTCCGTTGTCAAGCGGTTGCTGGACACTGAACACACCATAAACCCCCTTCAGTGCTTCATCGAGTGTTGAGGGCACATCGAAGTCACCCTTAACCACCTCTACCCCGGAATCCTTGAGCGCACGTGCCTCAGCATGATCAGGATGTCTGGTCAATGCCCGCACCTTCCATCCATCCGCCAGAAGATGCTTTACCACGGCTCCTCCCTGTTTTCCGGTGGCACCTGTCACCAGTATAATCTTGTCTGCAGTTTCCATAATGCGCACTCCTTATGCAGTACTGCCATTCCGTTTAATCTGTCAGCGCAATCTCAATTGCACATTTGAGGTATCTGAAAAAATTACGGGGAGTCCTGTCTTTATGTTGCCCGGGACAGAGAGTAAGCACGTGTAAAGCGCTTAAAAGGTGAAGGTGATGCTCTCACTGAAAAAAATCTGTGCAGAGCCGGTACTTTAAGCTGTCTGTTTTATCTTTAACCAGTTTGATTGTATGGGATGAGTCACCGCTTAAACGGATATTGCGGCTGGATTGAAATGAAATATCGAAAAAGTCGTAATAAAGGAAAGACGAGCCTTCCGCTCCAGCATTCGGATTCTCTTTTGCATAGAAAGTGATACAATCCGATGCGCTGCGGTTCAGACGAACCACATAAGCTGCTGTTCTGATTCTCTTCATCTGAACCATATCTGCTACACCCCTTTTCTCCATCTCAGAGATCACTCCCAGTTTTACAGCGTTAAGCAGATCCATCAACTGTGAAACCCCGGGGAGTGAGAACTGGACATCCTCATCTCCGGATGTCCTTTCCACATCCCTCCTGCTGTTCAGAAATGCATTTACAAACAGTATAGGAGGAGTGGCTGAGTAATCTATTTTGATCACAGCCGGAAAACGCATACCGTTTACCTTCAAAAGTTCCGGTTTCTTCTGCTCCAGTATCTCACTGAAAAGCCTCTCCACGTTTTCGGAAAGCCCCAGAACATTGATGGTCAGATCAGCCTGATCCGCATTTACGAACAAAGGATGATCTTTGTTGAACTGCTCCTCAGCTTTCACAATCCTGTTCAGTGAGTCCAGCACTATCTTGACACTGTCAACTCTGGAATCCTTTTTCCTGAACCTCTTCCCTGAATACGTTTTAAGATAATCCTCAAGCAGATCTATCCTTGCAGAGCTCATAACCTCCGCATACCGGATCTTCATTGAATCCACAGCAGTCAGTTTCTTTTTCGCCGCCGGCTGGGACAGAGACACTGGTTCCACTTTGCCATCCCCATCCGTACGTTGAGGATTCAGTGCCAGACGCACCCTCCCGCACCAATATTTATCAACCTGATAGTAATCGCAATCCGCAAGGAAATTCCTGAGAGCCATCGAATCCCCGGACTCAACTGCTCTGTTGTAGTAGAACTTGTTCTTGTAGTTGAAATCATCCCTCTGCTGGTCATAAATGACCTTGAAGAGACTGTCTACCCTGTCGAGACTAAGGATGGCACGCTGAAACCCGTGTTTCAGGTCAGTCACACGGTCGGGATAACGCTGCATTATGCTGTCAATTTTCTGCCTGCACTGTCCGGTCAAAGCGATAACCCTGTGACGATCGGCTTCCGCAAGTTCGTCAGGCCCTGAAGGCAGCAGGCCTGTTAATGAATCCAGCAGAAAAATCTCAGATCTGATACTGTGAAGAAACTCACACCTGGAAATTGACTCGTTTATTGAATCTAAGCTTGAGCACTGTGATGATCCCTTTCTTTTATGACAATAGTGGCTGTATTGATCCCACAGCGGCAGGGCACTTCTAAGCCTGGACGCGCACTGGTCATATTTATCTTCTGCAAATAGAGTGCGTGAACTGTCGATAATCGATCTTACTGCCGTGATTACTGAGTCCCCGTGCTGACGATCCTTTTTTTTACCGCGTACAATAAAAAAAGTAGCCACAGCAGTTCCTGCAGCAGCTACAGGAATACTTATGGAGGCGGCTACGACCCCTTTTTTGCCCGGTTCACTGCCCGATGCGCCTGAATTGACAAGAATAACCGCAGCGAGCAGAACGGCAATACGGTCTGAAAATCTGCTTCTGAAACAGATACGGCAAATCTCAGTAAGCTTTGGCAAAAATGACTCTCCTGGAAGATGGTTCTCCGCTAATCACACACCTTCCCTCCTCTTTTGGAGAATCCAGTGGAATGCACCTGATTGTCACATTAAGATCGTTTTTAACCTTCTGCTCCACCTCTTCAGAACCATTCCAGTGACTGAATGCGAACCCGCCATGGATCTCCGGCTTCTCCGGGTTTGCAGGAGTAAAAAACTCGTAAAACTCATCCCTGCTGTCGATCCGCCTGATGTGGCTGTCCCGGTAAGCCTTTGCCCTCTGAAAAAGATTGTTCTGAATTTCCTGAAGAAGAGATGAAATTCCTGCAACAAATTCACTGCGTTTCTGAGAATATCTCTCTTTCCGGCTCTTATCGCGTCTTCCAACAAAAACCGAATCGGATGCGATGTCTCTGGGTCCGATTTCAAGATAAAGCGGAATACCCTTCTTTATCCATGACCAGACTTTCTCTCCTCCCCTACCTTCTCTTTTGTCTACTTCCACCACGATCCTGCGTCCATCAAACATGACATCACGCAGCTCCGCTGCCAGACTCTCACAATACTCTATCACATTTCCGGCAGTAGATTCATCATGTATCATCGGAAGAATTACCACATGAGAAGGCGCCAGCCTCGGAGGAACAATCAGACCATCATCGTCACCATGGGTCATTATAAGCCCACCGATCAGCCGTGTGGAAACTCCCCACGATGTTGTCCAGGCATATTCCTCTTTACCAGTTGAATCAAGGAACTTTATATTCGATGCTTTGGAGAAATTCTGCCCCAGAAAATGGGATGTCCCGGCCTGAAGCGCTTTCCTGTCCTGCATCATTGCCTCGATACAGAAGGTAGAAACAGCACCCGGGAAACGCTCTCCCTCTGTTTTTTCTCCTTTGATCACAGGCATAGCCATATAATTTTCCGCGAAATCAGCGTATATATCAAGCATTCTCATGGTCTCCTCCACCGCTTCCTGCGATGTGGAGTGAGCCGTATGCCCTTCCTGCCATAAAAATTCGGCAGTCCTCAGAAATAGTCTGGTACGCATCTCCCACCTGACCACATTTGCCCACTGATTTATCAGCAGGGGCAGGTCACGATAGGATTGTACCCATTTGGCAAACATCTCACCAATGATGGTCTCGGATGTGGGACGAACAATCAGAGGTTCTTCCAGTTCTCCAGCAGGAATAAGCTTGCCCTCAGGACCAGCCTCGAGGCGGTGATGAGTCACAACCGCACACTCTTTAGCAAAACCCTCAACGTGCTGTGCCTCTTTTTCGAGAAAACTCTTGGGTATAAACAGGGGGAAATAGGCATTTTTATGCCCGGTTTCCTTGAATTTGGCATCCAGGACATTTTGAATATTCTCCCAGATACTGTAACCCCAGGGTTTTATAACCATACAGCCCCTCACAGGGGAATTTTCCGCCAGGTCCGCCGCACGTATTACCTGCTGGTACCACTCAGGATAATCCTGCTCTCTTGTGGGGGAAATCGCATTCTGAACTTTTTTATCAGCCATAAGCCTCCATTAACTCCATATCCGTAAAATTCCAGTTTTCAATAAATCCTGACCGGAATTCAGGTGTAAAGTTTCAATATCAAAGAAAAAGTCCCGGATCAGTGATGAAAGAGCCTGATATTACTGAACGCCATCACCATCCCGTACTCGTTACAGGCCTCTATCACCAGGTCATCTCTTTTAGAGCCTCCGGGCTGTACCACATATTTCACACCGCTCTGCTGTGCTCTGTCAATTGAATCCCTGAACGGGAAAAACGCATCAGATGCAAGCGATATCCCGTTCATCAGATTGAGCCACTCTCTTTTCTCCTCACTTGACATCCGATTCGCAGGTACTTCGAAATTATTCTGCCAGGTATACTGTTCAGCCGGAGTAAGATTGTCCTCCAGAAACTGATCTATGGCATTATCCCTGTCCGGTCTGCCAATCTTCTCTTTGAACTTGAGTGCAAGCACAATAGGATGCTGCCTCAAGAACCAGCGGTCCGCCTTTGATGCCGCAAGTCTTGTGCAGTGAATTCTTGACTGCTGCCCGGCCCCTATTCCTATAGCCTGTCCTCCGTAAGCGAAACAGACTGAATTGGACTGGGTGTATTTAAGCGTGATCTGCGCCAGTATAAGATCCCGCTTTGCATCCTCAGGCAGTTCCTTGTTCTCTGTCACCAGGTTCTGAAGGGAATTACCGGTAATCTCTATTGTGTTACGTTTCTGTTCAAAGTTTATCCCGAATACTTCCCTTGTTTCCATCTCAGGTGGCTGATAGGAGGGATCGATCTCCAGAACCACATAAGCACCTTTTTTCTTTTCTTTAAGGATGTCAATCACTCCGGGTTCATATCCTGGAGCAATCACACCGTCGGACACTTCACATCTAAGAAGCCGTGCAGTGGCCAGATCAACAGGATCGCTCAGTGCGGCAAAGTCCCCGAAACTCGATACTCTGTCCGCACCTCTTGCCCTGGCGTAAGCCGAGGCGATGGAAGAGAGTTCCATATCCTCCACAAAAAAGGCTTTCTTGAGTTCTTTTGTCAAAGGCAGTCCAATAGCCGCACCGGCTGGACTGACATGCTTGAAAGAAGCAGCCGCAGGCAGCCCTGTAGCTTTACGCAGCTCTGCCACAAGCTGCCATGAATTAAGCGCATCCAGCAGATTTATGTACCCGGGGCTTCCGTTAAGCACTCTGATGGGAAGATTTCCTTTACCCGAAAAAATCCGGGCTGGTGCCTGATGAGGGTTGGCGCCATACCTTAGCAGCAGTTCATTTGACATTATGAGTCCCTTTATGTGGCTTGAAATTCCGGAAGTCCCGCCAGGTCAAGAGTCGCGAAATAGTCATCGACTGTCTCTGCCCGCCTGATCTGAACCACCTCTCCGTTTTCCCGGAGCAGCAGTTCCGCAGAGCGAAGCTTCCCGTTATAGTTGAATCCCATGGCATGACCGTGCGCACCGGTGTCGTGTATGACAACCAGATCACCCGGTTCAAGCGGCGGCAGCATACGGTCAATGGCGAATTTGTCGTTGTTTTCACACAGAGATCCGGTCACATCGTATTTGCATGCGGCATCCAGATTCTCTTTACCTATTACAGTGATATGATGATATGCACCATAGAGTGCAGGACGCATAAGGTTTGCCATACACGAGTCAAGGCCGGCATAGGTTTTATAGGTCTTCTTGATATGAAGAACTCTTGACACGAGGTACCCATGAGGCCCGGTAATCACCCTTCCGCACTCCATCTGCAGTTTTAAAGGATGTAAACCGGAACCGGCGATTATGCGCTCGTAGGCTTCCTTTACCCCGTCAGAGACCACCTTCAGATCAACCGGCTTCTGATCAGGACGGTAAGGGATTCCCACTCCTCCGCCCATATTGACAAACTCAAATCTTATACCTTCCGCATTGTAAATTTCAACCGCAAGCTCGAAGAGCATCACCGCAGTGTCCACAAAATACTGGGGATTAAGCTCGTTTGAAGCCACCATCGTATGAAGTCCAAAACGACGCACCCCCTTCTCCTTAAGCAGCCGATACCCCTGATGAAGCTGCTCACGGGTAAAACCGTATTTCGCCTCACTGGGATTACCGATGATGGAATTGCCGGTTCTTGAGGGCCCGGGATTGTATCGCAGACAGATCAGTTCAGGAATCCCTGCATACTTCTCCAGAAACGGAATATGAGTTATATCATCCAGATTGATTATAGCCCCCATCTCGCGGGCCTTTTTAAATTCCTGCGCCGGTGTGTCATTGGAAGAAAATATCACTTCCTCACCGGTAATTCCGGCTTTCTGTGCCAGAATAAGCTCAGGCAGAGAACTGCAGTCCGCTCCACCTCCTCCCTTCTTGATAATCTTGAGCAGATAAGGATTAGGCGCGGCTTTGACCGCGAAAAACTCCCTGAAACCCTCAGACCAACTGAATGCATCAATAAGTGTCCTGAGACTCTCTTTAATCCCACGCTCATCATATATATGAAAAGGAGTCGGATACTTTTCAATAATTTTTTTTATCTGTTCCGCAGTAAATGGAACCTTTTTCACACTCATATTCACCCTTTAAAATCAGTTAAAGAATATAGCCGTGCTTCAGACACAAGAATCGGAAAAATAAGATTTTTCCTGTAAGTTGTCACTACTTTCAGCCAAGCCGGCTTATAATCCTCTCCCACTCCTGATCAGGGGGAGCTTCTATTGTCCTGCGGTTTCCTGAGAGAGTAAAGGTAATCCGATAGGCATGGAGCATCAGCCTGGTAATTCCTCCTACAGGACGGCAATGGCCATAGAGCCTGTCCCCAAGAACCGGATGTCCTATGGAGTAGAGATGAACTCTTATCTGATGCTTTCTGCCGGTTTGCGGTCTGACCTCAAGAAGAGTTGAATTACGCAGATTACAAAGTACTCTGTAGCAGGTTAGAGATTCTTTCCCCCTTGAATCCACCCCCATCCGTCCCGATCCGAACTGATACAGAGGCTTATCGATCACCCCCTCACCATCCATGCCCCCTTCTGCAACAGCCAGATAAACCTTGGTGATCTCTCTTTTTTCAAACTGAAGATTCAGTTCCCGATGAGTCGATGCATCCCTGGCAAAAAGAACCACCCCGCTGGTTTCCCGATCCAGCCTGTGCACAACAAATATCTTTCCCCCACAGTAATCCTCCAGCCTCCTTACCAGAGTGTCTGAATCACTGACTCCTCTTCCGGGAATGACAATCGTCCCGGGCTCCTTGTTCAAAGCAATCAGATGACTGTCCTCATAGAGGATCTGTAAAGGTGCGGGCGGCTGTAAACACATCTATTTCAAATCTTCCCTGCTGCCGCCGAAATGCTCCCAATGCACTATCTGGTCCAGTTCTTTTCGCTTTTTAGTGGATTGCTCGACGGATGGATATCCCAGGGGAGTAAAAGCCACAGGCTCAATATTGTCAGGAAGTCTCAACACCCTGCATGCCTCAGGATAATTGAAAGCACCTACCCAGCATGTGCCCAGACCCATTTCCGTGGCAGCAAGGGTCAGATGATCCAATGCGATGGCAATATCAACATCCCCATATTCCTTCCCATCGGCTCTCTTCCAGGATATGTTTCTGTCACAGCAGGCTGCAATTATTACCGGTGCAGTCAGAAACCATGGTCTGTTATAAACCGCCTCAAGTCTCAGTTTAAACTCCGGGCTGCGGATAACAACAAAATTCCAGGGCTGATTGTTGCAGGCTGACGGAGCCCACCTTGCCGCTTCCAGCACCTTCAACACCAGTTCATCACTTACAGGCCTTTCCTGAAAACCGCGCACAGAGAATCTCTTCTTTATAAGTTCGATAAAATCCATATCCTCCTCACTTCTCTTCTTTTTATCCTTCGGGTAAACTCTGATTTTTTGGATTGTTTGTACACAAGGAGACTTAAAAAGAATTCGCCGCTATACTGTGCTATAGTATGGCGGCGAATAACTCTCAATACCGGTTCAACAGGTTATTCCTGATTCTGCAGTTTTTCCATCTCTCTCTTCAGCTTCTCGATTTCAGCATCGATCTGCTTCTGCTCCTCCTCCATCTGCTGCTGTACTTTTTCTATACCGGACTGGCCAACGATCTTCTGTACCGTTGCCAGAGCGTATTCGATATCATCCCGTACAGCATCGATTGACCGGGCAAAGAAAGCCGCACGGCCAAATTCGCGTGAGAATGTGAAGTATTCATCAAATTTGGCTAAATACTTATCCTGCTCGCTGCGAAGGCTGTCTACCTGAGAGCCCATAGTGGCAGTCTGTCCCACCATTGAAATGTTATCGACTTTATCAGCCATGAAATTGTGAGACATACGGTTGCTTTCATACTGCATCCGTGAGTAGTTAAGTGAATCCTCACTTGGTGTAGAAAGAGTTCTTATCTTCTCCGAAGCTGTTTTCAGAAGCGCGAGTGATTGCGCATACTGCTTCTGCAGGAGATGACCATATGCCTGAATCAGCATACCTTCACACTGCAGAATACCCTTCTGGGATGTTTTGCTGAGCAACTGTCCGGTAGAGATACAGTCGGTCCACTGCCTGGCCTTAAGCGCTGTCCACCCCTGCCCAAGCAGAGCATCCTCAGCATAGTAACTGCTGGTAGGCACCATTCTAAGCGCAACAACCGCTTTGGACAGTGTATTCTCTTCATAGAAGATATATCCCAGGAAAAGATATGATCTGTTAACCACTTCCTTCTGTGCAGGTGTCTCAGCTTTGGCCCCGACACAATTCTCCAGAGCCATTACAATCTCGCTCATATCTGAATCCAGACGGGCCCGTGCGATGGCAATTGCGTGCTGAGCGAAGATGTAGTCAGGATGTTCCTCAGGAACGATAGAGAGGACCTGAATTGCTTTCTGCAGGTCGTTTGTCTGCAGATGGGTCTGCCCCATCAGATAAGCACCATGAAAACGGAGCGAATCGGGAACATTGGGTTTACTCAGTTCAATGAACTGATTTGTTACATTTGAAAAATCACCATTGCGGTAGTAAACTCTCATGAGACCCAGATCAGCATGAGGAACAGCAGTACTGAGCGGGAACTCCTTCTTGGTGTTCTCGTAGTTCTTTATTGCCATCTCTCTCATGTCCAACTCTTCCTGACAACTGGCACGATAGTACTGTACCCAGTCGTTCTTGAAGAAATCGGGGAATTCAACAAGGATGCGGCTGAAAATGAAGAAGGCATCCCAGTATTTCTTTTCGGAATACAGACGACGGGCTCTGTTGTAGAGTTCGTTTGGAGACAGGCTTGCAAGACGTGCCATTCTTCTGGCAAAAACCTCTTCTCTGTGTTTCCCTACATCCATCCGGAAATAGATGCTATGCCCTGTAGCATCATTCTGTGCCTCAGTCATGATATTGTACTGATAGAGGGCTTCCAGGTCACGTCCGGCATTGACAGTCGGGATATTGATTCCGAATGCCAGACCCCAGTAATCGATTGCATCCTCATCAAAACCAAACTGAAGGTAGAGCTTGAACATGCGCAGAAGCCATGCACCCAGTTTCAGATTGATATCCCATTCTATCTTTTTTGCCAGACTCAGCCCTCCATCACTGAGCTTGAATTCATCCTTTGCAGCCCAGAAATCTTTAATATCAATATCGAGCGCACTCTCAAGCCTTCTTTCCCAGTAGTTGGCAATCCATGACAACTTGATATCCCTTGAATACTGGCCTGTGCTCTTAAAATCCGGCATATAGGATTTTCCCATTGTGGGAGCGACAAGGTTTATGGTGGAAAGCCCAAGCACATGGTCCCCGAGTAAAGCATGACGGAGCAGGCGGTAGGTAATCCCGATATCGATTCCTGTTCCCCTCCTGGGATCACCAAAATAACTGGAATAAGCTAAGTTGAAATTGATACCGGCAGAGAGCTTATCCCAGAAATGCCATGCGTAGGAAAGCATTATAAATGCATTCAGGTTTGCAAGAGAAGAATCTCCCGGGACAACCTGGCCGCTCAATGATTCTTTACCTGCAGTTACAGTACCCTCCGGAGATCCCAGAACCGTTACTCCCACCGACTGATAAAGCCCGATAGGAACAACAACACCAACTTCCACATGTTTGAACTCTCCAGACAGTATAGGAGCAAAGGCTACCCTTATGGAGACGTAATTTTCTTCTGTCATCAGGGCCGCATTGGTCAGCGGCGAATGATGAGCTATCATGTCACGCCAACGCTGAGTAAGAAGGTATTCACCTGCCAGACCATCCGCCCGCACAGTTTGCAGGCTGGTCAGCAGAAAAAGGAAAGGTAGTATTACCCCGTAATTAGTCCTTCTAATTAACATCTCCCGCCTCTCTCCGTTTTTTGTATTTAGAAAAGAACCGATGTTTATCTCTGTATTGCAACTTTAATATTGCCAATTCTGGTCTTTCTGGCGACGTCTGTGGTTACCACTCTTACAAGGTAAATCCCTCTTCCGACAAGCCGACCGTTGTCATTGGTCCCGTCCCAGTAAATTCCGTAATCATTCCCGGCAGCCTTGAACACGTACAGATTTGACCTCACGATGTTCCCGACAGCATCATAAACAACCGCTTTCCCAAAAGTGCTGTCAACAGGGCCAGGAATCTCCTGCAACGGTTTACCCTTGACCTGAATTCCTATTACAGTCCCATAATCCTTATTGGCAAATTCAACAGCAACCTGCTTCTGAATCACAGGAGCATAATAATTCTGAACTGCAGTAGAAATCTTTGTCTTCTGCGGTATAAAAGGATTATTGCTGGGAATATAATTTATACTCACAGCACCCCACTCCACTGGAGCTTTACGTCCATTAGCCGGCGGACTGTTTGATGCCTTATCTTTTACATTTCCCGATGATGCCAGTTGGATACTGTCTCTGTCGGTCTCGACACTTATTTTATCGGAAACAACCAGCAGTGCTGTACTGTCATCCAGAATAGAAATCGAGGAAAAGGCACCTGAAACACGGGTTCCACCACGGTAATAGAAGAAAACATTATTGGGATCAGGATTGGGAGGCCAGTTTACAAGCTCACTGATTGTTGCTTTTATGGTATCGGGTGTTCCGGATGAACTCTGCTGGCTTCTCAGAGCACCGGGATAGTAAAGAGCCCTGCTTACAACTGGACCGGCTCCATCCGTACAGACATAATCGTGTACCGCTACCAGGTCAGTTCCACCCTGGATGGAAAGACGTGGTGTCCAGCCAGTCTGAAATTCACCACCAGTTTTCTCTTTTAAATACACACTGAAAGTGTTCCCGCCTGAGGCCCTGATACTGTCAATAGTGAATACTACCCCTCCATTTACAATCCGGAAAAGAGGAATCATATCATCTGTGATTACAACCGAGGCGTCAAATGTCAGATCGATTCTATCAAGATAGCCGTTTCCATTATTATCCCTTGTCACAGCCGAACTCAGCTCGATCTGAGTTGTCCTGACCATCACATTAACAACCGCCGGTATCAGATTCGATTCAGTGACTCTGATCTGGGTCAATCCGCCGTTTACCTTTCCCACGACCGCCTGGTATTTGTTCCCCTCCGGAGTTACAGTTGCCACCTGCGGATTTGTACTCTGCCACTGGGCATTATCCGCAAAGCGGATAAAATTACCCAGACTGTCCCGTACAACAGCATATAAAGTTGCACTGTTTACATTCTCAGGGATCAGCAGTGAATCAAGACTGCTGTCTGTCGTCTGGATAATATCGGGGGTCTGCTGGATTGTTATATGATGCGGTTTCCCGGGGCCGATGTAAAGCCTCACTGAAGCAATTGCCGGAGCCTGAGTAGGATCGTTGGGATTAACAAAACGCGCCGTAAGGGTCACCGTGCCAAACGCTTTGGTGGGAAGAAGCTGTGCAATACCATCAGTCTGGGAAATTAAAGTGACATTTCCATCTGCACCGGTTAACTCCCATGTAACAAGACTATCCCACTCCGGTTTCCAGACACTACTGTCAAAAACATGTGCATAAACATTGAATAATTCCCCGACACGGATTGTATCGCCCCCCCCCATAGGTATATTCCCATTGACATCCGGTGCTCCCGGCTTGGAATAAAGTCTCAGTATTGCAGGAGGAGTAAAGAGGTTTGTCGATACTCTGATTGTGCTGTTGGTTGTATGACGCTCAGCATAGAAGAAATCGAAAGGATACTTTACGCCTTCAACCAGGCCATACTCAGAGGCAATATTATCCAGATTAATAGTGCCGGCTTGTGAACCATGTATCCCGCCAAGATCCATGGCCAGTTTTCCATTGATAAACGCCCAGACATCATCATCACCAAGGAAGTTAAACGTCAGTCCCTTCTTGTAGGTAAAAGTCGTATGAAGTTCCATGGTGAAGGAGAAGTTGTGACGATATCTGGCAGGCTCATCACCAAAGCCCTTGCCATCGATCCAGAAAAACTCCGGAGTACCGTTTCTTCCACTCCGCTCAAACTCGTATACACCATCACCGACATGAATAAAAGGAAGAGAATCTACGATAACGATGTTTTTAAAGGCTGTATCATGTTCGAGTGTTACTATACTATCCAAAGTGCCATTTCTGTCTGCGTAAACCGGGGCAGTAAAATCATCCGGAGTCCAGGGGCGGAACCATTTGTGGACATAATAGTTAAAAAACGGGCTTGGACCCAGAACCGGTTTGCGGTCAGCCGAGAGTGTATCGGCCACCATGCCCAGTTTAAGGCCCCCATTGTGATCAGGCTCAAATTCGGGATTACTTCCGTCCGCATGAAAATCGTAGAAAGTCACCTGAATCCACATAGTGTCAGGATACTGCTGTGAAAAAGCAGACGACATCATAAGAAGAATTGGGAAAAAAAACAGGGTAAAGCGTTTCATAACCCCCCCCTTCTGCGAGCAAAAAAAGCGTTTAAATTGCAGAATTTTATGCCTTGACCCATATTTTCCCTCTTAAATGATGCTACAATCTCTGAAGGATTGCTTTTACTTTTGCATTCTGTCCACCTTCATTAATATACATCTCAAAGAACTTTTTTGCTTTTTTTTCATCTTTTTTAATATAATATATAGTCCCGATATGCCTGAAAGCCTCCAAAGCCTGTGTTTTATCGATCTTCACAGCCCTCAGATAAGCTTCCAAAGCATCATCATCTTTCTTCATCATCCTGTACTCATGCCCTAAAGCCATGTAAAGCATCACATTTTTCTTGTTCTGTCGGATACCTTCCTTGATAGTTTCTATGGCTTTTTCATGATCTTTGCTTTTGCTTGTGATACGGGCAATACAGTAGTGAACATCCGGATGATCCGGTTGCCGTCGCAGGACCTCCTGATAAAGATCCATCGCTGTAGGATAATCCTGAGATCCCTCATAGGCTTTCCCCAGATCCAGAATCAACTGGACATTGTCAGGATCACCAGCCATAGCCATTCCGAAATACGTGATAGCATTTGAATACTTACGCCTTGCCAGGCTTATTCTTCCGGCTGCATACTGAACTTCCGACACATTGGGAATCATCTTCAACGCCTTGGCAAAATCAGCCATCGCCTGTTTGAGGTTTTTCTCGGCCTCAGCTATCTCTCCGCTGGCAAGATAGTACCACCCGGTCTTATTACTTGTGTTTCTGGCCAGTATCGCCTTAGCTTCAGGGATATTATTGTTCTTAAGATGAATATTACAGAGCCGGTACAGAGCTTCCCCATTACGCGGACTCTTGGTTGTGATAGTCTGGTAAATATCTCTGGCCTGGTCTAATTTTCCCAGCTTGTAATATGACTGAGCCAGTTTAACCGAAGTTACCTCATCGTACTCCATTGTGTTTACCACGGTCTGGAGATGCTTTGAGGCATTACGGTAATCCATCTCCTCGAAATAAATGTCCCCCAGAGCCACAAAACAATCATTACAGGATTTGTCGGCCAGAATCGCATTTTCCAGAACCTGCTTCGCGGTGTCGTTTTTACCCGTTGCCCTGTAAAGCAACCCGGCCCATCTAAGTGCAGCTGGCGGGGCCTTGTCCACCATCACAACCGGTCGAATGGTCTTAAGCGCGTTTTCAAAAGAACCAACCCAGTAATAGGCCTCTGTCAAACTGATCCGATAATTGGAGTTCGAAGGCTCTCCGCTGACAGCCCGGTAAAAATAGTTGATCGCTTCCTTGTATTGACTCTGCATGGAAAGACAGGTGCCAAGCATGTAGTTGGCCTCTATGTGACCTGACTGAAGACTGACAGCTTTACGAAGATAACCCTCTGCTTTTGCAAAATCCTTCAACTGGTAATAGTAACGGGCAATCTGAAACTGCAGGTCCGCATTTTTCGGAGAACAGGTGGCTGCAGACTTTAACTGTGACAGCCACTTTTCGTTGTTGCCAAGCTTCTCGTAGATCTGGGCCAGTTTTATATGCAGATCGGTATCACATTTCTTCAGCAAAGATGCTTCCTCAAGCACCTTCGCAGCATCGGCTGTCTTCGAAGCAGCAAGGAGCAGATCCGCCAGTTCCATGCGTATCTGGACATTTTTACTGTCAAGCTGGGCCCATCTGATAAGAAGATCTGTCAACTGCTTGCTGTTTTTGGTTTCCCTGTAACATCCGGCAAGCATATCTATGATTTCAATGTCCTTGCTGTTGATCTCAAGGGCTTTGACCAGAGGATTCACGGCGCTTGAAAGGTCCGAGGCTCTCACATATGCTATTCCGATTTTCTTGAGGAGATCGAAATTGCTGCCCATCATTGTAGATGCTTTCTCGAGGGTTTTTGCCGCTTCAGCATACTTCTTCTGCTCAAAGTAAAGATTTCCAAGCTCATACCAGGCAGCGGAATCCCTCCC
>ERZ795047.3350-NODE-3350-length-14412-cov-5.436164_pt1 | contig 14412 bp, 13 predicted proteins | sample MGYA00375131_ERZ795047 | MGnify/ENA primary metagenome ERZ795047 (study PRJEB30176, sample SAMN05720228) | activated sludge metagenome | isolation source: Anaerobic digester | place: Japan | collected 2015-05-20 ...
GCACATCGGGATTTTCTGTCATAATTCCAGATAATGAATCGTTATTGATTCCCGGTATGATTATCCGACAGGTGTCGTTGCAAATACCGGGTATGGTGAGTCATTTGAAGTGCACCGTTCAAGTGATTTATCGTCACAAACAGAAAAAGGATTTAATCCGATATGGTTTTTATGTCCTGGATATGTCTTTGAACGAACAGCGTCTCCTCTATGATGCCGTGAGCAAAGTTGTAGATCCCCATGTGAATCTAACCGGCAAGGTGAATATGGATTCCCTCTGGGAGCTTTTTTTTGATTCCGGATTTATCTATCCTGATAAGTATGGCATTTTAAGCCCCTATAAGGAAATTCTAAAGGAAACATATCGAAAACTTTATAATGAAGGTCAAGATATTTTCACGCATTTGACGTATCAGGACCAGGGCCAGATTTACGGGCATTTGTCCATGGTGAAGGCTTATGAAAATTCGTGGATCATTCATCACCTGGCAGCAAGACCGTTGAGGGGAAAGCGCACCGGACTTAAAACCCTTAATCATTTTGTTAATTATCTGGATTGTCTTTATCGTCTTCCGGTTTCATCGAAAACCATGCGCTATAATTTTTGTTATTACAGGCCTGAGAATTCTTTTTCCGATTTTTATTTCGGTGGCGTCTGCAAAATTTTCAATAACCGCGAAATATGTTCGATGGATCTTTTTGGATATATGCCCATGAATATAGCGCCGGAGAAAAGAACATTGCCTTCCGGCTGGTCCGTTGAGCCTTTTTCAAAAACTGATTTGACGGTGATGCGGAACTATTACGCAGGAGTTGGAGGCGGAATGATGCTGGACGCTTACGCATTGGAATATCGCGCCACTGAAAATGAAGAACATTCGACATCTTCGCCGAGTCTCAATATCAGAAGCATGTACGAAAAAGTGGGGCTTAAAAGGGATTGTAAAGTTTATTCGCTCAAACAAAACGGTGTTTTTAAGGCCGCTCTCATTGTGGATACATCAGATCTCGGCGTGAATATGTCGGAGCTTCTGAACAGTATTAAAGTTATTGTCACAGACAATGACTTGCCCTGGCCTATCCTTCAGGATGTTGTCAGTAATTTGGGCACTATTTATGGAAGTAAAAAAATAATGATACTGATTTATCCCTACGGTTACTTGATTCATCAGGGAGTGGAATGTAAAAAACGGTATAATTTTTGGGTTCTTAACACCAACGTGGATAGCGATACGATGGACATTATAAAGAGAAGAGCCATGACGGCAAAGAGAAAATATATAACAGAAACCTTCATCAAGGAGCTGGCAAAATATCGCCTGACGAAGTTATTCTCTAAACTTGAAAAGAAATGACCTCAGTCCAGCTTTATCATTCCCGCAAAGGCTTTTTTTAAAATCCAATACAATGAAAAATATTTTTTTCAAAGATAAAAAGGTGTTCATCACTGGCGCGGCCAGCGGCATCGGGAAAGCGACGGCCGTCGCCATGGGAGCATTGGGATGCCGCCTTTTTCTGACCGACATCAACGAACAAGGCCTGCTGAAAACGGCGGCGGAAATTCAGGAAAAGGGCGGCAAGGTTTGCGCAGCCGAAGCGTTCGATGTGTCGGACTATCCGATGATGAAACATTTTGCCTCGGACGTTCAGGAGCGCCACGGCGCGATGGATATCTTGGTGAATGTGGCAGGCATCGCCCTTTTTTCGCAGATCGAGGATATGAAACACGGCGATTGGGAAAGGGTCATCAACGTCAATCTGTGGGGCGTGATTCATGCCCTGGAATGTTTTGTGCCGGAAATGATTCGCGCGCGCCGGGGTGGCCACATTGTCAATGTTTCGTCCACTGCGGGACTGATCGGCTTGCCCTGGCATGCGGCTTATGCGGCAAGCAAACACGCGGTGGTAGGCCTTTCGGAAGTGCTGCGTTATGATTTGAAGAAACACGGCATCGCGGTGAGCGTCATCTGTCCCGGTGCCGTCAATACCGGCTTGGTAAAGACGGCTGAAATTCACGCGAACGATTTGCAGGCGGCGCAAAAGGCGAAAGCCCGGTTTGCCAACATTGCCATTAACCCGGAAAGGGTCGCGCAGATGATTATGCGCGCCGTTCGAAGACGACGCTTCATCGTGCTCACGTCTTTTGATGTTCGGTTGTTCTATTTCCTGAAGAAATGTTGTCCTTGCGTTTACCATATGATCATGCTCATAATTTTAAACATAATGGATAAAACATTCAAAAAACTTCCTTAATGGTTAACGACGGAATGGCGGATAAGAATAAACAAGGCGGAATCAAAGCTTGGCCCAGTGATGATCGGCCCCGGGAAAAACTTCTGGAAAAGGGGCCGGCGGCGCTGAGCAATTCGGAGTTGCTGGCCATTTTGCTGCGCACGGGTGTTCGGGGCGAAAGCGCGATTGATCTGGCCCGGCGAATTATCGACCAGTTTGGAACATTCCGCAACATGAGCCAGACGGATGCGCGCGACTGGAAAGCATTTAAGGGGATGGGACCGGCGAAAATCGCGCAGATTCAGGCCGCTTTGGAAATCGGGAGGCGCTTCCGGGAGGTGGAAGTCAAACAGGCGATGAAAAAAATTACATCGGCGCGCGACGTCTTCGAATTCGTCATGCCGCAGATGCGCGACTTGAAAAAAGAGGTTTTTAAGGTCATCTATTTGAACAGCGACAACCGAATTATCGAAATGGGCGACGCGGCCGCCGGAACGGTCAATCATGCGATCCCCATTGTGCGGGAAATTATTCACGCGGCGTTGCAGAAATTTGCGGCGGCCATCATCTGCGTGCACAATCACCCCAGCGGCCATATTTTCCCCAGCGCGGAGGATAAAAAAATCACGCAGGAATTGAGCGCCGCCGGCAGACTCATGGACGTGAAGGTGCTGGATCACATCATTATCGGCGATGACCGTTACTTCAGCTTTGCGGATGAAGGCATCATGGGTTGACGTTATGAAAAATGCAAATTATCAGGTGTTGATTATCGGTTCGGGCCCGGCGGGTCTTTTTGCGGCGATGTGGCTGGAAAGGTTGGGATGGGAGCGTGTTGCGATTATTGACCGTCATCCCTATCCCGCGGGGGGATTGCTCAACGACGGCAAGCTGAATTTCGATTACCGCGTTGGGCTGGATATGGAGACGCTGCAGATTGACCGCGCGACCGCGGAAGAGATGATGCGGGAGATCAAACGGATTTTTACGGGATTTCCCCGTTGCCGTCAGGTGACCTTTTTAAACGACAACAAAAAATTGCTGGCGCTTTCCGATATGGCCGCCGAGCATGGCGCGCAGTTTATCGCGCCGGAACAGTGGCATTGGGGTACGGATAACGGCAAAGACCTCGTGAATTATCTGCGCGCGCTTTTGAAAAAAACCGATTTTCTGCTCAACACCGAAGTCCTGACCGTTCAAAAACGACGAGATCATCATTTCCAGCTTCACTGCCGGTGCGATAAAAAAGCCCTAATCTACCACGCTCCGGTGATTCTGGCCGCGCCGGGGCGAAGCGGCGCGTACTGGTTTCGCGACGTCGCCGATCAGTTGAACATCGATCACGCCTTCGGTCCGATTGATGTGGGCATCCGGCTCGAGCTGAACAGAAATTTTTATGACGGCGTTACGGATATTGTTTACGATCCCAAATTTATTTTTAAGACACGCCGTCACGGCGACAGGGTCAGAACCTTCTGTACCAATCCCGGCGGCCGGGTGCGAATGGAGAATTACGGTGATTTTAAATTAATCAACGGCGACGCGCTTTTCGGCCGAAAAACAAACAATACCAATTTCGCCCTGATTAACACGGTGTCGCTGACCAAACCACTGTCTGATACGACCGAATTCGGCCAGAGTATCGCCAGGCAGTTTTTTCTGCTGGGAGGGGGCAAACCGATCGTTCAGCGGATCGGGGATTTCCGCGAGGGAAGAAGAAGCTCGCTGAAGACATTCAACAGTACGACCCGTCATTTCGAGGTTTGCGAAGCGACCTGTCTGGTCACGCCCGGGGACATCACGCTGGCCATGCCCGCGCGCATCATGGACAATCTTTGGGAGTCGTTAAAGTCCCTCGATAAAATCGTTCCGGGAATTCTTCATCCGTCAACCTTGATGTATGCGCCGGAAATAAAATTTTTTGACACGCAGTTTCCAACTGACCGCCACCTGGAAACAAACGTCAGGGGTGTTTTCGTCGCGGGTGACGGAACAGGAAAAAGCCGGGGCATTGTGGGCGCCGCGATTTCCGGCATCCTCGCCGCAGTGGGCATTTCTCAGAAATATCGATAAATTCTTTCGCCGAAGGCATTTTGTATTTGTCTTTCCGGGACGACATGGTGTAAGAGTTAAAAAAAAAAGAAAGGGATTTTATGGAGCCGATAAAAATCATGCCATGCCTCGATATGAAAAACGGGAGGGTGGTCAAGGGCGTTCATTTTGTGGATATCCGGGATGCCGGTGATCCGGTGGAAAACGCGGCTTTTTATCAGGATGAAGGCGCCGATGAATTGGCGATGCTCGATATTGCGGCAACGCTGGAAAACCGAAAGACCCGACTGGAATGGGTCAGAAAAGTTTCCAATGTCATCAAAATTCCGCTCACGGTCGGCGGCGGTATTGCTTCCCTGGAAGACATGGATATGGTGCTGTCTGCGGGCGCAACAAAAGTTTCCATCAACAGCGCGGCGGTGAAAAATCCGGAGCTGATTCGTCTGGCTTCGGAAAAATTCGGACGGAACCGCATTACCGTGGCGATTGATGCCAGACGAAATCCTCTCATGCCTTCCGGGTTTGAATTGGTGGTTTCCGGCGGGACACAACCCGTTCAGAAAGACGCGGTGGCATGGGCGAAAATTTGCCAGGAAAAAGGCGCGGGTGTTATTTTGCCTACCAGCATGGATGGAGACGGAACGAAAGCGGGTTATGACATTCCGTTCACGAAGGCGGTTGCTTCCGCCGTCACGCTTCCGGTGGTCGCCTCCGGCGGGGCCGGAAAACTGGAAGATTTTTACCAGGCGGTTATCGAAGGCGGCGCCGGCATTTTGCTGGCCGCGTCCGTGTTTCACTTCCGTTTGCTCAAGATCCAGGATGTGAAGAATTATTTACGCGGGAAGGGTCTCTTCGTCGCTTAAATTAAATTATGGGTGTTTTGGGGGTGGCAATGATGAACATGAAAAAAAGGTGGATGATCGTCGCGATGCTTTTTTTGTTTTGTATATCCTGCGGCGTTGAGGAAAAGTTTGTCGGAACCTGGTTCAATGAAACACTGAACAAGGAAATATTGACCATCAAAAAAAGCGAGAACGGCTATACCGTTGATGCGATGCATGGTTCGTTTCCCTGTGTGAAGGAAGAGAATCTTCTGAAATGCAAGATGGGTTTTGGAGACACTGTTTTTCATATCAATGAGAATGGGTTACTGGTCATGACAACTCCCGTGGGAATGCAGTTTGAATTCAGGAAGAAGGAACCCGAAAAGAAGTAGAACAGATGCGTTGAAATAAAAAGATGCGGGAAGGGCATATCGCTTATGGGCTTCAGATTGATCATCGGCAATAAAGCGCGGGATTTTAAATTTTCAACACCTTGGGGCAACGAGAAAACATTTTATGAAGCCGGAGGAAACCAGCTAGTGATATTAATTTTTCTTCGTTACTGGGGATGTCCGATCTGCCGGATGGAGATGACGAGAATCAAAAACGAATTCGATCTCATCATCAGAAAAGGAGCCCAATTGTTCGTGGTGCTGCAAAGCGCACCGGAGACAGTGGCTTCTGAAATCAACAAGGACGATTTTCCTTTTACGATCATTTGCGATCCGGAGGGGAGAATATTTCAGCTCTACGGGGTGGAGCCGGGCGGCCTGATCCGCTACCTGCATCCGGCGGGTTTGGTCGCGGCGGGCGTGGCTATCGTCAAGGGCTTCAGGCACGGCAAATTTGAAGGCAAAGAAACTCAGCTTCCGGCGGCTTTTGTCATCAGGGACAATAAACTAATCCAGTACGCACATTACGGAAGCAACATCGCCGACATGCCCGCGCTATCGGAGATGATCAATTCCATTTGATCCCGTCAGCGGAAATTTATGGGAGGAATTTCAATGCATAGGCGGAGTCCAAAAATTATTTCCAAGCCTTTGAAGCAATGCGTGTTGTTTCACGGTCATCTATGTCCCGGTCTTGTTTATGGGTATAGAGTGGCGCGCGAGGCTGAAAGAATTTTGAAAATTAAGCGTTCCCGCGACGAAGAAATCGTTGTCGTGTGTGAAAACGATTCCTGCGCGGTGGATGCGTTCCAAGTGCTGCTCGGCGCCACGGCGGGCAAGGGCAATCTGATCATCAAGGATTATGGAAAGAACGCCTATACCGTTATCAACCGCGCGAAACGCAATGCGTATCGATTTGTCAGAAAAACCGCATACGAATATAGCGGCGCGTTTCCGAAAGCCTTTGAAAAACTGGACGCCAGGGCCGCCGAGGGCAAAGCGTCTGAAGCGGATTGGAAAAAACTCAAACACCTCAAAGCCATGGATTTATTGAACAGGCCGATTGAAGAAATATTTTCGATTTCCGAAGTCAGATACCAGGAGCCTCCCTACGCCAAACTGGCCAGATCGGCGGCCTGCGCTCAGTGCGGCGAGATGACCATGGTCACGAAAATGATTCCCGCCAAAGGTAGAAGGAAAATATGCATTCCCTGTTCGGAGAAAACGAAAAAAAGAATGAAATCGGAGAAATCTTTGTCGCGTGATGGTTTTTGCCGTGTGGGTATGAGGAAACCGATTCGATATACTCAGACAATTTCAGAATGAGAGCCTGACGGTATGATTTATGAAAACGTGGAATTGCACAACGTTGATCACATTTACCGGCACAAAAACATCGAGGGTGTTCTGCTGGGGCGGATTCCGGAGAGTGTTTCGAAAAATTTGAGTTCGGCAGGCCAGATGATGATGGTCTGCCCGTCGGGATCGGAAATCCGTTTCGTCAGCGAAACCTATCCGGTGCGCCTGACGCTCTCCGTGGATAAAATATCGGAGCATCTGGGAGAGGGCGTCATCACAGAGGCTCATGTCTTTTTCGGCGTTTTTCAATCCCGGCAGCGGTTCGTCATCAAAAAACGAAAAACGGTGCTGAACATTCTGATGCCGCCTGATTTCGAAGAAATGGCTTCCAGGGTAGGAGCGGCGCCGTTTTCTCCCCGGGTATGTCGGGTGAGACTCTGGGGTTCCATGATGGGCGCTCCCGTGAGATTTCACCATGTGGAAGCAGAGGGAAAAGTGCGTCCACCGGTGCCGGAAGAACTGCCCCGGATCAGATACCTGGCTTACGGATCTTCACTTGCCCAAGGCGCTTATGCTTCCGGCCCGCATTTATGCTACGTCAGCCTGACCGGTCAGAAGCTGGGAGCGGATGCCATTAATTTGGGTTCAAGCTGCTCCGCGTTTTGCGAACCGGCGATGGCCGACTATATTGCCGGGAGGAAGGATTGGAACTTCGCAACACTGGCTTTGTCCGTCAACATGGTGAAATCCTTTTCCCCGGAGGAGTTTTCCGAACGTGTTTCGTACATGATTGACACGGTCGCCAAAAGCGATCCTCGGCGGCCGGTTTTTTGTATTACGATAAAACCGTTTATCGGTGACTATGTCGGCAGCATCAAGCCGGAGCTCTTCCGGAGGCTTCTCCGGGAAGCCGTGGGCAAGTCCGGTCGCGAAAATGTTTACCTCATCGAAGGAAAGGAACTGATGCCGGACGTCGCCGCCGGCTTGAGCACCGACCTAGTTCATCTGGGCGATTACGGGATGATTCAGATCGCGGAAAATCTTGTGCGAAAAATGACACCCATCCTCAAAAAACACGAGCTGTCGGCTTAGGCGTTGAATTATTTTTCTTTTTGTTGTAAGAGGAAAAAAAATCGGTTGGTGAGGAGTGCTCTGAAGCATGGTCGGACAATCCCCGTTTCAATCCGTCAAAGATTTCATCAAAAAAAATTACCGGCATTTTAATTCCGCTGTCGTGGTGGATGCTTCGGAGGCTTATGTTCAACATTTAAAAAAAGGCGGCAAGATGCTCATGGCCATTGCCGGAGCGATGAGCACGGCGGAACTGGGCATCACGTTGGCGGAAATGATCCGCCGCGACAAGGTCCATGCCATTTCCTGCACCGGCGCCAATCTGGAAGAAGACATTTTCAATCTGGTCGCCCATCATCATTATCTGAGAATTCCCCACTACCGGGATCTCACGCCTCAGGACGAAGAAAATCTGCTCAAAAATAAGCTTAACCGTGTCACGGATACCTGCATTCCCGAAGAAGAGGCGATGAGAAAGGTGGAAAACAAACTCCTTCGTTTTTGGGACAAGGCGCAGGAAGAAGGAAAAAGATATTTCCCCCACGAGTTTATCTATCAACTCATCAGAAGCGGTGAGCTCAAAGGGGATTATGAAATTGACGAGAAGGACTCCTGGCTGATCGCCGCGTGCGAAAAGGACATTCCCATTTTCGTCCCCGGTTGGGAGGACTCCACACTGGGGAATTTCTTTGTCTCCAATATCCGCAAGAAAAAAATCAGGGATTATTCCATCGTCAAATCCGGCTTGGAAACGATGGATGCGCTGGTTGACTGGTATTTGAAAGAGTCGAAAAACAGCGACATGGGTTTTTTTCAGATTGGCGGAGGAATCGCGGGTGATTTTGCCATCTGCGTGGTTCCCTTGATTCGGCAGGACATGAAGATTGACTGCCGATTATGGTCTTATTTCTGTCAAATATCCGACAGCACAACGTCCTACGGTTCCTACAGCGGCGCCGTTCCCAATGAAAAAATCACCTGGGAAAAACTCTCCGTTGATTCGAAAAAGTTCATCATCGAAAGCGACGCGACCATCGTGGCTCCCCTGATTTTTGCCTGCGTTCTTGCCGAATGATAAACCTCTTGAGGCATCGGCAAAACTCACCTGATGGATTTTGAAAAATCTTTGTGGCTGAATCCGATTTCACGGGCGTAGGAAAACTGACGCTGCCACGGGATGCCCGGGTGGACTTTTTCAAAAATATCCGCGCCCGTGATTTTCAGCGATTCCGCGTCCGCTTCCACAGGGTGGTAGCCTCCAATAAAACCATAGTCCGGTCCGATCAGGGGATTTTTCCCCGGCAGACAATCGCACTCCACGGTGATATTCAGAAGGGCGTTGATCACAACGGTTTTGCCCTGTATTTTTTTCCAGACGGCAGCCGCCGTTTCGACAAGCTTTTCCTGGAAAACGGTCATGTCAGAATTCCAGAAAATCTGCAGGGCCAGTTCCGGACACATCGCGATACACTGGGCGCAACCGATGCATTTTTTTAAATCATATAGGGGATAGTCGGGTTTGTGGATGATGGCGGCTTTCGTCGGGCAGACTTCCGCGCATATCCCGCACCGCGTGCACTTTTTCTTGTTCAACACCGGATGATAGTCGGAATGCATTCTCTGTTTCTGGGCCCGGGAAGCGAATCCCATGGAGATATTCTTGACGGCGCCCCCAAACAAAGAAACCATATGTCCCTTAAAATGGGAAAAAATGACAAATCCCCGGGCGGAATCAAAAACGTTTCCGACCTGGACCGTGTCAAAGTGCTTGTATCCGGCGGGAAGGGAAATGACGTTTCGCCCGTCCATGCCATCGGCAATCATGACCGGACACCCCAGGAAATCCGGTCGGTAGCCGTGATCCGCTGCAGTTTTCAGGGAATCTTCCGCGGTCCGCCTTCCCCCGGAATAAAGAACCGTTGTGTCAAACAGGAAAGGTCTGGCGCCGATTTTTTTCAAGGCGACAACGATTTCCCTGGCGTAATCCGGCGGGAGGAATCCTCTGTTGCCCCGCTCACCCCAGTGAAGTTTTATGCCGATAGCGTCACCGGCAGCGAAAGGGAAGCGCAGCTTGTTCAAAAGGCGGCGCAGGGTTTCGATATAGGGTTTGTGATCGCCGCTTGCCGATTCGAACAGACAATTACTCCTGGTTGTCAAATAAAGCCTCCTTTTTTTTGTTTATTTTAAATCTTTTTGCGTTTTATTTCAACAAAGCTCGCTGGAAAAAATCGGTTCTTTTGTCGAACCATTCGGAAAGGATCGTGCAAAACGAGTCGCGCAAGCCCGTTTCGATTTGGATCGGCCGCTCTCCGAGGTTTTACAAGCGAAATCATCCAGACAAACATTCGGAATCGGACAGGATGAAACGGACGCTGATGGATGGAGGCCGCGTCCGAAAATCACCCGGAGGGGCTATCAGAAATGAGTGTGATGATTTTCGATATCCACCTCGAAGGTATTGAGGAAAACGCTCATCATCATGTAACAGCCCGCCGCGATCGCCAGTTCCACAAGCTGCTCATGGGAAAAGTGTTTGCTGATGGCCGCAAAAGTTTCATCGCTGACCTTGTACCGCAAAACCGTTTCTTCGGTAAAACGGAGCACAAGGCGTTCTATCTCGGAATAAACGGGCGAGGCGGAGCCTGCTTCCAGGGCGTTAATTTTTTCCTCCGGGATTCCGATGAACCGGCACAGTTTGCGATGCTGATGGACTTCATAGGCACTGTTGCATAAAATGCCGGCGCGGGTGATAGCCAGTTCCCGCAACATCGGATCAAGCCTGCCGTTCATCAACACCGCCGCGGGCAGACCGACAAATTGACGGGCGATTTCCAGGGGCGCGTGCGCGATGATTTTAAAAAGATTCAGATTGTAAGGTTCAACGCCGAGCAATTTTTTCTTTTCTTTGTCCGTTTCCGTCGGAATAAAATAGGGTATGCGTGCCAAACCAGAATCTCCTTTTTGGGTTTGAGGATTATTTCACTGCTTTTTTAAGGAAGTGGAATTTGATGCCTTTCATCACATTGACACATCGGCTCATTTCGCGGAAAGCCGGAAGCCCGGCCTGTTCCGCCTGGCCCCTCAAATATTCGGCAAAATCCTTCCTGCCGTCAATCCACAAGACCACAGGTTTTTTGTGCCGTTTGATTGAGGCCGTCAACTCATTGAAAAATTCCTGTTTGATGAGCGGCGTCGCGTAAGCGTGAAAAATAATCGAGTCCACGGCCGAATCGTCCAGAACCGCGTCCAGAGAGCGCCGGAATACTTTTTCGAAACCGTGCTGTTCAATGGCGATCCAGAGATCGAGGGGATGATCGGGTTTGTTCCAAACAGGGAAGAGCTCCGCGATGGTATCGAGCGTCTTGGGGGAGAGGTTCGCTAGTTCGAGTCCCTTGTCTTCCATCAAATCGGTGGTAATGGTGCCGGCTCCACCGGAGAAAGTCAGGACGGCGGTTCCCCTGCCGGGACGATAAGGCATTTTTTTGGAGAAAGCCCTGGCCATGTCGGTCAGTTCCGCCGGATCAAAGACTTCAAGAATACCCGCCTGCCGAAAGGCGCTACTGGCGATTTTGTAATTTCCGGAAAGACTGGCTGTGTGACTCTGCGCCGCTTTGGCTCCCTGAACGCTTCTGCCGCCCATCAAAACAATAATCGGTTTTTTTGTCTTTCGGGCCAGATTGATGAATTTTCTTCCGTCAACCAGGGATTCCAGATAACAGGCAATGACTTCCGTCTCGCTGTCGTTGATCATATATTCCAGAATGTCGTTTTCGTTGATGTCGCATTTGTTGCCGATGGAGCAGACTTTGCTGACGCCCATCACGCCTTCCTGCAATGCGTGCATGAGAAAACCGGCGGAAAGCATGCCGCTTTGCACGATCATGCCGACATTGCCTCCTCGGAGCACATCCGGCCAGACCAGGGAATTGATAAAGGAAAAGACATAAGTTCTGTTAGCGTCGATAAAGCCCATGCAATTGGGTCCCCATAATCGGATGTCCGCTTTTGCGGCATTTTCCAATGCACGTTTCTGAATTTTTCTGCCCTCGTCGCCTGCTTCATTGAATCCACCGGATTCTATAATGATTCCTTTAACGCCCTTTTTAGCGCATTCGTTTATGGTATGGGGCAATTCTTTGGCGGGAATAAAATAAATGGCCAAATCAACCGTGTCCGGAATGGAAGCCACATCCGGGTAGCAGGGGAGTCCTAAAATTTCCTTGTAGTTTTTATTGACCGGATAAATCTTCCCCTTGAAACCGGCGGTGACGTTTTTGATAATGTGATAACCGCCTTTATTGACATTATTGGAAGCGCCGATAATGGCGACGCTTTTGGGATTGAAAAAATAATCCAACATGAATTTTGCATCCTCCTTGTCATTTCAACCGCCGGGAAAAATCCATTGTCCGAAATATCTTTCAAAGTTTTTCAGCCCGGACATTCAACGCTGAAAATGACATCAATTTCTTTCTGACAAAACGACCAGTGCATCAGCGGCGACCGGCTTGTCTCCGACAATGATCAGCGGATTAATATCAATTTCCGCGATGGCGCCATACCGGACGCCAAGGTTTCCCACACCGATGAGCGCCTGCGCCAGCGCTTCCCGGTCGACCGCCGGACTGCCGCGAAATTCGCCGAGAAGTTTTTTTGTTTTGATTTCATCCATCATTTCGAAAGCGTCGTCTCTGGTCAGAGGAGCGACCCGGAAGGTAACGTCTTTGAGTGCTTCGGTGAAAATGCCGCCCAGGCCAAACATGACACAGGGACCGAACTGTGAATCACGGGTCAAACCGATGACAAACTCGCGATTGCCCCGCAGCATTTTTTCCACCAGAATTCCATCAAGATTTTTTGCCCTGGCGGTGAGTTCATCGAAAACCTTCTCGACCTGACTCCCATCGTGGATGTTGAGCGCCACCATTCCAGCCTCTGTCTTGTGGGCGAGTTCAGCGGAACATCCTTTTAAAACGACAGGATAGCCAAGTCTTTCGGCCTCCCGGACGGCTTCGGCTTTCGTTTTAACCAGGGAAGCCGCCGCGACAAATACACCGGCTGATTCAATTACCAGTCTTGATTCATACTCCGAAAGAGTTTTCTGACCGTTGGCCAAAGCTTTCTCAATTACCTTTAACATACAGTCTCCTTCAAATTTGACCTGAAGTCATTAGTGTATTTTGACCTGGATTGTCAAGGGTTTGTTTGAGCCGGCTGCCGGGAAGACAAGATGAAGTAAAAAATCAGAAAAATCCATTACTGATCGGACAATGTTGAAATTTTCAGATGACTCATCCCTCTTGGCACCAGAAACTGAAAAACGACGGAATTTAACCGCTTTCAGCAGGGAGCATTTTGGCTTCACCAAAATTCCAAACAATGATATGAAGTCCCCGATTTGGGTTTTGATTCGCCAAGTGGCCGCCTGAGAACAATTTGTTATGCTGGCCATCGCTCTAGTCTATTTGAAAATACTCTAAATGGAAAGCTTATGAATTCTGCCGGCATTTGGATTTTGACAGCTATCGTCGTCTATATGCTGATTGTGCTTGCCGTCGGATTTTTCTATGCCCGGAGAAACGAAAGTATCGGCGATTTCTATCTGGGCGGCAGAAGACTGGGGCCCATCGTCACCGCCATGAGCGCGGAAGCCTCGGATATGAGCAGTTGGCTTCTGATGGGGCTTCCCGGCGTCGCCTATCTCTCCGGCCTGGCGGAGGCGGGCTGGACAATGACGGGTTTGGCCATCGGCACCTACGTCAACTGGCTGGTTGTGGCCAGGCGCCTGCGCCGTTATTCACAGACGGCGGGGAATGTAATCACCCTGCCGGAATTTTTTTCCAACCGATACCGGGATTCCCGGAAACTCCTGACCTGGGTATCCGCGGCGGTGATTCTGATCTTCTTTATTCCCTACACTGCGGCGGGATTCGTCTCCTGCGGAAAACTGTTCAACAGCGTGTTCGGGATGGATTATACCAGCGCCATGCTTTTCGGCGCCCTTGTCATTGTGGCCTATACGGCCGTCGGCGGGTTTCTGGCCGCGAGTACCACGGATTTGATTCAGGGGATCATCATGAGTATCGCGCTGATTTCCATTTTGATTTTCGGTGCTGCCATTGCCGGCGGTCTTGGCGCGGTGCTCGAAAACACCCGGGCGCTTCCTGGCTACCTCAGCATGACGCTTTCCCATGATGCGGTCTCGAAAACGGCTTCGGACTATGGACCGATTTCGATCATATCCGCCATGGCTTGGGGGCTGGGATATTTCGGCATGCCCCATATTCTTTTGAGATTCATGGCGGCAAGCGACGAAAAGAAGCTGAAATTATCCCGGCGCGTCGCGACTTTCTGGGTGCTGGTTTCGCTGAGCGTCGCCGTTTCCATCGGCATCGTCGGCTTCTGTCTTTCCGCGATGGGGCTTATCCCGGTTCTCGAAGGAGCCGCTTCCGAAACCGTCATCATCCGCATTGCGGAGCTGTTGAGCCGCGAGGGTGTGATTTGCGCCCTGGCGGCCGGTGTGGTTTTTTCCGGCATTCTGG